>Ga0209736_1000835_pt1 | contig 10008 bp, 9 predicted proteins | sample BlaSpr_A8_Ref_M3_FD_187992 | JGI IMG/M metagenome (GOLD analysis project Ga0209736, IMG submission 187992) | Forest soil microbial communities from Thunder Bay, Ontario, Canada - Black Spruce, Ontario site 2_A8_Ref_M3 (SPAdes) (version 2) | ecosystem: Environmental > Terrestrial > Soil > Boreal... | reverse complement strand
AGGCGAAGGACCCGAACGGCAATGGATCGAGAACTGGACATCCATACAGTATACCAAAAAGCCATGCCATAACACCTTGGCAAACATCGAGAAATGCGAGTCCCGGGATTCATGCCCCGCTACGCGTGTCGCTATCCCACGCCCGCCTGAAGGCCAGCGTTTCTCGCGGGGAAATAGGATGAAAATTGCCGTGCTATTCGGCGGTACGGAGTCCGCCCTGCTTCAGGATTACTCGCGGCGCGTGCATATGTGCTGAAACTCGGCGCTTATAGCCGCACCGACTTTCGCCGCGACAATGCCGGCGGGTTCTGGTGCCTGGAAGCGAACTCGTTGCCGGGCATGACTGCGACCAGTCTGTTGCCCCAGGCAGCGAAGGCCGCAGGCATCGAATTTCCTGAGCTTCTGGATCGTATCTGCCGGGGTGCTCTCAGAAGGAGAACACGTTCCCCTTGATTGAAGATCCGGCGTAGACTCTGGATTGTGAACCATCGTCTCTCCGAGCAGCGCATCCGCAGCACATGCCGTGAACTCATCGCGAAACATGGCGACGTCAGCGGGCGTCGCCTGCGCGAGGAGCTGCGCCAGCGCTTCGGGGCGGTGGGCAAAACGGAGCGGGTATTTGCGATCTGGCGCGAGGAGGTGGCTGCGCCAGCGGTGCCTGCTGATTATGCGGAACTCGAGGCGCGCCTGACCGCGGCCCAAGCGGAGGCGGCGGAGAATCTCGCGCGGGCGCAGAGTGCGGAGTTTCGGGAGCAGGCGCTCCAAGACAAATGGGCGATCGAGGTCGAACTGCTCCGGACGGAGTTGCAGGCGGCAAGAGGACGCTGAAGTAACACGCGTGTTACTTGGGTGCTTCCGGTGCGCGATCTTTGAGCCAGGCCCGCAGCCATTCCTTCAAGTCCTGTTGCAATGGTTTGCGCAGCTGCTTATCGATGTGCTTGCTCAAAGAGATACCGTAGCGGCCGTCGCGCGCGGACAGTTGAAAGAGCAGCCGGTTGCCATCTTTGATGGATTCCGGACGCGCCACTCGCGACTTTCGCTTCGGACCTAAGGCGACGAGTTCAGCGAATACGCCTTCAGCCGAGGGCGCCGGATTGCGCCTGGCAAGTTCCTCGGCCAAGGTCTCTAGTTCGGGGCCGCGGGCCTGAACGGCGCCCGTGAGTTCGGAACCCCAGCGAAGGGACAATCGTCGCGGATCACGGAACGCCGCCAGGACGTAGTCGGGTAGGGAGGCCAAGGCAATGTACCTTCCGACGTTCTGCTTGGACTGTCCGGTCGCGGCGCTGATGGCTTCATGCGTCGGAAATACTTCGGCGTCCAGCCATTGCTTGAGCATCCTACCGGTCTCGTAAGGCGAGAGATCTTCACGATCGGCATTTTCACGGTACATCTTTAGGACGAGGTCACGGGTGTCGTCGGCCGTGGCATCGACGATTGCCAGCACGGAAAAGCCCTTGTTGGTCGAGGCATCGAGCGCAAGGCAGGCGGCATGGCGACGGTGGCCAGAAACAATTTCAAATTCGAAAGGCAGCGCGTCCACTACGGGGCGGACTCGGATCGGCGTTTCTTGCCCGTGGGCGGCGAGACTCTTGGTGAGCTGGATGAATTTGGGATCATGGAGCAGCAGCGAGCGATCATCACGATTCTTGAATTTCGTCGCGCGAATCTTCTTAGGGTCGAGCTGCAGCAGTGCGTGGCGACTGGCTTGAGATCCGCCATCGCGCGCGAGGTAATCACTCGAGGGTGCGCCGCTTGCCGTCATATCAAATACCTCGTAACTGCCGCAGGCCGTAAGGCAAGTCTAACTTGGCGGCTCGTCAGGAGGTCAGGTTTCGAGGGGGGCCCTATCGCCAGGCAAGGGATTGGACCGGAGTCGCGCGTAAACCCGCCTTTGGAGCTGCGGGGAAAACTCTCCGCGCTATTTGCAAACCGTGATCGATGAATAGGATTCTGTAAGTAGCTGATTCAATTGGCATTCTAGGACGATTCCACCTGAGCCACGGACCACAGCTGCGCCGCTTCCTGCTCGCGCGCGTGCGCAATGCCGCAGACGTGCCCGACATTCTCCAGGACGTGTATCTGCGCATGTTGCGTATCCCGTAGGGCAAGGCCAGCAGGAGGAATGTGACTGGGGGCGTCGACGCGCGATAATCCACCCTTGACTGCGCGAGCGACCGCGGTGGATGTGTAATCTTGGGGGGAAACATCGTGCGGACGTTGCTGCTGATTCTGCTGACAGGCGTCGCGGTCTATGTGCTCCTGATCGTCTATGTTTATATCTTCCAGGCGCGGCTGATTTTTTTTCCGAATGTGCCGGGACGCACGCTGGCGGCGACGCCGAGCCAGATTGGTCTAAGGTTTGAAGAGGTCCAGTTGACGACGGCCGACCGCGTCGGCCTGCACGGCTGGTACGTGGCGGGGCCAGCGGGCGCCCCGGCCGTACTCCTCTGTCACGGCAATGCCGGCAATATAGGGCACCGCCTGGATTGGCTCGAGATCTTCTGCGGCATGGGATTCGCAATGCTCCTGTTCGACTATCGCGGCTTTGGACGAAGCAGTGGTACGCCGACTGAGCAGGGCACCTACTTCGATGCTCAGGCCGCATGGGACTACCTGACGAACAAGAAGGGGTTTTCGCCCCGAAGCATCGTGATCGTTGGTGAATCTCTTGGAGGTCCGATTGCGGCACACCTCGCGAAGAACGTGGCTCCCGCGGCGCTGATTCTCGTCTCGACGTTTACGTCGGTGCCTGATCTCGCCCGTACCTTTTACTGGTATCTGCCCGTGCGCCTGCTGGTGCGCTTTCAGTATCCAACCGCGGCGTACGTGGCGCGTGTGCACGTACCGACACTCGTGATCCACAGTCGCGACGACGAGATGATACCGTTCTTGCATGGCGAGGAGCTTCGTAGACGCGCGAGCGGGTCCGCGCAACTTCTTGAGATTTTTGGCGATCACAACGCGTCGTTCATGTTGAGCAGACCGAAGCTCACAGAGGGCGTGCGGAGCTTCCTCGAGGCGCATCGTATCTTGAAAGCGTCAAGCCCGCTTGCTCGGTCAACGGGCGACGATTACGGTACAGCTCCCCAGTCGCGTAACGCGGCAATCATCCCGTAGCGCTCGGCCTTCAGGTAGTATCGGTCATCCGCCGTCACGAGCAACGCGTCTTCGTGCTCAAGCGCGACGGCGTGATATAGCGTGTCGAACAGATGATGATTGGTTTCGATCGCAAGGTTCGTTGCCCGTCGCATGACGTTCGGGTCGTCGGTAGTCGGAAACTGTAACGCCGCGAGCATTTCGACATCGCGGACCGCCGTCTGTGGGGTGAGGCGGGCAGCCACCGCCGCCACTTCGGCCAACCAATGCGCCGGCTGCAGGATCTCCAGCCCGCCACGTACGACGGACTCGATTGCGGCTAACGCCTTCTCCGTATCGGGCTCGCGGGCGGGGTCCTCAAGCAGCCATTTGAGAACCACGGTCGCATCGAGCACGACGATCACGGTCGTTCGACCGCTCTTGCCCTGCGGATCTCCTCGCTGGTGATCGACGGCCGGCTCGCACGCGCGCTGCTCAATTGGCGGAACAGTCGTTCCCGTCTAATTTGGAGCTGCCGCTCGCGCACGGCCCGCCGCATCAACTCGGCGATGATCGAACTCTTGTTCTGATCACCGAAGGCTTTGTCGAACGCTGCCTTTACTTCATCCGGTACGCTGAAATTGACGGTTGCCACTGCTCGACTCCATTGTTGAAATCTTCAACAACGATACTCTATATGCCGGTCGCAAGTAGCGTCAATGCCGATTTCCAGGGCATTATGACCAATTATCATTGTGCCACTGCGGCCGTTGAACCGTAACGGGCGCGTGCCACTCGCTGGCTAGACGGGGCACGAGTCGACATGTACTACCGGTCGCAGACTGATGATGCAGCGATCGTGGGCGGCGGCGGCCACGTCCGGCCGCAGTACTACCTCACGACGATGCAATGCGCGCGAGCCCCGCTTCGATTGCTTGCTTCACTTCCTCGTTGAGTTCCCTGGGGTTCTTGCCGGCGGGTTCGATGGCATCGCCGATGATCACGCGAATCGTGCCGGGCTTTTTCAAGAAGCCGCGCCTCGGCCAGAATGTGCCGGCGTTGTGCGACAGAGGCACCACGCTTTTGCCGGAGGCGATTGCGAGCATCGCGCCGCTGGCACCGAACTTGCGCGCGTCACCCGCAACCACCCGCGTGCCTTCCGGAAAGATGATGATCCAAAGACCGTCCCTAAGCCGTGACTTGCCCTGCTCGATCACCTGGTTCACGGCCCGGTGCCCAAGGCCGCGGTTGATGCCGATAGGCTGGAGCAGTTTCAGCCCCCAACCGACGAAGGGAATCCACAGCAACTCGCGTTTCAGCACCCAGACCTGCGGCGGGAAAATGAGGAATGGCGCCACGGTTTCCCACGCCGATGTGTGATTGCTCATCACGATGTGGTTGCCCGGCGGAATCCGCTCGCGGCCTTCGACGGTGAAGTCCAGGCCGCATAAGCGCTTCAGCACCCAAAATAGGATCCGCGCCCAGCAGCGCGCAATTGCAAATTGCGCGCGATACGGCAACCAAAAGCCAAGTGTCATCACGGCGCCGAACACACAGGCCGAGGCCATCATGTAAGTGGTGAACAGCAGCGACCGGAACAGCTGCACGGTGTCGACTCAACCCGGCAGGCGCTTGAGGTCAGCGACTCCGCTGAGCAGCAGCTGTACGTCGCGCAGCAGCGCCAAGCGGTTGTTGCGCCGCTCGAGGTTGTCGTCCATCACCATGATGCGCTCGAAAAAATCGTCCACCGGCACTCTCAATGCCACCAATGACTTGAGACTCTGCGCGTAGCGGCGCTGGGCGGCCGCTTCCTGCACGGGAACGCGCAGATCGCGCAGCGCGTTGTGCAGTTGTCTTTCGGCCTCCTCGGTCAGCGCGTCGGCGTTGACGGCCACATCAGGCCCAAGCGACGTCTTCTTCAGGATGTTCGCGATGCGTTTGTTGATGGCCGCTAGAATACCGGCCTCCGGCAAGCCCAGGAATTCTTTCAGTGCCTGCAGACGCATAACCGCGTCGAGCGGCGAGCAAGGCCGGTTCGCAAACACCGCGTCGAGCATTTCGATGGTGGTGCCCGAATCTTCCAGCAGCAAGCCCCGAAACCGCTCGGTAATGAAGCCGTAAACCTCGTCGACCACTTGGGCGCGCTGGACGGGTTGTGCCGCGGCGGCCGCGCCCAGCAGCTCGAATAAATCCAGTTCCAGCCGGCCCTCGAGCAAGATGCGCAGCAATCCTAAGGCTGCGCGCCGTAAACCGAAGGGATCCTTGGCGCCGGTCGGGCGTTGCTCGATGGCGAAAATTCCCACCAGGGTATCGATCTTGTCGGCGATCGCGAGGGCCTGGCCGGTCTTGGTGGTCGGCAACGAGTCACCCGCAAATCGCGGAAGGTAGTGCTCCTCCAGCGCCAATGCCAGTTCTTCCGGCTCACCCTGTGCTTCCGCGTAATAGCGGCCCATAGTGCCCTGCAGTTCGGGGAATTCGCCCACCATGGCGGTCATCAGGTCGGCCTTCGCGAGTTCGGCGGCCCGCCCGACCTCGGCGCCGGCACCGATGCGGCCGCCGATCGATTGCGCCAGCGACTTCACCCGCAGCGTCTTGTCGGCGTACGTGCCCAACTTGGCCTGAAACGTCATGCCGGCAAGCTTGGCCGCATGCGCCTCGAGCGGCACTTTTAGGTCCTGCTCCCAAAAGAACGCGGCATCGCTCAACCGCGGGCGCACGACCCGTTCGTTGCCTTCCCGTACCTTGGAAGGGTCGCGGCTCTCGATATTGCAGACCGTGACGAACCAGCCGGACAGTTTTCCGTCTGCGCCCTCCACAGCGAAATAACGTTGGTGGTCCTGCACCGTTGCGATGACAACCTCGCGCGGCAGGCTCAAGAATCGAGGCTCGAACCGTCCTGCGATGGGCACCGGCCACTCGACCAGAGCGGTGACTTCATCGAGCAACGCATCTTCGATCAACGCGCTGCTGCCGCTGCCGGTCGCCGCCGCCGCCGCGCTCACGCCGGTGCGAATCAGCTCGCGGCGCGCAGCGAAATCCGCCACCACCTTGGCGCGGCGCAGCCGGCTCTCGTAGCCCTTGGCCGACTTGAGCGCAATGGGCTGCGGCGCATGAAAGCGGTGGCCGAAGGTTACGCGGTCCGTCGGGAGCCCGAGCACCTCGGCCGGAACCACCGTCTCGCCATATAACAAAACCACCGTGTGTACCGGTCTCACGAACTCGGCGGTGCGGCTGCCCCAGCGCATGCGTTTAGCAATCGGCAATTCGGCGATGGCTTGATTGACGATGCCGCCCAGCAGGCTCGCCGTTGCCGCGCCTCGCTCGGTGCCCCGGAATACCAGCCACGTGCCCTTGTCGGTCTTGAGCTGCTCGAGCTCTGCCACGGGCACGGCGCAATTCTTGGCGAACGCGATGGCGGCTTGAGTCGGGGCCCCTTGCGCATCGAAGGACCGCTCGAGCGGCGGCCCGCGCCGTTCAACTTGTTTGTCCGGTTGATGCTGCGCCAGCTTTTGTACCCGCACGGCGAGCCGCCGCGGTGTGGCGAAGCCATTGATCCTGCCGTGCGGAATGCCGGCGGTGTCGAGCCCCAAGCGGACGCCCTCGGTCAGGGCATTCGACAAGTTGAGCAGAGTGCGCGGCGGCAACTCCTCCGTCCCCAGCTCGAACAACAAATCGTGGACGATCATCAGGCAACGGGCTCCGCGGCAGTGTTCTTGATGAGCGGGTAGCCCAGCGCTTCACGGCTGGCGCGATACGATTCGGCTACGCCGCGCGCCAGCGTGCGCACGCGAAGAATGAATCGCTGCCGTTCCGTAACCGAGACCGCGTGGCGCGCGTCCAGTAAATTGAACGCGTGCGACGCTTTCACCATTTGCTCATAGGCGGGCAGCACCAATTTGTCGTCGAGCAGGCGCCGGCAGGCGGCCTCATGCGCATCGAACTGAGCCGAAAGCACCGCGGTGTCGGCCTTTTCAAAGTTGTAGGCGGACTGCTCCACTTCGTTCTGATGAAACACTTCCCCATACGTGACCGTACCGAACGGACCGTCGGTCCAAACGATATCGAAGATGCTTTCCTTGTCTTGAATGTACATCCCCAAGCGCTCGAGGCCGTAAGTGATCTCGCCCATCACGGGCCGGCAGTCGAGGCCCCCCACTTGTTGGAAGTAAGTGAACTGCGAGACTTCCATTCCGTTCAGCCACACCTCCCAGCCCAATCCCCACGCACCCAAGGTGGGCGACTCCCAGTTGTCTTCGACAAAACGGATGTCATGCGTCAGCAGGTCGAACCCGAGGGAGCGCAGGGAACCCAAGTACAGTTCCTGAAAGTCATCCGGCGAGGGCTTGATGCAGACTTGGAATTGATAGTAATGCTGCAGGCGAAACGGGTTATTGCCGTAGCGTCCGTCAGTGGGACGGCGCGACGGCTGCACGTAGGCCGCGCGCCAGGGTTCCGGGCCCACCGCGCGCAAGAACGTTGCCGAGTGGAAAGTGCCGGCGCCCATTTCCATGTCGTAGGGCTGCAAGATAATGCAGCCCTGCCCGGACCAATATTTCTGCAGCGCAAAAATGAGATCTTGGAAGGTGCGGGGTGGCTTGGGGAGAGCGGAGGCCATCGGATGCTCGGGCGAAAGCAAAGCCCGCGAGTATAGCGACGCCGGTTGTGTGTGTCCTTGGAGCCTGAACGCGGGTACTCCTGACCGTGCACCTTATTTGCTCATTAGCGCTCCATATTTCGCGCAAGGTGCCGCTCCTCGACTCGAATCGCCCGCAATGCACCATAAAAGGGCGCGACTTTTTAGGCAATGATCCATTATGATGCAAGAGACCCCGACCCCCGATTGCAAGTGCTTGATCCGTATACGCATCACAATGGCACATTAGCTGCATTATCGACTGGCACCCGAGGCCTTTGCTCGGGCCATATAAAACCCAACGCGAGGACGCAAATGACTCCCGCCGATGTTCTAAAATTAATCAAGGAAAAAGAAGCTAAATTCGCCGATCTCCGGTTTACCGACACGATCGGCAAGGAGCACCACGTCACCATCCCGACGCGCTTGGTGGACGAGGGTTTCTTCAAGGACGGCAAGATGTTCGACGGTTCATCGATCGCCGGCTGGAAGGGGATCAATGAGTCGGACATGATTTTGATGCCGGACCCTGCCACTGCCGTCATCGATCCCTTCTATGAAGAGACGACCGTCGACTTGCGCTGCGATGTCATCGAACCCATGACCATGCAGGGCTACGAGCGCGACCCGCGTTCCTTGGCAAAGCGCGCGGAAGCCTATCTTAAGTCCTCCGGAATCGCCGATTCGGCGCTGTTTGGCCCGGAGAATGAATTCTTTATTTTCGACAACGTCACCCACAGCTCCAGCATGAATGGCTGCTCCTATGAGGTGGACTCCTACGAAGGCTCTTGGAATTCCGGCAAGACCTATGAAGACGGCAACAAGGGCCATCGTCCCGGCGTGAAGGGGGGTTACTTTCCGGTGCCGCCGGTTGATTCGCAGCAAGACATTCGCACCGCGATGTCCATGGCCTGCGAAGAAATGGGCTTGAAGTTCGAAGTGCATCATCACGAGGTGGCGACCGCCGGCCAGGGTGAGATCAATGTGGCGGCGAATACGCTGACCAAGAAAGCCGATGAAGTGCAGATTCTCAAGTACGCGCTGCAGAACGTGGCGCACGGTTACGGAAAAACCCTGACTTTCATGCCGAAGCCCATAGTCGGCGACAACGGCAGCGGCATGCACGTGCATCAATCGCTGCAAAAAGAGGGCAAAGCCCTGTTTGCCGGCGACAAGTACGGCGGCCTGTCGGACATCGCCCTCTATTACATCGGCGGCATCATCAAGCATGCGCGCGCCATTAACGCCTTCACCAATGCGAGCACCAATAGCTACAAGCGCCTGGTGCCCGGTTTCGAAGCGCCGGTGAAACTCGCCTATTCCGCGCGCAACCGCTCCGCGTCGATTCGCATCCCCTGGATTTCCAATCCCAAGGGCCGGCGCATCGAGGTGCGCTTTCCCGATGCGACCGCCAATCCGTATTTCGCGTTTGCCTCGATGTTGCTGGCGGGAATCGATGGCATCCAAAACAAGATCCATCCCGGCGAACCCGGCGACAAGGATCTCTATGATCTGGAGCCGGAAGAGGACAAGAAGATACCGACGGTTTGCCATTCCCTCGACATGGCGCTCGACTGTCTGGACAAGGATCGTGGGTTCCTCAAGGCTGGGGGCGTGTTCACCGACGACCTGATCGACGCCTACATCGAGTTGAAGATGAAGGAAGTGACACGCGTGCGGATGACCACGCATCCGATCGAGATCGAGATGTATTACAGCCTGTGACTTATTGCTTACGTGCAGCCGTAAGGTGACGGCGGTCACGCCGCCGTCACCTTGTTTTGTGGCCGGGAGACGATAGGTTTATGCTTTCGACTTATGCACCCCTGGAGACCATGGTTCGTGCTGGCCACACTCGCAGCGTTTGCGGGACAGGCAGCCGTGGTCTACAAATGGACCGACTCCGATGGGGTAATCCATTATTCGGATCAACCCGTGCCGGGCGCCCAGAAGATATACACGTCAACCAGCAGCGCGACCGGCGACGCGGCTTCATCCGCCCGCGCGACAACGGACTCGGAAGCGACGGGCGTCAAGAAGCAGACGCCGGCGCTCGGCTTCACCGAGTTTTCCATTACTTCGCCGGCCCCCGACCAGACTTTTTTCGGCGACGAGGCCATCAACGTGAGTCTGGCGCTGAGCCCAGGCCTCAAGCCGGCTCAGACCATCACCTGGCATCTGAACGGCAAACAACTCGGCGATCTGGGGCCGACCTCGACGCAATTCAGTCTGCCGCGCTTGGATCGCGGCACTTACTCCATCGCCGCGACCATCACGGATCAAGAGACGGGCGAATCTCA
>Ga0209736_1000834_pt1 | contig 10016 bp, 6 predicted proteins | sample BlaSpr_A8_Ref_M3_FD_187992 | JGI IMG/M metagenome (GOLD analysis project Ga0209736, IMG submission 187992) | Forest soil microbial communities from Thunder Bay, Ontario, Canada - Black Spruce, Ontario site 2_A8_Ref_M3 (SPAdes) (version 2) | ecosystem: Environmental > Terrestrial > Soil > Boreal... | reverse complement strand
TGGCATCGCGCAGCGATCGCATACCAACCAGTTTAGGAAAGCATTCATGAAGGTGCAATTGCCCGCGCCGAAAGCCTCGCGTATCGGTACCGGGCAGGTGAAAAAGCGACCCGGAGGGCAGGCCTGCCAGGGGCAACGTGCTCTGTCAGATCAAATGTAGTTTGCGTTACAGTTTGCGTTACAGCCTGCCGTACAGACTGAGACTCGCCAGTCGCGTTCCTGTATACTTTTCATGATCTGGCTTACTGGAGCGGGCAGTGGAATTCGGAATCTCCATGAACAAAGCAATTATTTGGAGCCCTATCGTAAAAAGAAGAAAAGTCGCTCGAGCTGCCGCAGTCGTTCTGTTACTCATTGTTTTGGGCGGCGCCTTTTTCAAATGGGAGCAGAACAAGGCGACCGTAAGTGCATCTGTAAAAGCCTCCTATCCGCAGGAAATCAGCCGCCTCACATTTGCCGCGGCGGGCGACGTGATTCCTCACGGGCCCGTGGTTCAATCCGCTGCAGCACAAAACCAGAGCGCGGCCGAAACACAAAAAGAAACTTCACTGGATCCAAAGGACAATCGCACCTCCCAGACACCCTCTGCGGGCAATGATGGCGGGTGGGATATGCTCTTTGCCAATGTAGCGGATGTATTTCGAAAAGCAGACTTCGGATTTGTCAATTTGGAAACCCCTGTCGCTCCCTCTCATTCACACGGATCGAAACCTTTTCAATTCGATGCCCCCCTAAATTTATTGCAGGCCTTAAAATTCAGCGGGGTCAAGATCGTTTCGATCGCAAATAATCACGTTTTCGACCAAGGCTATGCCGGCTTCGTCGAGACGCAAGATCATCTTCGCGAGCAAGGAATTCTCTTCGCGGGTGCGGGGAGCACGGGGGAAACTGCCTGGAAGCCTGTCATCGTCGAGAAAAATGGAATCAAGGTTGGATGGCTGGGCATGACGCGCTGGCTGAATGGCGGGCGCAACCCTGAAAAAGAGAGCGATCCGCACGTAGCCTTCTTCCCCTATCCCGGCGAATCGCTGGGAGCTCCTGGCCTTGATGAGAGTGCGGTTCTTGAAGCGATCAAGTCGGCACGAACGCAGTGTGATTTGCTGGTCATATCGATTCATTGGGGATTGGAGTACGCGACGGCGCCCAACGCAAAGGACGTCGACACTGCCCATGACATGCTCGAAGCAGGCGCCAGCGCCGTGATTGGACATCATCCCCATGTGTTGCAACCCATCGAAACGTACTTGACGCACGATGACCGCAGCACATTCATCGCTTATTCATTGGGAAATTTTATTTCCAATCAGGCCCGCACGTATGTGGGGGGGTTGACACCGGACAAGACCGGAGAGCAGCGCGATTCCCTCGTTATCAAGTTCTCCGCAATCAAAAGAGATTATGGCCCGGCGGGAATCCGCGTGGAACTGGGTGACACGGGCATCCTCCCGGCCTGGACGGAGAATAATTCCCTGCAGGTCCGCGCTGGCCATGCCAAAACTCTTTTCATCGGGCCGGTTTTTCTCGACCGGGAAATTCCACGTCTGCAGGCCAGGTACGATGAGCTCGATCGCGTAGGCGCGCAACTGTCAGCCGAACAAAAGCAGGAAATGATACAGGTTTCCAGCCGCCTTCAAATGCTGAAACATCGCCGCGAATTGCTTCTGGCGCGGACAGGAGACGAGTACGTCGTCGCTCCTCCAAATCTTCCAAATCCATAATGTGGACAGAGAATCAGTTTGGCCAGTGACCGGTTTTAGTTAGGACAGGCGCTGTCCTGTCTGTCCTGCTCAGCAGCCTGAACCGCTGGCGCTCTGCGCTCGACGTTCGCGTGAGTTGACGCCACCGCTTGATTCCCCTATACTCTGGTTTCGTTGTGTCCCGCTCGCATTTCTTTCCCGTTTCCTTTTTCCGGACCGAGAAGCGGCAAAGAGTACAAGTATGAATACCGGGCGGTATTTTGACCAATCCGACATGCACGTACGCAACCTGCGAAAATGAAGACCCGACGATGACCGAAGCGACTTGCCGGCGCGAGCTGGAACTGGAAATCCCCGCCGAAGACGTGCAAAAGGCAGTGGACCGAGTGGCAAAGGAATTTGCGCGCGTAGCCCGCGTGCCGGGATTTCGTCCCGGGAAAGCTCCCGTAACATTAATCCGGCGGAGATTTGCCGACGACATTAAATCCGAAGTGCTGCAAACTCTCGTCCCCAATCAGATTGAGCGCGCGGTCAGCGAAAACAAGATGGTGCCGATCACTCAGCCGCAAATCGATAAAGTGGATTTTGCCGAGACTGGGCCAGTAAAGTTTCGCGCGACATTCGAGGTATTGCCGGAATTTGACCTGGGACAATATAAGGACCTGGAAGTTGAAATTGAGGACGTCAAGCTCGAAGACGCCGACGTGGACAAGGCTCTCGAGGAGTTGCGCGACCGCGCCGCAAACTTCGTCCCCATCGAAGGACGTCCCATCGCCGACGGTGATTACGCGCAGCTCAAGCTGAAAGGCATTCCGGCCGGAGGCGGCGACATGCTGGAAGCCGATAGCGTGCTCTGCCACGTGGGCGGGGAAGAAACCATGGACGCCTTTAATACGAATTTGCGGGGCGCGACCGCCGGCGAGCACAAGGATTTTGACGTCACCTACCCGGAGGATTATCCGGATGCCAAACTTCAAGGGAAAACGTTTTCGTATTCAGTCGAAATTCTGGGCATCAAGGAAAAGAAGCGGCCGGAACTGAACGATGAGTTTGCGAAAGATGTCAGCGAGGCGCAAACAGTCGATGAATTGCGCAAGAAGATACGTGAAAACCTCGAAGCGGCGCAGAGTCAACGGCAGAACGATCAAACTCGAGAAAAGCTGCTCGCAAAATTAGTCGGCGCGCACGAGTTCCCCGTGCCGCAGGCGCTCGTCGAGCACCAGATGGATTCGCGGCTGGAGCGCACGGTGCGTTCGCTTGCCGCGCAAGGAGTCGACCCCCGCGCTGTGAATGTGGACTGGGTCTCTCTCCGAAACCGCCAGAAGGATCGCGCGATCGAGGATGTAAAGGCTGAACTGCTTCTGGACAGAATCGCCACCGCGGAAGACATCGACGTGACCGACGCAGACGTGGAAAAACAAATCGAAGCCATGGCCCAACGCAGTGGCGAATCGGCAACAGCGGTTCGCGCGAACTTGACAAGGCAGGGAGCGCTCGATAGGATGAAATCGAAGCTTCGGAGTGAAAAAACTCTGGACTGGCTCTGCCAAAATTCCCGGACCCGGACAAAAACTGAGGAAAAATGATGCAGTTCCCTCCGGTGTCGCCTGCGTACCCTAAAAATTCATCTATGAATCCTTCTGAAAATTCGATTCCATACGCAACAACCCTAGTGCCCATGGTGGTCGAACAGACCAACCGCGGGGAGCGGGCCTATGATATTTATTCCCGGCTACTGAAGGACAATATTATTTTTATCGGGACGCCCATCGACGACCACGTGGCGAACCTGGTAACCGCTCAGCTGCTCTTTCTCGAAGCGGAAGACCCGGAGAAAGACATTTCGCTGTATATCAATTCGCCGGGCGGTTCGATCACAGCAGGCATGGCGATTTACGATACCATGCAGTTCGTGCGGCCCGCCGTCGTAACCATCTGCGTCGGCCAGGCCGCATCCATTGCGGCGCTCTTGCTGACGGCGGGCGCTCAGAAAAAGCGTTTCTCGCTGCCGAATTCCCGTATCTTAATTCATCAGCCGTGGATGTCGGGTCTATCCGGCCAGGCCACCGACATTGATATTCACGCGAAAGAAATTCTGCGCATGCGCACCGTGATCAATGGGCTTCTGGCGCAGCACAGCAGCCAGTCCATCGAAAAAGTTGAAAAAGACGTGGAGCGAGATTTTATTATGTCGGCGGTACAGGCCAAAGAGTATGGCCTGATCGACGAGATCATCACCAAGCACCGCTAGCGCGTTCCAAACAGTTAAGGCGTCAGGAAGACGTGGCAGTGTACGGATTACGAAAAGGGGCCTAAAATAATCCGCGCGGCAAAAATCCAGACCGTGAACCGCCGGAGGGCATCACTCCGTTGAGAAAACTTAGCACTGACGAACCATTGCGCTGCTCCTTCTGCCATAAAACGCAGGAACAGGTCGAGAAACTGATCAGCTCGCCCTCTGATTACCCGCGCGCCTATATCTGCAACGAATGTGTGAATGTCTGCGAGCAAATCCTCGAAGAAGAAAAGCGGGAACAATCGAATCCGGTAAATAAGCGGCTTCCGCGTCCTCCCGAGATCAAGGCGTTTCTGGACGGTTACGTCATCGGCCAGGATAAAACCAAGAAAAAGCTCGCCGTCGCGGTCTACAACCACTACAAGAGAATCTTCCTCAATCGCCAGCCGGGCGACGTGGAATTGACGAAATCGAATATTCTATTGATCGGTCCTACCGGAACCGGCAAGACCCTGCTCGCGCAAACGCTTTCCCGAATGCTCGAAGTTCCCTTCGCCATCGTGGACGCTACTACGCTTACCGAAGCGGGATATGTTGGTGAGGACGTCGAGAACATCATCCTGAAACTGTTGCAGGCCGCTGACGGAGACGTCACCAAGGCGCAACAAGGCATCATCTACATCGACGAGATTGACAAGATTTCCAAGAAGGACGAGAACCCTTCCATCACGAGAGATGTCTCCGGCGAAGGCGTGCAACAGGCCTTGCTGAAAATTCTCGAAGGCACGGTCGCGAATGTGCCGCCCCAGGGCGGTCGCAAGCACCCGCACCAGGAATTCACTCCGGTCGATACTACGAATATCCTTTTCATCTGCGGAGGCGCATTCGTAGGCCTGGAAAAAACCATCGAACGGCGTATCGGTCAGAAATCCCTGGGATTCCATACCGATGCGCAGCCTTCCACCGCGCAACGCCGCAATATTGAGATGCTCGAACAAGTGCAGCCTACCGACCTGATCCGCTACGGGCTGATTCCCGAATTTGTAGGGCGCCTGCCGGTGGTTGGAGTTCTGGGCGACCTGGACAAAGGCGCACTGGTGCAAATTTTGACGGAACCCAAGAACGCGCTGATCCGTCAATATCAGAGACTTTTCGAGTTTGAAAATGTGCGCTTGCGGTTCGCCGACGATGCGCTTGAAACTGTCGCGGATCTGGCCCTGCAGCGCAAGGTCGGCGCGCGCGGCCTGCGCATGATCCTCGAAGATCTGATGCTCGAATTGATGTATCACCTGCCGGCACAGCGCAAACTCCGCGAGTTTATGGTGACTGCCGAAATGGTTCGAAGCCGCGAGATTAACTGGACGCTGCTGGAAAAAGCGGGTTGAGGCGAATCTGCCGGGAATTAGTAAGACTCTAAATTTACGCTGAACGCTTCACAGGTGCGGGATTTACTTGGAGCCCGGCGGAAAAGGTGAAGCGTGGAGCCCACAAAAATTAACCAAGGAGCCACAGCCGTTCACGGGACCCATGTTTAACCGAGAAAAAAGTGAGCTGAAACGCGTGCCAATGATGCCGGTACGCGACCTGGTCATTTTCCCGCAGATGATGAATCCGTTCATCGTCGGCCGCGAAAGCTCGTTGCGAGCCCTCGAGGAAGCGCTCGCCGGCGACAAGAAAATCTTCCTCGCCACTCAGCACGATGCCTCCGTCGATGATCCCAAATCCGACGAGATCTATACGGTCGGCACTCTGGCCAACATCGTTCAAAGCGTGCGCCTGCCGGACGGCAACTTGCGCGTGCTCGTCGAAGGTGTGGAGCGCGCGAAAGTTGTGCAAGTCACGACCGACGAAGGGTTCTTCAGGGCCACCCTGAAAGTCATTGCCAATAAGGTTGAACCGTCTCCCCAGGTTGAACAGGCGGTAACCAAGGTCACCGGGCTGTTCGAGCAGTACGTGAAACTCTCCCAGAGCTTGAATTACGACACGATGATTGCCGCCACGCGCGTCGACGATGCCGCGAAGCTTTCCGACACCATCGCGTCCAACCTGCAGATTCCCGTCGAGGAAAAACAGGAATTGCTGGAGAATTTCGATCCCCTGGAACGGTTGAACCGCGTCGGAGAAATTCTCGAAAGCGAAATTGAAAAGCTCAATGTGGACCGCAACATCAATACGCGCGTAAAACGCCAGATGGAACGCGCGCAGAAAGAGTATTACCTTAACGAAAAATTAAAGGCCATCCACAAAGAGCTGGGCCGCGGCGAAAAGAATGAACTCGAAGAGCTGAAGAAGAAGATTGATGCCGCCGGCATGCCCAAAGAAACCCAGGAAAAAGCGGTTCAAGAGCTGAAACGGCTGGAAATGATGCCGCCGATGTCGGCCGAGTCGACCGTGAGCCGGAACTATCTGGAATGGCTGCTGGCAGTGCCGTGGAAGAAGAAGTCCAAGGAAATCCGCGATATCGAGTTGGCCGAAAAAATTCTGGAAGAAGATCACTACGGGCTCGAAAAAGTCAAAGAACGCATCCTCGAATACCTGGCAGTGCGGCAGCTGGTCAAAAATCCCCGCGGGTCCATTCTTTGTTTTGTCGGACCTCCCGGCGTGGGCAAAACCTCGCTCGCCATGTCGATTGGCCGCGCCACCGGCCGTAAATTCGTGCGCGTCTCGCTCGGCGGGGTGCGCGATGAGGCTGAAATTCGCGGTCACCGGCGCACCTACATCGGCGCCCTGCCCGGCCAGATCATTCAGATGATGAAGAAAGCCGGCACCGTCAATCCGATTTTCGTGCTGGACGAAGTCGACAAAATGTCCACCGACTTCCGCGGCGACCCCTCGGCGGCCCTGATGGAAGTTCTGGACCCCGAATTGAATCACGCCTTCACGGACCATTACCTCGATGTCGAATACGATCTCTCCAAAGTCATGTTCGTCTGCACCGCGAACGTCATGCACACGATTCCCCAACCGCTGCAGGACCGCATGGAAATCCTGCGGATTCCGGGGTATACGGAAGTCGAGAAGACGCAGATTGCCAAGCGCTTCCTGGTAAGGAAGGCGCTTGAAGCCGCGGGCTTGACCGAGGCAAATCTCACCTTCAGCGACGCGGCAGTCACACACATTATCCGGCACTTCACCCACGAAGCAGGTGTCCGCAGCTTGGAACGTGAAATTTCCAACATCTGCCGCAAGGTCGCGCGGCGAGTCGTCAAAGACGGCAAACAGTTTTCTATCGCGGTCATGCCGGAAAATGTCGGCGAATTCCTTGGCGTCATCAAGTATCGGGAAATCTGGGCTGAGAAGAAAAATGAGATCGGACTGACGACCGGCCTGGCCTGGACCGAAGTGGGCGGCTCGGTGCTGTCCACCGAAGCGACCATCATGCAGGGCAAGGGCCGCTTGACGCTGACCGGAAAGCTCGGCGACGTCATGCAGGAATCAGCCCAGGCGGCCATGAGTTATGTGCGCTCACGAACCGCCACCTTCGGGCTCCCGCGAGATTTCTACCGGCATATCGATATCCATATGCATGTCCCTGAAGGCGCAATTCCGAAGGATGGCCCGTCGGCCGGAATCACGATCGCGACTTCCATCGTCAGCGCTCTGACGCGCACTCCCGTACGCTGTGACGTGGCGATGACCGGCGAAATCACGCTTCGCGGAAAAGTATTGCCTATTGGCGGGATGAAGGAGAAGTTGCTGGCTGCGCATCGCGTGGGAATCCGAACCGTCATTCTTCCCAAGGATAATGAAAAAGATTTGGCGGAAATCCCGGCGGAGATTCAGGCCGACTTAACCATTCGATTCGTCGAGAACATGGATCAGGTGCTTCAATTCGCCCTGGAACGACCGCTCGAGCCGCTGGCACACGATGCGGTGCCGGAAGTGGCCACGAAGTTCGAAACGGAAACCGAGAGCGATCAGGAATTGACCAACTGAGGGAAACCTCGGCCTGTCCGTCCCGAAGCATTGCAAAGCAATCATGAAGAGTGCCGCTTTAGGGGTGTTGGACGCACGTCGCCAGTTCGCCGTGTCATAAGTAATCTGAATTTTCCATTTTGGCTACCCCGGCTGGAGATTTATTGGACCTGCCCGGAGTCCGCCGAAAAGAACAAACCCGGCCTGAGTTTCAGGCTTATCTTCAAATGAACGCTTAAGGAAACGAAACAATGAGCATTAGTCTTGCGGAACTGAAAGAAAAAAATATTACGGACCTGGCGAAAATCGCCAAGGATCTGGCCATTCCGGGCGCCAGCGGCATGCGCAAGCAGGAGTTGATCTTCCAGATCCTCCGCGCCCAGACGGAGAAAAACGGATTGATCTTCTCCGAAGGTGTCCTGGAATGCCTGCCCGATGGATTCGGCTTCCTGCGCGCGCCGGAGTACAACTATCTGCCGGGCCCGGACGATATTTATGTTTCGCCCTCGCAGATCCGGAAATTCGACCTGCGAACCGGCGACACCGTCTCGGGGCAGGTTCGTCCTCCGAAGGACGGCGAGCGCTATTTCGCGCTGATCAAAGTCGAAGCCGTCAATTTTGAGGACCCCGAGGTCGCGCGGAACAAAATCTTCTTCGACAACCTGACCCCGCTGTATCCCCAGGGACGCCTGAAAATGGAAACGACCAGGGAGAACCTCACCGGACGCGTGCTGGATCTGCTTTGCCCGGTCGGCAAGGGACAGCGGGGACTGATCGTCGCGCCGCCGCGCACCGGAAAAACCATGATGCTGCAGGCGTTCGCCAACTCGGTAACTTCCAATCACCCGGAAGTCGCGCTGATCGTTCTCTTGATCGATGAGCGCCCGGAAGAAGTCACCGACATGTCGCGCACCGTGAAGGGCGAAGTCATCAGCTCGACGTTTGACGAGCCGCCCCAGCGTCACATTCAGGTCGCCGAAATGGTTCTGGAAAAAGCCAAGCGTCTCGTCGAACACAAACGCGACGTGGTTATTCTTCTCGACTCCGTCACCCGTCTGGCGCGTGCCTACAACGCCGTCACTCCGCCATCCGGCAAAGTGCTCTCCGGCGGTATTGACGCCAACGCCCTGCAACGCCCGCGGCGTTTCTTTGCCGCAGCTCGTCACGTCGAAGAAGGTGGTTCGCTCACCATCATCGCCACCGCGCTGATCGATACCGGCAGCCGCATGGACGATGTCATCTTTGAAGAGTTCAAGGGCACCGGCAACATGGAAATCAACCTGGACCGCCGCCTCTCCGACAAGCGCGTTTTCCCGGCTATCGATATCCAGCGCTCCGGCACACGTAAAGACGAACTGCTCCTTCCACCCGACGAGCTGAGCCGCATCTGGGTTCTGCGCAAGGTACTCAGCCCGCTCTCCACGGTCGAAGCGATGGAACTTCTGCTGAGCCGCTTGACCAAGACCAAGGCCAACATGGAATTTCTTAACTCGATGTCTGCTCCTACGGGAGGATAAAATCTCCTCCCGCGTATCTTTCCGTAGGCTTCAGCTCCTCCTGCCCTGAGCCTAGCGACGAAACTCGGATCAGCCAACTGTGACACCAACGCTACCGCCCTCCATGCGGCACAAACTGATAGCTCGCCAACCTATCCTTGATTCCGAGCTGCGGATTTTTGCCTATGAATTGCTCTTCCGCGGCGGCCCGCAAAACGCCTTCCAGCCTTACGCCAACGCAACCGCCAGCGTCGTCGCGGATACCATCGCGTTGTTCGATTTAAAAATGCTTACGGGGCGCGCGCGCGCGTTCATCAACGTGGATGAAGTGGCATTGCAGCTGGGCGCCGTGCGCCTGCTGCCTGCGGAACGCACCGTCGTTGAAATTCTCGAAACCGTTCGCCCTACAAAGGAAATCTTGACGATTTGTGGCCAGTTGCGTCTGGCCGGCTATCAGATCGCCCTTGACGATTTTATCGGTCAGCCCGAAGCAATGCCCTTCCTCGAATTCGCCAATTATCTAAAGGTGGATTTTCAACTGCTGGATTCCCCGGGGCGGCAACTCCTCGCGGCTGAATACAAGGACTTCCGCCTGCTCGCGGAAAAAGTGGAAACTCACGCCGAGATGCAACAGGCCCGCGACCTCGGTTTCTCTTATTTTCAGGGCTATTT
>Ga0209736_1000833_pt1 | contig 10027 bp, 9 predicted proteins | sample BlaSpr_A8_Ref_M3_FD_187992 | JGI IMG/M metagenome (GOLD analysis project Ga0209736, IMG submission 187992) | Forest soil microbial communities from Thunder Bay, Ontario, Canada - Black Spruce, Ontario site 2_A8_Ref_M3 (SPAdes) (version 2) | ecosystem: Environmental > Terrestrial > Soil > Boreal... | reverse complement strand
ACTACCCGCATCATCCGGTCCGCTCGGAGACGAGTATCCCCTTATATATCAGTCGATTGCCCGGAAATGTCGGTCTGGCATCCTGAGCCTCCGACTGCCGCAATCGCGGTGATCGGCCATAGCATCGAATGACGGATGCTGCCCTTCGCCCGGACCTGCGACGCGATCGCCGCAACCGCCAAGAAGCTGGAAAAGACGGCGCTGGTTGCCGCCTATTTGCGATCTTCTTTCGAAGCGTCGCCACCGAGCGAAGCCGCGGCTACCGCCATCTTTCTTTCCGGGCGCCCGTTCCCGGCATACGAAGAAGCGACTTTGCAGGTGGGCGGAGCGCTGCTCTGGCGCGTAATCGGGGAGCTCTCGGGAAAATCGGAGCACGAACTGACCGAGATTTATCGCAGGCACGGCGACGCGGGATCGGTGGCGGCTGAGGCGCTTCCCGATAGGCCGGAATCCGGCCTCTCGCTGAGCGAAGTGCAGCGAGCGTTTTACGAGATTGCTGCGGCCCGCGGGCCAGCGGCGAAGGCCTTTCTTCTACGCGGGCTTTTAGAGCGAGCGACGCCGCTCGAAGCGAAGTACATTGTGAAGATCATCAGCGGAGACCTTCGCATCGGCCTGAAAGAGAGTCTTGTCGAGGAAGCCATCGCCCGCGCGTTCGAAGCGCCGCTCGCCGAAGTCAAACGCGCGAACATGCTGCTCGGCGATATTGGCGAAACCCTGCGTCTGGCGTCTGCCGGCAAGTTAGCGGAAGCACGCCTCCGGCTCTTCCATCCCATCGACTTCATGCTTGCAAGCCCGGTCGAGTCTTCCGAGGAAGCGCTGGGCTATTTTCAGAATGCGTCGGTGGAAGACAAGTACGATGGCATCCGCGCCCAGGCGCATGTCAGCGGGGGCGAAGTCCGTATTTTTTCGCGAACGCGCGATGAGATCACGGAGTCCTTTCCCGAATTGCCGGTGGCGCTTGGCGGGCTGCCGAAAGACGCAATTCTTGACGGCGAAATCGTCGCGTGGAATTCGTCCGGCGCTGGCCGTGCGTTCCCCTTCAGCACGCTCCAGCAGCGGCTCGGCCGGAAAAAAGTCAGCGCCAAACTCCTCGAAGACGTCCCCGTCGCCTATCTTGTTTTCGACGTTCTTTATGCAGATGGCGAACTCCTCCTCGACCATCCGCTTCGCGAACGCGCTCGAATTCTTGCCGACCTGCTCGCCGCGCCACGCAGTGTGATCGTTCGCCCCCTCCCGGCACAGTCGAACCTCGGCTTCCCTGATTCAAACGAAGATCCAAAGGGGAGGTCCCTTGCCTCCGTACTCCGGGCTCCGGTCTCTGCGCCCAACTCGGCGAAGGATCTCGACGCGCTCTTCACCGCCGCGCGCGAGCGGGGCAACGAGGGACTGATGATCAAAGACCTCGACTCTCTATACACCCCCGGCCGTCGCGGCAAATCTTGGCTCAAAATGAAGCGAGAACTGGCGACGCTCGACGTGGTCGTGACCGCCGTCGAATACGGACATGGCAAGCGGATCGGAGTCCTCAGCGACTACACATTCGCGGTGTGGGAGGGCGAGCGTCTGGTAAACATCGGCAAGGCGTACTCAGGACTCACCGATGCCGAGATCGCGGAAATGACGCAGTGGTTCCTCGCCCACAGGATCAACGAAGAAGGGCTGCGACTGGAAGTGGAGCCGAAGATTGTTCTCGAGGTGGCATTCAACAACATGATGCGTTCGACACGCCACGAGAGTGGTTACGCTTTGCGTTTTCCACGAATCGTGCGGCTGCGTCCAGACAAGCGCCCAGAAGATGCGGACACTATCGAGACGGTGAAGGAAATTTACGAGCGGCAGCACGCGCAGTGAGCGTCGTTGGTCGCTGGTCGTTTGTCATTGGCTAAAGTCTTCGCTAGCGACTATCGACAGACGACCAACAACTGTTCCAAGGCAATATGAATATCCCCAAACACTGTTAGCGGGCGTGATCATGCTGGTCGTGATCGCTGCGCTCTTCCTCCCGCACCGCGATCACGCATCCGTGCGCTGTTTCGCACACCACGTGTTCCAGCTGGATCGTCGTATGGTGGATGCCAAACCCCTGGCCGAGTTTTTCGTTGATCTCGCGCAGAATCGTGTCGCTCTCTGACGTCGCCATGTCCGCGATCTTCACGTGCGCCGAGAGCGCGTGGTTTTCCGAGCCAATGCTCCACAGATGGAGATCATGAACATCGCTCACGCCTGCGATCTTGCGCATTGTGGACTCCACCGCATCCAGACTCATCCCGCGCGGGGTGCCCTCCAGCAGAATATTCAGGGTCTCGCGCACGATCCCGAAGCTCGACCACAAAATCAGCGCGCCAATCCCGAACGACAGTGCCGCGTCGATCCAGTATTGTCCCGTCCACAGGATCGCAAAACCTCCCACAAGCACAGCCGCGGTTGACAGCGTGTCGCCGACCTCGTGCAAGAGGGCGCTCCGGACATTGACGTCCCGCGAAGAACGCCATAGCAGCAGAGCGATCACGCCGTTCATCATCACACCCACCGCCGCTACCGCAATCATCACTCGGGCGCGCACTTGCTCGGGATGTTGTATCCGCAGGAACGCCTCGTAGAAAATAAAAAACGACACGACCACCAGCGACAACGCATTGACCAGCGCGGCCAGCACTCCGGCGCGCCGGTATCCATAGGTCTTGGTCGCGCTCGGCGGACGGCCTTCCAGATAAACCGCGACCAGCGACAACAGCAGCGCCAGAAAGTCGGACAGGTTGTGTCCCGCTTCGGAAAGCAATGCCAGCGAATGCGCACGGATGCCGGCAACCACTAGCAAGACGACGTAAAACATGGTGACGGCCAGCGAGATGCGAAGCACCCGCCCCGCCCCATAAGAATGTCCGTGCCCGGCATGCGCGTGCATGTTATTAGGATAGCGCAAGGTTGCCTGTGTGAGAGGTCTTGCCCGTGTGGTGACGGGGCTCCGCCCCGTACCGGCGGGGCAAAGCCCCGCCGCCACACAGACAGGTGCTGCTGGTCTCGGGAACTTTGGACTCGGTCATTGGACTCGGTCAAGCTGGCGCGAACCCGCCCACCCGCGCTATGCTTCTCCGCACACCAGGAGACTAGAATGAAGAAAACACTTTTGATCCCGGCCTTGCTGTTGCTCGCTGCGGCGGCGGCAGCACAAACAACCCCCGCACAAACCAAGAACCCCGTCAGCAGCGCCCTAAGAGACATTTTGCCGGGCCGGCAGAAAAACACCATTGCAGCCGTCGAAGCGATGCCCGCCGACAAATTCAACTACAAACCCAGCGCCGACCAGATGACATTCGGCCACCTCGTCGCCCACATGGTCGAGGCGAACTATGCGGTGTGCAGCGGTGCAGCGGCCGTAACGGCTCCCAAGGTCGAGGAAGTGAAAGAGACGGATACGAAAGACAAGCTGGTCGCCGCGCTCAAGGCGTCGTTCGACTTCTGCGCTGACGCACTCTCAAAAATGGATGATTCGAAGCTAGGGGAAATGATCGCCGGCATGGGCCCTCAGCCACTCTCGCGCGCCAGATTCGCGCTGGGCATCGCGAGCAACTGGGCCGACCATTATGCGGAAGCCGCCATGTATCTGCGCCTCAATGGCATATTGCCGCCGACCGCGAAGAAATAGGCGTGATTGTCCTGGGGAGGGACGGGCGTCTGCCCGTCCTACGCCGCAAGCAGCCATCTGAGTTACTCAGCCTTCTTCGTCAATCTTCGACGAACGACTTTAACCTGGATAATGCCTGATCCCATTGCTCGGAGACGAAATTGACATATTCCTTGATTCCGCTAATTGGCTCCGGATCGAATTCGAATCGACTCTCGCGACCCTTACGAACGCTGTGCACGATTCCTACAGTCTCCAGCACTCGAAGGTGCTTCGTGATCGCCTGCCGGGTAAGCTTCGCGCCCTGGGTCAACTGAGAGATCGAGCGTGGCTGTCCCCGGCAGAGTTTTCCAATCAGCGATAGCCGGGTGGCATCGCCCAGAGCTGCAAAGACGAGGGCGTGCGTCCGCCGTTTAGCAGCTACACTGCCATGGCTTCTACGCGACATGATTCTCGGAGACATGATTCTCGGAGACATGGTTCTCGGAGACATGATTCTTCGAGACATGATTCTTCGAGACATGGTTCTTCGAGACATGGTTCTCGATGTTCTTCATTTGTTCCGCCCAACCGCCATCGTTTCTTCGGAACGCTTCGAGACGGCGGTCGCCGAGAAGCTGATCGAAGCCGGACTCGGTGAGCACCAGTAGCGTGCCATTGGCGGTCTTTTCCAGCCTGAATTCGACGAGCGTGGTCGGTTCCCCCGAATCATCTGGTGGGGCATCCTTCTTGTCGAGGGACTTGGGATGGGGCCAGGTGAAGGAAAAGAGGCGCTCGTGCTCCATTTTCTGCACGACCGCCTCCCATTTGACGTGCTCATAGCCGGGATAAGTAATCTGGCCGCGCGACACCTGACCCGCTACAAATGGGCCATCCAGCTTCACACGAAACCACTCGCCAAACTCACGGTAATCCGTCAACGCACGCCAGACGCGTGAAACCGGCGCCTTGAGCTCAACGCGCTTCTCAATAACGCGATTCATCTTAAGCAACCTCCAGGTTGCATATTAGTCTGGCATGGAGCAAAAAGCAACCCTATGGTTGCGCTTTATCGCTGGCCTCCCCCTAATTTACCAACCCTTCCAACTCCTCTTCCCCAATCACGCTAACCCCCAACTCCCGAGCTTTGTCCAACTTCGATCCCGCATCGCTCCCCGCAACCACGTAGTCCGTTTTCTTGCTCACCGATCCTGAGACTCGTCCGCCTGCATCTTCAATCATCTTCTTTGCTTCGTCTCGCGTGTGGCGTTCGAGCGTGCCCGTCAACACAAAAGTCTTTCCCGCGAGCTTCGTGCCCTTTTCTTTTTTCTGTCCGGCGAAGGTCAGTCCCGCCTTGCGCAGATCGCTCACCAGCTTGCGGTTGTGCTCATCGGCGAAGAATTCCACGATGCTTTCCGCGATTCGCGGTCCTACTTCGTTCACTTCCTCAAGTTGCTCGGCACTCGCGTTCATGATCGCGTCGAGCGACCCGAAGTGCTCCGCCAGAAATTGCGCCGTGCGCTCGCCTACGAACCGTATCCCCAGCCCGTAAATCACCCGCTCGAGCGGCAACTTCTTCGATGCCTCGATCTCCGCTAGCACGTTGTCCGCGGACTTCTCGCCCATGCGCTCGAGCTTCAAGAGGTCGGCTTTCGTGAGCTTGTACAGGTCGGCAACATTTTTTACCAGGCCGCGTTCGGTAAGCTGATTCACCAGCGCCTCGCCGAGGCCGTCGATATTCATCACGTGGCGCGAGGCAAAATGCAGAATCGTGCCCTGCAGCTTCGCCGGACAATTTGCATTCACGCACCGATGGTCCACCTCGCCCGGCGTTCGCACCACGTTGCCGCCGCATACCGGACAATGCTCGGGCATCACGAACTGCTTCTTGCCGCGAGGGTGCTCTTTATCCTCGACGACTTTCACCACTTTTGGAATGACATCGCCGCCGCGTTCCACCTCGACCCAGTCACCGATTTTTACTCCGAGCCGCTCGATCTCATCCATGTTGTGCAACGTCGCGCGAGAGACGGTCGTGCCGCCAATCGAAACCGGTTTCAGCCATGCGACGGGCGTCAGCTTGCCGGTGCGGCCCACTTGGGGAACGATGTCCTCGATCTGCGTCACGCCTCCGCGGGCCGCGTACTTGTAGGCAATCGCCCACCGCGGAGCCTTCCCGGTGAAACCCAGTTCCTGCTGCCAAGCCGTGCGATCCACCTTGATGACGATGCCATCAATTTCGTAAGGCAGTGACTCGCGCTTCGATTCCCAGCTCTGAATAAATTTCCAGACTTCGGCGAGATTCTTCGCCAACTTGCGATTCGGATTCACCTTGAAACCGGCCCACTCCAGCGCATCCATGGTTAAAGATTGGCGGTCGAAATTGGTTCGTCCATCCTTCAACAGCATGTACGCGAAGAAGTCCATGCGGCGCTGCGCAGTGATCGACGGTTCGAGTTGCCGCACCGTGCCCGCTGTAAAGTTGCGGGGATTGGCAAACGTTGCCAGCCCCTGCCGCTCGCGCTCTTCATTCAGCTTGCGGAAGGCGGCGAGCGGCATCAGCATTTCGCCGCGCACTTCGAAATCGGTGGGTATCCCGGCTCTCTTCAACTTGTCTTTTGCGATCGTCAGGGGGATCGAGCGCACCGTCCGCACATTTGCGGTCACGTCTTCGCCCGTGGTGCCATCGCCGCGCGTGATGCCGCGCTCCAGACGGCCGTCGCTGTAGACGAGCGCCAGCGACATGCCATCCAGCTTCAATTCGCACATGTATTCGAGGTCGGTGCGCCCGGTCAGCTCGTGCACCCGCCGCTCCCAATCGCGCAACTCCTCTTCGCTGTAAGCGTTGTCGAGCGAGAGCATCGGGGAGGAGTGCTTCGCCTTCACGAATCCCTCGCGCGGCTTGCCGCCCACACGCTGCGTCGGCGAGTCCGGCGTGATGAGTTCGGGATGCTCCGCCTCGAGCCGCTTGAGTTCGTTCATCAGCTTGTCGAAGTCGGCGTCCGACATTTCAGGATCGTCCAGCACGTAATAGCGATACTCGTGGTGCCGGATTTTCTCGCGCAGGGCTTCGAGTTTTTTCTGGATGGCCGGACTGGACATGACTGGGAAATTATAGGGGAGTTCTCAGTTCCCAGTTCTCAGTAAGACCAAACCGATAATTACGAGTCCACTCCGAGGGTGGCGACGATGCACCCCGGTTTTTACTGGGAACTGAGAACTGTTTTACTGTCTTTTCGCTTTCCGAAACCGTCCGCGACCAAGCGCGCCGCGACCCACGCTCGACGGAGGCTTGCGCATTCCTTCCAGCAATTCTTTCAGCACAGTCGCGTTATTGTGCTCCTCGTTTCGCGACGCATACAACAGCGTGACTCGCCGCTTGCCTTCCGCAAGATGATGCAACTTCTCGACGGCCGCAGAACCCTCTTCGCTTACCAACTCTTTGAGATAGCGCTTCCGAAACATGCGCCATGCCTCCGGATTCTCATGGAACCACTGCCGCAACTCGTCCGAAGGCGCCACTTCGCGCAGCCAGAACTTAAGCGCCGCGTCTTCTTTCTTCAGCCCGCGCGGCCACAAACGATCCACCAGCACGCGCACCCCGTCCGACGAAGAAGCATCCTCATAAACGCGTTTGACGGCAACGGCCATGCTTTCCGTATTATCCTACCTCTGCCGCCATCATCATGAATTTCTCGAACTGGATTTCTCCGTGCCTCCGGGCCTGCGTTGCGATTCTTGCGCTGGTCGCGCTCGCCGGCTGCGATGTCGAGCGCCGCAAGTCCGATGCCGAACTCGGCCTCAACCCGCAACAGGCCGCAGGCAGAAAACTCTATGACAACTATTGCGACAGGTGCCATGAACCGTACTCGTCCCGCGGCAAAAAAGGCCCGAGCCTGAAAGGTGTCTTCAAGCGGCAGTACCTGTCCCAGAGCGGACTTCCCGCAAATGACGAACGCATGACTGACATCATCAAGTATGGACGAGCCAAAATGGAAGGCTTCGGCCAGGTCATGACGGAGCAGCAGATTAAAGACCTGCTGGCTTATTTGCACACGCTGTAGAGCAGTTGTCAGTTGTCAGTTCCCAGTAAAACCGGCATTTATCGTTACCGACGTTCGATGTTGCGTCTCAATTACGGGTGCGGTTGTTACTGAGAACTGACAACTGCTCCTGTGGCATAATCGGCAGCGGTGTCTATCGCCAACAAAAGCACGCTGTTTCAGAAGCTGCCTTCGACCGACGAACTTCTCCGTCAGCCCGACATGCAGGCGCTGATCGAACGCGAGGGGCATGCCGCCGTTGCCGACAGTATTCGCGTCGTGCTCGGCCGTCTTCGCCAGGAAATCAGCAGCGGTCAAATTGCCGGCGGCCGGCGGGACGAGAAATCGCTGGAGCTCGCGCTCGGTGGCCTGCCGGCAGCGGTCGAACGTCAACTCCGCCAGTCGCTGAGTTACTCGCTGCTGCCGCTCGTCAACGCCACCGGCGTGATCCTTCACACGAATCTCGGGCGCGCGCCGTTGGCTGCCACTGCGCTCGATCATGTCCGCGCAACGGCGAGCGCATATTCCAATCTCGAATTCGATCTTGTAACGGGCGAACGCGGGAAGCGCGACGTCCATGTCGACCGGCTGTTCCAAAAGCTGCTCGACGACGATCACGTAGGGACAGCCGCCCTCTGCTGTCCACCCGAGCGTGGCTCGGGAACGATCTCGACCGTCGTCTCGACGATCGTCGTCAATAACAACGCCGCGGCAGTCCTCCTCGCGCTGAACTCGCTGGCCGAGGGCGGCGAAGTCATCGTCTCGCGGGGAGAGTTGGTCGAAATCGGCGGCTCGTTCCGCATCCCCGACGTGATGTCGAAGTCGAGTGCAACGCTGCGCGAAGTCGGCACGACCAACCGCACCCGCATCGCGGACTACGAACGTGCCATCAACGACCGCACGCGCCTCTTGCTCCGCGTGCATCGTTCGAACTTCGAAATCACGGGCTTTACCGAGCAGCCCACGCTCGACGAGTTAGTAGCCCTCGCCCGCCGCCGCAACCTTCCGCTAATGGAAGATCTGGGCAGCGGCTCGCTGATCGATCTGCGTTCGGTCGGAATCAACGGCGAACCGGGCGTGCTCGACAGCCTGCGCGCCGGCATCGACATCGTCACCTACAGTGGCGATAAACTTCTCGGCGGTCCGCAAGCGGGTCTGATCAGCGGCCGCGCCGATCTGGTCGCGCGCATGCGTTCGAACTCGCTGTTCCGCGCGCTGCGCGTGGACAAGCTCACATATGCCGCGCTCGAAGCCACGCTGCTCGCCTACGTCAGGCGCGACCATGACGCCGTGCCAGTGCTGCGCATGATGCGCCTGTCGAAAGACCAGATCGCGCGCCGCGCGGAAGAAATCGTTTCGCGGGTCCAATCCGCTCAGGGAAAATCGGCGCGCCTCAAACTGGAACTCCTCGACGGGGAGTCTGTGATCGGCGGCGGCGCGGCCCCATCGGCGGTCTTGCCCACGCGCCTGATCGCGGTTACCCATCTCGATCTCGGCGCCGACGAACTAAGCGCCCGTCTCCGCACCAGCACTCCGCCGATAATCGCCCGCGTCGAAGAAGGGCGCGTGCTGCTCGATTTGCGGACCGTGTGTTCCGAGCAGGATGCAAACGTTGCCACGGCAATTGCATCACTACCCCGAGACCGGACACCTGAGACCTGACACCTGGCTCCCGTGGCAACCCTTTACACCATCGGCCACTCCACGCGCTCCCTCGAAGAACTTGTGTCGGCGCTGGATGCGCATGGCGTCAAGACGCTGGTGGATATCCGCGCCTTTCCGGTGTCACGGCGTCTGCCGCACTTCAATCGCGAGTCGCTGGAGCGCTCGCTGCCGGAGCGAGGCATTCGCTACATCTGGATGAAAGCTCTCGGCGGATACCGCAAGGCAACTCGTAAGGACTCTCCCCACACGGCGCTGCGCGATGCCAACTTTCGCAACTACGCCGATTACACGCTGACGCCGGAATTCGAGCAGGCCGCAACCGAACTGCTCCAAATCGCGAGCGCCTCACGCACCGCGTACCTGTGCGCCGAGCGCGTGTACTTTCGCTGCCATCGCATGATCGTCTCGGACTGGCTGGTCGCTCATGGGCACGAAGTCCTTCACATCGACGCTGAAGGCCCGGCACGCCCACACAAACTCTTCGCCGAAGCGCGACTGATCGATGGGCAGGTGATCTACCGCGGCGACAATCTCTTCTGAGCACGGCTCCCCTAAGCACGACTCAGTGCCAAATTGCCAAATGCAAATTACCAATTAACAATATCTGCATGATTCTCGGCACCGGGGTGGACATCGCCGAAGTTCCTCGCATCCGCGAAACCATCGAGCGGTTCGGCGACCGCTTTCTTCGCCGCATTTTCACCGAGGGCGAAAT
>Ga0209736_1000832_pt1 | contig 10029 bp, 7 predicted proteins | sample BlaSpr_A8_Ref_M3_FD_187992 | JGI IMG/M metagenome (GOLD analysis project Ga0209736, IMG submission 187992) | Forest soil microbial communities from Thunder Bay, Ontario, Canada - Black Spruce, Ontario site 2_A8_Ref_M3 (SPAdes) (version 2) | ecosystem: Environmental > Terrestrial > Soil > Boreal... | reverse complement strand
CAGGAAGGCGTTTTCACGGGAGGATCCGGCGGCGGTTGTGTTTCGGGCGCGCTGCGCGTGGCGAAACCGCTGCCGAAGGGATCGTTCGTCGTCGCGTTTCTGCCCGACACGGGCATGCGCTATCTGAGCAAAGTGTACAGCGACGAATGGATGCGCGAGCGCGGCTACACGGATTCGGAAGTGCCACTTACGGCCGAAGACGTTGTCAACGCGAAATACAAAACCGGCAAGGTGCGCGAATTAATCGTCGCGGGCCCCGACCAGACGGTGTTCCACGCGTTGCACGCCATGCAGACGCAGGACATTTCGCAATTGCCGGTGTTTGAAGGCCAGTCGCCTGTCGGCGCGATATACGAGGACCAGATCCTGAACCTGGCGCTGCAAGGCAAAGACCTGCGCAAAATGGTGATCCGCGAAGTGATGAGTGAGCCGCTGCCGCAGGTCCCCTGCGAAGCCCCGGTCGATCGTCTGACCTATTTGTTAAGCCATGAAGAGCCTGCCGTCTTCGTCCAGATGGGCAAGGGCCGCTTTGAAATCATCACCAAGTACGATTTGATGGGAACGATTGCCGGATTGATGGAGCTGAAACGCTAACGCGGGTAATTTCCAGGCGACCTCGCTACCGATGGGTAAGGTGTAGAGAGGATTCCGTTCCCATTAACGCCTCTGCGTCGTCGCTCCTGCCGTGGATCGCGCAGGTTCCGGCGCTGCCTGCGCTGGCGCGGAGGGGCGTGCAACGGAGCTCGATGGCGGTGATACCAGAGGCGATGGCGTGGCAGGTGCAGGATTTGCAGAGCGCGGCGGTCCTGGCGGCGAGGGTGGACTGACTGACCGGAGCGGCGCTACCTGCAGCGGTGGAGAATTGACGCCCGGCCGCAGAGCTTGTGGTGGTAGAGACGTTGGGTTCCTTGGGGAATTCGCGCTGTTCGGCAGCATCCTCGACAGCGGGGCAGGGCCCGCCGGCGGGAGATTGACACGCCGAGTTTCGGAGTCCATCGAGCCGGGCGGAGGGATGTTCACATGTCGGCCTTCGCTTCGGGCACTGGATTCGGGTGCGGGCCCCGGAGAGCGCAGGGCAGAATTCAGCGCGGGCTTGCCCGGGAGGCTGCCCGACTGCTGCAGGGCCGCTGCAGGCGCGGTTTCCGAGGAAACGCTTTTATTCCCGTTAATGAACGTGTGAGTGCCACGTTCCATCACCACACTTCCATTGGCCTCTGGTGCCTGCGGGATGGTTCGGACGGTGGACGCAGGCCCGGATCGGGGCGCACCCTGCGCGGAACGTGAAGCAAAATCTCGCGGAGGCTGTTTCAGCGGCGCCACGTTTTGAAGGCTTTTCCCGGCGACGATTTGATTTGAAGCTTCCCGGCTCCGCGGAGAAATGCCCGCCGTCGTAATCAACCCGTGCTCCAGGTTCGCTGGCGCGCCGTCACGATCGTTCGGACTCTTCGCAACCCAGCCGACTTGATTGACGGAGTGCACCCAATTCACGCACGCCCCTTGCCAGTTACGCAGACCTGCGGGACCTCCCGGTACCCAAACCCAGCCCAAAATCGGTGAAAGCAGCCAGCTTCCAAAATGATATGGCATCCAGCCCCAGGGTTCACTGCTCACCCAGATCCAGCCAAGTCGCGGATCGCGTGTCCAATTTCCATTCATGTAAGGTGCCCAGCTAAAACCTGCGCTGAACGGCCGCCAGGTGTTTCCATATCCGGTGAGATAGACCCACGAGCCATAGATCGACAAGTCGGAAAGACCGTAATAATTTGGAGAGCTGATGTAATGCAGAGTATTGTTCGAACCGGATTGTATCGCTTCGCCCTGCTGGCTGACCCATCGATCAAAGGCATCCTGGTCGGGAAGGCGCGCGACCTTCGGATTTTGAAGGTCGTCCAGGTGAATCGCGACGCTCTCGCCTTTTTCAAAAGTCGTCGAGCCTTTGCTGGTGCTAACGGAAACTTCTCCTGATAAAACTTCAATGGATGCGCCATCGCGAAACGCGTCGACGCGAACCTCGGCGCGGTCCTGGATCGCAACTTCGAAGGTCGATGTGACTACGAGAAAAGAATCTTGTCTCGTGGGGTTGGCATAAAAGCTGCCGGCGCCCTGCGTCAGGTTTAGTCGGGTGACGCGGCCGCCGCCCGAAAAGCTCAGTTGCGTAAATTGCAGGACAGAATTTTCCGCCAGATAAGCGGTCGCGCCGTTTTCAAATTCGATTTCGGCCATGCCGCCCTGCGTGGCAAGAGTATCCCCCTCCTGCAAGGGTAGATTTACAAGCGCTTCATCCCAGGTGTCGTTGTCAGGATGCGAGACAAGTACTTGACCGTCGGTGCGGCTTAGACGCACGACGCGTGAGGAATCAGAATCCTGCGCCTTTACGGCGGACATCGAAAAGACAAGAGATGCGGCCAGCAAACCGATACCGCGAATCCGAGCGAATCTCATCCTGGCCCCTTTCGGGGGAATCAACCCTACGAGTTGGATGCCGGACTCGGGCTCTTCGTTCCATATTCATGGCGAGAAGGTGCATCTCCCGCGTTGTCAGCGCCCGGGCCATCAATGCTCGCGGGAAGTCCGGATGCGTTCCGCGAGCGCTCGGGCGCGAGTTCGTGCGATGTCCACGAAGTGCGAATCGCCACCGATTTGATCGAGCACCGGCAACAGGCGCTCAGGTTCGGGAAGAAGCCTGTGATCCATATCTGACTCAAATTGGCGCAGGGCATCATTGACACCGAGGCGGTCATATTTAACAGTGCGCTCGAGCAGCGTGAGGTCGCCCTGCTGGCGGGCGAGCCCTTCGAAGATTTGCATGAGCATTGTAGCGGAGACGTTCAAAGTGTAATTGAAAGTGGTCTCATGCACTTCCGAGCCGCGTTCATAGCGAAATGTTTTTTGGCCAAGATTGGCAATGCGTTTCTGGATATCGAGGTCCGCGATGGCGAAGTTTTTCAGGTCAGCGGCGAGTTCGAAAATTTTCTGGCGCACGGGTGCGCCGACTTCAAACGGCTCGGCGGCGGGCTCTTCTTCCAGCTGACGAATCTCGAATGTGGCTTTGCCCTGATCACTGATTTTGATTTCGATGAATTCGGGCGAGCTGCCTTTGAAGACGCGCCGGTACGTGATTGCCGCGTCGTCGGGTGCGGCTTGGCACAACGGCACGAGGGCGAAGGCCGCGAAAAGTAAAAGCAGAAGCTTGGATTGAAAAGGGTTCCGTGTCATCGCCAGGCTCAGATGCGCGAATCAGCTGTACGGCCGTGCAAGCCGCGCGCCCGAATTTCTGGAGCAGGCTTATCGGCGGCCGCTCGGGCCGCTCCGGCGTCAAGGCGCGCACGAAATTGAGCTGCCTGGACATGGCACAGCGCGACAGCCAGCGCGTCAGCGGCATCGGCAGGCTCGGGTGTTTCGCTCATGCCCAGCAGCACGCGCACCATTTGCTGCATTTGCTGTTTTCCGGCGTGTCCGTAGCCGGCAACGCAGGCCTTCACTTCACGTGGCGAATAACTGTGTACCGGAATATAGTGCTGAGCCGCAGCCAGCAGAACGACGCCACGAACTTCCGCCAGCTTGAGAGCTGTCCGCATGTTCAGCGCGGTAAAAACGGATTCGACCGCGACATCCTGGGGCTCGAATTCCTCGATCAATTCGCTCAGTATGGAATGAATCTCGCGAAGCCGTTCGGGAAAATGTTCGGGTCCTTTGCGCGTAGCGCGCAGCGCGCCAAAGCGCAGCATTCTGCAGCGCCTTCCGTCACTTTCGATCACTCCGTAGCCGGTGGCTCCTGCGGCGGCGGGATCAACGCCAAGCACACGGAAGAAGTCATCTTTCGTTCGACAGGTCTGTGACATGGCACTGAGTGTACGGCGGGGCACAGTGCGCGGCCACACTTTTTTCGTTGCCGCGTGCGCGAGAACCGTGAACCGCACGCCTGCCGGCCTAAATTTCTCGCGACGATGAGCTTTGGGAGGGCCGAAACTACGAAACTTAAGACCGGACACCAGCGCTTGGCGCGCCGGCGCCAGGAGACCGCACGACACGTTCTCCACCCGGAGAACTCTATTCCGCGGCCATGACCGCCTGCATTTCTTTCTCATCGATGTCGAAGTTCGCGGAGACGCGTTGGACGTCATCGTGTTCTTCGAGCGCTTCGACCAGTCGCAGCATCTGCGCCGCCTGCGTACCGGTCAGTTTTATATAATTTTGAGGGACCCAGCCGACTTCGGCGGAGTCAGGAGTAATGCCTTCTTTGGCGAGCGCGCCACGGACGGCTTCAAACGTTTCAGGCGGAGTCAGAACTTCCCAGGCCGCGCCGTCGTCACGCAAATCCTCGGCTCCGGCATCGAGGACAATCGAAAGCATCTTGTCTTCGTCAGCCTTTTCCTTGGACACCACGATTTCGCCCTTGCGTTGGAACATCCATCCGACGGCGCCGTTTTCGGCCATGTTGCCGCCGTGTTTGTTCATCATGTGGCGGAGCTCGCTGACAATACGGTTGCGATTGGTGGTGACAACCTGGACGATCATGCCCACGCCGCCCGGGCCGTAGCCCTCGAAGTTCACTTCCTCGTATTGCTCGCCTTCCAGTTGCCCGGTGCCGCGCGCCAAGGCGCGCTCGATGTTGTCATTGGGCATGTTTTCATTTTTGGCGGCAAGGATGGCAGTGCGTAGACGCGGATTGGAATCCGGGTCGCCGCCGCCCACTCGGGCGGCAATGGTGATTTCGCGGATCAGTTTTGTGAAAATGCGGCCGCGCTTGGCGTCTGTGGCCGCTTTCTTGTGTTTAATCGTAGCCCACTTGGAATGCCCAGACATGAAATCGCCTCGTAAGTTACAATTTGGGGGACTGGTCCCTGCTTATTGCCACGATAGTCTAGCATACGAGTTGACTATTCGGAATATCGGGGACATCGTTGGCCATCCGAACTTGTTGAAAACCAAAGGACTTCGATTACCGTCGTTGGAGAGGCACGGTCCGGGAGGCCGTCCAGATCCAGATGCCTGATACGGCGCATTACTTTTGGGCTTTGTGGATTTTCGACGTCTCCGGTGCCTACAATGTATTAATTTGGGTATGCCGAAAGTATGTCGATACTAATTGCCTGCAGCGAACACGGATGCAAGGGACAGGTGCCGAATTCGCTCGAACCGGTGCGTCTGTGCCTGCTGCATTTCACCCTGCAAATCGAAAAAGCGTGCGCGGAGATGCGCCGCGAAACCGTTTACGGCAAGACGCCTCACGCGCGTCAGGCGGAGATTATCCGCTTCATCGCGGAGCACGGTGAAATGCTGGCCCGCGCGTCGACGAGCGGCTTGCATCTGGCAGACGAAATGAAAGCGCGCGTCCTCAATACCTTTCTCACGCTCATGAACCTGCGCGAAAACCTCGACCGCGCCGCCCTGCGGCACCCCATCGGCCGTACCGGCGCGTAGTTGTTCGGCGATTCGATGCCCTCTCGGATAAAATGCTTCCCGGCGTCATTCCTGCTGTACTCCCAGGGAGCTGGATCCGCCCTATACTGCGAGGTTTTTGCGTGAAACGACATCCGAGTCTTCATCCGTTGAGCCAACATCATCACTTTGCGCTGATTCAGGCGTTCGAGATGCGACGTGCCGTCGAAGCTCCGACGGAGAAGCGCGATACGGATGTTCAGCGGCAGGGGGAAAAATTCATTGCCTTCTGGCACAAGACCGGCAGTGCGCATTTTCGTGAGGAGGAGGAAGTGCTGCTTCCTGCCTATGCGCGGCATGCGCGACTCGACCAGGATTCCGGAATCATGCGCCTGCTTGCAGACCATGCCGAGATCCGTGCGGCCGTGCAGGATTTCGAGCGTCTGCGCGCCAAGAAACTGCCGATAAAAATAGAGGCCATGGCCCGCCTGGCAAAACTTCTCCACGATCATGTGCGCTTTGAAGAGACCGAAGTTTTCCCGCGCATCGAACGCGCGCTCGGAGAAGAAAACCTTAACGCGATGGGCCGCGGGCTCACTCGATTACATTTCAAAACGGACGTCTGCGATATTTAATTTGGCGCGGTATGGTTTTCCGTGTCGGGGCCAAAACCGCGCCCGCAAATGCCGCCGGATGACGCCCCGGACTGCGAAGCCGGTGCGGTTCGAGATGCGTTTTACGTCCCGATATACCGAGCGTACAGCGATCTTGCGACGCTTGTGTCGCGAGTCCCCTTAATGATGGCGCGGCCGTCGGCGAAGACTGTCATTTCGTACGGCGGGACGCGGAAACGTAGCAGGAAACCGTTCTCGCGAACTTCCGCGACTGTGGGCGCGAGGCGGCGGCCGAGCGCCGGGAGATCCAGCTGTCGGCGACGCTCATGAATCTGCACCGAATCGCGGCCGCACAGGGTGAGGTGAGGTTGCGCATCTCCCTCGAGATAACGAAAGTCGCGCCGCATGCACGCGCGGCATTCCGGATTGCGCGCCACGCGCACGGATTGGTACCGCCCGGACCATACATCGAAGGAAACGAGTCGGCCTCCGACGGACTCCGTTTTGCCGAGCAGCAACTTAATGGCTTCAGCGGCTTCTATCGAGGCAATCACTCCGGCGGCCGCCCCGAGCACGCCGACCGTATCGCAAGTATCTTCAGCGCCTGCGGCGGTTTCGCAAGCCTCGTCATTGCCGGGCCCAGTGCCCGATTCGAGAGCGCAGGCGAGGCACGCGGTTTGGCCGGGCCGCACGGTGAGTGTGACGCCGTAGCTCGCGACGACGGCTGCGTAGATCCAGGGGACGCCCAGATGGATGGCGGCATCGTTCAGCAGAAATCGCGTTTCGAAATTGTCAGTGCCATCCAGAATTACAGGAAATCCTCGCAACAGGTCTTCCGCGTTTTTGGGTCCCACGTCAGCGACGATTCCGTCCACCGAGATCCCGGAATTGATCGCGCGAAGGCGGCGTTGCGCGGCGACGGCCTTCGGCAATGCTTCGTGGGCATCGGATTCTTCGAATAAGGTTTGCCTCTGCAGATTCGAAGGCTCGACGAAATCGCGATCCACGATTCGCAATTTTCCTACGCCAGCGCGCACCAGCAGATTTGCCAACGCTGTACCCAGCGCGCCGCATCCAACGAGGACGGCCGAGGAATCGAGCAGGCGCTGTTGACCCGCTTCGCCAATTTCGGCGAACAAGATCTGCCGCGAATAGCGTTCGAAAAGTTTTGGTTCCATATTGCTGGGTTGCCTCGGGTGCGGGCTCCTTTCCCGGTGAAACACCATGATAGCGCCTCACGAGCGCGCAGTGACAAGCCCGTGCTATTTTCCACCCGTTCAGGAGATTTTACGCCGAGCGGATAACTCGCCTATGCTACGCTTGTTCTGTTGTGAAACGTGATGCTGAGCGATCAACGTTCCCTCATACAGATCGCCATTTGGCTGTCCGCGATCTGTTTTTCTTGTGCAGGTTTTGGTTCCGCGCAGGACGGCCCTTCGGGTGAGCCGCCGCGGGTCGTCGCCGTGCGCGTGGTCACCGAATCCGGCTCGGTGCTCGAGCAAGATCCTCCTCAGCTAATCATCCGGCCCGGCCAGCCATTTTCCATGGACGCAGAGAGCACCAGCCTGCGAGAACTTTTCCGTACGGGGCGGTTTGCGGATGTGCGCGCCGAATTGACCGACGTCGCGGGCGGCGTGCGTCTGGATTTCGTTGTCCGGCAGAACTTGTACATCAATCGCGTACAAATTGAGGGATTGCGAGAGCCTCCCGGCGAATCAGTGGCGATTTCCGCGTTGCGGCTGAACCTCGGCGAAGTCTTCCGCGAAAGCGACATGAAGGAGGCGCTCGACCGGCTGCGGCAGACGCTTGAAGACGACGGGGAGTATCAGGCCAAGGTCGACTCTGTAGCGACGCCGCATCCCGACACGCTCCAAGTGGACATTCTGGTGCACGTCACGCCGAGTGTCCGGGCGCGGATCGGCGCGATTACGATTCAGAACGAGACTGCCTATATGGAACCGGAACTTCGCAGCAGGTTGAAACTTAAGCCAGGTCGCCAGATTACTTCGGACCGATTGAATCGCGCGGCCGAGAGCGCACGAAAGTGGCTGGCGCAAAAGGACTACCTCGGAGCGCGTGTTACGCTACATCGTGGCGCTTACGATGCAAAATCCAATACGGTGCCGCTGGAGGTTACGTTCCATGCAGGGCTAGAAGTGCGCGTGGCCGTCGAAGGAGCCAAGGTCCCCGAGGGCACGGTGCGCAAACTGGTGCCCATTTACCAGGAAGGCGCGGTCGACGAGGATCTGCTTCAGGAAGGCCGGCGGGGATTGCGCGAGTGGTTCGAGCGCGCCGGTTATTTTGACGCACAAGTGAATTACACCACGTCGGATGTCTCGCCGGGGAAATCGTCGAATTCGTCACAAACCGCGGCCCAGGTCGTCACTTACCATGTGAACCGCGGCGACCGTCACCGCCTGGTCGGTGTGGAATTTTCCGGCAACAAATATTTCAGTCCGGCCCTTCTCAGAGGACGATTGAAGATCCAGCCTGCGGCATACGCGTCGCCCGGGCGGTATTCGACGACGCTCATGCAGGATGATGTGGCTAGCATTCGCACGCTGTACGACGCCAACGGATTCCACGAGGCTGAAGTCCGCAGTCAGCTCATGGACGATTATAAAGGTCGTCTTGGTGCAATGTTTGTCCGCATTGAGATCAAGGAGGGCCACCAAACGCGGGTCGCGAACCTGGCCATCGAAGGGAATCAGCGACTCACTCAGGACGAGTTGCTGGGCGTCATCGGTTCGTCGGAAGGGCAGCCTTATTCCGATTTCAATATTTCCTCGGATCGCGACAACATTCTAGCGCTCTATTACGACCAGGGCTTCTCGGAGGCGCGATTCTCGGCGAGCGTCGAAAAAGTGCCTTCCTCAAATCCGAGCCAAGCGCCGCAAGTGCGGCTGACCTATCACGTCACGGAAGGGCCGCAGGTGCTGGTTGCGAGCGTGCTTCTGGACGGGTACCAGCACACGCGCCGGGGCATTATTTCACGCCAGGTGGGTATTCAGGCGGGCCAGCCGCTCAGCGAGGGCGCCGTCGTTGAGACGCAGAGAAAACTTTACAATCTGGGAATTTTCAGCCGCGTTTCGATCGCGCCGCAAAACCCTGAGGGCGCCAACACGCAGAAAACGGTTGTGGTGATGGTGGATGAAGCCCGGCGCTACACGCTGGCATACGGGTTCGGTTTCGAGGCCCAGCGTCTCGGCAGTGGAGCGACCGGCACAGGATTCAGCGTCGCGCCCCGGGGCATTCTGGAAATTACGAAAGGGAATTTCACCGGACGGGCCGATGCCTTGACCTTCAAGGTTCGGGCGAGCACGATTCAGGGGCGCGCGTTAATTGCCTATACGGCGCCGAACTATTTCGCGTCACCCAATTTCAGTCTGCAGCTGACCGGATTCTTCGAGAAGGCTCGTAACATCCAGACCTTCACCTCCAGGCGCTATGAAGCGTCGCTACAGCTCGCCCAAAGAGTGTCGAGCACGAGTTCATTGTTGTACCGTTACTCTTACCGTAAAGTAAATACGGTCCTAAACGTAAACACGATCACATCGGAACAGCTTCCGCTGTTCAACCAGAACACCGACATCGCGGAATTCGGCACAAGCTGGCTCCGGGACCGCCGCAACAGTCCCGCCGACCCGACGCGGGGAGACTTCGAAAATATTGACCTGGCCGTGGCAGTGAAACCCGTCGGCTCGTCGGTCGATTTTATCCGAATATTTCTGCAGAATTCCACTTACCGCCCGATCGGCCGTCGGCTCGTGTTTGCGCGCTCGACCCGTTTCGGGGTCCAGACGCCGTACGGGAACACACTTTCCGGCAGTATTCCGCTTCCAGAGCGATTCTTCGCCGGTGGCGGCACGTCATTAAGGGGTTTCACGCTCAATCAAGCCGGACCGCGCGATCCGGTGTCCGGATTTCCCATCGGCGGACAGGCTCTGCTCGTTTTCAATCAGGATTTGCGTTTCCCGATGCACTTGCCGCTGATCGGGGATCGCGTTGGCGGAGCCGTGTTCTACGATGCCGG
>Ga0209736_1000831_pt1 | contig 10030 bp, 11 predicted proteins | sample BlaSpr_A8_Ref_M3_FD_187992 | JGI IMG/M metagenome (GOLD analysis project Ga0209736, IMG submission 187992) | Forest soil microbial communities from Thunder Bay, Ontario, Canada - Black Spruce, Ontario site 2_A8_Ref_M3 (SPAdes) (version 2) | ecosystem: Environmental > Terrestrial > Soil > Boreal... | reverse complement strand
GGTGTTACCTCCAGCAAACTCTGCGGGGCTTCGAGCCTAGCCAGGCGGATTCCGCTAGTCCATCAGGCAAAGTACGGAGATTCACGGATGCGTTCGCGTACCTTCGTTGGCCATTCTCTTCCTCGTTAAACTGCTGGAAGGTAGCGGCAAGATTATTTCCGAGTAGCAGTTTCGCAGAAGTTCACGTGGAAATTTCTCGCTTGACTTGAATGTATTTTGGGAGTTAGCGTCTTGCCGGGTCAAATCCTCTACCAATACTCACGTCCCGAAACCCACTTTTGGAGAATATATGACGACTACTTCTTACCGTCTTCGCGGGACTATCTGCACGGTCTCTGCAGTCCTGCTGCTGTCATTTGTTCATAGGTCTGGTGTCACACGCTGGTAGTCCTGACGAGAACCGGGGTGGGCGGCGATGCTCTGGACTCGGTACCCAGATTTTGGGAAAGCGATTTTCCAGCAGCAACTTCAGCAGGAGTTTGGCGTCCTCGCGGTCGGTCTTTAGCTTCCTTACTCGCTTGGTCTTGATCTCCGCGGCATCGCCGATCCACACCTCGATGCCCAGTTCCGCGAGTAACCGCTCGAACCAGCGTGAATAGCCGGTGGCCTCCAACCCCACGCGCACGCTGATTCCTCTCTGCAAGTCTCGATAGAAAACGAAGGAAGCGGAAGCAAAAACTCTTTTAAGTGAATGGAGAAGTTTGCTCAAAAAGTGTTTGACAGGGCCGACATTGTTAGAGATGTCCGGTAAGCGTTAATCAATCAAGTGCTTGGCGGATGTGGGGGGCAGGTCACTAGCCAACCTCTTGCGCCTGGCTAGGATATAGATCGTAACTAGATAAATGCTGACAATCACTGCCGGAATGACGACGAACCGACGCTCCGGAAATAGATACCATGCCGCGACAATTAGCACAGTTCGGGCAACGCCATGAAATAGTCCGACCCAGTGTCGGATAATTCCTGAAAACGGTACCCACATAAGGCCGGTGAGGATTCCCACCGTCAATGGCAGCGAGGTACGTTCCATCAGGAAGAACGGAATGGCTATCGCGTATACCAACAAAGCCATGAACACGGTAAGGAGAAACAGCCGATCGAAAAAGTTATTCTTTCTTGTCCTTCCTAAGAGATCCTCTCCGGTAAAACGAGCGACCAAGAGGCCCAAATAAAAGATCATTCCTGTACCGATAAATAAAGCTAAGGCAGCCTGTGGAACCGGCAAAAACGCTCCCGCGATACCTACCAGAGTCCATGCAATTGCACCAGCAATCGGCATCGCCAGGAACCGATTGCGCGAGAATTCCGCGTGCTGCTCGTCAAGCGTTGCCGTGCTTCGCGATTGGGTAGCGGTCGTCAATTCTTTAATGGAAATTTTCAACTGAACAATACGATAAATGACGGTTCAGCCCAACAGCTTACATCCGAAGCAAGGACTCGTCCCTAATAACACGCGATTTGGGCCACTTGATTTCATAACAATGCTGGCTCCCTCGACCCGAGTAGACTCTGGTTGTTCGACGACCAAGGCTCGGGAGAAAGGAGCCAGACATGATCATTAATAGGCGTAGATTATCACCCGAGCTTTCAGCAAATCTCTTTTATGAATCAGGAAACTGGTGAGTGCGGAGATCGGCGATTAACTCTACACCACGCCATGTCCGGTTTCTTCCCCGAAGCGCTAGAAGCTAAAAAGAGCTTCATCCAGAGACAACTAGCAGACAACATTTGTGAATGTGCCAAGAATCTTGGCATCGAAGCCCGTCATGTGCTGTGCGACGACAACACGAACTGTCCTCAATGTGGCGAGCTTGCGCCTATCACCATTCTGCCGGAGGGAGTCTGTGCGGTTTGCTGGCTGGGAAACCTACGAAACTAAAAGCCGCTATCCCACAAACGGTTGAGTCTGTTGAAAAAGTCGGTTTTTTGGAACCGATTTTTCTTGCCGTGACTATCCCCTGTTGTGCTACTGAGCATTTCAGGGAGGAACACCGCCGATGATGGGTCAGCAGCCACGGACAGAGTCGTTATTTTATTACTTCCGATTGGAAGAGCAGATTCCTGCAGATCACTTGCTCAGGCTGATTGATTGCTACGTCGATTTCAGCTTCGTACGAGAACAGCTAAAGGGCTTCTACAGCGCGATGGGCCGACCATCCATCGATCCCGAAGTGCTGCTCCGCCTATTGGTGGTCGGCTATCTTTATGGGATCACCAGCGAACGGCGTTTACTGGAAGAAGTAAGGATGCATCTGGCCTATCGTTGGTTCACCCGTCTGAGTTTTGACCAAGAGATTCCCGACCACTCCACGTTTTCCAAGAACCGCCATGGTCGATTCCGACAGTCCGGTGTATTTCGGAAAGTCTTTGAAGAGATCGTGCAGCGTTGTTTGGAGGCAGGCTTGGTCGAAGGGCGGAATCTGGCGGTCGATGGGACGCTTGTGGGAGCCAATGCCAGCCAGCAAAGCCGAGTGCCTCGAGAGCGATTAGCCGAGATCGCACGAGTCTCACGGACTGTTAAGGAGTACTTGAAAGAACTAGAGCAAGAAAATCCCGTAACAGATGTGGAGCAGCGTCCGATTGCTCAAGAGAAGGTATCGACGACTGATCCAGATGCTGCCTGGGCGGTCAAAAGCGGGCCAGCCACGCTGGGCTACTACGACAACTATCTGGTCGACACCACGAGCCGTGTGATTTTGTCGGTCGAACCTACGCCCGCTCGCTTCCGTCAAGAAATGCTGGCAGCGCGCCGAATGCTTGAGCGCGTAAGCCATTTCGGAATTCGACCACAGAATCTGGCAGCAGACAAAGCTTATGGAAGCGGAGAATTTCTGGCGTGGCTTCTGGAGCGGGACATTCAGCCCCACATTCCCGTGATCGATCGACAGCACCAAACACGAGGGCGCTTCACTCGAGATGCGTTCCGCTATGAACCCAAGGAAAATGCCTACTACTGCCCGGAAGGGAAACCTCTGCACTATCGAGGGCAGCGGCGCAGTAGTCAGGGCGATCTCTATCGCTCAACGGAAGCGCAATGTCACGCCTGCCCACAGAAGAAGTTATGTACCCGAGGTCCCTATCGGAGATTGTTTGTTCATTGGCAGGAGCCGGCGCGGCAAGCAGTTCGCGCATTGGCTGGCACACCTGACTATAAGCGCTCGCAACGAGCGCGCTACAAGGTCGAAGCTCTGTTCGCCGAACTCAAACAACAGATCAAGCTGCGCCGAGTTCGATTGCGACGACTGTGGAACGTCGCTGAGCAATTCCACCTGGCGGCCACAGCCCAAAATCTGAAGAGGTTGGTGCGCCACCTAGATCAAAAGCGATCGCAAGAACTCAGCACTATCTGAGTGTTTCAGAAACAAGGAGCGGCTCGCGACGATATAAGATTTGAAAAGGCATCAAAAGCGCTGAGGCAAAATTCCTCCACAAAACTTACTTCTCCCACGCACTTGATTTTTCAACAGACTCAGTTGTTTCTGGGCGCGCTGGGAAAAGCGTGGAAGAGGAGGAACCGAAGATGAGACGGTGAAACCCCTTGATGGAGTCCAGCGGGTGCAAGTCCCGCACGGCCAAAGCGAGCACGCAGGCCGGTAGCGAGTGTTGCCATTCACCGGGTGACTGGTGGGTGCGAAGCGTACACAGCAAGGAAGTAGGCCATGAAGATTCAGCTCCGAAAACTCGGCTTGTTGCGATGCCGACGCCGTTAACAAGGCGGAAGACAGCATCCGGACGGCCGCTATTGCAAGGTCGCACCGGGGTCGCCGGAGTCCCTAGCTCGGGGCATGCTTCCAAACGGATTCCCCATGAACGACTTCCAGGCACTTGGACAAAGGCGTGGCGCAAGCATAAAGTTGAGCAGAACAAGTCATGCGAAAAGTCGTGGCAATAGCGGCGGTGCCCGGCCTTATTGCAGGTATCTACATCTTCATCGCCAGCTTTTTTGGGCTGACAATGGACAAATTGGGAGCGAAAGCATTTCTTCTCCACATCGGGATTTTCGCGCTTTTTATTCCCTTGGTCATTGTTGAGCGGTGGTCTAAGGGTGGAGACCCGCTTCGAGGGAAGCCGCGCTGGGTCGTCCGCAGTATGCAAATGCTCTTTCTCTTGTTTGTTACGGTCTTTCTCGCATTCCTAGCTTTGAGTCATGCCGCTTCCCCGGAAATCGTCAATGGGGAATATGTCTTAAACAGTCACGGAAAAATAGTAGGGTACATCTCAGAGAGCGCCTATCTTGCCCTCAAAGGTTGGGAATTGCGCTTATTTGCCTCAGGCTGGATGGTGTTTTACTACGGACTGATAATGTATTGGTGGTTCCCCCGGCAAGACGAATGGACTGTGGTGAGGCCTGATTAAACGCGCAAACCGGTAAAGTCAAATCGGGCCAGAAGCTCATTGTCCGGCATGACGTACCCGCGCAGCCTGCAATGATCCCGAAGCGGCCATCTGGCACTTGTCTATTGAACTTAGAAAAACTCGGAAATCCGGTTGTCACCCGCGCCGCAGAAAGAAAACACAGAACCGGATCATCGGCCTAATCTGCCCCTTTTTGCCCCCGCGTGTTTTTGTTAAGTGTCCAGCCATCAGGAAGATGGATGGTAGGGGCGGTGGGGATCGAAAACAATGCCGATCGGAATTTCAAGGACTTAGAAGAAATGCTGGGGAGCGCTAAGGAATTGAAAAGGAACAATAGGGAATGCAAAGGAATCCTTATTGGCCCCTTAATGGCCCCTCGTTTTTCTCGACCTCCGAGATTCCGTCACAGTGTATCTCACTCGCTGTCCAAGTCGCGCAGTCGGCTTCGGGCTCAAATTTCGCGGCGCGGATGGCAAGCCGACGTAACTTCGTGAATATGCTAGACCCGAACTCGTAGTGCTGCTGGGGCATCGTTAGTGCGGGATTTCTTCGACTTCGTCGAGACCTCTCAGGATCCGGATGTTCACGGAACCACTTCTACGGTAAGCGCGTTAATCAGGACTTACTGCACCGACTTGATTTTTTCGCCGTTTCGAGGAAGTAGTAATTTCGCAGCGCCTACCGGCCCTCGCTCAACGGGTTGCCCCTCCTCCCGTGGAGGTCGTTCCCCTGAAAACCAATTCGAACAAACCGACGGGTGGTCTTCCCTGTCGCTTTTCAGGTGGAGGAAGTCGCCGGTGCCTGGGACGGTGGCGGAGGCTACCTGTCGGACAGGTTGCGCGCTTGGCACTGCCCTGGGCGCGATGAGCGGAGCGACCAAATTGGCGCATTCTTCCAGCATATCAATTGCCGGAGGCTGGATGTCCGAAGGACGAGGAGAGAACACCTCTATAACGCCAATTACACATCCTTGCATTTCGATGGGCACAGCCACGGCTGAACGCAAGCGCAAGCCCTTTGCAACCGAAGGTAGTATTCGTGAATCATTTTCAGCGTCATCACAGAGCACGACCTCGCCAGTTTCGAAGCACTCTCTTGTAAAGGCAGAGTCAGGTTGCAGTCGCGAACCCACAGCAGGAGCGTCGCCGGCGCTGGCCAAGCAGCATGCGCCAGCCGGGTCACGGACAGCAATAACGGCTCCGCTCGCCGACATCGTCGAGCAGATTTGCTCCACCGTTGTCGCTAGGAGGGTGGAAATCTCCTGAACTTTAGTCATTGTCTGAAGCGTCTCCGACTGACCCGCTTCCTTTTTCAGTCTCGTTTCGGGCATGGATGGCCTCCGCTGGGCCAACCGGATTGTATTTCCGGCGGCAATAGTGGAAGGAACATTTCAATGGCAACCTCCAGCTTTTTGTGGAACGGACCAGGTAGGGACTGGGCACTTCGTTACGCAGCTACTTTTACTGTCCTGAAGTTCCTTCGAGCGTGCTGAGGTTCGTTCGAGCGCGGAGTCTGTTCACAACCAGTTTAACACCAGATAAGAGACTGCGAAAGACAGTCGTACAGTCGGTCCTCATAGGAAAGCCCTCCGGCTACGGGTTCACGGGAGGACCTTCACACTGCTCGTGCTCGCGGCACCCGCCCTGGCGGCGCTCGCCTTCAAGACTTCGGCTTTCAGCTCTTCTACTTTACTCTCGCCGGGGAAGGCTTTGCCAAATAGACCGCTGACCGCTTGCTCCAGCTGAGCCATCTGGATTCGCAAGTTCTCGTCCCCCGTATCAAGGACCCCACGCAGCTCAGCGCTTGCTGCCATGGCTTGCTGGTACGCATTCCAAGCTTGGGACAAGAGATCGACGTGTTGCAGGAATTCCTTGGCTGATCTTCCGAACTCCTCCGCCGCGTCGACGTATTTGGCCATAATATGGTCCGATTTTTCAGGCATCGATTTACTCCTTTGACTTTCTCGCTCCTCGGCGGGTAGGGGTTACGAGGATCGGATTATGAACTTACGCTTTGAAGCGTCGTCAAACTGCTTTCGATCTATACAATTTTCACCTGTTCGATGTATCGGACAGGGCAGTTCGCTGAGAACCGGCCGGGTTAGGAGTCCCCCGCTTCTTCCACCAAATGGATGCGCGCCGATTGGCATCCTCGATCTGGGTCGCTGTCATTCGCGATATTATAACTTTTAGCCGATCATTGTCATTTCCTCGCATTCCTGCCGCGATATTGGCCCAGGTTAATGCGCGTACGTAGTCTATTGGAACACCTCGACCGCTAAAGTAAACTTCACTGAGAGCACTCTGGGCTCGGACATCTCCGCCATTTGCAGCTCGTTTGAACCAATCCACCGCCTTGCCCTCATCTTGTGGAACTCCAATTCCTTTCATATAGCCTAGCCCGAGCTTCCACTGCGCTTTCTCATTAGCATGTGCCGCCGCCTTCGCGAACCATGCCATCGCATCCTGGTAATTCTGCGGCACACCTTTACCATCAGCATATCGCACGGCCATTTCGTATTGAGCAATGGAATCGCCCGCGCTAGCTCGGTTGAGTATGGGATTCACATCCGTGCTCTGAACCGCTTCCTGGATTGCCAGGATAGCCTCTTGCCTGGTTCCTGTTAGCACACTGGCCGGCACTTTCGGTTGCCCATTGCTGTGGTCGGCTTGTTCGATAACTGGCTTGCGTTCCGCGGCCGCCATCGGAAGTATTGGGACATGTGTTGCCGCTTTTCGACGACTTACTTGATACCCGTACCCGATTAGGGCCAAAGCAAGGGTAACAGCCAGTCCTGTGGCCAGTCCTGCTGCTAATCGGCGAGATGCTCCACTCCGATCCTGGCTTGTCATAAGTGCTGTCTGATCAGATAAATCTAATCTGGCGTGATGCCCGTTCGATTTGGGGGCTTCAGCCGCATCCGTGGTCGGAGCCGCATGGGTGGTCGGTCGGAGGTCGTTCTGCTCCTTGACCGCTTCGATTTCATTGCTTGGGAGCTGTTTAAGACATCGATCCGGTATGATTGCAGACTCCGAAAGTAACGGTAAAACCTGATCGGCCAACTCACTCATCGCGGCCGCATCATTCTGATTGAACGCATTCGGATTGATGGACAGTACTTCGAGCACTCCCATCACTTTAGCATTCTGTTTTATTGGCAATACCAGCACGGACCGGATGCCGGTTTCTTTGCCTAATTGCGGGTTCACCCGTGGGTCTGTATTCGTGTCGTTGGAGAGCAGGATTTCGCCGCTGTCCAGACAAAGCGCGGTCAGGCTGATGCCCGCCTGCAAGGGCGTCCCCACTTCTGGGGCTGCCCCAATGGAAGCTCGGCAGCACACTGCTTCGTCTGTGCTGAGCACGATAGCAGCGCCGGTTGCCGCCGTTCTCTCCGTCGCCTGCTCCAAAATGGCCTGAAGTTCCGGTTCAGGGCTTACCGAAGCTGTGATTGGACTGAATGGGAGTGTGCTGTGCTCGGTCTCGGGTGGCGTCTCAGAAGTGCTGGTAGCACCTGAATTATCGGTTACGGGAAAGCTCGACATACTCACTCCTTCACGATCGTGCTCCCTCGACAGTGCTTAAGCGTATTCGCACCAGACTCTGCACGGGAGTCCAACTAAAGTTCGGGGGCGGGGGAAACTATCCGAAGTAAACTTGTGGTGTACAGCTGGTTGCCGAATCTACTACTCTGCTCAAGTCAGTGCCGTAAGCCATTACTCTAACATGGATCGAAGCCGCCACGGATACCCTGGGGCCGTTATTACGCTGCCAAAGATAGCCGTGCTTATTTCCCTCGTAGCCAGCTCAATCGGGAGCGCCTATTCAGCTAAACCAGAGAAATCCGCACCATTATTAGGTATAGCCGAAGCTGCCCGTGTGCTGGACGAAATTTCAGAGAAATCTCAGAATGCAATCCCGGATGCGGTCTTGAACAGCACGAAGTGCTTGGTGGTAATTCCTTCGATCATCGGGCGGACGGCAGATGTCAGCGTTGACGGAGTAGCTACCTGCCGCGAAGCAGCGGATAGCTGGACCCCTCCTGTGTTCGTCAAGTTCAGCGCGCATGGCATTGGCGCTCACCGTACTGATTTGCTGGTCTTTGTTTTGAGTGACACCGGAGTGCGGGCACTGCGGTCTGGCGAACTCCATATCGCGGGACAGAAACGGGCGGATGCACCTCTTGTGAATACCACTCCCGTAACTACCCAGGTCGAACTGAGCGGGGAGTCGCTTACCTACGAACGCGCGGCGGGCGTGCTGGCTAGCAGTAAAACCAGCGGCGTCATTCAGGACTACGCGCAAAGGCCGGATCCCGTCCCCAACCCGGCGCCGAGAAAAATGATTGACAAATATCTATCGTCGGTTGTTTCTTTCTTTAACACCATTACCGCGACCGGCATCGTGATTCACCATACGGCCGTGATTCCGGGCAAAAATACGGTGCCGCGCAGCGAGCGCGATATCGACACGTACCATCGAGAGCGCGGCTTCGAGATTCTGTGTTTGGGTCGGGTTTACCATGTGGCTTATCACTACCTCATTATGCCCAACGGCAAAGTGAAAGCGGGCAGACCCGAAAGGTGCGAGGGAGCGCACGCGGCAGGGTACAACTCATATTTGGGAATTTCAGTTGTGGGTGATTTCAGCAGCACAGATAACCGGACCGGCAAAAAGGGGCCGACCAGGCCAAGTGCGAAGCAGGTCGCCTCACTCATTCAACTTTGTCGGCGGCTGAAACACCGTTACAACATTCCCTTGCAACACATCGTTCGCCATAGTGATATTTCCAGCACCAAATGCCCCGGGGACCGGTTTCCCTTCAGGTCGATTCTGGATCAACTCCAACGGGGACCAGGTGGATAAAGCTGTGGCCTGGATGATGCACTCAAAGCGTCTTATTGCGTGGCTTACGGTAGCGGCTTTATCGACGACTTTGGTCGCTGCCCAGAAACGGACGCCGCACGACACGGCAGCCTCTAGCGAGGAGCCATTCCGCAGCTTTAGCATGCTGGACGCTAAGCTGACTCTCCTTACGAATCAGCAGGACGCTTTGAAGGCGGCTTTCAATCCGGTGGAATCGGGTTCAGGAAGCATAGCTGCCCCGTCAGGGCGTCGGACGAAGGCTTCCAGAAGTATGAACTTCACGGCCGCTGAAATCGGGCGTATAGCGGGCAGGTTGGAGCGTTTGTACGGAGGGCGGCACCGGGGCTTCGGGGTCCAAATGTTCAGAATTATGCGCATCAAAGCAGAGGAAGTTCAGCGGGGCGTCAATGCTCTGGCTACAGCGCAAACGCGCAGCGCGCTAGACGTCGCTACAAAGAGGCTGGATAAACGGATAGTGTCCCTTGTTGCTCAGTTCCAAGCTGCGTCGGGGGGATATGGAGCAGCTCGTTGCGCCCCTGGTGCATGGACATGCTGTGAACCAAAACGGTCCAAAGACTTACTTCAAAGTGAACAGGTCGCATGCATGTGGGGGTGTGTTCCAAAGGCTGAGAGCTGTACGGGGTTCCTGGGTCCACGTATCCATCGGCAGCCCTGAAATTTCTATCGTTGAATCAGAATTTTAAGCTAAGTCCTGGTAAGTTCTCTAAAAGGAGAAGTCAAGAAAAAACACCACTCCAACGGCTGGATTTTTTCTTGCTTCGCAGCCCACCTGTTTGAGCAGGATCTGTTC
>Ga0209736_1000830_pt1 | contig 10031 bp, 9 predicted proteins | sample BlaSpr_A8_Ref_M3_FD_187992 | JGI IMG/M metagenome (GOLD analysis project Ga0209736, IMG submission 187992) | Forest soil microbial communities from Thunder Bay, Ontario, Canada - Black Spruce, Ontario site 2_A8_Ref_M3 (SPAdes) (version 2) | ecosystem: Environmental > Terrestrial > Soil > Boreal... | reverse complement strand
CCAGCGCCATCGCGCCGTAACGGCTGACGCGACCGTAGGTTGGCCGCAAGCCACTGACGCCGCAAAACGCGGAGGGGCAAAGAATCGATCCCCAGGTCTCCGTGCCGATGGCGAACGCCGCCAAACCTGCGGCGACGATCGCGCCCGATCCTGAAGAGGAGCCGCAGGTCCAGCATTTGGTGTCCCAGGGATTTCTCGTTTCGCCCTGCAAGGAAGCGGTAGCGTAGCGGTAGCCCATGCCGCCGGCGAGTTCGATCATGGCGGCTTTGCCGATGAGCACGGCGCCGACACGATTGAGATGTTCGATGACCGTGGCGTCGTAGGCGAATGTTTGCTGGGCGTAGGGTTTCGCGCCCCAGGTGCAGGGCACGCCTTTTACCGCGAGCAAATCTTTGGCGGCGTAGGGAATTCCGTGGAGCGGACCGCGATAGCGGCCGCGCTGAATTTCTTTTTCCGCGGTTTGTGCCTGGGCCATGGCAATTTCGGGAGTCAAGTGCGCGTAGGCATTGAAGCGCGGTCCGAACTTCACGCTGCGATCCAGAAAATATTTTGTTAGTTCGACCGGCGAAAGTTTTTTCGCCTCGATGCGCTTGGCGAGTTCGGTGAGGGGCAGGAAACCCAGTTCTTCAGTCGGCATTGTGTCCTCAGGGTTTCTCGGGCGCTTCGGGAGTTTTGCCGACGCGAGTATTTTCGAGCGGATTCTTTTCGCGTTCCACCAGCGGCTTGAGGTAGAGAGCGGGCCCGTCTCCGTTTTCCAGGGCATAGGCGCGCAAGCGATCGAGCGGAGGCTGCGCTACGGCGCAGAGCCGGCGGATGTCGCCTTTATGTTCGTCGGAGAAGCGCTTGCCGTATTGGGCGAAGATGGTTTCGATGCGTGCGTCGACCTCGGCTTGGCTTTCCGGAGAAAGCTTCGGAAGGTTTGTGGGCTGCTGTGGCTCTGGACTGGACAGGTTGCTCGAAGGTGAGGAAAGGCGCCCCCGAAAGTCCGGGGCCGCTACGGTTGCAGGCGCACTTGATCGTGCTTCGGTGGTTGCGAGTGCTACTGCGGGAGCGACCGTTGCCACGGCGGAAGCGATGGCGGCGCGGCGGGCGAATTCGCGGCGGGAGATGCCGCCAGATTTGGTGGTGCCGGGTTTAGACGTATCGGCCATCAGGACTCTCCGTTTTGGATCTGGTCGCGGCAGCACGGAGGAGGCTACTGAAAGCCGGGGTGAGCGTCAACAACGCAGGCGGGGGCGTGATGGCAAAGAGGCAAGGCGGAAAACACGCTGATTGTTCGGTTCCATTGCGCAATGAAAGGCAAGAAGGATTTAACACGAGGGCGCTGAGGTCGGACACTGAGAGCACGGAGAAGCGTTTTGAATCAAGCGAGCCTGGCTCGGTGGGAGCACGTTACTCGCCACCGAAGAGGACGGCGAAGGCAACGGCGGCTAGGCGGGGCGTTTTCCGGAGAAGAGATGAAGAATCAGGGAGATCACCGCAAAGATGAGGAGGAGATGAATCAGGAATCCGGCGACGTGGTAGAGGAGGAAGCTGCCGATCCAAATGCAGAAGAGTACGACGGCCAGGGTGAGCCAAAGGAAACCGCGCATGGGGAGCTCCTGATATTGATGAAAATGAATATGGACCTGTTTGGGGTTGGGTGCAATGGAGTGGGATTGAGGATGCCGGTTGGGGATTCGCGTTGGGGATCCGTCCCTCGGGGACTTAAAAGGGTTTCGCGGAGATTGTACCCAGCACTTCGTGCTGGGCTAAAGTCTTCGGCGGCCCTCCGGGCCTTCGCGTGTCAGAGAGACGGGGACGCGCTAAAGCGCGCCCCTACAAGTTTGGTGCACGTCGGAAAGCTGCTGAGAACGGAGGACAGCCAGAAGTGGCTGTCCCACTCTGCGGCTACTACTCGGTGGAGGTTAGGTTGTGGACGTGTTGTTCGAGGGCTTGGTTGTATTGGCGCTCGATTTGTAGTTCGGTCTGGAGCTTCTTGATTAGGAGCTCGAGGCGCGCGATTTCTGTGCGCAGCTTTACGATGTCGGGGCTGGCGCCTGTGGCGCGGAAAACGGGAGATGGAGGCGCGGGCGCGGGAGGCGCAGGCGGTGCGGGCTTGGGCGAAAAGGCTTCGGCCAAGGCGCGCGGCCACACGGAGTCGTCGGGTTTCATTTCCGGCGGGCTCGGCGGCATTGCGTAAACGGGTGGCGCTGGAATTGCAGCGGGCGGCAGCGGCAGTGGCGGCGGTGGCTGTGGCGCTGAAGCGGCAGGGGCGAATAAGCCGCTAAGCGAACTTGCGCCGACGCGACGCTCGACGACGGGCGGCGTAATAATTTTGGGCCCAAGCAAGCTCTTCACGCGGGCGATTAGTTCTTGAGGCTGAAAGGGTTTGCGGATCAACTCATCGGCTTTTACCGCGACGGCTTTGTCGGCAACAGTTTTGTTGACCACGCCAGACATCAGGATTACTGGAACGGAGCCGAACTCGGGATGCTGCTTGATTTGCGTGCAGACGGAGTAGCCGTCCTGATCGGGCATGATGACGTCGGTGATGACGGCATCGGGCGGATTCTGATCGAATTGCGCGAGGGCCGCGGCGGCGTCGCCGCAGGTGATGATATTGATGTTCTCGCGGCGAAAGGCGATCTTGACGACTTCACGCATGGTGGCGCTGTCGTCGATGAAATAGACCGTGGGCGGGCGCTTTTCCGGGGCGCTGGCCAGCGGGGGTAGAGGCATAGTTTCGCTCATAGCGCTTCCTTATCCGCCATGTCGCGGTTTCCTTCGTCGAACTCGCGCATGGCATCGAGCATTAGATCCGTAGCGGAACGCAGCACGGTATGTTGGGTAGAGGTACTGCCGTAGACAAATTTGTAGACGCCGGTGCCGCCGCCTTGAACGTTTTTGACGATGTGCACAACGGCTTCGTCGCCGAAGAGGCTGCCGCACTCAGCGTGACGGATTTCGCCGGCGTCGAAGAAAAGGACAGCGTCGGCGTTGGCGGCGTTGATGTGCAGCGCGCCGGTTTGGTGCGCGTGTGTAAGCATCTGCAGCACTCCCGGGAGATCGTGATGGGTGAGGCTGCCACTGAGGCTGGTGTCGGCCTGCGCGAGCATCTGCGTGGGCTGAAAGCCTTCGGATTTGCTGGTGATGATGTTACGGACGTGGGTGGCGATAATCGCGGGGGAACGGCGGCGGTCGATGTAGTCGTCGCAGCCGGCCTGGAAGGCTTCCATGAGAGCGCGCTGGCTGCCGTCGCCGAGGGCGATGACCGGCAGGGTGGCGGTTTTGGGATCGGCGTGGAGGATTTTGGCGATTTCGAGGGCGCCCATTTCGCGCATGTTGGTGGCGCAGACAATGGCGGCGGGTGTGTCATATTCGAGGGTGGTGAGCGCAAAAGCACCTTGGGTGCTGGAGATGACCTCGAAACCTTCGCGCTTCAAAGCGTCACTGAGCTTCTTGGCGAAGTAGACGTTGCTGTCGATCAGCAGAATTTTGGCGGCGCGTCCGAGCATTACGTATGCGCCTCCTGCGCGTGCACAGGAGCGGCGGCCGGCAAAGTTTCATTGGGACCGGGAGTAAGAGCAGCGAGATTGAGAACTTCAATGACGTCCCCGGCGTGCGAAAGCCAACCGGCCACGTGGGGCGCGTCGGTATCGGTGGGCAACGTCATTTCGGCGTTGATGAGTTCGCAATCGCCGGTGACCGGGAGGGCGATCCATTCGGTTTGCGCGCCGTAACAGCGCTGCGCGATGAGATAAAAGCGACGAGAACGGAGAGTCTTGCCGAGGAGTCTTTCGGCGACGTCGCACACGGGAACGATGCGACCGCGGCGCAGGAGCACGCCCTCGATTTCGGGAGTGCGATTGGGAAAATGGAAGATGCGGCTAGGCGCGACGAGTTCCGCGATTTGCGAGGCGGCGAGCGCAAAGCGGCGGTCGCCCAGGCGGAGCAGGACGAAGGATTGCAGCTCGGCTTCGGCGATAAAGGTCATAGCGGCGAGTCCATTTCGCTGGGGGAATAGGTGTTCGGGAACTCGCGCGGCAAGAGCGAGGCATCCAGGGAAAAGAGCTGATCGGGAGTCAAGAAGCCGTCGGGCTTGATGACGGGGACGACGGTCTGGTCGATAGCGGTAAGGCCGCGATACCAGACGCGCTCTTCGTGGCAAAAAGCGAGAGGAAGAGCTTGCAGGCGGGTCATGGTGGTCATTTTCTCGATGCCGTCGATGAGCAAGGCGGTGCGGGTGCGGCGCAGGACGAAAACCAGGAGCGGGGGCGCGGGACGCAGGCCGAAGTGCATAGCGGCATTGACGACGTAGAGAGAATTTTCTCCGCGGTGCACGTAATGCTTGACCTTGGGAAGATCGGGAAGCGCGACTTCCTTGGCGATGGCGGAGAGCGTGTCCATGCCTCGCACTTCCTGTACGGAAGCGGAAGAGACAGCGAAGAGCTGGCCACTGACGCGAAACAGAATAATCTGTTCGGTGCGGACGGGCGCGGCTTTGAGCTGTGTGGGACGCATCAGCGGACTCCCACGGGTGAGGCTTTACAGATGGTCAGGACACGTTTTTCGATAGCGGCGTAAATATCGTCGATCGCGAGGACCTGATCGACGGCGCCGACTTTGATGGCTTCGGCGGGCATCCCGAAGATGACGGAGGTGGCTTCGTCTTGCGCGAGAACCAGGCCTCCGGCGGACTTGACGGCCTTTGCGCCAACAGCGCCGTCATTGCCCATGCCGGTGAGAATCGCGGCGATGCTCATGGGGCCGGCGAAGGCCGCGACGGATTCGAGAGTCATATCCATATTCGGGAGATAGCCGTTGATGCGGCCGGAAGTGCCATCGAGCTGGATGCGGCCGGTAGCCGCTACGCGAAGGTGTTGCCCGCCGGGACAGATGTAGAGCGTGCCGGGCTGAACGGATTCGTTGGCTTCGGCTTCTTTGACGCGAATGGAGGTGAACTCCGCGAGCTGTGCGGCGTATTGGGTGGTGAAGCTCGCGGGCATGTGCTGCACGAGAAAAACGGCAGCCGGGAAGTCGCGGGTAAAACCGGGAGCTAGACGCATGACGGTTGCGGGTCCGCCGGTGGAAGCGGCCAAGACGACGATAGGGAATCGCTGATCGGAAGATACGGTCGGCGCGGGGCGCTTCGCGGGAACAGGAGCCGGAGCGGGAGTTCCACTCATGCTTTGCAAGGTGGAGGCCAGGCGTGACGCAGTACGCACCACGCGAACTTTGGCAGCCATGCGCACTTTGCGCAGGAGGTCTTCCTTGATGGATTGCATGTCGAGGTCGATGCCGCTGGAAGGCTTAGCCACAAACTCGATGGCGCCGAGCTCGAGAGCTTTGAGGGTGCTGGCCGCGCCGTCTTTCGATTCGGAGCTAACGATCACGATGGGGCGCGGATTGGTGGTCATGATCTGCGCGGTGGCCTGCAGCCCGTCCACGTGGGGCATGTTGATGTCCATGGTGATGATGTCGGGCTTGAGGGATTCTGCGAGGGAGATGGCTTCGCGGCCGTCCTTGGCGTGGCCGACGACCTGAAGCTGATCATCGGCATTGAAAATGCCTTCGAGGACTTTGCGCATGAAGGCGGAGTCGTCCACCACGAGCACGCGAAACTTTTTCTTGGGAGCGGGTGCCATGGATGTTTACGCCACCGGAACAAGCGGGCGCGTGGCCTCCGTTCCTAGAAGTTGTTCGACCGCGGCGATGAGCTGGTCTTCCTGCACGGGCTTGGTGAGAAAGGCAGCGGCGCCTTCTTTGATGGCGCGATCGCGATGCTTGGCGCCTGCGCGAGACGTGACGACCATTACTGGGATGCGGCGCGTGGTCGGGCTCTGACGCAGCTGGACCATGAGTTCGTAGCCGGTCATGCGGGGCATCTCGAGGTCGGTGATCACGAGGTGGCAGCCGTGTTGCGTGACGAGTTCGGCGGCTTCCAGGCCATCGGCAGCGAGCTTCACGCGATAACCGTTCTTTTCGAGCATGCGGCCAACAAATTTGCGAACGCTGATGGAGTCGTCGGCGACGACGATGACGCGCTCGTGCTCGACGCGATCGATGGCTTCGGCGGGGATGGTGCCGCGGGCGACTGCCGCCGAGCCCGGAGCGAACACGCGCGCGGCGCTGGCGCTGGCCTGCAGCGTACGGCGTTCGCCGGGTTCGGTGGCCACCATGCGATTCAAGTCGATGAGGAGAATCAAGCTGCCATCGGGAGCGATGGTCGTACCGGGAAAGAGTTTTACGCGGCGGAGATATTCGCCCAGATTCTTGATGACGATTTCGTCCTTGCCGATGACTTCTTCGACGACCAAGCCGACCTTACGATTACCGGCGTTGGCGACGACCATGCGGAAGTAGCCGTTGATGGGCTCGAGCGGCGGCAGGCCGAGATAGGAGTCCAGACGGACGACTTCGGTGACGACGTCGCGCACTTTGGTGAGGAGTTTGCCGCCGACGTCTTCGATTTCGTCGGCACGGAGGCGGCGAATTTCTTCGACGACCGCGAGAGGAAGAGCGAAGCTGGTGCCGCCGCAGCGCACGAAGAGCGCTGGAGAGATGATGAGGGTCAGAGGAACTTTCAGAGTGAACTTGGTCCCCTGGCCTGGGGTGCTTTGGATATCGATTTCGCCGTTGAGGACATTGAGATTGGCGCGCACTACGTCGAGGCCAACGCCTCGGCCGGCGAGTTCCGTTTTCGCGGGAGCGGTGGAGAACCCGGGATGGAAGAGCATCTCGCGGAAATCGCGCTCGGTGAGGCGATCGGCGGTTTCCGGAGAGACGAGGCCGCGTTCGATGGCGCTTTGTCTCACGCGCTCGTAATCAATGCCGCCGCCGTCGTCTTCGACTTCGATGTAGATGTGATTGCCGCGATGATAGGCGCGGAGAGAAACTTTGCCGGCTTCGGATTTGCCTGCGGCGAGGCGCTGATGAGAATGCTCGATGCCGTGAGCTACGGAGTTTCGAACGAGGTGCACGAGCGGATCGGAGATTTGCTGAATGATGTTGTTGTCGAGCTCGGTTTCGCTACCGGCGAGGTCGAGTTCGACGAGTTTGCCGGAAGACGTGGCGGCATCGCGGACGGCGCGCGACAAGCGCGAATAGAGCGTGCCGATGGGCACCATACGCGCGGCGGTGAATTCGTCTTGCAGGTGATGGGCAAGCTTCGTGAAGTCGTCGATATCGCCTTCGACGCGGCCGATGTAGCCCTGGAGCTGCGTGAGAACTTCGTTGACGTCGGCGGAAATTTCGGCCATGGAGCGGGAAAGAATATTGAAATCGTCATAGCGGTCCATTTCGAGTTCGCTGAAGTCGGACCAGAAGGAGCCATCGCCGGCTGCGGCGCTGGTGAGACGCTTGGGAGTTTGCTTTGCACTCCACGAGTCTGCTTCGCGCGAGGAGCTGATGCGGTTGAACTCGTATTTTTCCTGGAACTCGGAGACTTTGCCGTGCAAGCGCTCTTTGGAAAAGCCGAGGGTGTCGACGAGTTTTTCCAGTTCGGCGACGCGACCGACCATGCGGGTGCGGTTGATGACCAGCTCGCCGACAGTGTTCATCATGCGATCGAGGCGCTCAAGGGCAATGCGCACGGATTTTGTGGCGTTGGCGGCGGGCTGCTTGCCGGGCTTGCGCGTCATTCCAGACGCTTGCGGGACAGTAGCGTCTGTCTCGGGTTTGGTTTCGTCGGCGGTTGGCTGAGCGGCGTCGAGTTCTTCCTCGGGCGGCGCGAACTCCGCGATGCGGCCGAGCAGGGAATCGACTTCGGCGCGCATTTCGGATTCGTCGGCCCACTGGCGGTGCAAGGTTTTCTTTAGGACGTCAACGGAAGCGAGGCAGAGATCGACGACGGCGGCGGACGGTTCAATTTCAGCGTCGCGTAAGCGGCCGATCAGATCTTCGACGCGGTGCGCGATGCCGCCGAGGCGCCTGAGTCCCACTTGCGCGGCGGAACCTTTTACGGTGTGGATAGCACGGAAGAGGCGATTGACTTCCTCGGGATTGTTGTTGCCTTCGAGAGAGATGAGGCAGTCGCTGACCACTTGGAGATGTTCTTCCGCTTCCGGCTGGAAGAATTCGAGGATTTCATTGGGAACATCGTCGTCGTCGGGCAGCGCGTCGAAATAGGAGCCGGTGGAAGCGGTTTCGGTGGCTTCCTCGGCATTTTGGGCCAAGGCCTCCTCGGCAACGCGTTGCTGGCCGTAGTTCAAGGACGCCTGCTCGACTGGAAACGCGAAGCGATAGCGTTCCTTGAAGCCGACGATGTCTTCAATGCTTTCTTCGCCGGTGTCGCTGATTTCGAGCAAATCGGTTTCGAGGACGGAGATGCCGTCGGACAAAAATTCGGTGAGCGGGCCGTGCAAATCGTCGCCAAGCGGAGCGTTCAGAGCGTATTGGAAGACGTGCGCGAGCTTGCCGGCGACTTCCGAGAAACGCGGGAAACCGTAGCTGCCGGAAGTGCCGGCGAGCGTATGCGCAGCGATGTACAGGCGTTCGAGATCTTCCCGGCGCGGGGCAACTTCCTGCAAAACGCTGACATACTCGCGCAAATATTGCAGGTGCTCCGAGGCTTCCTGGAGGAAGACTTCGACGGCTTCGCGGTCTGGCATGCTCACGCGCGTCCCTCCGTGACGAGTTCGGATTTCTGCAACTCTTCCGCGGTCGGTTTGCGGTAGAGAATGCAATCGTTCAGCACGATGGCTTGAAACTTGACGGGCATTTTGGAAATGGACTCGGAATGACCGAGGAAGAGATAGCCGCCCGGCTCGAGGGTGTCGTAGAAGCGCTGGACGAGTTGACGGCGGCGCTCTTCGGAGAAATAGATCATCACGTTCATGCAAAAGATAATGTCCATGCGGCCGACGTACACGGCCGAGGCCAAGTTCATTTGCGTGAAAGTGACCATTTTCTTGAGGCGCGGCTTGACCTGATGGCCCGGGTGGCTGGATTCCACGGAAGTGAAATGCGCAGCGAGTTGCGCCGGGGTGACACTGGCGAGGCTACGGCCGGAATAGACGCCGCGCTCGGCGTGCTTGAGGGCCTGTCGGCCGACGTCGGTGGCAAGAATCTCCACGTTCCAGGCGTCGGCGAAGGAAATGGCATCGGCGATGGTGATGGCGATGGAGTAAGGCTCTTCGCCGGTGGAGCACCCGGCGCTCCAGACACGCAGGGTGCGCGGATCCTTCCAGAATTTTTTGATATGGAGCTCGGGCAGGACACGCTTCTCGAACGTTTCGTAGACCGCGGGATAGCGGAAGAACGAAGTTTCCTGGGTTAGCAGGCGCTCAAGCAGGGCTTCGTATTCGACGTTGGTCTTGCGCATGGCGCGCAGCAAATCGGTCCCGCTGGCGAACTTTTTCGCACGCAGGTGTTCGCGCACACGAGTGGATAGAAACCGCTCGCGCGATTCATCGAAGCAAATACCGGTCCGCTCTTCAATCAACATGCGGATCTCGCTCAATTCATGTTCACTCAGACCGGCCACAGGTCCCTGGCGTTCGCTCATCGTGCTCACGTTCCGGCTCGGGTGGTGCGGTTGCGCTGGCCACAACGGTGGTCAGCGCCGGAGCTAAGAATCACTGCCTATCGCAGAGCGCCAGCTGGGACGGGCCGCTCGGAGTCTGCCGAAACATTATTGTTGCCTTGCTTGTTGATGGCACGGAACTGGGCCAACGCTTCGTTCAATTGGTCCGAGAGTTTTACGAGCTGGCTGACGGTGGCCACGGTGCCGCGAGTGCCTTGCGACGTCTGGCGCGTGATGTTGGAAATGATCTGCATGGCGTGGGCAACACCTTCGGTGCCGCGCACCTGTTGTTTGGAGGCCAGCGAAATTTCCTGAACGAGTTCAGCGGACTGGCGGACGACACTGGAAATGGCGTCGAGGGCGCGTCCGGCTTGATCGGCCAGTGTTGCGCCGCCTTCCACTTCCTTGGTGCCTTCTTCCATGACCACCACGGCCTCGTTTGTTTCGGCCTGAATGGCTTTAATGAGCGCAGCGATGTCTTTCGTGGCGCTGCGGGAGTGTTCGGCTAGCTTGCGCACTTCGTCAG
>Ga0209736_1000829_pt1 | contig 10032 bp, 8 predicted proteins | sample BlaSpr_A8_Ref_M3_FD_187992 | JGI IMG/M metagenome (GOLD analysis project Ga0209736, IMG submission 187992) | Forest soil microbial communities from Thunder Bay, Ontario, Canada - Black Spruce, Ontario site 2_A8_Ref_M3 (SPAdes) (version 2) | ecosystem: Environmental > Terrestrial > Soil > Boreal... | reverse complement strand
TATTGAGGCGCGTCCTGCAGCGACACAGGGTTGGGGGGAGGACAGAAACATGCGTTTCAGGAAGATTCTGCGTTCGCCTACGTCGACGAATCACAGCTTGAACGCAGTGTCAAAGGAGTGCTTCATTGTTACTGTGTGACCGGAAACTCTAGGTGGAGATTAGCTGTTGAACCCTCTCCGGCCAAACGTCACACTCCGACGTTACACGACCCACTGCTTCTGCCGCGGACTGCAAAACTGCGCTCGTCGTTTCCAAGAGGAGATCGTGGTTTCTTAACAGCCAGAGCTTGTATCTTCTGTGCATCTAGGTCGTGGTAACCCGACCGTGAAAATTGCGGCGCGGACTTGACTAAGCGTCCGCTCGACAACTCCGAGATCACGGGCAACCCGGAAGTCATTGCGGGCCAGAAGTCGGCTTGTAGGAAGTTTGACCACATAGGTAACGATTAACGCGCTTGTATTGAGTTGGCCTGCCAACTTCCGGGTGGTCGGCTACCCGGAAGCGGCTGTCAATCTCTGACGTTGTGCGCTGGCTATGCTGCGAGCCGAATCAGTTCCAATCTGAACGGTAGAACTAGCAAATTCGGATGCTTGCAGGTCCCCGCAACCGTCCGCCTCATAGTCATGCGGCTAGTGAGAAACTAAACTCCGTGGTACGCGTGGTGCAAACCGGGCCCCCGGCACCATTCTGACGGTCACGCTTCCGAACAAGTTCCGCCGTGGCAGAGGCGACGTAGGGTTTCGCCTTCCAGGACGTTTCTGAGCGCGCCAGCATTGCGCTTCCCTAGCGCGTCTCGGCGGCCTCGAGCGGTTGCACGTCCCGTTCGACCTTGGCGGCAATGTTGTCGTCCGCGACCTCAAGTTCGTAGCGGGTCTGAAGATTCATCCAGAAAACCGGACTGTTTTTGAAATAGCGCGCGAAGCGTAAGGCAGTGTCCGCGGAGATGCCGCGGCGCTCGTTTACGATGTCGGCGATCCGCGTCACTGGAACGCGCAGATCCATCGCCATTCTGTTCATGCTCAGGCCGAGGGGCGCCATAAACTCTTCGCGTAGGATCTCCCCTGGATGGACCGGCTTCAGTTTCTTCTTTGTTGTCATTGTGCCGTTTCTCCTTGCCTGTCCTGTAAATTTTCAATGATAGTCCACGATCTCGACTTTGTAGGCGTGGCATCCCGCCACTCGAAGCAAATGCGCCACTGGTCATCGAACGCAACTTTGGTTCTGTACAAGCGAATGATGCGAGATGTAGTGTTTGGGGTGAAAAATTAATTCAATTTGCGATTTGGGACTTGCTTGATGATTTCTTCGCTCTTTTACGGCTTGGGCGCGCGTCGGGGATTTCGGTTTCTGCTTGTAGTGATCAGCTGCAACGCAGTTCTGTCCTACTCGGCGAGTAACAATGTACGCGGAGCGTTGCGACAGGAGGCGGCCAAGCCTGCGCCCGTTGCCCAGCCGGAAAAGGAACATAAAGCAGCGGCGCAGGCGCCTTCTCAGAGTGCCAATATACCTACGTTTCCTCCTGAGCATATCCAAGCCGGCAAAGGTCTATTCGCTGCGCAGTGCAGCTTCTGCCACGGGCGCGACGCGGAAGGCGGCGAAAGCGGGCCGGACCTGATGGCGTCGGCGTTGGTTGAGCAAGATGTGCATGGGGAAAAAATCGGAGTGGTGGTTCGGAACGGACGGCCTGGCAAAGGAATGCCGGCATTCCAGCAAACAGACGAGCAGCTCGCTGGACTCGTTGCGTTCATCCATGACCAGAAAGCGAAAGCCAAGGAAGGACGGCGGCGAACCGTGGACGTTGCCGATCTTCAGACCGGAAATGCGGATGCGGGGATGCGGTATTTCCACGGCGCTGGCGGATGCGCGAAATGCCATTCTCCCAGCGGCGACTTTGCGGGCATCGCGGGCAAGCTGCAGGGGTTGGACCTTCTGCGACGCATGCTGTACCGGGGGGAGAAGCTCGCTACGGAATCGGGCGAAGAGGGAGGGAGCAAGGCCGGGGCACCGCCGGTGACCCCGACGGCCACGGTAACGCTTCCTTCGGGGCAGAGCGTAACGGGGAAATTGGCATACCGCGATGAATTCACGATTGCGCTGGTCGATGACGGCGGATGGTATCGGTCGTGGCTTGCGAGCCAGGTGAAGTACACGGTGAGGAATCCACTCGAAGGGCACATCGAGCTGTTAGGAAAATACACGGACGAAGAGATTCACGATGTTTTGGCGTATCTGCAGACATTGCACTAACCGCAGTGCTGCATGGTTCTTTTCATGAGGTGGCGCGAGAATGAGGCTGCTACGGGCCATTTTTCCTCTAACTGTAATCTTGATTTTGCGGCTCGCGTTTTGCGATCCCACATCTGCGCAGGGGCTCGATCCCGCTACGCTTTTAAAGCCGACACCCGATAGTTGGCCCCTCTACCATGGCGATTACTCCGGCCAACGCCACAGTCATTTGAGCCAGATTACCCCGGCGAATGTGGGTGAGCTCACGCTTGCCTGGGCCTTTCAAACGGGACAGGCAGCACAGATCAAGTCTTCTCCGATTGTCGCCAACGGCGTTTTGTACGTATCGACACCGGACAACGTGTGGGCTGTGGATGCGCGGACAGGCGCGCAGGTCTGGCACTACACCTATCCGCCCAACGAAGGATTACATATCGGCCATCGCGGCGTGGCCCTATACAAAGACTCGGTGTACTTCACTACACCGGACAATCACGTGGTGTGCCTAAACGCGAGAGATGGCACGGTGCGATGGAACGCCGTCCTAGCAGACGTAAACCAGGGATACTGGACCTCGGTAGCGCCTTTGATTGTGCGCAATCACGTGCTCGTGGGAGTCTCTGGAGATTTCGACAATATTCCTGGGACACTGAAATCGATTGATGCGGATACGGGCCAGACGCAATGGACGTTTTACAGCACGCCTCCACCGGGAACCGCGGACTCCGCCAGTGGCGGCGCCACCGGGGGCAATATGTGGATTACGGGAACCTACGATCCAGAGTTGGATTTGGTGTTCGTGGGGACGGGAAATCCCACGCCGGTGCTGGAAGATAAGTCGCGCCCTGGCGACAATCCCTGGACCTGCAGCATTGTTGCGCTGAACCCCGACACCGGGAAACTCGTTTGGGGATTTCAGCCTTCGCCGCATGACACGCATGACTGGGACGCCGTGGAGGTCCCTGTGCTCGTGGACGGGAGCTTCAACGGTTCTGCGAAGAAAATGCTGCTGCAGGCATCGCGCAATGGTTATTTCTTCGTTCTCGACCGCACCAGCGGGAAAAGTCTTTTGACGAGTACGTTCGCCGCTGCTAATTGGTCCACCGGGGTTGATAAGGACGGGCGCCCCATTCGCAACGCGGCAAAGGATCCGGCACGCGATGGACGCTTGGTTGCTCCTGATGAGGGGGGAGCGACGAATTATCGTTCGCCGAGCTTCGATGCCAGGACTGGATTGCTGATCGTCAGTTCGCGGGACTCGTATGGCATTTATTTTTCGAAGCCGGAGCACGGAACGGTGGGCTGGGCCGGCGCAGATTACGGCGTCTTCGCGAAAGCGCAGTTGCGAGCGATCGATTACCAAACAGGGAAAATCCGCTGGCACCATGATCTCGGGGGCGAGTGGGCCTCGGCAGGAGTTCTCACGACGGATTCGGGCTTACTCTTCACTGGGGATTCCATGCGCAACGTTATGGCGCTGCGAACCAATGATGGCGTCACGCTCTGGCATGCAGCCATGGGACATGTGGGAAACTCCCCGATCACGTATCAACTGGATGGCCGACAGTATGTAATTGTCGCGAGCGACGGAACGTTGTTCGCATGGGCGCTGCCAGAAAAATCTGTAAAGCAAGTTAAATTAGGCGTACACAGGTAACCCGTCGGCTGCTCGACACGCATTCAGGGGGCAGCAAATAGACGCCCGCAGACGTCCGTTAAAGGGGAAAAAATTGCGACATTGGGCGGGTTCGTGTTTGTAAGTCGCTTGTTTTGAGTCCCGGACTTTGGAGGATGAATTGCTCCAAACAACGCACCCAACCAGTTTCGTTGATTTCCGATATGTTGAAGAGGAGAAACCTATGATCTTGAAGGCCGCTAAGTATGCTCTCGGTTTGGTGCTCGCGTTTCAATTGGCTCCACAATGCTTTGCGCAAAACAGTATTTTTGCAAAGTTCGATACGTTTAATTGCCAGGGAGCTATGGATCGCGAGTTTCCCAACTCCTCCGCAGTCTTCAGCATAGGGCTGGGGGCAACAAACACAGGCACCGTAGGGATCGGAGGGGGCTTCAAGGCGACATTTGCCGATATTAAGCTGGTAAAAACACTCGATGACTGCACGACGCAATTGCTCACGAACCTTTCCAAGGGGACCCGCCTCAAGACCGTTACGATTGCCATCGTTAACCCCGCCACCGCCACCGCGCCCCCGACCCATGTGCTCAATATTCTGCTGGAGGACGTGGTTATTACCGGCGATGAGTTCGCCGAAGCTGTTGGGGGGCGGCCAAGTGAAGTCGTCTCGCTGTTCTGGACAAAAATCACCATAACTCATGTCCCGAGCGGCGCTAAGTTTACCTGGAACAGACTGACAAACTCTACGTTCTGACCTAGGCTGCGGAAAGCGGGTGTGGGACTTTGGGAATACGAGTATTCCGTCTAGGGACGCACGCTATGCACAAATGGGGTCCATTGTGTTTGATGGCGGGACTGCTTCTTAGCGGTCCGAGGCTGCGCGCCGATGTGGTGACGGTGGGCAGCGCAGACACGACCAATTGTTTGCCCTTTGGGTGCGCCCGGGCTAACTCGGTTTCCGAGTACCAGCAAGTGTATTTGGCAAGCAGCTTTGTTGGCGCACTTCCCTTCAATATAGCCGCTGTCTCGTTTTTTAAGACTCTGGACCCCACGCCCGACTTACTGACGTCCGGGACGTATACGATCAGCTTTTCGACCACTGGTAAGTCCGTGGGAGGTTTGGATTCGACGTTAGATCAGAACGTTGGTCTCGATAGGCGAGTGTTCTTTTCCGGGACGCTCGGAGGGGCCATTGGAACGGAGCTAACTATTGGGGGCAATGGGGCCACCCCGACATTCAATTACGATCCCGGCGCGGGAAACCTGCTAATGGACATCAAAGTGTCCGGCGCATCGGCGGACACGCACATATTGTTCAACGCAGACGACGTGTCGTCGACGATGAGCAGGGCAGCAATTGGGCTGTCGGATCCTCTTAATATAGGGTTAGTTACAGAATTCTCCACGATTGCACCTCCTTCGCCGCCACCGCCTCCTGTCCCTGAACCCGGTACCTTGCTCCTGCTTGGGACGGGCCTGCTAAGTATCGCGCGTGCAGCACGCAGGAAGTGGCTAAGGTCGAACCTCACGTCAGACTGAACTCTCACCGTCGGGCTCACCGCATCACAATATTTTCTTCCAAAATTGTTAGACTTGACCGGCTTTTGAGGCGCTCGGTGTGCGCCCCTCCGCGATAAATAGGAGAATTCTGTGAATATTTGCCGCCGCGCTCCGCTGCCTTTGCTTCTTCTGATTATGTTTGCCCACGACGTGATTCTTGCGCAGGCTCCGACGGAGCATAAGACGCAGCACATCATTTTCGTGATGACCGATGGCTTACGCTGGCAGGAAGTGTTTGGCGGCGCGGACGCGACGCTGATGAACAAGAAAAACGGCCAGGTGCCGGACGAGGCGGCATTGCGTAAGGCGTATTGGCGGGAGACCCCGGAGGCCCGGCGCGAAGCGCTGATGCCGTTTCTGTGGACGGTGATCTCGCGGCAGGGACAAATTTTTGGGAATCGCGAGAAAGGCTCGGACGCTTACGTCACGAACGGATTGTTTTTCTCGTATCCGGGGTACAGCGAGACGCTATGCGGATTTGCCGATCCGCGAATCAAGAGCAATGACAACGTGCCGAATCCGAACATGACGGTATTGGAATGGCTGAAGAACCGGCCAAATTTCCAAGGCGATGTGGGAGTTTTTGGTGCTTGGGAAGTGATTGCATCGGTGTTTAATCCGGAGCGCTCAAAGTTGACTGCGAATGCCGGATGGGATGCCTTCACGGCGATTCCGGAAACGCCGAAGCTAGAATTGCTGAATCAGATGAAGTTGGAAACGCCGCGAGTGTGGCCGGACGAGCCGTTTGACGCAATTCCCTTCCATACCGCAGTCGAATACCTGAAAGCGAAGAAGCCGAAGATTCTGTATCTTTCGCTGGGAGAAACGGATGATTGGGCGCATATGGGAAGGTACGCCGATTATCTGGACGCTGCGCACCGCGCGGATGCGTTTTTGAAGGCGCTGTGGGAGCTGACGCAGTCCATGCCGGAATATCGTGGCAATACGACCTTAGTTTTTTCACCGGACCATGGCCGGGGGAAAGCGCCAAGGAAATGGAAAGACCACGGGCAGAAAATTCCGGATTCGAAATACATCTGGATGGCGTTTCTGGGGCCGGACACGGCGGCGCTGGGAGAGCGAACGAATATTCCACCGGTCACGCAGAATCAGATTGCGGCTACGCTTGCGGCTTTTCTGGGCGAGAATTACGTTGCGGATGTGCCGAAAGCCGGCAAGCCTATCGCAGATGTCCTTCCGCACTAAATCAATTAGTCAAATCAGGTTGTAGGTTGCGCCAGACGGATTCAATGCCCGGCATTGGAGTGCTTGGGACTCTGCGCCGGTTCATGTGATGGCAGGGCGAAGGCATAGAGGGCGTCTTGCACGGCCATTAGGAGGTATTGGCGGGCGTCGAGTTGATAGGTCATGGGGGAGGCGAGCAAGTGTCCGCCGGCGTTCAGGTGCCAAAGCGTTTTGCCGGTGGCAGGATCAAGCGCGAGCAAGTTGCCGGAGTTGTCGGCAGTAAAGAGGAGATGCCCGGCGGTGGTGAGGATGCCCGCGCCGCTTTCGCCGTCACCGGTTTCGTGGTTCCAGACAACTTTTCCGGTGCGGTAATCGAGAGCGCGCAGGGTAGAGTTCGCCCAGAGAAAGCGGTCGCGGCCGGCCCAGCCTTCGGGTTTGCCGGTGGCGGTGCGGTAATAGACGCTGAAGATGCGGCGGGCGGTGACGTAGAAGAGGTTTGTTTGCGGGTCAAAACTGGGGGCCATCCAATTGGTGGCGCCATCGGAACCGGGCTCGACGAGCGCGCCGTCAGCACTGGGGTAGGCTTCGGGCTTGGCGAGGGGGCGGCCTTTGGAATCGACGCCGGTCGCCCAGGTTTGATCGATGAACGGAGCCGCGGCGAGATACTGGCCGTTGGTTCGATCCAGCAGGAAATAGAATCCATTGCGGCTGGCCTGTGCGAGCAGCTTGCGCTTTTTACCTTTGAACTCGGCGTCGAAGAGGACGGGAGTTTCGACGGCGTCCCAGTCGTGGACGTCGTGCGGCGATGGCTGAAAATACCACACCAGCTTTCCGGTGTCGGGGTGCAACGCCACGATTGAGCAGGTGTAGAGGTTGTCGCCGAGGCGGCCTTCGCCGGCGAGGACGGGATTGGGATTGCCGGTGCCCCAATAGAGCAAATTGAGATCGGGATCGTAGGAACCGGTCATCCAGGTCATGCCGCCGCCGTGAAGAATGGCGTCGCTATCTTTGGGCCAGGTTTCGGAGCCGGGCTGGCCGGGATCGGGATCCGTGTACCAGGTCCACTGAATTTTGCCGGTTTCTGGATCGATGGACTCGAGATAGCCACGCACGTCGGTGACGTCACCGGAGACGCCGGCGATTACGTGATCGCGAATGACCAGCGGGGCCATGGTCGAAAAGTAGCCGAGCTTAACGTCGGCGAGCTCGACGTCCCAGCGCACGGTGCCGTCCTTGGCGTCGAGGCAGACGAGGTGAGCGTCGGGCGTGGTGAAGTAAAGCCAATTTTTATACATGCCGAGACCGCGGTGGCCGATGTGGTCGCCTTCGGACGTACGTTGGTAATGCCAAATTTCGCGGCCGTAGCGGGCGTCGACGGCCCAGACGTTGTCCGGTGCTGAGAAGTAGAGGATGCCGTTGACTTCGAGGGGCGTGGATTTGAGGACCGATCCATGCGTGCGAAAGACCCAGGCCAGGGCGAGGGAGTTAATGTTTCCGGCGTTGATTTGATTGAGAATGCTGAAGCGTGCGCCGGAGTAATCGCCGTTGTAGGTGGGCCAGGTTTCTGTGGCGGGCTTGAGCAGGGCTGCGGGATCGAGGCCTTGGGCTGCGGCGAATGGTGGACGGAGGGCTAGGGCTATAAGCAACACGGCGAATGCAGGAAATGAACCTTGGCGAACGGACACATTTTGCAGATGTAGGGCACGGCATGCTGCACCCCTACATGAGGATGAGGAATGAATTGATGCTTCGTTCGGACGCATTCAGGCTCCTGTTTTATTTCAAACTTTGCAGATAGGCGAAGAGGTTGTGAACATCGGCTTGGGTCAGCTTGTCCAGCAGTTGGCGATGCGCGATGAGGGGCTCCTGCAGCTCGACTTTGACGCGATCGCGCGGGAAGGAGCGGTACCAGCCGGAGGCGTCGCGCAGAGCAATGACAAAATCGTCGGCGTGCTCGAGCGGACCCTTCACCTGTTCGCCGGAGGGCAGGGTGACGATGGCAGTGGTGACGTGCTTCCCTTCCGGGTAGAGCATGCGTCCTTGGAGTTCGATGGGGTTGTACTTCTTTGCGATGCCGGAGAGATCACCGCTGAGAGAATGACAATTTTTGCAGCCGCCCGGTCCTTCGAAGAAGGCTTTGCCGGGTTCGGCGTTGCCGGTCAGCAACTTCTCGACGGGATAGACCTTGGGAACTTCGGCGGAGCTGAGCGCTTCTGCGGCGCGCGCGTGGAGGAAGGCGGCGATGTCGGCGATTTGTTCGTCGGTGAGGGACATCGCTGGCATGCCTTTGTCGGGTCGGCCGTGGCGAATGACCTCGCCGATGAGATTGCCCTTCACGTCGTGGGCGACCAGGGGCGAGCGAACCAAGTCCGGCCCACGCCCGCCGGTGGCATCCTGACCATGACAAAATCCGCAGGATTGCTCGAGCTGGTGGTGCCCGCGCTCCACTGCCGGATCGGGAGTATGGGACTGCGCGGATGCGCTGCCGGAAGCGACGGAGAGGATAGCTGCTAAGAGAACAAGTGCTTTGATTGTCTTCTGATGTGAAGCGAGCTGATGCCCGAGCATTGGTCACTCCTCGCGGGCGGTATTGTAGCTGGGTTCGAGGAAGGTCACAATTTTTTCCGAGCGAGCGGGGCGCAGAAAACCTTCCGGCGCGCAGAGTTCTTCGGCACTTATGGGGGAGACCCCTTTAGACCCGATACTGTACCGAAGTACAGGTAGCTTCCCCGTGGGGCCCGTTGCACAATCGCACCGTTCCTGAACGGCGCAGTTCTGGAAAATCAGGGGTGAAGATTTTCATAGTGATTTATTTTGCGCGACTCTGGTCCGGCAAGTTCTTCCTGGTACGCTCTCACGCTCTTCTCGAACAGGTCCCGGCTAGATAAATCTGCTACTTCGGCACAGCGGGCGTCGCATTCCTGAATGGAAGCGGCAACCTGGGTTGGCTGTGGTTCTTCGCGTCGTACGTGGTGTGCAAAAAAATCAAGTCGAGGGGGAAAAGAGCATGAATTTTCGCGGTTTTGTTTCTATTGCTATTCTGGGTGCTGTTTCGTTGCTGGGAGTTACATCTGCGAATGCCAAGGTGTTCTACGTGGCGCAAGGTTCGAATCGGACCAGCGGCGGCACCAGCGGATGCGGGGATGCGCTATCCGTGGCATGGTTTAACAACTCGTCCAGTTGGGGGACGGCGTCGCACCAAATCAGTGCAGGTACCACAGTATTTCTTTGTGGTGCCTTCAGCGGAAGGCCCGGGCAGCAACTTCTCACGGTGCTTGGGAATGGGGCAGCAGGAAATCCCATTGTCATCAAGTTCATGCCAGGCGCGGTTCTGTCGGCGCCGTACTGGTCGGCACAGGGCGCGATTAACATAGACTCGCGCAGCCATATCGTCGTGGATGGAGGCATGAATGGCGTCATCCAGAAC
>Ga0209736_1000828_pt1 | contig 10033 bp, 8 predicted proteins | sample BlaSpr_A8_Ref_M3_FD_187992 | JGI IMG/M metagenome (GOLD analysis project Ga0209736, IMG submission 187992) | Forest soil microbial communities from Thunder Bay, Ontario, Canada - Black Spruce, Ontario site 2_A8_Ref_M3 (SPAdes) (version 2) | ecosystem: Environmental > Terrestrial > Soil > Boreal... | reverse complement strand
CCGATTTATTGGCCTGAGCAAGCGCGCATCGCAGCTAGTAGTCCCATGCCCCGCACCAGGCAATCCTCGGCGTGCTTGTTGGCGGCCTCGTGGGTACGGAAGCGATAGGGTTTCTACCTAATTGCCGCGGATTTAGGTCGTGAACTCCAGCTGGAATGCAAACTGCGTGTCGGCACGAGCGCCGAAATGCCATTATTCTTGATTAAGCCAATGGTGCCCTCGCCCGGACTCGAACCGGGATGGCTGTTAACCGACGGATTTTAAGTCCGTTGCGTCTACCGATTCCGCCACGAGGGCTTAAAGACGCGGAGTTTAGCAGAGGCCCAGCCGTCACATCGTGAGGCGCTGGGGCGCGGGCACGCACCAAATATCGATCGGCCCGCGGCGTCCCCGCAATTCGAATTGCGGCAATTGCAGAAACGGCGTGGCGCCCACGTCGGTGTCCGGCGTCGCTGCATGACTCTCGAGGTCCGCGGCGACCGTGCATGAGAACAGCACTTCGCCGGCACGCGCCCGGCTGCAGAGCCGCGCGGCGACATTGACGGTATCGCCCACCAGTGTGGTCGCCCGATGGCCGGGCGGCCCGAGCACTCCGACAGCGACCTCTCCCAAATGCAGGCCGACGCCGATTCCCGCCTCGATCGACAACTCGCTGCGCCAGCGTGCCGCAACCACTGCGAACCCCCGCAGCATTGCATGGCCGGCAGCGAGAGCCGCGCGCGCCCCGCCGTCCGCGTCGACCACGCCGAATCCCGCCATCATTCCGTCGCCGGCCATGTGGTACACCTTGCCGCCATGGGTTTCGGTCGCGGTCGCGAGAATGAGGAAGAACTCATCCAAGAGCGGCACGATGCTGACCGCCGGAAGGCGCTCGGCCATGCCCGTGTAGCCGCGAAGATCGGCGAACAGCACGGTGGCGCGGGCAGCATGCACGGCAGGCGGCGGCCGAATCCGCGTGACAATGATGCCCGCCGGGCGCAGCCGGGAAGTCCGCCCTACTCGCCGCTCGGTACTCACGCTTTGAGAAACGCCAGGAGCTCTTCATTCACCACATGCTTGTGCGTAGTGCACAGGCCATGCGGCGCTCCCTTGATGACCTTCAACGTCGCGTTCTTGAGGATTTTGGACGACAGCAGCGCAGACGCGCCAATCGGCACGATCTGATCGTCGTCTCCGTGCATCACGAGGGTGGGCACGTCCATTTTTTTCAAATCCTCCGTGAGGTCCGTTTCAGAGAATGCTTTGATGCAGTAATAAGATGCCGGAAACCCGGCCATCATACCCTGCATCCAGAACGATTCCCGCACTCCCTCGGAAAGCTTGGCGCCCGGCCGGTTGTAGCCGTAAAACGGCATACTGAGGTCCTTCCAGAAGGCCGAGCGGTCGGCGACGACATTGGCGCGCAAGCCGTCGAATACCTCGATGGGTAGACCCCCGGGATTGGCTCCGGTCTTCAGCATGAGCGGCGGAATGGCGCCGATCAGCACAGCTTTCGTCACTCGCTTGGTGCCGTGCCGGCCAATGTAGCGTGCGACCTCGCCGCCCCCGGTGGAATGGCCCACATGCACCGCGTTCTTGAGATCAAGCGCACTGACCAGCGCCGCAAGGTCATCTGCGTAGGTATCCAAGTCATTGCCGCTCCAGGGTTGACTCGAGCGCCCGTGACCACGCCGATCGTGAGCGATGCATCGATAGCCGCGTGCCGCGAGAAAGAACATCTGATCCTCGAACGCGTCGGCGGACAGGGGCCAACCATGGCTGAACACCACCGGTTGACCGCTGCCCCAATCCTTGTAATAAATCTGCGTGCCGTCTTTGGTGGTGATGGTGTTCATACCGTGTTCCACGATGATTGCGAGCGACGCATACAATTTACAGGGTCGTGTTGACCGCGCGCAAGCCGCGGCGCAAGGTACATTTCGTTAAGCTTTCACCCAAGAGGCCGGTCATGCGTGGCAACTGTCGGACTTTCCTGGCCGCCCTCGTCCTTTGGCAAAGCTGCGCGCCGGCGGCCGGCACCGGCCCCGCCCCTCCGACGGCGCGCGTCGAGCAATTGATGCAAAAAGACCTCGTCGGCGTGCCCGGCAAGGAACTCATGATGCTGACGGTTGAGTATTTGCCGGGAGGTGCTTCGTTACCCCACCGGCACGATGCTCAGGTGTTCGTGTACGTGCTCGAGGGCGAACTCAACATGCAAATCGCGGGCGGTCCTCTGGTCACACTGCGGCGGGGCCAGACTTTTTATGAGAGCCCGGCCGACGTCCATGTCGTGTCGGCGAACGCAAGCAAGACAGCGCCCGCGACGATTCTCGTGTTCATCGTGAAAGACAAAAACTCCCCGGTATCGCGCGAAGTCGCGCCGCAGGGCACGCCATGAATCCCGCCACAGCCATCGGCTCTCTTGCCGTGCTGGGTTGGTCGCTCGGCATTTCACCGGCGATGGCTGAAGCGAGCGGCCAACAGCGGGCGCAGGCTGCAGCCCGCGCGATCTTGGACTCACCGGCGCCGCGACTGGTGCTCAAGACGATCGACGGCGATACAATCGATCTCGGCAGTCTTTACGGCAAGAAGGCCGTGTACTTGAAGTTTTGGGCAACCTGGTGCGTGCCGTGCCGAGAGCAGATGCCGCATTTTGAGAACGTCTACGAAACGGCGGGCCCCGATATGGCCGTCATCGCCATCGACGTGGGATTCAACGATTCCATCGAGGCGATCCGGGCCTATCGCAAGAAACTGGCGATCACCATGCCGATCGTGTTCGACGACGGCAGCTTGGGCGGCGCTTTCCATTTGAGAGTCACGCCCACGCATATTGTCATCGGACGCGACGGCCGGATACGGTACGTCGGCCATCTCGCAGACAAGGAACTCGATTCGGCTTTGATTGCGGCGCGCGCAGCCGCGCCTTCCGTGGCGCGCGGTTCGCATGTCGCCGGCGTTGCGAACGAGGACGCGCCGACTATTGGAATCGGCGATCTTCTTCCGAATCGGTCGTTGCGGACTCTCGATGGCCGGCGCTTCGAGTTGCTGCACGGGGCGGCGCCGCATAAATTGACCGTGCTGGTATTTTTGTCGCCGTGGTGTGAGTCCTACCTTGCGACCACGAGGCCGGAAGTTTCCGCGAACTGCCGCAGCGTCCGTGCGCAATTCACCGCCCTTGCCGCTGATCCGCGCGTGCGCTGGCTTGGGATCGCGTCGGGTCTCTGGGCGAATTCCGAGGACTTACGCAAGTACCGAGCTGAGAACAAACTGACGATACCGCTCACCTTGGATGCATCGGGCGATGTGTTCCGCGCGTTTCGAGTGAACGATGTCCCAACGGTCCTCATCGCCGATGGCGGCGGCCGCGTCCTGCGACGCATCGAAGGGAGCGCGGCTCAGGATGCAGCCGCGTTGCGCACGGCCGTCGATGGCTCATGACGGGATTGGCGCCGACCGAACGCCTTCGATCAATCGACGAACGCCGGCTTGCCGGCAAAGCCACCGGCCGCGCGCAGCGCGTCCGCGTCCATGAGGTTGCCGTCCATCATCACGATCCGCGTGTGCCGCAGGTCGCCGATGCGTTTCGACGGGTCGCCCTCGACCAGCACCAGATCGGCAACTTTGCCCACGGCAATGGAGCCGGTGCGAGCGGCGGCGCCCACGAGATGCGCGGTCTCGATCGTCGCGCTGGCCAAGGCCTCCGCCGGCGTGAAACCGGCGGCGACGTAGAGTTCGAGCTCGCGCACCAGTTCCATTCCGGATCCGTCGGTACCGGCGACGATGGGAACGCCCGCCTTGTGCAACGCGCCAACGAGCTGAGTGAGCTTGGCGAAGCTGGCCCTGAAATCTGCGCGGGTCACGCCGGGCGGCATCACGAAGCCGCCTTGCCGAAAGCCTCGTTCGACCGCGGGCGGCAGCGTGCCGACAAAGGGAGCATAGGCCGGCGAAAGATCGCCGTTCTCGGGCACGTACAGGCTCTCGGCGACGACCAGCGTCGGATCCACCGTGATTTTTCGTTGCGCCATCTTGGCGATCAGGGATTTCATCGGCTCGGCGTCGAGCTTGACGTCCTTGGCGTAGCGGCCCGGCCCGAAAAACCTTGCCATCCCGTTGGACTTTCTCACCACGTCATCCGGCATGGCCTGCATCATGACGAAGTAAATGTGCGTGATCTCGTCATAGCCGTCATCGATGGCCTCGGACGGACGCATCCCCTCCGGCAGATGGCCATGGACATGCAATCCCAGCCGATGCGCTTCGGCGGCCACGGCGCTCACCCAGGCCGGATTCAGGGTGCCGTAGAGCTTGATTGCGACGAAGCCCTCGGCCTTGGCCTTGCGTACGATGGCCAACGCCTCCTCTTGCGTAGTCGCGACGCTCGCGACCTGCGCAGTGTTCGGACCCTTGCCGTCGATCAGCACCGACGGGTAAATCCGCGGGCTGAGCAGATCGCCATTCGCCCTGCGCGCGGCGCGCGCCAGCGTCAGGACGTTATTGTTACCCGGATCGCGGGCAGAGGTGATGCCGAGCGACAAGAGAGCGGGGCCGCTGGCGTCGTCCGCGAAGTGCATGTGCGAATCCCATAATCCCGGGACGAGAGTCTTGCCGTTGCCGTCGACGATCTGCGCACCGGGCGGCACCGCAACTTGTCCGGCGGCACCGGCCTGCGTAATCACGCCCCGCTCGACGACGACGGTCTGATCGTCGGCGAAATGATCTCCTGCGAGAAATGCGCGAACGTGAGCAAAGGCAACGGGGCCGGACGGGGATTTGAGCAAGGATTTGACGACAGCGGGCGAACGTTTCGCAAGCGCCTCGTCCTGAGCCTTTAGAAGGGCCGGCTCGTCGGCTTCAAAACCGCTTCGGATCCATGACAGGGCGCCCACGGATCCGAAGAACTCCCCGGAGTCGTCCATCCAAACCGGAATCGGCGTATTCGACAAGCCCGTAATCGCATAGGCAGTGACCGTTCTTTTCGTGGTTCCGTCGCCGACGGTCGCCGCGCCAAGAAGCTCGGCGCGGGCACGCCCCGCGGGCAGCAATGCCAATGATCTCTCGGGTGCAGCGATCAGCCTTTCGGCCAAATCAGCCGTCAGGTCGATGGGTCCCCCGAAGGCCACGTAGAGGGCGGGCGCCGTATAAGGGCTCGATCCGCCGTCGACCGGGCTCTTCCACGTCGCCCGGCCGTCGGCGATGACGAAGGTCTCGGCCGCATCGCCATTCGGCGTGAAACCGCGAATCGTCACGCGGTCCAGCATTCCGTCGCCTGCCGCGTGTGCGGCGCTGTCGACTTCGAATACCTGACCGCGCAGCACAATGCTTTCACGCCCCATCCGGATCCCCTTCGGCGTGATCCAGCGCGTCGACTCGCCGTGCTTGCCGGCCGTCGACAACACCGTGAAATGCAGCGCCTTGGGCGGCGGTTTGGCAAGATCCGAGACCGAGGTCTGCGCGGCGGCAGCTTGCGTGAGAAACAGCGCAGACAAAGCAATTGTCAATCTCATGAATCCCCCAACAATTGTTGATCCAAGTCTGCACCCGCTAGAATTGCCGCCCACACGCGTCTCGGGACGTCAGGAAGTCATAGACGTCAGGAAGTCATATACACCATGTTCATTCGACTCGCCGCCGTGCCGGCCATATTCTACGGCGCTTGTGCTTGCGCCGCGTCGCTGATCGCACCCGGCACTTTCTTGGTGAAGGGTGAAGCTGCGCCGAACCGCCAGCCCGACGGCAACAGCATCATCATCGAGGCGCCCAAGGGTTTGATCGTGTTCGACACCGGGCGGCACCGAGAACATACGCAACAGCTGCTGGACTTCGCGCGCACTGAAGGTAGGCCCATCGCAGCGATCATCAATTCGCACTGGCACCTGGATCACGTCGGCGGCAATCCACAGCTGCGCGCCGCGTTTCCCGATGTGCCTGTCTATGCCAGCGACGCCATCAATGCGGCCCGCACTGGATTTCTTGCCGATTACCGCGCGCAGTTGGTGACTGAAATCGCAAATGCCACGAAAAAATCCGACGCGCAGGCCTCCATCCGCGCGGAAATCGCGCTGATCGACACGGGCACGGCGCTCGGTCCCACCGAAACCATCAGGGCATCCGGTCCGATGACCCTCGCCGGTCGCTCCCTGCAGGTGCACTTGGAGTCGCACGCCGTCACCGCGGGAGATGTCTGGGTGTTCGATCCGGAGACGCGCGTGCTTCTGGCGGGCGACCTCGTCACTCTTCCCGCTCCGTTTTTCGAGAGTGCGTGTCCGGCCCGCTGGCGGGCTTCACTGGCACGGCTCGAGAAGACGCCCTTCGATCGGCTGGTGCCCGGCCACGGTGCGCCGATGCAACGGCCGCAATTCACGGCCTATCGAAAGGCATTTTCGAATTTGCTCGCTTGCGCGGCCGGCAATGCAAGAAAAGCCGACTGCATCGACGGCTGGATCGGCGATGCGTGGGCGCTCATCGACCCCAAGGACGCGAGCTACGCGAGAACACTCATCGACTATTACCTCGAGAATTATCTGCGCAATCCGAGCGAGCGCATCCGCAAATTTTGCACCGATTGACCAGCCTCGCGCTCGTCGGTTCATACGCCCCGGCGTCAAAATGGATAGTTGAGTCCCGTAAACGCGGCAACACCCTCGCTGCCGTAGCCGATATCGACGTATCCGACGACGAAAGGCCGCGCGATGCCGCGAAACCCCACCCCATAGACTCGGTGAAGTTGACCGAGGGGCAGCGTGCTGGTTCGCGAGAATACTCGGCCGACATCGATGAAGGGAGTAACTTCCACATCGATACTGGTCGACGTGGCGTTGAAGGTCATGACCCTTCGGCGCAGTTCGACGCTGCTGGAGAAGGAATCGCGATCGTAGAATCGTCCGGCGCCCCAGCCGCGCAGCGGCTGTTCACCGCCGACCACGCTTTCGCCTCCGCCGATACCGCTGAGCGCCCAGAACGGCACGTCGTGCGAGGTGGGCATATAGCGTATCGCCACGTGCCCGGCCAAGATCGTGTCCGGCGCAATGGGCCAAAAGGCGCGCCCGTCGCCCCCGACTTCACTGTACATGGAATCGTTCAGCACGCCGCCGCGGCTGGCAAGGCCGCCATAGGCGATCAATAGCATGCCGCGGCTGGGTACGGTCAGGTCGTCGCGGGAGTCATAATTGATCGACAGGCGATTCAGGAACAGCTTATTGGTGCCGAGGACGCCGCCGAAGCGGGTCTCGATCGACGCGACCTTGGTCAGAGTGCCCGGAAGCACGTCGACGACCTGCAGGCGCGCGGTATAAAGCAGCTGCCACGCATGATTCACGTTCAGGCCGACCTGTACCTGTGCCCGTTCCTGCTGGTTGGTATAGTTTGTTTGCGCAGACTTCGGGGTTTCGTTACCGACGCCGTAGAAACGCGGTACGCCGCTGCGATCGTAGATCACGCTGGTATTGAACGACCACCGATCCTCGCGCGAGCGGCCGCGCTGATACTCCGCATCGAAGTCGCGCTCGACGCGCTCCTTGATTCCGGTAACCACCGACCATTGTTCGTCTTTGGAGGAATACCCGTACACGCGCCCGTGAACGCCGAAGCCGAAATACGGGTTGTAGAGCACATCCGGCGCGATGATGCGATTGATCTCGTGATTCTCATCGGTGTGCACCCACGTCGGAATGAGACCCAAGGTCGTGCCGCTGTCCGGATCGATGCCGATCAAGGGCACCGGAATGAATGGTGCGGTGGCGGGGTCGAACCACCGCCACAAGCCCGTCGGGGGAGAGGCAGGCGGCGGAATCGGTCCGGGCGCCGGCGCCTGTGTCGGGTCATCCGGCGGCGGCGCCGCCCACGATGCCGTTGCCAGCAGCGCGGCGAGAAACGGCAGGCAATTGGACAAATTCACCCGCGGGTCTGCGCGTCAGCGGCCGGAATCATCGATGGGCCTGCCGCAGCGAGCCAGTACTCCGCGAAGATCTCGCAGCGGCGGGAACATCTCGTTGTTCCAATCCGCGCCCTGCGCGTCATAAGCTCTCTGCTCGTACTCCACGATTTCCTTGTCCTCGCGGAAGATATTCTCTGTAAACCACGTCACGAAAGGCCACACCGCATGGATGACCCCCGGCATGCGCGGCTTCTTCACCGAGAGATAGCCATAGGTGCGGTTGGTGCGCTGCTCGGCGTCCAGCGGCGTATAAGCCAGCCAGACATCGAGCACGGGATCATCGGTTTGCTTGATGTCGCGCCCTACCCAGACTTTCAGACTTTGAGTCGGGTAGTCGGTGCGGATCCGCATGTGGTCGGAGAAGTCCTTCTTTGGTACATCACGCCTGCGCATCAAGTCCACGATCACCTGTTCCCCCATCGACTGTTTCCCTTCGGTGCGGCTGAAACTGTATTCCACTTGCGCCCAATCATCGCCGTGCTGCCGGCCCAGACATCTGGCCATGATCGAGCCCATTTGTTTCCGATGCATGAACTGGTGATTCATGTCGAACAAATTCTCGTGCATGAATGTGTAATGGCAGGCCACTTCGCGGTTGAGCCGCCGCGTCTTGTAGTCCTTGCGCTGCGAGGAGCCCAGTCGCGCCGGTAGGCGGCGTTCCGCCAACGCCGCATCGCCCGGAAAAATGAATATCAGCCCATCCACTTCGCGCGCGGGATAGCTCCTCACTCCCGCCGGCAGCCGATCGGCGCCGAGATAGGGGACGTTGACGCACTTGCCGGTCCCGTTGTAGGTCCAGCCATGATAATGGCATTTGAGTTCATCCCCGCTGACCACACCGAGACGCAGGGGCACCTGGCGGTGCGCACAGCGGTCTTCCAGCGCAAACACCTGCCCGCTCTTGCCGCGAAAGATCACGATGGGCAGGTGCGCGAAACGGCGGCCGAGCGTCTTGCCCACCTTGAGTTCATCGGACCAGGCCACGGGGTACCAGTAGTCCGGGTGCGCGCCCACGCGGCGCAGATCGGGCGCGCCCATTGAATTCGCCGGGCGAACGTTCATCAAGTTCGAATTATCCTCGGACATCGAGCGCTCCAAAAGGCGGGCCAGGACATCGTGACGCGTCGATGCGGCTGGGGGCTGGGGTCAACCGCAAATTATAGGTTTTTTTGGCGATTTTGCCTATTTTCACGGAACCCCGCCGCCGCGCGCATCCACGCCGCGCGCGCGTTCGGGGCACGCCGGCATCCGCGCGTGTAGCATCCATCCGGCGGATATGTCGAATACGAGGCGTGCGCACGAGAACTCGCGCAACGATGATGCGCGAAATCGACCCAATTGAGGCGCCGGCGGCTGCGGTCATAGAGGTTGTAATTATTATAATTAATCGCGGCCAAATATTCTGCTTCGCGCGGCGGCAAACGATTGACTTTCGAGTCCGAAACGGCCACTTTTCTTCGTACCAATTACTTATTTCAGCCGAGTCAATACGGCGCTACGATTGGATAATTACACGTGAAATATGCCGGCCCGCCCTCGATACTGCTGATCGGTCCGTACGATCCACACTGCGGCGAATACACCTTCCTCGCCCCGCCGCTCGGGGTTTGGCGGCTTGCGGGCGTCCTCGAATCCGCCGGATTCGAGGCCAGGGTGTTCGATCCGAACTGCTGCCGCGAGCCGCCGCAACGGGCGCTCGAGCGCGAGCTGCGGGACGGCGCATGGGACATCGTCGGTGTGTCGACCACGGGAATGACGCTGCGGTTCGATTTGGAACTGGCGCACCTCGTGCGTCGAGTGGCCCCGGCGGCGCTGATCGTTGCCGGGGGTATGGAGGCGACGTTTCGGCCCGATCTCACGTTCGCGCTCGGCCCCTTCGACCTGATCGTCGTGGGTGAAGGTGAACGGCCGCTGCTCGAAATCGCGGCGCGTATCCGCGCGGGCAGCGGATTGGGCGGAATCGCCGGGACGGTAGAACGAACCCGGGACGGCAAGCTTCTCTCGATCCCGCAGCGCGCGCTGAACAGAGAGGAGCTGCGCGATGCGATTTACAGCACCCCGTACGAAAAGATGCCCTATTCGGCATATTGGGAGCGTCTCGAATCGGCTTATCGGATC
>Ga0209736_1000827_pt1 | contig 10036 bp, 8 predicted proteins | sample BlaSpr_A8_Ref_M3_FD_187992 | JGI IMG/M metagenome (GOLD analysis project Ga0209736, IMG submission 187992) | Forest soil microbial communities from Thunder Bay, Ontario, Canada - Black Spruce, Ontario site 2_A8_Ref_M3 (SPAdes) (version 2) | ecosystem: Environmental > Terrestrial > Soil > Boreal... | reverse complement strand
TCATGCGCCGAAGCGCAAAAATACCCTTCTGTAAGTCCTGTGTTTGCCACTCTTACGCACTCCCTGTCGCGTAAGTCCTTTGCTTGCCACTCATACGCAAACACCCGGGATGGGTGTGCCTCGTCCTCCAATTTTCCTTTACCCGGAGCGGCACGTGGCCACCGCCACCGACGCTAAATGCCTTTAGAATCAACACTTATGAAAAACATAGGGGAGGGGAGGGCCCTTCTTTGCTGTCCCGACAACCCATCGAAATCCAGCGCATCCTACCTAGGTACTTCCTTCATTGAGGATCAACGCGTGCGTCGACCATTCCTAATTCTGCCTCTTCTAGTTTCGGCCGCGATTCTTATCGGGATCGCGCTCACGGGCTGCGGCAGCACCATGACCAGCACCACCAGCACCGGTGGCAACCGCAACCCCGGTCCCGATCCAGCGCCTTCCTCCATTGACGTGGTCACCTACCACTACGACAATCTGCGCACCGGACAAAATCTCCAGGAAACCATCCTTACCCACGCTAACGTCACCGCCTCGAAATTTGGAAAGTTCGGCGAACTTATGGTGGATGGCAAGGTTGACGCCCAACCGCTATATCTATCGAACGTAGCGATTCCCGGCGTCGGCAGCAGAAATGTTTTGTACGTGGTCACCGAGCACGGTAGTGTGTTTGCCTTTGACGCAGACAATACCAGCGCCTCTGCTGCTCCTTTCTGGAAAATCACCACACAGTTGCCCGGCGAAATGCCCAGCGATGATCGCGGTTGTGGCCAGGTAACGCCGGAAATCGGCATCACCTCGACTCCAGTGATTGACCGCACCCGCGGAGCCATTTACGTCGTGGCCGCCTCCAAAGACGCCTCCGCAAAGTACTTCCACAGAATTCACGCGCTCGATCTCACCACCGGGAAGGAACTCTTTGGCGGACCGACGACCGTCACCGCTTCTTTTCCTGGCACGGGCGCCGGCAGTTCTGGAGGCACGGTCGTCTTCGATCCGCGCGAATACAACGAACGTCCCGGCCTTCTGGAAATCAACGGGACCATCTACACCACCTGGGGTTCGCATTGCGATGCCGGCCCGTACACCTCCTGGGTAATGTCTTACAGTGCCGACACGCTCAAGCAAACCAGCGTCCTGAACCTCGTGCCCAACGGCAGCGATGGCGGGATTTGGATGTCCGGCGCGGCTCCCGCCTCTGACGCCGCCGGTAATATTTATTTCCTCATTGGAAATGGCACGTTTGATACCGCACTAAACTCGACCGGTTTTCCGTCCAATGGAGACTGCGGAAACTGCTTCGCAAAAATCTCTTCCGCCGCGCCGCTCAAGTTGCTCGATTATTTCACACCGCTCAACACCGTCGCGGAGTCGGCCGCCGACGAAGATCTCGGCTCCGGCGGACCGCTGCTCTTGCCGGATCTTACCGACGCTTGCGGAACAACCAGGCATCTCGCCGTCGGTTCCGGCAAGGACGCCATCATCTACGTTCTCGACCGCGACAACATGGGGAAGTTCAACGTCGCGCAGGACAATATCTATCAGCAGATTGGCGGACAACTCGCCGGCGGAGAATACGCCAAGCCATCCTATTTCAATGGAACCGTTTATTACGGAGCCGTGGGCGATATCCTCAAGGCCTTCACCATCGCAAACGCCAAGCTGGCGGCGACGCCCGCGTCGCAAAGCTCCGCCCAATTCCCATATCCAGGCGCAACGCCCACCATTTCCGCAAATGGCGCCATGAACGGCATCGTCTGGGCCGTCGAAAATGGCTCACCGGCGGTTTTGCGTGCGTTCGATGCCGCCAATCTCGCCACCGAACTCTATAACTCCAGCCAGGCCCCCAGCGGCCGCGACAATTTTGCCGGAAACAAATTCATTACCGCGATGATCGCCAACGGAAAAGTCTTCGTCGGCACACCCACCAGCGTCGCCGTCTTCGGCGAGCTGCCCTAGGAATTCTCCTCAAAAAATGGATAGGTTCGAGTGTGAGTAGGAGCATGAATCGAGTTAAAACAAGGATTGGAGCCCCAAGCTAGGGAGAAACTTGGAGTCCCAGCACGGCTCGCTGCAAGCGAGCTACTTTTTTCGGGGCTGCAGGTCTTTCAGCAGGTGATGCACCATGTCGTTGACTTCATGCTGAGAGAATGAGAAGGCATCGCGATGCACCGGCTTCTCGCCAACGGCCCGATATGCCGGACGATTCGACCCGCGCTGCACAATATCCAGCACGAACGTCCCTTCGCGGAAGTGGATGCGTTCGTAACCGACTGGCCCGAGGCCCCAGCCCCAGCCGTCGTAGCAGCCAAACGGGCCGCACACCAACCCTCCGGCGGGGTATGCCACCGTCACGTTGCGCCGCTGCACGCCCAGATGATAATCCACAAGAAAATCCGCGGCTTCGGGATCGCTAATTTCTTTGAAGCCCTTTTCCCGCAAGTTGGCCGCAATGGCGATTTTCACTTTGTCGCGCAAGGCGTCATTGTCGGCATCCGTGTCGCGTGTGACTGTCTCGCGCCGATTAATTTCATCGCGCGATATCACGCGGCGTGAGTCGCGTCCCCTATTTTGCTCCATCGGCCGCCACGCCCACGTGGCGTGCCTCGCGAAATGCACGTCGCGATCGCGAGTAATTTGCACGCGTTCGTCGCATCCTGCCAGCACGAAAATGCACAACAAAGCAGCCGCTGCGGTCAAAAGCACTCTGGCGGTTACCAAACGCCGGGAAGGCATGGGAATTCCTCCAAAATAAGCATCGATATAATTCCACCAAATGGAACCCGTGAGTACGGAAATAGTTGCGTAAGAGAAGGCTTAGAAGTTCGTTTCCAATCCGTGCGGCTAGACCTTGGCGGTCCAGTCCGCCGGCGGAAATGTGATCGGCCAAAAATTGGGCGCGGGCTGATCGAACTCAAAGGCCATGGCGGAATGGCCCCCGGGTGACGTTTCCACGCGCACCACGCGGCAACTGTGCTGCATTTTTGTTTTCACGTTGATCAGCAAAATCGGCTGACCTGTCTTGACTTCCATCTTCAACTTAAGGAGGCCGCCGTGCGCGTTCACGACCGATGTCTGGGTTTCTTCTTCCAGTTTCTCACCGTCCGGCCCGGTCGCTCGCACCACCACGGGAATTTGCAACATGACGCGCTCACTGCGACGCCGATCCGCCGGATTAGGAGTACCCACGCTCACGATTGTCCTCGACTGGCTGAGGGCTCACTATACCTTACGTAGAGCCGCAAAATAGGCGTGGCGTAAAGCGAAGGTGCGCTATCGTTACTGGCCGGCGAGGCGAGATTCGAGACGGGATTTCACCTGGGGCCATTCCGCGTCCACGATGCTGTAGTACACGCTGTGGCGGATGCGTCCGCTCTCTGTGATCATATGATTTCGAAAGGTGCCTTCTTCGCGGGCGCCGATGCGCTGGATGGCGGCGCGGGAGCGTTCGTTCAGGGAATCGGTTTTTAACTCGACCCGCAGGCAGCCGAGCGTTTCGAAGGCGTGGCGCAGGAGCAGATATTTTGCTTCGGTGTTGACGGCGGTGCGCTGCCACTCGCGTCCGACCCACGTCCATCCAATTTCCAGGCGGTGATGCGTGCGCTCGATATTCCCGTAGCGCGTGCTTCCCACGACCCGTCCGCTCGTTTTCTCCACCTGCACAAACGGCAGGGCCATTCCGCTAGCTTGTTCGCGCAGGGCTGTTTCGACGTAGGCGGCCATCTCCTCGGGAGTTCGCACGGGAACCGGAATCCAGCGCCACAACTCGGCATCGAGGCCAACCGCGGATAGCGCTTCTACGTGCCCACGCGTAAGCGGCTCCAGGAGCACATACCGGCCTTCCAGAGTTACAGGCGCAACGTGCATTTCTTCGATCGCTATGCGCGGAGTGTGCGCCGGTGACGCGCGATAGCAAAGTTCCAATTTGGTTTATAGGCGAGAGAATTTCGATGATTTGCCAGCCGCTAGGCGTAGTAGTTGGCGAGCATGGACCTGCCACGAGGCGCAAAAAATCCCTCGGCGTCGAGCGCGCAAAATCGCTGGACGAGCGAGATGTCTAGCCACCCGTAGTTCGCTTCGCGCGAGAGAACTTGCAGTGCTTTTTCGCGCGGCATGGCCTGGCGATACGGCCGGTCGGTGGTTAACGCATCGAAGATATCCGCGATTTGAAGAATGCGGGCCTTCAACGGAATTTGGCGGCCGCGCAAACCGTCGGGATAGCCGCTGCCATCCATGCGTTCATGGTGATGGCGAATCATGGGCAAAACGTGGCGCAGGGACTTGAGCGGTGCGCAGATGTTTTCGCCGAGGACCGAATGCTGACTCATGATCGCTCGTTCTTCGGTCGTAAGAGGCCCGGGTTTGGTAAGAATAGAGTCCGGCACGCCAACCTTGCCAACATCGTGAAGCAAGCTGGCCATGCGAAGTATTTCCAGGTCGTCGTCATTGAGATGGAGATCCTGCGCCAAGCGCACGGCATAGTCCGCGATGCGGTCCGAGTGCCCCAATGGATGCATGGAGTCAATGCCGTATGCGAGGGAGAGCACCATCGAGCGGACCTGCGCGTCAATGTAAGTTTTCAACTGCAGCAAGATTTGAATGCGGCTCAAGGCCTCAAAGCGAGATTGCGCGATTCCCCAGAAATCATCGGCGCCTGCTTCGCGCGCGCGGCGGGCTTCTTCCGCACCGGCGGAGTTCATGACCAACGCCGCCAGTGTCAGATGATTAGCCGGCTGGGCTTTCAGAGAACGACAGAGATCGCAAGCGGCGGTGTCCGCCAAGGTATCGTGCAGCAGAACCAAATCCGGCTGCAAGCGCTGGCATTCTTCGAGGGCGGTCTCTGCATCGCCAGCGGCATGCACCGCGAACCCTTGATTTTCAAGAAACGCTTTCCAGTAGCTACGATTGGGTGATTCGATGTCCACGAGCAAAATGGTCGGTATCACTGTCCTACCTACCCTTGTTCTCCCCGACGAGATATTGCGCTTCTACCGAGATTGCGAGAGCAATGAAATGAAAACAACGGGTGTGGCGTGCTGGAACGCCGCGGGGGCCCGTGTCCCTCGCGAGGACCTACGATGTTCAAAGACGGGCTATTTCTTTGCGAGGCGCATGCCAATCGACGGAGAGGCTAACTAGTAGAAAAGTCAAAGACTTCGCGGAGCACATTCGCTGGCTTACAGCGATACGTGTGCGTAAAGTTTCGCTCGGGGAATATAAACCTTACGCGCAGCCTGTACTTTCTTTTCCAATCTTTGCACTCTCTTCGCTAGAGACGGCTGGCGACGGTCATTTCGCGGTTTCGATTCCGTTTCAGGCGCCGATTCACGTTGAGAATTTGATAAGTAAGGCTTGAATCCATTGCAGGAAACGCGTGCGGGCGGGCGCAGTCGTAGGGTATGATAGAGGCTTCAGAAGCTATCGATTAGGGTGACGATGCACACGGAAAGCAACGGAAAAGTATTGCTGCGGATCGGGCCGCGCGGATTTTGTGCCGGGGTAGTGCGGGCTGTCGACATCGTGGAGCTGGCGCTGGAGGCATACGGTGCGCCGGTGTACGTGCACCACGAAATCGTTCATAACACGTATGTTGTGGAGCAGTTGCGGCGGCGCGGGGCCATTTTTGTGGAGTCCATTGAAGACGTGCCGCATGGCGGCGTGTTGGTCTTCAGCGCGCACGGCGTGCCCCCGACAGTGCGACAGGAGGCCAAGGATCGTTCGCTAAAGGTGATTGATGCGACTTGCCCGCTGGTAACGAAAGTCCATTTAGAGGCGCTGAAGTTTGCTCGCGAGAAGCGCACGATTATTTTGATTGGGCATCGCGACCATCAGGAAATTATCGGCACTTCCGGGGAAGCGCCGGACCGCACCATTGTGGTGGATTCGGTTGCGGCCGTGGATGCGCTCCACGTGGATGATCCGGAGAAGCTGGCGTTTCTGACGCAGACTACGTTGAGCTTGTACGACACCCAGGAAATCGTGGCGCGGCTGCGGCAAAAGTTCCCGGCGATCAAGGGCCCGGCTAGCGACGACATTTGTTACGCTACGCAAAATCGCCAAGAAGCCGTGGAGCAAGTCGCCAAGGACGTGGACTTGATCCTGGTGGTGGGTTCTCCGAACAGCTCCAATTCCAATCGGCTGGTGGAAGTTGCGCAGCGCAGCGGTGTGCGCGCGCAACTGATTGATTCGGCGCAAGACATCGACGTGAAATGGCTGGAGGGCGTGAAGCGCGTGGGTTTGACGGCCGGAGCGTCCGCTCCCGAAGTTTTGGTCGAACAGGTGAGCCAGCGCCTGGCGGAGTTTGGGTTCACTGATCAGCGCAATCTGGATTTGATTCGCGAAGATGTGCGCTTTACCTTGCCGCCGGAGCTGGCGACCATCGCCGCCGCGCCCCGCCGTTAGACGAGTTTTGCAGTGTCCCAGGTTGCAATGCATGGTAGACCCGGCAGAACGCTAGCCGGTAAGTGACTCGCGGCCCAGCGCGGTGGACGGAAACACAAACAAGGAGCGCAAACTTGGCGGTCAAAATTGTCCGTCAACCGAAGAAGATTGCCCTCATTGGCGCGCCCTCGAGCGCGGCGGCTTTCACGCCCGGGACCGAGAAGGCTCCTGGCGCATTGCGCGCCGCGGGATTAATTGAGCGGCTGCAGTCCGCCGGTTTTGAAGTCACCGACTACGGCGATTGTACGCCGCGCCTGTTCGCGGACGATGAGGAACATCGCCGCGCCCGCAACCTCAAGGAAATTGTCGCCGGACTCAACGATCTAAAAACTCGCGCGGAAGTTGCAGTGAAGAGTGGCGCCGTGGTTTTGGTGCTGGGCGGAGAATGCGCGCAGGTGATTGGGCTGCTGACCGGCGCGAGGCGCTATTACAAGCACGTTAATTTGCTGTGGGTTGATCGCGACGCGGATCTGAACACGCCGGCCACAACGCCCTCGGGAAGAATCGATGGCATGGTGGTCGCGCATATTATCGGCAAAGGCGCTCCGGAGCTGGTGCGCTTCTGGGGCGAGCCGCCGCTGGTTCGCGAGCCGGACATCACGCTCTTCGGCATCTCGCGTCTGGATCCTCCGGAGCAGGAATTGCTTTCGCGGTCGCCTTTGCGTTACGTGCGTGCATCGGACATCCAGGCCAAGGGTGCGGCTGCCTCTGCCCGGGACGCGTTAAGTTATTTGCACGCGGAGACGCGCGAATTTGTTTTGCATCTCGATTTGGATGTGATCGCGCAGGAGGATTTTCCCGCGGTGGTCGTGCCTGGTGACGGAGGTCTTCGGCTCGATGACGTGCGGGTGGCGTTGAACGAATTCGCCCGCCACAAAAATCTTATTGGGCTCGATGTCGCGCAATACAATCCGGAGAAGGATGCCGACGGCGTTTGCGCGAAGAAACTGATCGATTTGCTGGTGGAAGCGCTTTCTGCTCGCCTGGAAGCTCCGGCATCTTCGGAGCCAGAACCCGCCGCGCAAACGTCGGAGGAATCTTCAGCGGAAAAATCTTCGACCGGAACCAGCGCCTAGTCGCTGCTTGGCTTTAACTCCGCTTCAAGTTTCAATTAACGCATTACAGTGGTTGCCAGAAATGTCTGCGCCAAGTGGTCGCCCCACGCTTCCCGGATTTCCAGAGCGATGGCGTAGGACAAATGATCATCGAGCAATTCCGGGGCTTCGCCGGCGGAATTCAACTTGTCCAAGCGGTCCTGCTCCACTTTTTCGAGAAACAAGCGGAATCCCGCGATGTGATCGAGCATTTGCTGACCCGGAATGGTTCGCCGTTTGAGCCGAGGTCCCCAGACCAGATTCACCAGCATTAAACCGGCAAGCATCAGCGCAAACGCCAGGGACACACCTTCCGCCAGTTTTTGCAGCATGTACACGATGACCCACACGAACGCGCCGACCGCCGCGGTCCCGGGGAGCAACTTGACCCAACCTCCGCCAGAGCGCAGCGCGGTCTTGCAGGCGGGCCAAAAGGCCATCTCGAACAGCAAACCAATCATCAAGCCTGCGCCCAAAGCCCAGACGGTGAAGAACAGCGCGCCAGAGGTGTCGCGACCGGTAGCGCGCGCGGCGAGCAACAGCGCGCACACAAAAGTGGCGAGGACACCCAGCGCGATAATCCCGACGTGTTTGGTGAAGTACCGGCCGTCCAGGCGCTTGCTCAGTTCTTGTTGAATGGCGGCGACGTAGCGGGAATTTTGCGCGGTGTTGCGCTGATCCAGCGCCGGCGTGAGTTTGATGGTTGGGCCATCTTCAAACAGCATGGACAGAATGCGTTTTTCTTCGGCAGCGAGCTTGGCTTCGGTGGCGCGATCGCTCATCATGCGCGAGAGTTTGTATTTCCCATCTTGCGGCTCGACACGCAGGCATCCGTGCGTAGCGAGTTCGGCGATCACGGCGGCGAAAGAACGTCCATCGGTGCCGGTGGTCACGACATAGCGCACCGCGGCTGCTGATAAGCCTTCGGGAGGTTCGTATTGCGTCACCACCGTGCCGGGCTTGGGCCCGGGACCAATCCGCAGCCAGGCGATCAGGTAATACAGAAATAGCAGGCAGGGCGCCGCGATCAGCCACTGGTCCCCACCGAGAAAACTTAGTTTCGAGGCATGCAAATATCCTGCCGGCCAACTCACCGCGACGCTTAGGCTCTGCCGTGGAGCGACATGCGTAGCTCGGTAGGTCACCGTGCCGGCTTCGTTGTCCACGCGCTCCAATTCGGTTTCCGCACGCCGCGGATTGCTGACTCCGCGTCCGCCGACGCGCGGCTCTACCGCTACATCCGAGTCGGGCACCCCAGTAGGTAAATGGACGGAGAGGATCGCGTCGGCGATGGGTGCGTCGCGCCCGTGGCCCATAGCATTCCAGTAGAGGGTGTCGCGCCGCGCGTCCAAGGTCAGCACGCCGTTCACGGTGTAACCGATCACATAGCGGTGTTCGCCGCCCGCGAGCGGCACATCCTTTTCGCCGATGCGAAGCTGCGAATATCCCCAACCTTGGCCCTGCTCATACCTCACCGGGCCACCGTCTGCGGTGACCTCCAGGATTTTTACGCGGATTCCATTGTCGCGTTTGTATTCGCCGACATACTTCGGATCCCAGCGATCCTCCGATCCGATCGGCAAGTTGCGCATAAATCCCCAGCGATAAAATTCACCCGCATTGTTCAATACGATTTCTTCGCGCACTTCGAGGGTGGTGTCCTCTTTCACCCAGACATCGGTTCGAAACGAGGTGATTCCGCCCTGCTCCGGAGTGTCTGCGCGAGCAATTCCGCAAACGCCCAACAGAGCAAGGGAAACTGTTGCAAGCAGACTTCGGCGTGCGAGTCCGGTGGATGGCATGCACATTAGTTTACGGTCGACGGAATTTCCGTTCTGCGAGATCGCAGGTCGAAGACGCCAGAAGGTAACAATCCAGGTAACAATCCTCGAGCAAGATCGGATTGCTACGGCTTGCTGCTAGCCGCCGCCTTTTGCGGAGTGAAATACAGATCCTGATAGTCAAAGCTGAAATCGGCTAGCGGGGACACGGCGACCATAGTGAAGTGATTGATGGAACCGTCGGGATTCAGGGAGAAGGTAGCGAAGGCATCTTCGATGGTGCGCTGGCGCCAGTGGGCCTTGAAGGTGTCGTATTGCCAGTGCTGGAGATCGGCTACCGCGCCGGGCGTGTGATCCATCGTGAAAATCAGCTTCCCGTTCTCGATGCGAATGGTGACAGGGCCGTACCAGGGATCGGTGTAAACACCGGCATATTTTTCGAGGGGTAAGGAAGGTTTGCTGTCGGTGGCGCGACCGGCGTTTTGTTTCTTGATGACTTCTTCCGCTTCCTTTTGATCGGCGTCGTCTTGGGCTTTGAAGGCCGCAATCCAGTCGGCGGGCTGCAGCGCGAGGTAGTGATCCAAAATGTGGAACAAGATGGAATCGAAAGCGCCGCCTTCTTCCGCATTGGTGAGGATGATCACGCCGAGATTTTCTTCGGGCACGAGCATGACGCGCGAGACGAAGCCCGAGACGCCGCCGGTGTGAGCGACGAGTTTG
>Ga0209736_1000826_pt1 | contig 10041 bp, 7 predicted proteins | sample BlaSpr_A8_Ref_M3_FD_187992 | JGI IMG/M metagenome (GOLD analysis project Ga0209736, IMG submission 187992) | Forest soil microbial communities from Thunder Bay, Ontario, Canada - Black Spruce, Ontario site 2_A8_Ref_M3 (SPAdes) (version 2) | ecosystem: Environmental > Terrestrial > Soil > Boreal... | reverse complement strand
CAAGGAATACGGCCCGCGGTTCACCGCGGCGGCTCCGGCGCCGGTGCTGCTGGTGGCGGACAGCGCGGACTCGCAAACCCGAAAGACCGCGGATCGCGCCAGAATCATTCTGGGAGGTTACGGCAGCACCATCGCGCAACTTAGGCTTGCGGTGCGAGGCGTGAATCCGCTGCTCGCAGTGCCGGTGGCCGTGAACGACGTCGACGTGGCGACGCCCACCGGCCGAGCCGTCGTGGTGTTGGGCTTCATGACCTACTTCGTGTTGTTCGCGGTATTGATGGGCGGTTTGTACTTGGCGATCGATTCCACGGCCGGGGAGCGGGAACGAGGTTCTTTGGAAGCACTGCTGAGCTTGCCGGTGGCGCGCTCGAGCCTGGTAGGCGGCAAGATACTGGCGACCTGTGCCTACATGTGCATCTCCTTGGCCTTAAGCCTCGCGGCGTTCGTAAGTGTGTTTCGGTTCCTGCCGCTGGAGAGGCTCGGCATGAGCGGGAATCTGGGGCCGGGCACAGCGCTTATTTTCTTTGCAATTTGCCTGCCGTTCGTGCCCTTGGGTGCCGCCCTCATGACCTTCGTCGCCTCATTCACCCGAAGCTATCGTGAGGCTCAGACCTACCTCACGGCCGTGCTGCTGGTGCCGACCCTGCCGATCGCATTTGCCAGCATTTACTCGCTGAAAACCCGCAGTTCGTTGATGTTCATCCCTTCCTTGAGCCAGCATTTGTTGATGACCAGCGTCCTCAAGGACGAGGCCGTTGCAGCGCAAGATGTGTGGCTATCGGCCTTGGGCTCGCTTGGGCTGGCGCTGCTATTGATGGTATTGACCGCCCGCCATTGGCGCCGCGAAACCATGCTTGGCTAGCGAATCCGGTTAAATACCAGCCAATATCAGGGTTTTTAGGGCCTTTACTGTATAGCCGTTTAATACCATAAGCTGTATAACGTACCTCCGGAAGCATCGGATCGGGGGGAAGTTGGCATGACTGAATCGTCGCACACGCGGACGAAGATCGTCGCGTTTTTGGCAATTTTGACGTTATCCGCGCTGATCATGGTGTGGTTATTCTGGCGTTTTCCGGTGATCACCGCGGTTGCCACCGTCGCCATATTGTTGGCTCTCGGGGTCTCCGCCCGCCTTGCGCGCTTGATTGATACCGACCTGACGGAACTGCAGCGCGACAAGCAACGCGTTTGATGATCGATGGGCTTAGGTGCAAGAGACCGAAGTCACTTTCCGATACAAAAGCTGCCGAAGATCTCGCCGAGCAAATCCTCACTGGTGAATTCACCGGTGATCTCGCTCAACGCGAGCTGTGCGAGCCTAAGATCCTCGGCGAATAACTCAAAAGCGCGCGTCTCAATCCAGATGTCGGCCGCGCTTTGCACGTGTTGCCGCGCGCGGCGGAGTGCATCGAGATGCCGGCGGCGCGCGGCGAACGCCCCGGACTCGGCCTTGATGTAGCCGGCGCTCAACATGAGGTGTGCACGCAATAGGTCGAACCCTGCACCGGTTCGGGCGCTCAAGAATATCCGCGCCGGGACAATGGCATCGTCGAGCCGCGCCGGCATGCCGGTCAGATCGATTTTGTTGAATATCAGCGTGACCGGAATCTTAGGCGGCAACTGCGCGAGCTGCGCCGCCAACGACTGCGAATCGACGGCGATACCGGCATCCACGATATACAGCACGCGATCGGCGCGCGCGATCTCGCTGCGCGCGCGCCGCACGCCCTCCGCCTCCACCGTATCGACCGCGGTACGGAGGCCTGCGGTGTCCACCAGATTCAAGGGCAAGCCGTCAAGATGCACTTGCCGGCGCAGCACGTCGCGAGTCGTGCCGGGCACATCCGTGACGATCGCGACGTCGTCGCCCGCGAGGCGGTTCAACAAGCTGGATTTCCCGGCGTTGGGCAAGCCTGCGATCACGACGTTCAAACCTTCGCGGAGCAGCGCCCCCTGACGCGCCGCGACGGTGATCGATTCGAAGCCGGTGAAGACCGCCGCGAGGCGCTCGCGCAACGTCTCCCCGGAGAGGAAATCGATTTCTTCGTCGGGAAAATCGATGGCGGCCTCGACATAGACCCGCAAATCCGTGATCCGCGATTTCAAATCGGCGACCCGGGCTGAGAACTCGCCCTGCATGGAACGCACCGCGGCTCGGGCCGCGGCGGCGGTGCCGGCATCGATCAGGTCGGCAATCGCTTCGGCCTGGGCGATGTCGATCTTGCCGTTCAAAAAGGCGCGTTCGCTGAACTCGCCGGGCCGCGCCATGCGGCAGCCCAGTTCGAGCAGGCGCTTCAAGACCAGGTCGACGATGAGCGCGCCGCCGTGTCCCTGCAACTCCAGGACATCTTCGCCCGTGTAAGAAGCGGGCGACGGAAAATACAAGGCAATCCCCTCGTCGAGGCTCGTGCCTTGTGCGTCGAGAAAAGCCGAGAGCCGCGCGTGGCGCGGAGCAGGCAGGCCGCCGAGAATGCCGGTCGCGACCTGCGGCACGAGGGGACCGGAGACTCTAATGACACCCACCGCGCCCCGCCCGGGAGCGCTGGCGATGGCGGCGATGGTGTCCGGCGAGTTCACGATCGGGGCTTGGCGGCCTCGGCTTCGACCACTTGGTTGACGCGCCACTGCTGCGCGATGGTCAACAGCGTATTGGTCAGCCAGTAAAGCACCAGACCGCATGGGAACCACGCCATCATGCCGGTCATGACCAGCGGCATGAACTGCATGATTTTGGCCTGCATGGGATCGGGCGGCGCCGGATTCAACTTGAACTGGGCAAACATCGCGGCACCCATCAGCAGGGGCAGTACAAAGTAGGGATCGCGCGAGGAAAGATCATTGACCCACAGCAGAAATGGCGCCTGGCGCATTTCAACGCTTTCGAGCAGCACCCGGTAGAACGAGATGAAAAAGGGAATCTGCACCAGCATGGGCAGGCAACCGGCCAAGGGATTTATCTTTTCCTTCTTGTACAGTTCCATCATGGCGCGTCCCAATTTTTCGCGATCGTCCTTGAACGTCTCCTGGATCTGCTTCATGCGCGGCGCGACGGTGCGCATTTTGGCCATCGAACGGCCACTGGCCTGACTTAAGGGATAAAACAAAAGTTTTATCAAGGCCGTGACGAGGATGATGGACCAGCCCCAATTGCCGACGAGCCCATGGACCCAGTTGAGGGTCGCGAACAGGGGCTGCGCGAGCACGGTCAAAATGCCGAAGTCGACAGTTCGCTCGAGGTGCGGAGCGGTCGCCGCCAGCTGCGACTGCAATTTGGGACCGACGAACAATTCCTCGCCGAACTGCGTCTTGGCGCCGGCGGCAACGAGGGTCTCAGGGCCGGTGGCGCTCAGCAGGTATTGCTTGTCGCGGACTTGCAGCTGGTACTTGAAGGGCAGATCCCTGGGCGGGACGATGGCCGACACGAACTGGTGCTGCAGGGAGGCGAGCCAGCCGCTGGTAATGATCTCGGAGAATTTACTGTCGGTATCGCTTTCCACGTTCAGGTCGTGGGATTTCACGCCGTCATAGACGGCCGGTCCTTTGAAGGAATACGTCTCGACGTCGAAATAGGAGCGCGATGGATGTTCCCACTGAAGCAGGAATCGCGAATACGGCGCGAGCTTGCGCGGCGCCGCGCCCCGGTTCTCGACATCGTAAGTGAGATCGATCGAATACAGGCCGCGCTTGAAGACGAATGTCTTGGTGACGTTGAGCCCCTGACCGTCGGTCCAGGTCATGGGCACGCGCAGTTCCTGGGCCCCTGGGGCAAGCACGAAGGATTTCTCAGCCGAGCTCCACGTCGCGAGGTGCGTCGGCGCGGGTTCGCCCGCGGGGCCGACGAGACCCGTCTGCAACAGATACGGCGGATCGCGGCTCAAGAGCCTGACCGGAATGTTCGGCGTGTCTTTGCGTTGCGGATATTGCTTAAGATCGGCTTGATCGAGCTCACCGCCTTTCAGATTGATGTCGATATCGAGCACATCGGTGGTGACACGCAGCCGCCCGGGTGAGCTTGCGTCTTGCGCGGACGCGGCGCTTGCCGGTGGCGCCGGGAAGGAGTCCGGGGCGGGGGCCGCAGAGACGGGCGCGGATGCGGGCGTTGCGGGAGGCGCTATGGTGCGCTCCGTGCTCGCGGCCTGCGGCACCGAGTCGCCGAGAGTGGCCGCGGCGCCGGGAGCGCCGGCGGCCGATTGAGCGGCGGCACCAGGTGTGCCCGGCGCCGGATAGTCATGCGTCCATGCTTCGTAGTTGAAGTACAGTATCGCGGCAAGCGCAAACCACAGCAGCATGCGAGTGTTAGGCATTGATCATTCTCTTGCCGGCACCGGGTCGTAGCCGCCCTCGTTCAAGGGGTGACAGCGGAGGAGTCGGCGCAGGGCGAGCCAAGCACCGCGCAAGGCTCCGTATCGTTCGATCGCGGTATGCGCATAGCACGAACAGCTGGGATAGAAGCGGCAGTGCGCTCCGAGCCACGGGCTCAGCAGCAACTGATAACCGCGGATCAGCCACAACATTATTCGGCTCACGGTAGGCATCGCTCGGCAATCGATTTCCAGTGCTTGTCCAGGCTCGCGCGCAAATCGTTCAGTGTTGCCTCGCGCGCCGCTTCCCGCGCGGAGACCGTGACATCGACCGGCGGGAGTGAGTGTTGGTTCAAGCGAAAGGACTCTCGTGTGAGGCGTTTGATGCGATTGCGAGCCACCGCAGTGCCGAAGGTGCGCGTCGCTATGCTCAAACCCAACCGAGGATAAGTTTCATGATTGGCCAGGACCGATAAACTAAAAAATGCGTCGGCAAATTTTCTGCCGCGCCGCTTCACTTCGCGAAATTCGGCCGGCCGGTGCAAACGCTTGCGCGGCTCGAACGTCAGTTTACGGATCGTTAGACAGTCCTGAATCCAAGTCAGGGACAGAGGCGCTTGCGGCCCTTGGCACGGCGGCGGGCGAGCAATCGGCGGCCGCTCTTCGTGGCCATGCGCGCGCGAAAGCCGTGGGTGCGGGCACGATGTAAATTACTGGGATTGAAAGTACGTTTCATAGCGCAACTCAGGCAAAAACCACCGGCCAAATCAATGAATTGGGAGAATTACGAAAGGCGGCAAGGGTACTGAGCGAGCATGGATGTGTCAATAGACGCCTTGCCACGTTGGAGCTAGACTCCCTGCCCTTTCGTTGGCTTTGCCCCGTTGCTCAATTCTTGAGGAGAGCGCTCTTGCCGGAGTCGCTATGGAACCGCTGTCTGCGAGTGCTCGAGAGCGAACTCACGGAGCAACAGTTCAACACCTGGGTGCGGCCCCTTCAAGCGATTGAACGTGACGGGGAACTCAGGCTCCTCGCGCCCAACCGCTATGTGATCGAATGGCTGGGCCAGAACTCGCTGCCGCGGATCAAGGAGCTCATTCGGGCTTTCGCGGAGGAGCCTGCCCCGGAGCTGGTGCTCGACGTGGGTACCCGGGCCGGCGCCGCGGGACCGGCGGTGGCGGCGGCGGTAGCGGTGGCGGCGGTCAACGGAAGGCACTCCGTGACCAACGGCGCCACGGCCAGAAGCCGGAGGCTCGCGCCTTCGCTCCTCGGCGGGCCCATCAATTCCACCTTCACATTCGGCAGTTTCGTCGAGGGAAAGAGCAATCAGCTCGCCAAGGCGGCGGCAATTCAAGTCGCGGGGAATCCGGGGAAGGCCTATAACCCGCTGTTCATCTACGGGGGTGTGGGCCTCGGCAAGACACACCTCATGCACGCGGTGGCCAACAAGATCAAAGAGAACACTTCGGAGGCGCGGGTCGCCTACGTGCACAGCGAACGCTTCGTGGGCGACATGGTGAAGGCCCTGCAGCACAACACCATCAACGATTTCAAGACCGCATATCGATCCCTCGACGCCTTGATGATCGACGATATTCAGTTTTTTGCCGGAAAGGAGCGCTCCCAGGAGGAGTTCTTTCACACCTTCAACGCACTTCTGGAAAGCCAGCAGCAGGTGATCTTGACTTGCGATCGCTATCCGAAGGAGGTTGACGGGCTCGAAGAGCGTTTGAAGTCCAGATTCGGCTGGGGTTTGACGGTTGCGATCGAACCCCCGGAACTCGAGACCTGCGTCGCGATCCTGATGAGCAAGGCGGCGATGTCGCAGGTCGATTTGCCGGAAGAAGTCGCGTTTTTCGTTGCCAAGCGCATTCGCTCGAACGTTCGCGAGCTCGAAGGCGCGTTGCGGAGAGTGGTGGCGACGTCGAATTTCACCGGGCGACCCATCACGCTGGAATTGGTCAAGGAGGCGCTGCGCGACTTGTTGGCGCTACAAGAGAAGTTGGTGACCGTGGAAAATATCCAGAAGACGGTCGCGGAATACTACAAAATCAGAATTGCCGATTTGTTGTCGAAGCGCCGCAGCCGTTCCATCGCCCGTCCGCGCCAGGTTGCGATGGCGTTGGCGAAGGAACTGACCAATCACAGCCTGCCGGAGATCGGGGACGCGTTCGGCGGCCGGGACCACACGACCGTGCTGCACGCATGCAGGCGAGTCAAGGAGTTACGGGAGACCGAACGGCGGATCGGCGAGGACTATATGAATCTGTTGAGAACCCTGGCCGGATAGGGTAGGAAAAGCTGTGGACGAATCTGTGGATAAAGATATCCACAACTCGATGACAGTTTCCGCGCCGTCGATAGACAGGAGTGAGAGACGGTTGCAGCGTTTGTAATAATTTGATTATTAAGGTTATTTTGGAGATATACAGAAAATGCGACTGCTTCATAATCATAGTAATAATCTCTTTTAAGAATCTAAATCTAAGATTGGCGAGACGGGTGTTCCCATGAAACTGACGGCTGAGCGCGAGAAATTGTTGGCCCCATTGCAGGCGGTAATCGGGGTCGTGGAACGGCGCCAAACCATGCCGGTATTGGCCAATGTGTTGCTTGGCGTTCGCCAGGGACAATTGTGGATCACGGCCACCGACTTGGAGGTGGAGTTGGTGGCCTCGACCGAGGTGGCGGTGCAGGAAGCGGGCGACATCACGGTCCCGGGCCGTAAATTCTTGGATATTCTGCGGGCCCTGCCGGAAAAGCTCTCGGTGTCGCTGTCCGTCGAGGGGGAGAAAGTCGTGATCAAGGCCGGCCGCAGCCGCTTCAGCTTGTCAACGCTGCCCGCCACGGAATTTCCGGTGATCGACGACATCAATGCACAACAAACCGTGCGGCTGCCGCGTAAGGAACTACTGCGTTTGCTCGAGAAAACCCATTTCTCCATGGCCCAGCAAGACGTTCGCTACTACCTGAACGGCATGCTGTTGGAAATCGACGGCCAGCTCCTGCGAGCGGTTGCGACCGATGGACATCGCTTGGCGCTGTGCGAAACCGCATTGGCCGCGAAAGCGAAGACCTCGCAACAGGTGATTGTGCCGCGCAAGGGCGTATTGGAGCTGCAGAGGGTGCTCACCGATGAGGGGGTTGCCGACTTAGGCATCGGTACGAATCATATTCGAGCCCAAATCGGCGATGTTCGATTCACTTCGAAGCTCATTGACGGCCGGTTCCCGGAATATTCACGGGTAATCCCGGCCGCGCCCGCCTCCGCCATCCGGGCGGATCGGGACATCTTGCGGCAGGCGTTGCAGCGGACGGCCATTCTTTCCAATGAAAAGTACCGCGGCATTCGTGTCACGGTGAAAAAGAATGTGGTGACGGTTCAGGCGCACAACCCCGAGCAAGAGGAAGCGGAGGAAGAAATCGAGGTGGGCTATGAGGGCAGCGACCTCGAGGTGGGCTTCAATGTGAATTACCTGCTCGATGCCTTGGCGGCCATCGATGGTCAGGAGGTCGAGCTCGGACTGACGGACAGCAACAGCAGCTGTTTGATTCGTTCGCCGGGGAACGCCAGCGCGCGGTATGTCGTGATGCCGATGAGGCTTTGATTTGTCGCTGTGCCGGGTGCAAGTAACGGATTTCCGCTGCTTGCAGTCGGCCGCTCTTGATCTTGACTCCCGATTCACGCTGATCAGTGGACCCAACGCCTCCGGCAAAACGAGTTTGCTCGAGGCGATCTATGTATTGGGTCGCGGGCGATCATTTCGGACGCGGCGCCTCGAGCACTTGATCCGGCAGGGTAGCGAGCGGTTTGTCGTGTTCGGGGAGGTCGATGCCTTCGATCGCCGCCGCATTGCAATTGGTGTGGAGGGCTCCGCCACCGGAGTCCGCGCCAAGCTCGGCGGCGCCAGGGCGAATTCATTGGCCGAATTGGCACCCCTGCTCCCGGTACAAATCATCGATCCGGAAATTCACCGCTTGATCGAGGAAGGCCCCAGTCGCCGGCGGCGATTCTTGGATTGGGGGGTGTTCCACGTGGAACCGAGATTCGTGGACGACTGGCTGAGATATCAGCAGGCACTCAAGCAAAGAAACGCCGCTTTGAAATTGCGCCAGGCGCGACCGGTAACCGCCGCCTGGGATGGAGAGCTGGTGCGCCATGGCGAATCGCTGTCGGCGGCACGAACTCGCTACGTGGAGTCGCTGACTGAGCATGCGGTGAGCACGACTCGAAGCCTGCTTGGAATGAACTTGAGCATCGCCTACCGGCCGGGATGGGCTCGCGGATTGACGCTGTCGGAAGCCCTGCAACAGAGTTGGAATCACGATGCGGACAGCGGCGCGACGCAGGTGGGGCCACATCGGGCTGAGCTAGCGATTCGCCTGAATGATCTCAGCGTGAAGGATCGAATATCCCGGGGACAGCAGAAGCTGCTCGCCGCAGCGCTGTTGATGGCTCAGGTCAAGCTGTTCCCGCCGGACTCACCGGTGCGGCCCAGCCTGTTGCTGGACGACCCGGCGGCTGAACTCGATAGCGAGCGGCTGACGCGGCTGATCTCCGAAGTCTCAGCGCAATCGACGCAGCTCATTGTCACCACACTTCACCCGGAGTTCTCGGAGTTCGGGACCCCCGGAAGGCGGTACCGGATCGACGGTGGCAACGTCAGACCCGCTTAACGCGATGTTCCACGTGGAACGATAGATCGTGCTGCTCGCTTCGCGCCGCGGTTTAAGCGCTTGGCAATCCGCTGCCGATCGGCGTTTGCAACCGAATGATTCGACTGGGATTTTTCAAGCAAACAGATTCGTTTTGGATGCCGAAAACTGCTACAATCGTCGGCTTTCCAATAGGATCCACCATGGCCGATAGCGACGTCTACGATTCCAGCAAAATCAAAGTCTTACGTGGACTCGACGCGGTTCGAAAACGGCCCGGAATGTACATCGGCGACACCGACGACGGCAGCGGGCTGCATCACATGGTATTCGAGGTCGTGGACAACGCGATCGACGAGGCGCTCGCGGGACATTGCGACCGCGTGGTGGTCACCATTCACGCCGATGAATCGGTGACGGTGTCCGATAACGGTCGCGGCATCCCTGTGGATATCCACGCCGAAGAAGGCCGCTCAGCAGCGGAAGTCATCATGACGGTGCTGCATTCCGGCGGCAAGTTCGATGACACGTCGTACAAGGTCTCCGGCGGTTTGCACGGCGTGGGAATCTCGGTCGTCAATGCGCTCTCGGACTATTTGGAATTGCTCATCCGCCGCGATGGAAAGCTGCATCGGCAAGAATACCGTCTAGGAGAGCCGCAGGCACCGCTGGTGGCCATCAGCGATACCGACGAGAAGGGCACGACGCTGCGCTTCAAACCGAGCTCGCAGATATTCACGCACATCTCCTTCAATTACGACACGCTCGCAAAGCGTTTGCGCGAACTGTCGTTTCTCAACTCGGGCGTGCGCATCGAACTCAACGACGAGCGCGACGAGAAGACTGAAGTTTTCCAGCACGAAGGCGGCCTGAAGGCTTTCGTCACCCACTTGAATCGCAGCAAGACCGCGGTGCACCCCACGGTGTTGTGGTTCCAAACCCGCGACGGCAATACCCAGGTGGAAGTCGCGATGCAGTGGAACGATTCCTACCAGGAAAGCATGTATTGCTACACGAACAACATTCCGCAAAAAGACGGCGGCACGCACCTCGCCGGCTATCGGGCGGCTCTCACCAGGAC
>Ga0209736_1000825_pt1 | contig 10047 bp, 10 predicted proteins | sample BlaSpr_A8_Ref_M3_FD_187992 | JGI IMG/M metagenome (GOLD analysis project Ga0209736, IMG submission 187992) | Forest soil microbial communities from Thunder Bay, Ontario, Canada - Black Spruce, Ontario site 2_A8_Ref_M3 (SPAdes) (version 2) | ecosystem: Environmental > Terrestrial > Soil > Boreal... | reverse complement strand
ATTGCTTTACCTCGGCTCGATCGCCTGGGTGATCGGCTACGACACCATCTATGCGCACCAGGACGCCGAGGACGACGCGCTGATCGGCATCAAATCGACCGCGCTGCTATTCGGCGCGCGCACGCAATCGGCGCTGATCGCGTTTTACGGGCTGGCGGTGGTTCTGATCGGTGCGGCGCTGATGCTGGCCGGGGCGCACTGGTTGGCCTGGATCGGGCTTGCGGCGTTCGCGGCGCATCTCGTCTGGCAGATCAGGCGGCTGCAGATCAGCGATCCGGCGCTGTGCCTGCGGGTTTTCAAATCCAACCGCGATGCCGGGCTGCTGTTGTTTTTCGGATTGCTGGCGGATGCGCTGATGCGGGCTGGTTGAGGGACTAATCCCGCGCGATGATCTCGCGCTCGCCCTGATGGATATTCGCCGGGTTCAGCAGATCGCCGCCGCGCCGACGCACCAAAAATTTCGGCCGCCGGGCCCGGATCGCGTTGTGGCGCCGCCGCCGCGTCGCGGGCTCGCACGCGTCGTCTTGCGGCAATTGCGGAAGCGCAAAAATATCGCTCCACATCTGCCAGGCGGTCGCAATTTCGTCGGCATCGGAACTGACGCACAGCGGAATGGTCAATGATGGATCGCGATGAAGGAGCACCAGCATCTGCGCATCGTCGATGCCGCGCAGCGCCACGCCGAGAAAATCGCGGACGCGAACGTTGACCGCCATCTGCATGCCGTGGACGGCCCGGCGCAGCACGACGCGTTCGCGATGAAGTTCGATATTGCGCACGCCGCCGTCGGCGCGGGTGTCGTGCGCATCGAAGCTTATCGGCAAAGAGAGAGGGTCGAGCCGCAAGGCGCGGCTCGACCCGGCGGGATTGATCCCGCTTGTTGCTGTTTGACGCCTCACGGCTTTATCTCCCCGCCGGGATTATGTTCCCGGTCGATAGCCGAGACCCTAGCCGAGCCCGCTCCGGATTGGCTTAAAAAGGCTGGTTAACCCGGCGTCACCGGCGCTGCATCAGTCGGCATGATTGACAAGACCTTGGCTCACATGATTGACGAGAGCTTGCGCCATCATTGAAATTCTTTGGCTTTTGCTCCGCGAAATCGCTTGAAGTCCGCGAGAATCGGGCACATCTGAAGGGTCAGCCGATTTGCCTCGAGGCCTCTTTCACGCCTCCTTGAATCCTTGGGATTTTGTTCGTGATCTCTTCACCATCCGGCGCTTCGGCGCTTTCGCAGGGTACCGCGACCTCCGACCTGTTCGATCAATCCGCCCTCAGCACGCTGGCGCAGCGCCTGGTCGAGGCAGCCAAGCGCGCCGGCGCCGACGCCGCCGACGCGGTGGCGGTGCGCGGCATCTCGCAAGGTGTCGAGGTGCGCGACGGACGGGTCGAGGAATCAGAGCGCTCGGAAGGCGATGACATCGGATTGCGAGTGCTGGTCGGCCAGCGCCAGGCGGTGGTCTCGACCAACGACGTCAGCGGCGATGGCATCGCCGAACTCGCCGAGCGCGCCGTCGCGATGGCGCGGGTCGCGCCTGACGACAAATATGTCGGTCTCGCCGATCCGTCGCTGCTGGCGCGCGATTTTCCCGATCTCGATCTGCTCGATCCCAAGACCCCATCGACTTCCGAACTCGAACGCCGCGCTTGCGCGGCGGAAGCCGCAGCCCTCGCCGTGAAAGGCGTCACCAAATCCGGCGGCGCCTCGGCCTCGACCGGTATAGGCGGCATGGTGCTGGTCACCTCGACCGGCTTCCACGGCTCTTATCTGCGCTCCAGCCAGGGCATCTCGATGACCGCCATTGTCGGCGACGGCACCGGCATGGAACGCGACTACGACTACACGACAGCGCCGCACGCTTCCGATCTCGAATCGCCCGAAACCGTCGGCCGCAAGGCCGGCGAGCGCACGGTGGCGCGCGCCAATCCGCGCAAGGTCGAGACCTGCAAGGTGCCGGTGGTGTTCGACCCCAGGGTTTCCGGATCGCTGGTCGGCCATCTGGTCGGCGCGGTCAACGGCGCCTCGATCGCGCGCAAGACCAGTTTTCTGAAAGACCGTCTCGGCGAGAAATTGTTTGCGAACAATATCCGCATCATCGACGATCCGTTGCGGGTGCGCGGCCTGCGCTCGCAATCTTTCGACGCCGAGGGCGTCAAGGCCAAGAAGCTCGCGATCGTCGATCAGGGCGTGCTGACGACGTGGCTGTTGGACTGCGCCACCGCGCGCGAACTCGGGCTGGTCACGACCGGCCACGCCCACCGCGGCGTTTCGTCCTCGCCATCGCCCGGGCCGTATAATCTGCATCTGGAAGCCGGCGAGCCGACGCCGGCCGAGCTGATCTCGGACATCAAACAGGGATTTTACGTCACCGACCTGATCGGCTCCGGCGTCAACGGCGTCACCGGCGACTATAGCCGCGGCGCATCCGGCTTCTGGATCGAGAACGGCAAGATCAGCTATGCGGTGAGCGAAGTGACGATCGCGGGCCATCTGCTGGAGATCTTCAAGTCGATGGTGCCGGCCAACGACCTGGAATTTCGCTACGCCGTCAATGCGCCGACGGTCCGCATCGAAGGATTGACGCTTGGCGGACGTTAGTTCCGGCAGCGTGCACGACGGGGTTCTGACGCGCGATGCCGCGCTGCTGCGGGATACCGTGCGGGAAGCGGGCGCGCTGGCGCTGTCGTTGTTTCGCACCGAACTGAAAAACTGGACCAAGGGCGCATCCTCGCCGGTGTCCGAAGCCGACATCGCCGTCAACGACTTGCTGGAGAAGAGACTTCGGTCGGCCACGCCGGATTATGGCTGGCTGTCGGAGGAAAGCGCCGACGACGAAACCCGTCTCGGCAAGCATCGGGTCTGGATTGTCGATCCGATCGACGGCACCCGCGGTTATCTCGCCGGCCGCGAAGACTGGTGCGTCAGCGTGGCGCTGGTCGAGAACACCTCGCCGTTGCTGGCGGCGGTGTTCGCGCCGGCCAGCGATGAATTTTTCTTTGCCATGCGCGGACAGGGTGCTGCGCGCAACGATGTGCCGGCTCATGCGACCCCCGGCACCGAACTGGATTTTTCCCGCATCGCGGGTCCGAAGCCGCTGGTGCAACGGCTCAGCCGATCGCCGGACGAAGTCATCCTGCATCCCCGGATCGGATCGCTGGCGCTTCGGCTGTGCCGGGTGGCGCAGGGCAGCCTGGACGCGGCCTTTGCCGGTGGCCAAAGCCGCGATTGGGACCTTGCCGCAGCCAATTTGATCGTGCAGGAAGCGAATGGTAACATGACCGCGCTTTCGGGGGATACCATCCTGTACAATCGCCCCGATGTGGCGCACGGGGTGCTGGTGGCAGCGGGACGCGATCGTCATGCACGCATTGTCGAGCATTTTCGCAACCGCCCATTGCCTTGAAGCGCGCTCGATGCGCCTAATGTTGTCTGCCGGGCACCCGCGTTAGGAAAAGGAATCATGCCAGATAGTGCCCCCCAGCAATTGCTCCATCTCGTGATCGGCGGCGAACTGACCGATCTTGAAGGCACGACGTTCAAGGATCTCGACCAGGTCGAGATCGTCGGCGTCTTCCCCAATTATGCGACCGCCTACGCGGCGTGGAAAGCCAAGGCGCAGCAGACCGTGGACAACGCCCATATGCGCTATTTCGTGGTCCATCTCCACCGGCTGCTCGACCCGGGTCAAGACACGAAGCCTGCCCGTTGAGAAAACTGATTCGCAATGTGCTGCGCAGCAGCTGGGTCCAGCGCGCTGTGGGGTTCCTCGCGGCCGAGTTCCTGCGGCTGGTCTGGCTGACCAACAAATTCAGTTTCGATCCGCCTGAAGTCTATGAGCTGGTCGAGCCGGCGCAACCGGTGATCCTGGCGTTCTGGCATGGCCAGCATTTCCTGACGCCTTTCATCAAGACCAAGGACAGCCATCGCGCCAAGGTGCTGATCTCGCTGCATCGCGACGGCGAGTTCAACGCCATCGCCGCCGAGCGGCTTGGCATCGGCACCATCCGCGGCTCCGGCGATCACGGCTCGGCGTTTCACCGCAAGGGCGGTGTCGGCGCCTTCAAGGAGATGGTGCGCGCGCTCGCGGCCGGCTATAACGTCGCCCTGACTGCGGACGTGCCGAAGCGCTCACGGATCGCGGGCCTCGGCATCATCATGCTGGCGAGAGAATCGGGACGGCCGATCATGCCCTTCGCGATGGCGACCAGCCGCTTCATCCGCCTGAAGAACTGGGACCGCACCACCATCAATTTGCCATTCGGCAAAGGCGCATTGGTGGGCATCGAACCGGTGGTGGTGCCGCCGGACGCCGATGCCGCGACCATGGAAAAGCTGCGCCTGCAACTGGAGCAGATCCTGAACGAGGCGACCGGCCGCGCTTATGCGCAGGTCGGCCGTCCGGAAGAGGCGGGTCATGGCTAACTCGCTGCCGATGACGCTGCGCGTCTACCGAAGGCTCTCCTTCGCGGTGGTGCCGCTGGCGCCGGCGCTGATCAAGCGGCGGCTGAAGCTGGGCAAGGAGGATCCGGCGCGGATCGGCGAGCGCCGCGGCATGAGCCGGGACATCCGGCCGCACGGACCCTTGGTGTGGATTCACGGCGCCAGCGTCGGCGAGGTGCTGGCGGCTGCCGCCCTGATCGAGAAGTTGCGCGCGCTCAATATCGGCATCCTTTTGACCTCGGGCACGGTGACTTCGGCTGCGATCGTGGCAAAGCGGTTTCCCGCCGACATTATCCATCAATATGTGCCCTACGACTCGCCACGTTATGTCGCGCGCTTTCTCGATCACTGGCGGCCCTCTCTGGCGCTGTTCATCGAATCCGATTTGTGGCCCAATTTGATCCTGTCGAGCGCGGCGCGCCGGCTCCCGATGGTGCTGATCAACGGCCGGATGTCGCACCGTTCGTTCCCGCGCTGGCGCCGGGTCACCAACACGATCTCCGCACTTCTTGGCCGGTTCGACGTTTGCCTCGCCCAGTCGGAGGTCGATGCCGAGCGCTTTGCCGCGCTCGGCAGCCGCAACGTCATTACGACCGGCAATCTGAAACTGGATGTGCCGGCGCCGCCCGCCGACGCCGCCAAGCTGGAGCGGCTGATGGCGGTGACGCGCGGCCGCCCCATCATCGTGGCGGCGTCGACCCATCCCGGCGAAGAGGATATTCTGATTGAAGCGCACCGCACGCTGGCCGGGTTCTTCCCCTCGCTGCTCACCGTGATCGTGCCGCGGCATCCCGATCGCGGCGAGGCGATCGCCCGCACCATCGCGGCGGCGGGCCTGCATGTCGGCTTGCGCTCGCGCGAGGAACTGCCGATCGCGACCACCGACATCTATGTCGCCGACACCATGGGTGAACTCGGCCTGTTCTATCGGCTGGCCCCGATCGTGTTCATGGGAGGATCGCTGGTCGCGCGCGGCGGGCAGAATCCGATCGAGGCGGTCAAGCTCGGCGCCTCGATCGTGCACGGCCCTCACATATTCAATTTCACCGATGTCTACGAGGCGCTCGATGGCGCCGGCGGCGCGCGAAGGGCCGACACGCTGGAAGCGCTGGTGAAGCAGCTCGGCCAGTTGCTGGCTGATCCCATGGCGCGCGAATCTTCCGTCGCCGCCGCGGCGCGCGTGGTCGAACAGCTCGGCGGCGCGCTCGACCGCACCCTGGCCGCGCTGGAGCCGTATCTGTTGCAGTTGCGGCTCGAGATGGGAGCGGCGAATGCGTGAGCCGGCGTTCTGGCACCGGCCATCGTCGTGGATATCGCTGTTACTGACGCCGCTCGGCGCGCTCTATGGCTTCGTTGCCGGCCAGCGCATGCAACGCAGCGGTCTCGACGCCGGCGTTCCGGTGCTGTGCGTCGGCAATTATCATGTCGGCGGCGCCGGCAAGACCCCGATGGTGCTGGCGCTGACCAAGATGCTGCGCGAAATGGACGAGACGCCGGTCGTGCTCAGCCGCGGCTATGGCGGCGCGTTGCAGGGGCCGATCAGGGTCGATCCGGCGCGGCATGCGGCGGATGATGTCGGCGACGAGCCGCTGATGATGGCCCGCACGGTCCCGGTGGTGGTCGCGCGCGATCGCATCGCGGGCGTCGCCTTGGCAAGGTCGCTCGCCGCCAGCGTGATCGTGATGGACGATGGCTTTCAGAATCCGGCGATCGCCAAGGATGCTTCGCTGATCGTGATCGACAGCGACCGCGGCCTCGGCAATGGCCTTGTATTTCCCGCCGGTCCGTTGCGCGCGCCGCTATCGCCGCAACTCGCCCGCACCGACGCGCTGATCGTCGTCGGTAAGGGCACCGCGGCCGCAGCGGTCGCTGCCGCGATCGCCGCGGAGGGCAAGCCGGTGTTGTCGGCGCAGCTTCAGGCCGACGCCGCATCGGTGCTGGCCTTGCGCGGCAAACGCGTGCTCGCCTTCGCCGGCATCGGCGATCCCGGCCGGTTTTTCAGGACGCTGCGCGCCAGCGGGATCGAGCCGGTCCGCGAACGCGGCTTCGCCGATCACCACCGGTTCTCGAAAAGCGAGATCGAGGGCTTGATTACGGAGGCCAAAGGCCAGGCACTGACGCCGGTGACGACCGAGAAGGACATGGCGCGGCTGCGCCGGGCCGAAGGGCTGCCGTGCGGGACCGAGGCGATCGTGCCGTTCGCGGTGACGCTCGAATTCGACGACGCCGCGCGATTGCGAAAACTCATCTCGGCGCGGCTGTTTTTGGCGCGCGACAGAAACTTTCGGACAGGGGATTAGTGCATTTCACGGCTGGGCGACGACATCCAATCCGCAACCAAGACCCTTGCTTACGCCTTCAGCGCGCCGGGGAAATGGCGCTGCAGCACCGCGCTGGGGACGGCGTAGGCCTCCTGCAGATCGACGCTCCAGTATTTCAACTCGTCGAGCGGTATCCGCGCATCGGTCACCGCGCAGCGCACATAGGTTCCCGGCGAGACCACGCGGAAATCGCCGTCCAGATATTGCACCTGCGCTTCGCCATGGCCCGAGGGACCGAATTTATTCAGCACGGTTGAGGTCTCCGATCGGTCGGCCGGCCTTCCGGACCGGGGCTCACGATTTAACAATGCGATCTAACATAAATAGGTCACGGTGTCCGCCCATCAAACCCACCGATTCGTGATGAATTTTGATGCCTCGCACATGCTAGTTTCTCGCAAATGGACCGCTGTATCCAAGCGCCATAACGGTCCGGCAAGTCAGATGCGCCTGCTGTCAGCCCTTACATTCCTGACGTTGTTTGCCGCGGCCTTTGCCGCCGACGCGGCGCCGTTGCCTGCGCCGCATCAGGTCGAGATTTCCTCGGGCAGCGGAACCCTGCACGCGCAGCTCTACAAGCCCGAGGGTGACGGCCCGTTTCCGGTCGTGATCGCGCTGCATGGCTGCAGCGGATTGGGCGGGCATTCCGAGCCGGTGCAGTCGCGCTATCGCGATTGGGCCGAGCAATTGCTGAAGGCGGGCAACGCGGTGCTGCTGCCGGATTCCTATGGCTCGCGCGAGCTCGGCCCGCAATGCCGGGTCGCCAGGGAGCGGGAGCATCGGGTCAGCGCCCGCCGCGAACGGGTGGCGGACATCCTGGCGTCGCGGCAATGGCTGGTGCAGCAGCCCTGGGCGGCGCACGGGCGCATCAGCCTGCTCGGATGGGCCAACGGCGCCAGCGCGCTGTTGTGGGCGGTGCGCCCGCAGCTGTGGTCGCGCAGTGTCGAGCCGGATTTCCGCTCGGCGATTGCGTTCTATCCGGACTGCCGGGTTTCGTCCGGCCTCGGCTGGAGCGCGCGGGTTCCGACACTGGTCTTGATCGGTGGCAAGGACGACGTCAGTTCGCCGCCGGCCTGCCGCCAGATGATCGACGGCGCGCAGGGCCGCAGCGCGCTGGCGCGGATCGTGGTCTATCCCGGCGCCTATCACGATTTTGACCGTGCCAATCTTCCGCTGCACGCCATTGCCGGGACCGCCGATGCCGCGGTGCCGGAACACGGCCATCTCGGCACCGACGCCGAAGCCCGCGCCGATTCGCAAAAGCGCGTCGCCGAATGGCTGGCGCGGTGATTTTAACCTCTCCCCGCGCTTTGCGGGGGTGAGGGGCGGGGCAAGATGCCAGACGCAGCGAAGGAATCTGAAGACAATTTGTGGCGACCGAAAATAAATCGCTCCGTTTTGAACAGAACAAATCACGGCGAGGACGGTACCCCCTCACCCGGATTGCTTCGCAATCCGACCTCTCCCCGCAGGCGGGGAGAGGTTAAAAGACGCGGCTCTCTAAAACAAGCTTCCCTGCCCAACCGGCTTTGCCACGCGCTTGGGTGCCGCCGTCCTCGGCTCGCCGGCAACCGGCCGCACTGGACGCGTTGCCTCCGGCCGGTCCGCGTCGGCGGTAGCGGCAACATGGCCGTCGGAAAATTCCAGGTCGAGCCGCGCCCCCGGTCCGACGGCGGCTGCGGCGCGTATCGCGTGGCCCTGCTCATCGCGCACCAGCGCAAAGCCGCGCGCCAGCACGCTGCGATAGGACAACGCCGCCAACAATTGCTCGCTATGTCCGACCCGCGCCTGCAGCCGCTGCATTGTCGTGGCCAGCGCCCGCCGGGCGCGCTCCGCCAGCCGTTGCGCGCGCTCGCGGTCGCGGGCGATGGTCTGGCGCTGCGCCTGCGCATTGGCGAGCTTTGAGGTTTTCAGCCGAATCTCGAGCCCTGAAAAGCGCTCGCGGCGGTTGCGCAGCAGCGACTTCGCCGAATGCGTCATCCGCTCGCCGCACACCGTCAGCCGATGGTTGGCCTGCGCGACCTGACCGCGCAGCACCCGCAAGGTCAGCCGCGCGCTGGCGCCGGCGAAACGGCGGAAATGGGCGTGGGTATTGGCTTTCAATCCGCGGGGCAGGGCGCTGGCCGCGCCATCCAGCCGCTGCCGCGGGATCGCCAGCAACTCGCCGGCGGCGGGCAGCGCCCGCACCGCGGCGCGCAACTCGTTGCGGCGCCCTTCCTGGCCGCGCTGCCAGCACAGCATGGTCCGCCGCGTCAGGCCCGCGACCTCGACGAACAGTTCGGCGCGCACCGGGACCGCCATTTCAGCCGCCGCCGTCGGCGTCGGCGCGCGCTTGTCGGCGGCGAAATCGATCAGCGTGATGTCGGTCTCGTGGCCGACCGCCGAGATCAGCGGGATCGTGCTTTCTGCGGCGGCGCGCACCACGATCTCCTCGTTGAACGACCACAGGTCCTCCAGCGAGCCGCCGCCGCGCGCGACGATCAACAGATCCGGCCGCGGGATTCTGCCACCCGCCGGCAACGCATTGAAGCCGCGGATCGCGGCCGCGATCTGTTCGGCCGAGCCTTCGCCCTGCACCTTGACCGGCCACACCAGCACCCGGCGCGGAAAGCGGTCCTGCAATCGATGCAAGATGTCGCGGATCACCGCACCGGTCGGCGAGGTGACGACCCCGATCACTTCCGGCAGCCATGGCAATATTTGCTTGCGCGCCGCGTCGAACAGGCCCTCGGCGGCAAGCTTCTTCTTGCGCTCTTCCATCAGCGCCATCAGCGCGCCGATCCCGGCGGGCTCGATCGCCTCGATCACGATCTGGTATTTCGACGAACCGGGATAGGTGGTGAGCTTGCCGGTGGCGATGACCTCGAGGCCTTCCTGCGGCTTGAAGCGCATCCGGCCGTGGGTGCCCTTCCAGATCACCGCCTCGATCTTGGCGCCCTCGTCCTTGAGCGCGAAATAGCAATGCCCGGAGGAGTGCGGTCCGCGGAACCCGGTGATTTCGCCGCGCACCCGGACATGGCCATAGGCGTCCTCCACCGTCCGCTTCAGGGCGGAGGAGAGTTCGGACACCGTGAATTCCGGCGCGTTGATCAGGGCTTCGGTTGCGGTCATCTCGGTCAATCGATTCGGGTTTTGGGGTTCGCTTGCAAGGTAAGGATTTCGGCCCGCAGCGCCAATCGGCACTTGCAAATCTAGGTACTCTGCCATACAGAGTTCTCTATATTATCCGGCCAAGGAGGAAGATCATGTCGTGGGTCTGGCGGGGTACCTTCGCGCTCTACACCATCG
>Ga0209736_1000823_pt1 | contig 10056 bp, 7 predicted proteins | sample BlaSpr_A8_Ref_M3_FD_187992 | JGI IMG/M metagenome (GOLD analysis project Ga0209736, IMG submission 187992) | Forest soil microbial communities from Thunder Bay, Ontario, Canada - Black Spruce, Ontario site 2_A8_Ref_M3 (SPAdes) (version 2) | ecosystem: Environmental > Terrestrial > Soil > Boreal... | reverse complement strand
GTGCGAATTTCCAAAAAATAGTCCGGGTCGAGGTAGACGTAAATTAGATCGCCGTTCGCACGCGTCACGCGCAGCTTGTAGGCTTCCGTGCCGTCGACATCTTCCGTCCCAAGGTATTCCAGCCGGTAGCCTTTCTCCTTATAGTCGACCAGCGCACCGATGACATCGGCCGCATCCTCGCCCATGCCCTTGGCGTCGTCGGCTGACAGCTTCTCGGGGTCTTTGCGCCCCATGAACGGATTGATTTGCCAAGCCTGCGAGCCATCGAAAGCCTGCACCTGAGTCAGGCCTTGCAACTTCGCCTCGTAGCGGACGAATTCGGGACGCTTGATGAGCGCGACGTAATCGAGCTGCAGCATGCCGCCGTTGAGCACCAGCTTGCCGGAAAGGCGCACCGACCGGATCGCATGCAGTTTTTCGATACCGCCCTTGGCCACGATGTTCTTCGCGACCAGCTCCTCGGCGCTGTACCCGAGCGCGACCGGCGCTGCCAATAACATAAGAACGGCTGAAATTGATTGCATGTGAGTCTCAGAGCGGTTGCCAGCGCCGTATCATGCCCGTCGGTAGAAGAACGGTCGATCCCCGCCACGTTTTGGATTCGTGGCGCGGCATTCCGCAGGGCTGCGGGACAGTGCATCTAATCTAATTTCTGTGATAACAATGTAAGTCATTGTTTATAAACATTTTAATATATAAAGACCAAGAACGCAACGGCTCGCCCGCTACGCCTTTCGCCTGCTGTAGGAAATATCTCTGAATTATCGCGAGCAACTTCCTACGCCAATGCGAAATCCCGTTGATATAGTACGTTGCGCTTCTTTCATGAGATGAATTAGAGTTTGTTCATAATAGTCCTGTAAGGAATGGTTTCGTCATGGCTACTCAAGCTCGCTCGATTGCGTCGCTCACGATTTCCTTCGGGCTGGTCGCCATCCCGGTCAAACTCTATTCCGCCACGGTTTCCTCCGAGCGCATCTCGTTCAATCTGCTGCGCCAAAAGGACGGCTCGCGCGTCAAGCAGCAGTACGTGGCGGTGAACGACGGGAAGCCCGTTGAGCGTTCGGAGATGGTCAAGGGTTACGAATTCGCCAAGGACCAATACGTGATGTTCAGTCCCGAGGAGCTGAAAGCGCTCGAGGATGCGACAACCCACGCGATCGACATCAGCCAGTTTGTTCCGCTCGACTCCGTGGACCCGCTGTATTTTGACGGCACGTATTATTTGGCGCCGGACAAGGGCGGCGCCAAGCCTTACACGCTGCTCGCCACCGCGCTGCGTAAAGCAGGGCAATGCGCTGTCGGGCGCTGGATTTCGCGCGGTAAGGAACACATCGTCGTCATCCGGGCTTTGGACGACGGCCTGGCCATGCACCAGCTGCATTTCAATGCGGAGGTTCGTAACCTCAAAGAGCTGGGCGTCGAGGCCGCGCCGGTATCGGAGCCCGAACTGAAACTCGCACGGCAACTCATCGATCACCTGGCCGCAAAGCGGTTTGACCCCAACGAATTTGCTGATGAGCACAAGGCCAGGGTGCAGGCCGCGATTCAGAGGAAGGTCGACGGTAAGGAGGTGTCCCTCGCCGAAGGGCCGGTGTCGAGCAAGGGCGGCAATGTCATTGACTTGATGGAGGCCTTGCGCGCGAGCATCGATGCCCGTGGATCGAAGGCCGCCGATCTCAAGGAACGGAAGGCACCCAAACGTGCAGCAGCTCAAGGTTCCTCGCGCAAAACCGCCCGACGATGAGATGCATGCCTATAACACGAAGGACCTGGAACGGCTTTTTGGATTGCCTGCCTCAGCAGTCCGCTCACTAACGCGCGCGGGACACGTCAGTCCGGTCAAACGCGGCGGGCGGCTGCACTACTCTTTTCAAGACCTTCTCATGCTGCGCACCGCGGGAGCGCTGCGCTCCGCGAATATCTCGGCGCAACGGATCAATCGCACGCTGCAAACGCTGCGCGCAAACCTGCCCGCCGGCGCGGCGTCCAATCGACGCTCTATCACGGCATTGGGCGATCAAATTGCCGTTCGCGAAGGCAAACTGATTTGGGAGTCCGACTCCGGCCAGTATGTCCTCGCGCTGGATATCGGCGAGGAGAAAGGCGGCTTGCACGTGATCAGCCGGGAGGTTCATCCCGCGCCGTCCGAAGATTTCGCGGATGAGCACTATGCAAGAGCCTTCGCGCTCGAGGAAACGGATCCGAATGGCGCCCGGGCCGGATATGAGGCCAGCCTCGCCGCCGATCCATATCACCTGGAGGCGCGGATCAATTTAGGCCGGCTCCTGCACATTGCGGGCCGGCTCGAGGAAGCCGAGCAAGTCTATCGGTCGGCGCATCAACCGGAGCCTTTGCTCATTTTCAACCTTGCGGTGCTGCTGGAAGACTTGGATCGAGAGTCCGACGCCATCGCCGCCTATCGCGAAGCCCTTGCGCTCGATCCGCAGCTCGCCGATGCGCATTTCAACCTCGCGCGGCTCTATGACCGCGCCCGGAATCCCAAGGCGTCATTGCGCCATCTGCTCGCGTACCGGCGCATGATCGATCGGCAAGGCACCTGAAGTGCGGAAGCCCGGACTCTCCGCCTACCGCGGCAAACGCGATTTTTCGAAGACCGGCGAGCCATCGGGTCAAACGCCCGTGGCGCCCGCCGCGCGCTTGCGGTTCGTCATCCAGAAGCACGCGGCGCGGCGCCTGCACTACGATCTGCGGCTCGAATTCGATGGGGTGTTCAAGTCCTGGGCCGTGACTCGCGGCCCTTCCCTCGATCCGGCGGAGAAGCGCCTCGCCGTTGAAGTCGAGGATCATCCGCTGGACTACGGGGATTTCGAAGGCACGATTCCCAAAGGTGAATATGGCGGCGGCACCGTGCAATTGTGGGACCGTGGCTATTGGCGTCCCGAAGGCAGCAAATCGCCCGAGGACGCATACAACAGCGGAGATCTTAAATTCAATCTGGAGGGTACGCGGCTGGGCGGCAGCTGGGTCCTGGTGCGGATGCGCGGCGACCGGTACGGCGGCAAGCGTACCAACTGGCTGTTGATCAAACACAGGGACGCCGCGGCCAAGCCCGGCGATGCGGATGCCCTGCTCGCGGAGGATCGCTCGGTCGCGTCGGGCAGGACGCTCGGGCAGATTGCGGACGGTACCGGCAAACGGCCGAAGCCATTCATGCTCGCGGCGGGCAAGCCCGCGCGCGCGGATGCGGTGCCCGCGACGAAGCGCAGACCCGTGATCGTCGCGAAAGTGCCGTCATTTGTCGAACCTCAGCTAGCCAAGCTCGTCGATCGGCCGCCCGAAGGGTCAGGCTGGGGGCACGAAGTGAAGCTCGATGGATATCGTGCGCAGCTGCAGGCAACCCACGGCCGCATCGCAATCCGCACGCGCAGCGGGCTTGATTGGACTGATCGCTTCAGCGCAATCGCCAAGGAGGCGCAGTCGCTTCCGGACTGCTTGATTGACGGAGAAATAGTGGCCCTCGATGAGCGAGGCCTGCCAAATTTCGGTGCACTGCAAACGGCGCTGTCCGAGGGTAAATCTGAAAAACTGGTCTTCTTCGCGTTTGACCTTCTCTTCGAGGGACCGGAAGACTTGCGCACGCTGCCGCTGGCAGAGCGCAAGGCCCGGCTGGAAGCGCTGCTGAACAGCAGTGACGTCTCACACCAGCTGCGCTATGTGCAACATCTGCAATCCGATGCGCACGCTGTGTTTTCATCCGCCTGCAAAATGGGCTTTGAAGGCATCGTGTCCAAACAACTCAATGCCCACTACCTTTCGGGCCGTAGCGGAAGTTGGACGAAAGCCAAATGCCGCGCGGGCCAAGAAGTGGTCATTGGCGGCTGGACCACCGAAGCGGGAACCGTTCGCTCCTTGCTTGCAGGTGTTTACCGCGACGAAAAGCTGGTCTACGTCGGCCGCATCGGAACCGGCTTCGGGCGCAGAATTGCAGTCGATTTGTTGCCCAAGCTCAAACAACTGACGCGCGAGAAAAACCCCTTCACCGGCGATAATGCGCCGTCTCAAGAAAAAAATGTTCGCTGGCTCAAGCCCGTTCTCGTCGCCGAAATTGAATTCGCCGGCTGGACCGGAACGGGCATGATTCGTCAGGCTGCCTTCAAGGGCCTACGCCAGGATAAGTCGGCGCGCGACGTCATCGCCGAAATCCCAGCGCCGGCCGCTGCCGGCATCGCAAGGAAGCGCGCAAGCCCATCGAACGCGTCCGCTGCCCAGGGTTCCGGCGGCGCGCTCATGGTCATGGGCGTGACGATTTCGAAACCCGATAAAGCGCTCTGGCCGAATGACGGCAACGGTGCGTCCGTGACCAAAGCCGACCTCGCTCACTACTACGAGAGCGTGGGCGATTGGATGCTTGGCTATCTGGTTGGCCGCCCCTGTTCTCTGGTACGGGTACCGGACGGTCTGGGCAGCGAGCAATTCTTTCAGCGGCATGCCATGCCCGGCATGTCGAGCCTTCTGACATCGGTGAAGATCAAGGGCGACAAGGCGCCGTACGTGCAGATCGATCGAGTCGAGGCCTTGATCGCGGCTGCGCAGATCGGCGCGCTGGAAATTCATCCGTGGAATTGCGCGCCGGGCGATCCGGAAATCGCCGGCCGCCTGGTCTTCGATTTGGATCCCGCGCCGGATGTTGCATTCGAAGCGGTCATCGAGGGCGCGCTCGAAATCCGCGAGCGGCTCGCGGCGGCGGGCCTGGAATCGTTTTGCAAGACCACGGGCGGCAAGGGGCTGCACGTCGTCGCGCCGCTGACGGGAGGCAAGAGCGCGGTGCAATGGCCAGTGGCCAAGAACTTTGCGCACATCATTTGCGCGCAAATGGTTGAGGATGACCCGGCGAAATACCTCGACACGATGTCGAAGAACCGGCGCACCGGCAAGATATTCCTCGACTACCTGCGTAATGACCGGACTTCCACGGCGGTGGCGGTCTTGTCGCCGCGCGCGCGGGAAGGCGCCCCGGTCTCGATGCCGGTCCACTGGAAGGAGGTTCGCCGCGGGCTCAATCCCATGAAATTTACACTGCGCAGCGCGCCCACCCTGCTGCGCAAGTCCAAACCATGGGAGGGCTACGACGGCGCAGCGCGCTCCCTTGCGGACGCCATTCGCTCCATTACCCAGAAGGCCGCGCCGAAACCTCGCAAAGCGGCCCGTCGCACCTAGGCTCCTAGACCATGGGTTCGCACCCGCGCGCGACGCTGGCCGCCACGATCCTGGGATCGAGCCTTGCTTTCATTGATGGTTCGGTCGTCAACGTCGCCCTGCCCGCGCTGGCACGGGATCTCAAGGTCGACCCTGCGAATCTATCCTGGGCGATCAACGCTTATTTGCTGCCGCTCGGCGCGTTGATTTTGCTGGGCGGGGCGCTCGGCGATCACTTCGGCCGGCGCCGATTCTTTCAAATCGGAATAGCAACGTTCACTTGTGCCTCGGTTATGTGTGCAGGGGCGCCATCGCTGCCGTGGCTTCTGGCCGCTCGCGCGCTGCAAGGATTGGGCGCGGCGCTGCTTCTGCCGAACAGCCTGGCCATTCTTGGCGGAGGATTCACCGGCGAGGCGCGCGGCCGTGCAATCGGCACTTGGGCGGCGGCCGGCGCTCTGGCCGGCGCATTGGGCCCCGTGGTCGGCGGCTGGGTGGTGGATACCGTGGGATGGCGGACGATTTTTCTTCTCAATCCGCCGATCGCGGCGGGCGCGGCGTATTTGGCCTGGAAGTACGTCGAGGAGCGCAAGGAATCGCGTCCGGCGCCGCTCGACGCGGCGGGCGCCGGTCTCGCGACCGTCGCACTGGGTTTGCTCACCTGGGCATTGACCAAGGCGTCGGAATCCACCGCGGGGTATGCGGTATGGTCGGCCGCGCTTGCGGGTTGCCTTTTGCTGGGAGCGTTCCTGTGGCACGAACGCAAGCTTGGTGATCGGGCCATCATGCCGCTGTCGATGTTTGCCGCGCCGACATTCGTCGGGCTCACACTCCTGACCCTGTTCCTCTACGGAAGTCTCGGCGGTTTGATCGTTTTGCTGCCTTTCTTCCTGATCAAAATCGAAAACTGGCTGGCAATCGCCGCCGGGGCAGCCCTATTGCCCGTGCCGCTGTTGATTGGCGTGGGGTCGCGGTTCATGGGCCGCGTAGCCTCGCGCTACGGAGCACGCTTGCCGCTCGCCATCGGCTCAGGCGTTGTCGGGATTGGACTCGCTCTGTATGCCAGAATTGGTACGCATGGCATCAACTATTGGCTGGATGTCTTTCCGCCGACGCTGCTGGTGGCCCTCGGCATGGGCGCGTGTGTAGCGCCGTTGACCACCGCCGTCATGGCGTCGGTCGACGCGGACCACGTCGGATTGGCCTCGGGATTCAACAGCGCCGTGGCCCGCATCGCCGGGCTGATCGCGACGGCGCTGCTCGCATTCGTGTTTGCGCGGCAGGGATCCACACTGACCTTCATGGTGGGGTTTCGTGCGGCTGCCCTGATCGGCGCCGCGTCGGCGGTACTGGCCGCCGGATTTGCGCTGTTTCTGATCGACGGCGACCACCGTCATTGAGCACCGCCCCCGCTCATGGCATAACGCCGGAAGAAGCTATCCTGCTTCCAGGCCGGCCGAATAGGGTCGTTGGCGACCTCGATGGTCAGCGCGCGAATGACCTCCTCGTAAGCGGCCGCGGCCGCCAAGTCGACCGGCTGGTTCGCGTCATCCGACGGGGCGTGGTATCGCTCAGTACGCCAATCCTTCATGATCTTCTCCTCAGGCGTTCCGGGGGTATAGCCCACATCGATCATCACGGACGGGACGCCCTGGCGCACAAAGTTGTACTGGTCGCTGCGGATGAACACGTTGCGCAGGGGTGCAGGATCGGGTTGCACGACAAGGCCTAGGCGGCCGGCAACCGAACTCACCCGATCACCGAGATCCGATTCCGCGAGGCCATAGACCGTCAAAATCTTGAGCGGAACGATCGGCAGGAACATGTCGGTATTGATATCCGCGATCATCGACGCCGTTGTGACCGTCGGAAGGGACGCAAAGTACCTGGATCCGAGCAGGCCTTTCTCCTCGCCCGTAACCCAGACGAAAAGCACCGACCTCTTGAGTCGGCTCCGCGACTGTTTGAGCGAGCGCGCGACGTCGAGCAGCAACGCGCTGCCCGATCCGTTGTCCATCGCACCATTGTAGATGCGATCACCGTTGATCGGCTCGCCGATACCGACGTGATCGATATGGGCCGAGAGGACGACGTATTCGCTCTTGAGCTTCGGATCCGTTCCCGGTATCCGGGAAACGATGTTCGCCGACTCCACGTCGTGTGTGGTCGTGCGGGTGGTGGCGCTTATCGAGACGAGCAAAGGGAAACGCGGCATCGCGTTGCGGTCCTTGCCGAGGGCGGCGATCTCGGCGAACGTGTGACCCGTACCATCGAGGAGCATGTCGGCATACGCCGGATTGAATGTGACGGCGAGTTGCGCGCCCGCGGTTTCGTCGAATTCCGTGCCGGCCAAGTCCATGCCCGGATGATTGCGGTTCAGCGACATGCGCGACCACGGTATGTCCATGGACGCCGGATTCGGAATGCTGATCAAGCCGACCGCCCCGGCGGCTTTGAGCGCCTTCCAGCGTTCGGCACGAGACTGATAGTGTGCGCTCAAGGCAGACGGAATCTCGGCGGGTGAGCCCGTGAACACGACGGCAACCTTGCCATTGAGATCAAGCCCTGCCAAATCGTTGTAGCCCTTCTCCGGGATATTGAGTCCGTAGCCGACAAACACCAGCGGCGCATCGAGCTGCGGCGCCGGCGCAAAGCGCGTGCTGAAGAAGGCTTGCTCCCCGAGCGTGAGCGGCCGGGCGTGGCCGTCGCGGACCAGCGCAAGACTCGAGTTCCACTCCTGGATTTCCAGGGTGCGCAGCTTGACGGACTGGTAATAGCCGTTCGATCCGGCCGGTTCGACGCCGAGCGCCTTGAGCCGCTGAACGATATAGGCTTGCGCCTGCCGCTCGCCGGGGCTACCGGTATCTCGGCCCTCGAATTTGTCGTCGGCGAGCACTTTCACGGTGTCCCACCACGTCTTGCCGTCGAAGTGTTCAGCGGCTTGCGCCGCACACGTGAGGATCAGAAGCGCGGGGGCCAAGAGTTTCCGCAGCATGAGTCCTCCCTGGATTATTTTCTATAGCTTATCCCACGACGCTCGCCGTTGTGAATGCCCGTCCGGACGTGTCGGGCCATGCTCACGTCGTATATAACTAAAAACCCGTATCTTATTGTTTATTAATAAGATACGGGTCCCCAATCAGGTTAGATTCGATTAGCTCGAGCTGCGCGGCGTATACGAGAATTTCTGACCCGCGAGGGTCACGGCGTACATGAGGCCGCCCTTGGCGATGGTGAATACCGCCATGCCGTTCTCATAGACGCCCCTGTCTCTTGCGTCCTTTTTGCCGGCACTCGCTCCCGAGGAAGCGCCGGTTGTGCCTACGCTCGCGGACGCGCCGGCCGTGATCGCGACTGCGCTGGCGCCGGCGGAAAACTGGAACGAGCCCGATTCGAATTCATCGAGCGCACGCTTATCCTCGAAGAAGATGATCTCGCTATAGGCCTTGCCGCCGGCCTGGAATCCGACGCTGAGCTGACTCATGGTCGTGTTGCCTACCCCTACCCCGTGCACGTATACACGGCCTTTGCCGTGTGCTCCGCCGACGACGAGACCGCCCTCGCCGATCGTGGGGAATACCGCATAGGCATAGCTCTTGGAGAAGAACGAGGCGCATTCGCCCGCATTTTTGAACAGATTGATGGTCTCGGCGTACTTGTCCGCGTGCCGCTCGGCGTGGTGCTCGGCCTGGGCAATGCCCGCGATGAGCAGTAGCACCGGTACGAGGCCAAACGCCCGTGAGTATAGTTTCATGTGACAATCTCTGATCCGATAGTGGGAGTGGATGATCGCTCTTCGGATTGTATCGCGACAGTGGCAGCCCCCCTACACTTGGCGTAGGCATTCGCCTATAGCGCAGGCGCCGCAATGGTGCGTATCAGCGCCGAATCATTCTGTTCATCAGGTGATCGAGCACGGACTCAAGGTCGCTGCACTGCCCGGTATGTACGGGCGAGGTCTGCACGATGGTGCTCTTTGGAGAGACCAGCCAATGAAATCGCTCGCGCGGCGACAGCTTTCCGATGGCTCCCGCCTCCGCCCCGCCCGCGCAGATCGCAGGAATGGTCGCGAGAGTGCTCCGGACCAGCTCGAGATCCACGCCGGCGTCGAGCGCGAGCAGCACCGCCTCGTCGAGTTCGATGCGCGCCTGCAAAATCCGCTCTATATCGCAGGAAAGAATAATTCCGGCATTGACGAACTCGCCGCGCTCGACGCGCGGGACGACCCGCACGATCGCATAATCATAGGTGCGAAGATCGTGCACGCATCGCCTCCCGTACGAAAACCTCGGAGGATCGCATCCGCAGGGTGAAAAAATTCAGATACGCCTCCCGCTGTGCCGTTTTACCCGCAAACCCTGCGTCCTCCGGCAGCCAGGCGTCGGGAACCAATCGCACGATGCCCGCCAACTTGTCCGGTGTCAGCACCGCCTGCATCTCTGCATCGACCTCGGCAAGCGCACTCGCATACTTGAGCAATACATGGTCCTTGATCAAGGCGAATGGGTTTGCCGCGTGCTGATCGCGGCCGTTCCACGCGTGATGAAAATACAGGGACGCGCCGTGGTCGATGAGCCAGAGCCGGCGGTGCCAGATGAGCATGTTGACATTGCGCACAGTCCGATCGACGTTGCACACGAACGCATCGAACCAGACTATGCCTGAAGCCAACTGTGCACCGGGCTCAAGCACAAGCGGATCGAAGGTGACGGAACCCGGCAGATAGTCCAAGGCAATGTTGAGTCCGGCACTTGCGCTGATCAGACTTTGTATTTCGGGGTCGGGTTCGGTGCGTGCCAGATCCGCGGGCAATTCCACAAAGACGATTTCCGGCACCGGGAGCCCCGCCAGCCTCGCAATTTCGCCGGCAACAAGTTCTGCGATCAGCGCTTTGGGTCC
>Ga0209736_1000822_pt1 | contig 10057 bp, 8 predicted proteins | sample BlaSpr_A8_Ref_M3_FD_187992 | JGI IMG/M metagenome (GOLD analysis project Ga0209736, IMG submission 187992) | Forest soil microbial communities from Thunder Bay, Ontario, Canada - Black Spruce, Ontario site 2_A8_Ref_M3 (SPAdes) (version 2) | ecosystem: Environmental > Terrestrial > Soil > Boreal... | reverse complement strand
CGCATCGGTAGTTCCTTCTCGTCGACGATTGATTCACGGACGAGGTTGGTGAGCGGTACTTCGGCCGTGGGGATGAGGCCGAGGCGCTTGTGTTCCAACGCATTCAGGAAAAAATCTATGCTGGCAACCGTATCCGCGTGTCGTTGCGGCCCTTTTTCTTCGGCGGACTGCAGATTGCGAAGCAAATCTTCCGTCTCAATAGCCAAATCAGGAATCGCAAAGAACTGATCATCTTCAAATTTCGGCAACTGCCCGGTGCCAAACATCACGTGGTCTTTCACCAGAAGCGGCGGATTGATCTCGGCATAACCGTGCTCGCCCGTATGGAGATCGAGCATGAACTGCCCGATCGCGCGCTCCAGCCTTGCCAGGCCCTTTTTCAGAACCACAAAGCGCGAACCGGATAGTTTCGCCGCCGCTTCAAAATCCATGAAGCCGAGCGCGCCGCCGAGATCGTCATGCGGTTGTGGCGGGAAGGCGTAGTTGCGTTTGTCGCCGAACACGTGGCGTTGAACATTGCCGTGCTCGTCGACGCCGTCGGGCACATCGTCTGCCGGCAGGTTCGGTATCGCCGCCAATTCCCTGGCAAGTTCCTCGTCCGCCGCCTTCGCAGCAAGTTCGAGTTGCGGCATGGTGGTCTTGAGTTCGTTGACTTCGGCCATCAGGCTGGCGGCGCGCGCGTCGTCCTTTGCCTTCTTGGCGTCGCCGATTTCCTTGGACGCGGAATTGCGCCGCGCCTGCGCCTGCTCGGATTTTTGGATCGCCGCGCGCCGCTTTTCGTCGATCGCCAGCAGCGCTACGGACATCGGCGCCAGCCCGCGCCGCTTCAGTCCGGCGTCGAAGGCTTGCGGATTTTCCCGGATCCATTTGATGTCGTGCATGACAGAAATTCCTGCGTCATTGGCCGGGCAAAAGCGCGAAGCGCGTCTTCGCCCAAAATCCCGGCCATCCACGTCCTTGCTGCGTTAGAACAAGTCGTGGATGCCCGGGTCAAGCCCGGGCATGACGAATCATAGGCAGCGTTTGGTCATCATAGGTGACGCAGCACGCCCTTCGCCCTACTCCGCGGGATTGGCGGCGGGCGGCGGCGGGGTCGCCGACGGAGGCGCCGCGGCGGCAGCCTTGGCTGCTGCGGCTTTCTTCTCCACCACACGCACCGCGATGATCGAGCCTTCGTACAGCGCCAGCAGGGGAAGCGCCAGCGAGGCCTGGCTCAGCACGTCGGGCGGCGTCAGTACGGCTGCAATGATGAAGGCGACGACAATGAAATAGCGGCGCTTCTCGCGCAATTGCCTTGAGGTGATGATGCCGACCCGCCCGAGCAGCGTCAGGATCACCGGCAGCTGGAACGCCACCCCGAAGGCGAAGATCAGCGACATCATCAGCGACAGATATTCGCCGACCTTGGGCAACAGCTGGATTTGCGCGGTCTCCGCACCGCCGGCCTGCTGCATGCCGAGCGAGAACCGCACCAGCATCGGCAGCACCACGAAATACACCAGCATCGATCCCAGCACGAAGAACACCGGGGTTGCGATCAGATAGGGTAGAAACGCGCCGCGCTCGTGCTTGTAGAGACCGGGTGCGACGAATTTGTAGATCTGGGTGGCGACGATCGGAAAGGAAATGAAACCGGCGCCGAACATCGCCAGCTTCAACTGGGTGATGAAGTATTCCAATAGCGCCGTGTAGATGAATTTAGAGTTTTCCGGGCCTGCCACCCACACGAACGGCCAGACCAGGATGTTGTAGATCTGCTTGGCGAAGAAGAAGCAGAAGATGAAGGCCACGCCGAAGCCGAGCAGCGCCTTGATCAACCGCGAACGCAGCTCGATCAGATGATCCATCAGCGGCGCTTTGCTGGCCTCGATATCCTCGGCACTCATGACGCTTTGGCGTCCCTGAGTATGTCAGGCGCTGTCGGCGCAAGGTGCTGCGGCGCGGCCTCCGCCTGGACCTCGCGCGCGATCGCCAGCGGCTCCATTGCCGCGGCGTGGGCGCCGGCTTCGGAAAATGTTTCGGGGATCGGCGCCTCGGGCGTCGTCGGCATTACCGGCGGTTCGATCGCTTGTGGTTCGGTCGCCGCGGTCGCCGGGGTGTCGCTCGATGTCGCGGGCGCGTCATTCGACGTCGCAGGCGCGTCACTCGACGTCGCCGGCTTGTCGATGTCGTCGATCCGCAGCGCGTTGCCGACGTCCTTTTCCAGCGAGGTCATGACATTGCCGCTGGCAAAGCCGGTTGCGGCTTCCCTGACCTCGTCAAAACTCTTCTTGAGGTCGGCCATTTCGGCCTCGCGCATCGCTTCCTGGAACTGGCCCTGGAATTCGGCGGCCATCCTGCGCGCCTTGCCCATCCACTGCCCGACCATGCGGAGCACGCCCGGCAATTCCTTCGGGCCGATGGCAATCAGCGCGACAACCGCGATGACGACCAGTTCACTCCACCCGATGTCGAACATGAAAAATTCCGCTCACGCGAAGCCATCTCCCCAAACCTTGCCAACAAGATCACCTTGCAAACAGGATCGGGGACCGCCCGCGACTTTCCTCAACCGTTCTCGTTGCAAAACCAAACCGCGGCGCCGCGTGGCTGGCCGCAAGATCCCGTGGTTCTCAGACCGCCTTGCTGCCGACATCCGACCGCGCCGTCGCCGCAGGAGGCGTTGCGTTATGATCGATCGTCTTCACGGGCTCGGGCTTTTCCGCGGTCTTGTCATCGTCCTGCATGCCCTTCTTGAAGGCCTTGATACCCTGCGCGACGTCGCCCATCAGATCCGAAATCTTGCCGCGGCCGAACAACAGCAGGACGACTGCGATCACGACGATCCAGTGCCAAATGCTAAGCGAACCCATCCTGCAACCCTCCAAAACACGGCGCCGGCGACCCGGCCTAATCTCTCACGGAAACTAGGCTCGGGAGGTGTCAAAAACAAGGACTTAGGCCGCGTCAAATCGCTGTTAACGCGCTACCGTTAACCGCCCTGGGCGGATCAGTCGCAGGCTGCCCGCGGCTTACGAGGAAGTTAGCTTCCGTCCCCGGTTTCCGGATCCGCGACCGGTGCCAGCGCCAGTTCCAGATCGCCGATCTCGAGCGGATCCTCGTCGTCGCGCAAGGCCGGGTCATCCGACGGCGCCGGAACGCTGAAGCCCGAGGGCAGCCGCGAGTCCAGCAGGCCCGTGCCCTTCAGTTCCTCGAGGCCGGGCAGATCGCCGAGCGCCTCGAGGCTGAACTGCGACAGGAAGGCTTCCGTGGTTCCAAAGGTCAGCGGGCGGCCCGGCGTCTTGCGGCGGCCGCGGGGGCGAATCCACCCGGTCTCCAAAAGCACATCCAGCGTCCCCTTGGAGGTGATCACGCCGCGAATTTCCTCGATCTCCGCGCGCGTAACCGGCTGGTGATAGGCGATGATCGCGAGCATCTCGATGGCCGCGCGCGACAGCCGCCGCGTTTCGGTGCTCTCCCGCGTCATCAGCCAGGACAGATCGCCAGCGGTCCGAAACGTCCATTTGTTGGCGACGCGAACCAGGTTGACGCCGCGCGAGGCGTAATCGGCCTGCAGTTGCGCCAAGGCGATCTTGATATCGACGCCGTCCGGCATCCGCTTGGCGAGCGTGGCCTGATCGAGCGGTTCGGTGGACGCAAACAGCAGCGCTTCCAGCAGCCGCAATTCTTCGGGCCGCGCCTGTGGATCGACAGATCGCTCCTCGACATCGGCTGTGCGCTTTTCCGCCAGGCTTGCCATGGCTCGGTCTCCTTCTTCCACTTACTCGGCCGGCAGATCCGGCGCGGTCATCGCGTCGGATACTGGCTGCGGCGGACGCTTTCGAAAATAAAGCGGCGCGAACGCCTCTTTCTGGTGCAGTTCGACCTCGCCCTCCCGGACCAGTTCCAGCGCGGCGGCGAAGCTCGACGCAAAAACGGTGGCCTTCTGCGAGGGGTCGACGACGTAATTCAGCAGGTATTCGTCGAGGCGGCTCCAGTCCTCCGCCATTCCGACCAGCCGCTCCAGCGACGCCCGCGCCTCGCTCAGCGACCATACGGTGCGTTTCGCCAGATGCACGGTTGCCAACACCCGCTGCTGGCGCTGCGCGGCGTAGGCGGTCAGGAGGTCGAACAGGGTCGCAGTGAACCTCGGATGCCTGATCTCGGCGATGGATTCCGGATTGCCGCGCGGAAAAATGTCGCGCTGCAATTGCGGGCGGTTCATCAGCCGGTTCGAGGCCTCGCGAATGGCCTCCAGCCGGCGCAGCCGGTTGGCCAGCGCGGTCGCCATCTCTTCGGCGCTCGGGCCGTCCGCGGTGGCCGGCTCAGGCAGCAGCAGCCGCGATTTCAGGAACGCCAGCCACGCCGCCATCACCAGGTAATCGGCGGCAAGCTCGAGCCTGATCTTGCGGGCCGCCTCGATGAAGACGAGGTACTGGTCGGCCAGCGCCAGAATGGAAATCTTGGCGAGATCGACCTTCTGCTGCCGCGCCAGCGCCAGCAACAGGTCGAGCGGGCCCTCATAGCCCTCGACATCGACGACCAGCGACGGCTCATCGTCCGAAAGCTCGGCCGGCCGTCCGGTCTCGAAGGATAAGATTTCGGCGGTCATGCGCGTACCGTTCCTGCCCGTTCAATCAACACATCAAGTTCAGCCCGCGCCGCCAGCCGGTCAAAGGCCTGCGGCGCCGTGCGCGCCGCCAACGCCCGATCGGCGCGTTGCAGCGCCTGATCGGACAGTTCCGGCGTCTCGGCTGCGACTTCGCGCATTTCATCGAGCTTGCCGTTGCAATGCAGGACCATGTCGCAGCCGGCGGCAAAAATGGACCGGGTCCGCTCGGCGATCGAGCCGGCCAACGCATTCATGGACACGTCATCACTCATCAACAAACCTTGGAACCCGATCACGCCGCGAATCACCTGTTCGATGATTGTCGCAGAAGTCGTCGCCGGATGGGCGGGGTCGAGCGCGCTAAACACAACATGTGCGGTCATCGCCATCGGCAGGTCCGCCAGCGGTCGAAAGGCGGCGAAATCGGTCCGTTCCAGCTCCGCCCGCGATGTTTCGACCTCCGGAAGCCGGAAATGGGTATCCGCGGTGGCCCGGCCATGCCCGGGAATGTGCTTGAGTACCGGCAGGATACCGCCCTGCTGCAGCCCTTCGGTCACGGCGCGGGCAATGGCCGCGACCTTGCCCGGCTCGGTTCCATAGGCCCGGTTGCCGATGACGGCGTCGGCGTCGGGAACCGGCAGGTCCGCCAGCGGCAGGCAATCCACGCTAACGCCGACCTCGATCAGATCCGCGGCCATCAGCCGCGCGCTCAACCGGGCCGCAGACAGCCCGAGAGCGGGATCGATGTCGTAGAGCACGCCGAACACGGCTCCCGGTGGATAGAGCGGCCAGTGCGGCGGCCCGAAGCGTTGCACCCTGCCGCCTTCCTGATCAACCAGGATGGGAGCGTCGGGGCGGCCAGCCGAATCAATCAATTGACGAACAAGGATAGCTACTTGCGCAGGTGTATCGATATTCCGCTTGAACAGGATAAATCCCCACGGCCGCATGGCGCGGATAAACTCGCGCTCTTCGGCGCCAAGTTCCGTTCCGGATACGCCCGTGATGAATGCTCGCGTGTTCATGGGGCCGATTAGCCCGCCGCCGACCCGAGGGTCAAGGAAACCGCGGTCAATTCCTTTGGACGACGCACTGTCCGCCGGCCGTCTTCAGACTGCCGCAGAACTGCGAGGCCTCATCGGGCGACCCGAACGGACCGACCATGGCGCGGTAGTAGACGCCCTTGTCGCCGAGGTCGGCGCGCTTGATCACCGGGCTGCGCGATCCCAACACCGCCGGGAACTTGCTCTGCAGGGCCCGGAACGAGGCCTGGGCGTCGGCTTCGTTGCGCTGCGAGGAGACCTGGACCAGGTAGTTGCTGCTGCCTCCACCGCCACTCGGCGCGGCTTCGGGAGCGGTTTGCATCGGGCTGGTGGTGGCTACCCGGGTGCGGGTCTCCGTGGCAGGTGCGGGTTGATTACCCTGCGGCGCCAGCGATAGCGGTCCGCTGGCGCTTGCGTTGGCGGCCGATGGCTGAGTTCGCGGGGTCGCCGGTGAAGGGACGGCGCTCGCTTTCGCACCGGAGGCCGGTTTTGCCACGGGCGGTGGCGGCGCAGCCGCCGTGACCGGCGTCGCGGCTCCGTCAGGCTGGTCGCCCCGGACCGAGAAGGTCTTGATCTTTCGCGGCTCTGTGTTCGGCATGGTGCCGTTGCCGCCACTTGCGGGCGGCGCGCCACCTGGAGCCAAACTCGCCGCAGACGGCGGATTGCCGTTCTGGTTCAGCGGCGGGAACACCACGCGGGGACCGGACTGGCCGGCCTTGGTACTGGGATCGACCGGCGCTTCCTCGCGCGGAACGATCTTTTCGGTGCCGTCGCCCGCCGACATGCGGTCCGGCACTTTGCCAGACCCGTCCGACGGCGCCGGCACGATCTTGGTCGGACTGGCGTCAGCCCGGATGATCGGCGGCTCCCCGGTGCGGGGCGACCCGACATAGCTGCGGTAAGCGAAGGCAGCCCCCGTCCCTACGACCGCCAGCGCCAGAACGACCACCACGGTCAGCATGCCGCCGCGACGCTTCTCAACCGGCTCCTCGGCCCCGTCATAGCCGTCCTGGTAGGCGTAAGCATCATCGGCATAGGCCGGATCGTGCTGGGTCTCCTGGTCGCCGGGATCGAGCTGGCCGTACAGCGCATCGTCATAGCGCGCGGGATCCGGCTCCGGATCGGCCTCGGCAAACGGCGGCTCCTGCTGATAGTCCGGCACAGCCGGGGCAGCGCGCGCGCTGGCATAGCGCTGCAGCGGATGCACCGCGCTTGGGTAATCCTGCGGCGGCGCCTCCTGCCGGTTGGCGCGCTGCATCCATGGCGGCGGGCCTGCGGGGGGGCCGTCATCCGGATCGGCTTCGGCTTCAGGTTGGTATGGATCGCGCGCGCTGGTGCGCGGCTGGACCTGAGCATTGGCCCGACCCATGCTGCCGAACGGATCGGTCTGACCGATCAGCCGCGCCAGTTCAGCCAAGGGATCGCTCTCGCCGTGCGCCGGCGCATGCGGATCGCTGCCGCGGTCGTCACCGTCCGCAGGATACGGTCTGTTCTGATATCGATCAGCCATCGTGATGATGCGTCCCCTTCGGGAAAAGCCCGCCGAACCGTTCCTACGAAAGAACCGGCCACTGCCAGATACCCCCACAGGTCCCCATGTGGCGGCATCGCCCCTACACTACCGCATCTCGTCTGGGGCATGGACGCCGAGAATGGCCAAGCCCGATGCCAGAACCGAGACGACGCCCTGGACCAAAGCCAGCCGCGCCTTTGTGATCTCTGCATCATTATTGATAATGAAGCGTAAATAGGGCAAATCGCGCCCCCTGGTCCACAGCGCATGAAATTCGCTGGCAAGATCATAGAGGTAAAAGGCGATTCGGTGCGGCTCATGTGCCAGGGCCGCCGCCTCGATCATCCGGGGATAAAGCGCCAGCCGCCGCAGCAGGTCAAGTTCCGCCGCGTCAATAAGCCGCTCCACGGCGGCCTGGCTGAGGAAGGCCGCCCGCGGCCCAGCCCCTTCCGGCAGGTCCGGGACCGCTTCCCGGGCGTTACGGAACACCGAGTGCCCGCGGGCATGGCCGTACTGCACGTAGAACACCGGGTTCTCGCGCGACTGCTCGATCACCTTGGCGAGGTCGAAATCCAGCACCGCGTCGTTCTTGCGGTAGAGCATCATGAAGCGGACGGCGTCCTTGCCGACCTCGTCGACCACTTCGCGCAAGGTGACGAACTCGCCGGAGCGTTTTGACATTTTGACCGGCTCGCCGGCGCGCAGCAGCCGGACCAATTGCACGATCTTCACATCGAGCGTGGCCTTGCCCGAGGTGACCGCCTTGATCGCGGCTTCCATGCGCTTGACATAGCCGCCGTGGTCGGCGCCCCAGACGTCGACCAGGTTGTGAAAGCCGCGATCGAACTTGTTTTTGTGATAGGCGATGTCGGAGGCGAAATAGGTGTAGGAGCCGTCTGACTTCAGCAGCGGGCGGTCGACATCGTCGCCATAGGCGGTGGCGCGAAACAGCGTCTGCTCGCGGTCCTCATAGTCCTCGATCGGTCCGCCTTTCGGCGGCGGCAGACGGCCTTCATAAACGTCGCCCTTGGAACGCAGATAGTCGATGGTCTCGGTCACCCGGTTGTTGCCGGCCTCGATCAGCGACCGCTCGGAGAAGAAGACATCGTGCCTGATAGTGAGTGCTGCGAGATCGCCCTTGATCTCTTCCATCATCATCGCAATGGCCTTGCCCCGCACCAGCGGCAACCACGCGCCTTCCGGCATCGCCTTCAGCTTGTCGCCGTATTCGGCAGCCAGCGCCTGCCCGACCGGCTTCAGATAGTCGCCGGGATAGAGCCCTTCCGGAATCTCGCCGATATCCTCGCCGAGCGCTTCGCGATATCGCAGGAACGCCGAACGTGCCAGCACATCGACCTGCGCGCCGGCGTCGTTGATGTAGTATTCCCGCGTAACATCGTAGCCCGCAAACGTCAGCAGGCTGGCCAGCGCATCGCCGAACACCGCACCCCGGCAATGGCCGACATGCATCGGGCCGGTTGGATTGGCGGAGACGTATTCGACGTTGATCTTCTCAGCGGCGCCGACCGCGCTTTGCCCGTAGGCGGCGCCTTCGCGCAGCACGGTGCGCAAGGCATCGGCCCACGCCGAAGGTTTCAGCGTGAGATTGATGAAGCCCGGGCCGGCGACCTCGACGGACGCGATCAAATCATCGCTACGCAGTTTGGCCGCGATCGCTTCGGCAAGCTCGCGCGGCTTCGCCTTGGCATCCTTCGCCAGCACCATCGCCGCGTTGGTCGCCATATCGCCATGCGAAGCATCGCGCGGCGGCTCGACCACGACGCGCGACAGGTCGGTGCCGACGGGCCAGCCGCGTTCGGCCGCGAGTATGCCGCAAACCGCATGCACGCGCGCCAGCACGTCGGCGAAAAGATGTAGCGAAGTCGGTTGGTCGGCCATGGCCGCCGCCTAACGCAAATCCGGGGTCGAGTCAAAAAGCCTTTGGTGCTCGGTCAGCGCGAAACGGTCGGTCATCCCGGCGATGAAGTTGCCGATCCGCCGCGCGCGCCCGGTTTCGGTCTCGGCGTCCCAGCCCTCCGGCGGCAGCCATTCCGCCGGCAGATCGGCAGGGCTGCGCTGATAGCGCGCGAACAGGTCAAACAGGATCCGTTCGGCATCGCCCATCACCCGCATCACCCGCGGATGCCGGTACATCCGAAGCTTCAGGAACGCCTTGATCTCGGCCTCCGCCTGCGCGACGCCAGCGGGAAACGCGACCAGCATGTCGCCATGGTGGCGGACATCGTCGACCGATTGCGGCGTTGCCGCTTCCAGACGCCGGCGCGCTTCGGCGACCACGGCCCCGATCAGATAGGAAATCAGTTCGCGCACCAATTCCGCCCCGCGCCTGGCGTCATCGAGATCGGGATAGGCCTTGTCGATGTCCGCGATCATTTCAGCGGCGAGCGGCATCACCTTGAGGTCGTCAACCCCGAACAGGCCGGCGCGCAGGCCGTCGTCGATATCGTGGGCGTCATAGGCGATATCGTCGGCGATCGCCGCAACCTGGGCTTCCAGCGAAGCAAAGCTCGACAGTTCCAGATCGTAGATCCCGGTATATTCGGAGATCGCCGCGGGAATGCCGCCGTCGTGATAACGCCCGAGCGCCTGCCCATGGCGGTCGGTCAGCGGGCCATTGTGCTTGACGATGCCCTCCAGCGCTTCCCAGGAGAGATTAAGCCCGTCGAAATCCGGATAGCGATGCTCCAGCGAGGTGACGACGCGCAGGGTCTGGGCATTGTGATCGAACCCGCCATGGGCCTGCAGACAGGTATCCAGCGCCCGCTCCCCGGCATGGCCGAACGGCGGATGGCCGAGATCGTGCGCCAGCGCCAGCGTTTCGGTGAGATCCTCATCGAGGCCAAGCTGGCGGGCCAGCGCGCGGGCGATCTGCGCCACTTCGAGCGAGTG
>Ga0209736_1000821_pt1 | contig 10058 bp, 6 predicted proteins | sample BlaSpr_A8_Ref_M3_FD_187992 | JGI IMG/M metagenome (GOLD analysis project Ga0209736, IMG submission 187992) | Forest soil microbial communities from Thunder Bay, Ontario, Canada - Black Spruce, Ontario site 2_A8_Ref_M3 (SPAdes) (version 2) | ecosystem: Environmental > Terrestrial > Soil > Boreal... | reverse complement strand
TCGAGAACGCCCGCGTCACCACGCGCATTCTCTACATCACTGCGCACCCCGACGACGAATCCGGCGCCGTGCTCACCTATCTGGCGCGCGGCCTCCACGCCGAAGTCGCATTGCTTTCACTCACCCGCGGCGAAGGTGGCCAAAACGATCTCGGCCCAGAGCAGGCTCCGCAACTCGGTCTGATACGTACGCAAGAATTGCTGGCAGCCACCCGCGGCTACGGCGTGAAACTCTTTTTCACCCGCGCCAAGGATTTCGGCTACTCGAAAACGCCCGAAGAAACGGAAAAAGTCTGGGGCGACCAGGTCCTGCAAGACATGGTGGAAGTCGTCCGCAGCTATCGCCCTACGGTGGTCATCAACGGCTGGGGCGGCGTTCACGGCGGTCACGGCCATCACCAAGCCGCCGGGCTTCTCACACCCAAAGCCGTGCAGCTCGCCGCCGATCCTAATTACAAACTCCCCGGCGTCTCCGCGGATCAAGAAGATGCGGCGCCTTGGGGCGATCGCAGGCCCGCCCTCCTGCTCGACTTGGATCGCAGCGAAAAGCCGCAGGGGTATCCTTTGCCTCTCGACGACGTCTCTCCGCTTTACGGGAAGTCCTGGCGCGAAATCGGTCTCGACGCTTTCGCCAATCATCGCACACAGGGAATCACCGGATTTCTCAACTCGCCGTTTCTCCGCCGCACCGTCACACTGAAACGAGAAGACGGCGCGGAATGGGATCCCGCCGCCCTGGCCGAGCCTATCGGCCCCCTTGATGAAGATTTCGAGGCCGGCAAATCGGTTGATCCGCTGATGCGCGCGGTCGACGCATCGCTTGTCGCTGCGCGCGATGCCACCTTGCGTCTCGATTTGAGGTCCGCAGCCGACGAACTGGTTGCCGCAGGAAAAAAGCTCGACCAAATTCCCGCGCCTTCCTCTTCCTTCCAGGTTCCTGCTCCCGTGCAGTCGCTTCTCCGGGCCACGCGCCGCAAGCGCGACAAGATTAATGCGGCGCTGATTCTGGTCACCGGTACTCGGCTCGACGCTATCGCCGATCGCAGCGACATCGTAGCCGGGGAAACGTTTACCGTTCGCGTCGAACCGCACCATCGCCGCAGCATCCCAGGCGATTTCCAGAAAGTGAATCTAACGCTCCCGACCGACTGGACCATCGTCAAGGAAGAAGCCGAAGCCAACGGCGCCATTCGCTTTTCCATCTCAGTTCCAGAAAGCCTTCGCCCGCCGCGCGGCTCCAATTCTTCGGAACCTCGCCAGAATTCTGCTGAGCCAGTTGCGACCGTTATAGCTCTATCGCCAGAGCCTCCGCCACTCCTCACCGCCAGCCAAGAGGAGGAAATAAACGACTACTCGTTTACCGCTGCCGCACCAGTCATTGGCATTCACGCCACGTCTACACGCGCCGATCGCATCGCGCCTCGCGTCGTGCCTGCGTATACCCTCGCCGTTGAGCCCAAGCAGGTCGTCGAAATCCTCGCCGCCGCGAAGCAGCGAAAGCCCTTCGAGGTTTTGCTCCGCGTGCATTCTTACGCCACGCAGCCAGGCAAAGTCAGCGTTGGCCTTGACGCGCCGCGCGCCTGGAACGTCAGCTCTCCCGTTTCTCTAAATTTCACCGCCGTCGGCGACCAATACGCTCGCTTCGAAGTCACCCCGCCGCTGAAGCTTGCCGCCGGCAACTATAGAATTTCCGCCCACGCCAGCAGCAATTCTGGCCGTGCGCCCAGCGCCAAAGACCAGAAATTCACACTATCGCTCGAGCCTCTGCCCACCCTCCCAACGCTGCTCTGGGCCGAGCCGGCGCAATGCCTCGTTCACGCCTTCGCCATCACCGTGCCGCAAAATCTTCACGTCGGTTACATCACCGCTGAGAGCGAGCCGGTTCCCGACGCGCTGCGCATGCTCGGCATTCAGGTGGACTTGCTCGATGCGCAAGCGTTGGCCTTTCGCGATCTTTCGAAGTTTGACGCCATCGTCGTCGGCGTGCGCGCCTACGAACTGCGCCCCGATCTTCCCGGCGCCAACCAGCGCCTCCTCGACTACGCCTCCAAAGGCGGAACCCTCCTGGTGCAATATCAGCGGGATTTCGCCTGGGACAAATCTTCCTACGCGCCCTACCCCGCGCTGATTTCTCCGCCCTCTCCACCTGCAAAAGAAGGAAGCACGCCGGCACCGCGACCCCTGCCGCGCATCACCGACGAAAATTCGCCCGTGAAATTTCTTAAGCCCAACGACCCGCTGCTCATTCGCCCCAACAAAATCAGCAATACCGATTTCAAAGGCTGGGTGCAAGAGCGCGCCCTTTATTTGTGGACGCAGTTCGACCCTAAATACACACCGCTGCTGGCCATGAACGATCCGGGCGAGCCAGAGCAGACTGGCGCGCTGGTCTACACCCGCTACGGCAAAGGCGTGTACATCTATACGGGCCTGGCCTTCTTCCGCCAACTCCCCGAAGGCGTCCCCGGCGCGTACCGGCTCTTCGTCAATCTGCTCGCGGCCTCGCGCCCCGATGCGGTGACATCGCGCAAGCGACAGAATTACCATTCCCGCGGTAAGCGATGAACTCGATCTGGAGACTACGTCTGAGTCCTTCTGTTGGCACGGCTCGGTGGCCAACTTACCCAATCGCCTGTAGAATCTAAACCAGTGCAGCACGAGTGGGTGTGTTGAAACTGCGTTACGAAAGTTCAATGTAAAGGCTCTGGTCCCGGAGCCGAAGTGACGGTGTCGCTAATGGATCGGGGGCAACATGCGAGGACCATCTTCCGTGGATTGCGAGAAGTCTTTCGCACGCACCGGAATTCCGTCGGCAAACATGATTGCCAAAACGCTGCCTTCCTCAAGCCACGACCGCACCAGCATTCCTATGGGCGAACCTTCATCATTTTCAAGCCTCGTCCAAATCACGACTCGTATCTAGAATCAGCTGGCCGCCGCTGGCTCTGTCTTTGCGTTAAGCTGTTCGCGGAACGATGCACCGCCCAGATATCCTTGTCGCGGAGAACCTTCTGTCAAAGGCATCTACAATGCAGAGCACTCCCTTCTCGGCGGAGTGGCAAGTTCTGATTGCCTTCGCGTCCCTTGATTGGAGCGCCGAACGCTTAAAGCATACCCTTCGGGGGCCGCTGGATTGGCCCGCGCTGCTCGCGCAAGCGGAAGAGCACTCCGTGCTCCCCTTGCTGGCCGCTCGTCTTCGCGAACTCTCACCTCGCGCTTTATCTCCAGAGATCGAAGCCAAGCTCCGCTCCTGGCAGCGTGCTCAGGCGGTTTTTACCCTCACTCTGACTGCGGAGCTATTTCAGGTTCTGGAACGCTTTGCAGTTCTCGATATTGCAGCACTTGTGACCAAAGGGCCGGCCCTCTCGGTGCGATGCTACGGCGATCCGGGAATCCGACAATATTGCGATCTCGATCTTATCGTCCGCGACGCGGATATGCGGCGCGTCACGGAAGCAATGATTGCGCTCGGGTACGCGCCCAAGGTGCCGCTCAGCGCCATACAAACGTCAAAGTTTCCCGGCGAGTATGCTTTTCGCAAGCTAGGCACAGAGCTTCTCGTCGAGTTCCACACCGAGCGAACATTTCGCTATCATCCGCAGCGATTGCCAATCGAAACGCTGTTTGCGCGGAGCTCTTCCGTCACGATCGATAGCCGCGCAGTCCCGGCGCTTGCGATCGAAGACGAACTCGTGCTCATCTGCATCCACGGCGCAAAGCATTTCTGGGAACGATTAATGTGGATCGCCGATGTAGCCGCGCTAGTTTCCAACAAGCACGCAATAAATTGGGAGCGCGCATGGGCCGCAGCCCACGAGGTTGGCGCGGAACGGATTTTGCGCCTGGGGTTGCGTCTAGCGATGGATGTGGCCGGAACGGCCTTGCCAGACCAGATTGCGGCGCAAGTGCGCGCGGACTTCACCGCGGCCCGTCTCGCAGCACAAATTGACAAGCGGCTAGCAGCCGCGGACACTCACAAGATGGGCATCGTAGAGCGCGCTGCATTCCGCGTGAAGATGCGCGGCGGTTTCTGGGATGGCCTGGCGTACCTACTGCGGCTATCGCTTTCTCCGACGGAGGAAGATTGGGTTGCGGGCGCGGAAACACAACGCTCTTGGGTCCTGGACGCCCTAAGCCGGCCAGTTCGCCTGGCCAGAAAGCACCGCCGAAATTCCCAAACGTAAGAAGCGTTCACGCGCGCGCTGCTGCCCGCAGTTGAAGCCTTCCGATGCAAAAAACAAAAGGTCCGGGCAATAAGACCCAGACCTTTTTTCTCGTATAAAGCGAAATACAGAAGGATTAAATGTTCGTGCGGCGCGCCGCCTTGTGCTGCACTTTAGGAGCCCTAGCAGGCAGTTCCACCGTGAGCGAGACCTCGCTGCGATTCCGCCATACGCCCAGCTTGGCCGGCTTGTCGTCCGCTTTAGCCGCAAGCTTCTGACGCAGATCACCCAGCGTGCGAACGCGCTCTCCGTTGAAGCTGGTGATCACGTCGCCCGCCTTCAATCCTGCCTTCTCCGCAGGCGAACCGCTGTTCACGCTACGCACCAGAATGCCTTCCCCGTCCGGCGCGCCGAAGAATGAGCCAAGCTGTTCGCTGATATCTTCCGCGTCGATGCCCAGCCGCGGATGGCCGCCGGGTAGCAGCGCGAAATCGTCGCCAAAGCCTGCGATCGCAGGCATGTCCGGCATTTCCACTTCGGGCATGCGAAACGCAAACGCGCCCGGAGCCGCTTTCATCCAAGCGCGGTGCGCTTCCTCCACTTGTCCCAGCGTGACTGTGAGAGTTTGTGCCCGCCCATCGCGCCATACAGTAAGCTGCGCCGTGCGTCCAGCGGGAATTTCATGCACCATCCTGCGGAATTGCGCCGCACCCTCCACGCGCTGGCCATTCACTTCCGTGATGACATCCTTTTCCTTCAAGCCGGCCTTCGCAGCAGGGCTTTCCTCCGTAACGCGGCCAACAACCACGCCGCGCTCCGCGGGAAGTTTCAACTCCTTCGCGGTATCAGCGGTAACTTCCCGCGCCTCGACCCCCAGCCAACTAGGACCTTCCTCGCCATCGAAACCCGCCATTTGTTGGACATCGAAATCGGGCAACTCCTTCACCAACTGCATCGCGTTATCATATTGTTCGACAGCCTGATCCGCGGATGCCAGCAGGTCCTCCGGTTCCACTTGGACGCGCTGCAACTTTTTCACTTTTTGCTTGTCCAGGTTTTTTACCTTTTGCTGCAAGACGGCGGTATCGGCATCCCTTTGTTCCTGAACGGCCGCCGACGGACTCGGCAGCGCGATGAGCGTGACACTGAGCGCCGCGAGCCCTCCCGCAACCAACAAAATCTCTTTCTTCATGTGATCCTCCCTTGGTTGCTTAGACGCACGTCGCGCTAAACCGTCGACCGCAGCGCCACCAATCGTATGCCGCCATTCACGGTATGCAAACGAATGGGAACACCGCCGCGCCCCAGCTTGCCGTGCATCTCGCGCGGCTTCAGCGTGCTCTCAAACGCCACCGGAAGTTCGGAAAAAAAGTTTCCGTTCAAGCAGCGAGTTTCCAGGTCCGCGTGAGTGTCGGCAGGGACAGCAAGAAGCACCGAACCGTTAGTTGTTTCCGCCACTGCGCCATTCTTGTCCTGCACATGGAGCAATTCCAGATGCACGTTGCCATTGGTAGTGCGGGCATGCACCGAGCCCCCGCCCTCGTACACCTCGATGTTCCCATTCACGGTGCGCAAATCCTCAACGGCCTCGACGCCGGAGATGCGCAGCGTGCCATTGACCGTGCCCAGGTGTTCGACGTGCGCGGCATGCGGCACGCGCACCGTGTATTCGACGGCCACCTCCACGCCTTCGTTTTGCGGATAGCGCGTCGACACAGAAATTGCACCGGGTTTGGCGTCCACATCAATGGAGACCAGCGCGAGATCAGCCTCGTTGTGCTTGGCGGTTTTCACCGCGCGAATCTCAATGGTGTCGCGGTCCCACCCTTGCACGTCCACCGCACCGTTGACGTTCTGCAGCTCGAACGAACCGCCCGGCTGCAGCGGATACGTTTGATTAAACTCCTTAGTGATCGCGAAACTAGGTACCGCAACAGCCGCGGAAAGAATTAAAGCCAAAAATGAAGCCAAGCAGAATGCACGGCGCACCATAACGTTCTACCTCCTTCGAGGATCAATTACCTTCCAGAATCGAGGACCCGAACGAAACCCGTGTGCCCGACACGCACTCGCGCCGCAACTACTCAGTGCAACTGAAAATTAAACGTCACGGTGGAAATCACCTCAACGGGCCGGCCACCCGCCGAAAACGGCCGCACCCGCCACTGCTTCACCGCACAAATCGCCGCATCCGCCAGCGTTGGCGAACCCTCAATGATTTTGTCGACCTCCACCCGGCCATCCTTCGTGGCATGCACTTGCAAACGCACAATTCCCTGAACGCCCGCGCGCCGTGCAATTTGTGGATACGCGGGTGCCGGCGAGGAAACGAAATGCTTTTGAAACTCATCCGGATCTTCGCGGATGCTACCTATGAACGCGTTTTCCAACGTGTTGAGCCAGCGATCGATCCAGTCGAGGTGATCGTCTGGTGCCGCGGCCAACTCCGGCATGCGCGAAGCGTCGGAACTATCGAAGCCCGCGGGAATTTGCACGCCATTCAACCGATCGCTAAGCCTTTCTCTTTGCTCGCGAATCAACGTCTGGTGCAGTGCAATTTCGGAATCCAGGAACTGCAGCCGAATCTTGCCGCCGGTGGTGCGCAGCTTGAGCGGAGCACCGCCGCCGTTCAGTGCCGCCATGGCGTGCACCGGACCGTTCCCCTGATGCTGAATCGTCAGCGCCAACGCGGGGTCGGCTTCGATGCGCCGCTCGCCGCCCGACTCCACAATGGCGTCGATGTCCGCGGCAAGATTGCGCGGGAGAAATACGACGATGTCGCCATTCCCGGACGTGAGCTGCGAGAGACCGGGCAGGCGAACGGTGCCACCGGAAGCAGACCCTGCGTCGGGGTTGATCCACGCGGTGATGGTGCCGCCCGCGGTCGCCGCGCGAACGGTTCCCGCAACGCGCGTCAGGCAAATGCTGCCGGCGCTCGATTCCACTTCCATCGGCCCGGACACATACATGATGCGAATCCCGCCGCCTCCGGTTTGCGCCCGCACCGAACCGCGCACTTCACCAAAATCGATCTGGCCACCGCCGGTGCGCACGCTGACCAGGTTGCCAGCTTGCCCCACCGTGATGTTGCCGCCGTCGGTCTGCAGGTCGGCGCGCCCGCCGATCTGCCCGGCGCGAATGTGCCCGCCGCCGCTATGCAGCGAAGCGTCGCCCGAAATGTTCCTGGCATTGATATGGCCGCCCGCGGTAAACGCCGCCAGATCACCGGTAACGTCAAGCACTTGAATATGCCCGCCTTCGGTTTCCAGCTTAGCCACGGGACGCTCGGTAGCGCCATTACGAAGGCCACCGCCGATGCCGATGCGACCCGTGCGGATGTTGCCACCCTGCGTTACCAGGTTGGCGAAGCCGCCGATGTCCTGCGTCTCGATGTCTCCCGCTTCCGTCTTGACCTCGACGTTATAATTCAGCGGCACACTCACTTCAAACAGCACCCAGTATTGCGCTGCCGAATTTGCGGAATGCGCCATCTGTGGCGGAAGCGTTCCGGTGATCTCCACGCCCGCAGGCGTTGCTTTGGCGATCACCGAGTAGCGATCGAGCAGATGCTGCGCAAGCGCCACGCGCGCATCGGTCTCGATATGCACCGCATACTGCACAACCGGAGCGGCGTTCGCATCCTGAGGAACTATTTTGACCGAGCCAAGGTCGGTATTAAGCCGCAGTGTCAGTCCCTGGGACGTTGGCAAGGAACCGGTGCGATCGGTGGAAGTGCGCGAACCTGCGGGATCACCGGCTTTGGTGAGTTCCACCCCGCGGCGCGTGTGTTCACGGCTGCCCGCGGGCGATGCCGCCACGAAAAAAACAATAGCGCAAAGAAGAAGGCACCAGCTTCCCTGGCAAGCTTTCGAGAAATCTCTACCTGAAGAATAAAGCGTTCGCGTCTTCATTTCTAAATTTCGAGTCTCATTTCGGCGGCCGCGCGAATTCTTTTCTTGCTTGAGTATGCGGCTTACTGTGCTTCACGCGGACCGATTTGCCGGAGAGCCGCGGCACTGCGCAGCCGGACATACGGGTTCGGGTCTCGACGCTGCAATCCCTCAAGCGCGCGGATCACGCGATCCACCGAAGGATCCGCAGGAATCTCCGAGGCATTCACTTCCGTACCGGAAAGATCAGCGCCTTCCAATGAGCGCACCAGCAAATTCACCGCTTCCACCCGCACGCCGGGGTTCGCATCATGCTCCAGCGCGTCCAGCAGCGTGTCGCGCACGCTGTCGTCCTCGGAAGAATCGCGCAGCGCTTCCAGCGCCTTCATGCGCACGGCAGCGTTGTGGTCTTTCCGCGCCGCGGACAGCAACGCGCGCCGTACTTCTTCATCTCCCGTGTGGGATTTCAAAGCATCCAGGCAATCCAACCGCACGCCCGGATCGAAGCGCTCGCCATTGGCTACCACATAGGTCAGCACGCGGCGAACCTCCGTGTCATCCACGCTACCACTCAGCACGAACGGCTGCTCGGTGCGCACCTGAAGCTGTACCGTGCCGGAAGACGCATCCGCGCCAGGCGCGAAGTTGATCCCGGCCACGGCCATCTTGGAAAGGTCTTCATTCGTGAGCGGCGCCGCGGCTTTCACATTCATCGCCTGCCCCACTCCAAATCCCGGCGCAGCTCCATCGCGTCCCGGAATCCAGAGCGCCACCTGCGTTCCCACCGCCAGCCCCAGCAAAATCAAAACCGCCGCGCTCCATGCCGGACGCAACGCCATCCACCGCCGCACCCAGCCAAATGGCATCCAATGTTCCTGCAAAGGTGGCGCCGACAAATCATCCAGCAATTCGGAAAGTTCGCTGCGGCACTGCGCGAGTAGCGCGCCGGATGGATCGAGCTGATCCGCCGGCTGAAACGTGCTCACCAGCGCTGTTTGCATCTCCCGCTCTTCACCAAGCTGCGCGGCACACGACGCGCAGACCGCCAGATGCGCATCAATCTGCTCACGCTCGGCCGGCTCCACTTCATCGCAGGCGTAAAACACCAGCAGCGGCGCAATCTCCGCGCAGCGTGTCAGCCGGGAGCTCATCGGAGCCCTCCCAGTTGCGTTCGCAATTTACGCGTAGCGCGAAACAGCGAATTCTTCACCGTCTCTTCAGTCGTGCCCAGCGCGTCGCCGATGGCCCGCAGCTTCAGCCCTTGATAATGCTTCATCTCGAAGACCACCCGCTCGCGCGGAGACAGCCGTTCCATCGCCGTAGCGATGCGCGCCTCAATTTCCTTGCCGAACAGCCGCCGCTCCGGGTCCAGTGTCGGCCGATGCTCCCGCTGCCGCTCGAAAAAGTCCGTAATCCCTTCATCGGAATGGCCATTGTTTGATTCCGGTGCCTGATCCTCTGGCCGCGCCTGACGCCGCCGCAGGTGATCCAGGCAAACATTGGTTACGATGCGATACAGCCAGGTGTAGAAGCTGCATTCAAAGCGGAATCGATGCAGGTTGCGGTAAACCTTCAGGAAGGCTTCTTGATAAACGTCGCGCGCGTCCTCTGGACGCTTCATCAGATTCAGCGCCAGCCGCAACACGTCGCGGTCATACCGGCGCACCAGCTCCTCGAACGCAGCTCGATTTCCGATCTGCGCTTCCGCGACTATGCAGCGCTCGTCAAGCTGGGGCAAAGAAGCCACCGTAGCCATGGCGTCCGTATCTGTAGCCCGGCCAGTAACACTAGCCAAAGCCAATCGAGGAAGCGGCATATTCGCTTTCTTTTCGCAATGAACCGGTGTTTTGGCCGTGGCCTTAACACCTTAGCGCAGGTTTATAGCACGCAGCATGGGACCTGTGCCAGCGCGAACCACCAATTTGGACGGCCTTTCGCCCAATGGGTGAGCAGCTACCTCCCCCTTCTAACGTATGGTTCACACCGTTTGTTTCTAAATTTAGACG
>Ga0209736_1000820_pt1 | contig 10060 bp, 9 predicted proteins | sample BlaSpr_A8_Ref_M3_FD_187992 | JGI IMG/M metagenome (GOLD analysis project Ga0209736, IMG submission 187992) | Forest soil microbial communities from Thunder Bay, Ontario, Canada - Black Spruce, Ontario site 2_A8_Ref_M3 (SPAdes) (version 2) | ecosystem: Environmental > Terrestrial > Soil > Boreal... | reverse complement strand
ATGAAGGTGAGCCGCGCGCCGTGGCGCGGCTCGAAGCCGTTCTTGAGCTTGTTTCGCAAATTGACGATGCGAGTCATATCCACCTCGAACATGCAGTGGACGTGAGCGCTGGTGCGGCGAGATTCGATCATCCGCTGCGCGATGATCTTGCGCATTTGGGACATCGGCACCAGGTCGCCTGGAATGACAGCCGGCGCAGGGGCTGAGGTTTGACGGGGTGCGGGAGCGGCAACTGGAGCAGTCGTGCGGTGCTCAACGAAATCGAGCACGTCCTGCTTGGTGACGCGGCCGCCGGTGCCGGTACCACTGACTTTTGCGAGATCCACGTTGTGCTCGCGGGCGAGTTTGCGAACGAGCGGGGAAGAGCGGACGTCGGAGTCTTCTTCGTCCTCGGAAGCGCTGGCGGCGGGCGCCGGCGGCGGAGCAGTAGCCTCTTTCTTTGGAGACACCGGTGCGGCAGGAGAAGGAGCAGGAGCAGCGGCCTTGGCGGAGGCGGAAGCGCCGCTACCGTCGCCAATCACACCGACGACGGTATTGACCTGAACGGTGTTGCCTTCGGAAACCTTGATTTCCTGAAGGACGCCGCTGGCGGGAGCGGGAATTTCCGCGTCGACCTTGTCAGTGGAAATCTCGAACAGAGGTTCATCGCGCTGGACCTTGTCACCGGTTTTTTTCAGCCACTTGGTGATGGTTCCTTCGAAAATTGATTCGCCCATCTGGGGCATGACTACGTCGGTTGGCATAGTTCCCTTTCCATGAAGCCCTGCGCAATTGGCGGGGGAAGAGCAAACAAACATTATAGCGAAGCTGAGAGTGACTTCGGGCGCAGAGCGCACGGGTCTGCGCCGGCCTCTGCGTTACGCAAAGGCGTCGCCTTGGTGTAGCGGGGGATGCGATTTCTTGTGGAGCAAAGAGCGATGAAGAAGTTTTTGGTGGTTGTATTTTTTTGCCTTCCTGCCTGCGGGCAAGCGGCGTACTCGGGTCACGGGTTGTACTCGGGCCGTGCGGCGTATGGTGCGTCGGTCTGCGGACCTGGAAACGCTTATGGCTGTTTTGTTTCTAACACTAACGTCATCAATTATGCGACTCCGATCCCGAGTTGGGGGCCGAACACCTGTGACTCGACGAACATGGACACGCTCTCACAGTGCGGCAACTTAACGGGAGCGGGTATGACTATTACGCCCTCGGATTTTGGCAACGCGATGACACGGGCTACGGACGTGAACTCGGATGTTGTGGTGGGGGTGAGCAACCCGAACACTACATGGCAGACCGCCGACGAACCGAGCGTCAATCTATGGAACTCCGATGACACGGCGATGCTGCTCCTCGTCAATGGCGGGCAGCAGTTCGTGTTTCTATGGGACGGGGCGGCAGCTTCCATTCTTACTCCCCGCGTCTCCTTTCCGGCGGGAACCGTGTGGTCTCGTTCCGCCAACAACCACATCTACAGCCTCGACAATACGACGGGGCCGGGAATTTATTTACAGGACATCACGGTAACTTTAACCCAAGGGTCGGGAGCGAAGTCCGTTTCGAACCTATTCGACCTCACCAACTCCCAATGTCTAATGAACTCGGTGAATGGCTACCCTTCCGATCCTTCTTACACCAATGGAGCTACCTTCCCGCTGAATAAGTGGACGGGGGCATTGGGCAGCAGTCCGGACGCTGCGATTTTCTCCGTCGCCCTCTCTTTACTTGGCGGACAGGGAAGCGGTTATTACATGGCCAGATGGACAGTTGGTCAAACCGGTTGCGAGCTCTTCAACACGTTGACCGGAACCGTTACGCGTAATGGGGTGCTCGTGGGTACGGTTCCAGACGCGGCTTGGGGCGGTGCGTTCGGTGGCAAAGGTCCCAGGTTCAAAATCCACGATACAAATCAACCCGATAATACGGTTACACTGCTGTCTTCTGGTGCCAACAATTATGTTTATGGCACTTACGTAGACGGAACGTTCTATTGGGGTGCAGGTACCAACTTCTCGCAGTGCGGCATCGGAGCGCCTAACTGGGCCGCCAGTCCCGCGCCCGCTTCGGCGCACTCGGACGGCGACCGGGTATTGCCGCTGGCCGGCAATCCCGGCGGGTTCATCTATCAGATCATCAATGGCGTCTCCGGCAATAGCGGAACCTCGGCACCGGTGTGGGATCAGACGCCGGGGCACGATGTCACCGAAACCTCGGGCACGCCGCTCGTCTGGCGCAATGTTGGCATCGGCACTTCCACTACACCCTACTTCACGTATTTTTGCGATGGGCACACATGGAAGGGATTTATCGGGCAAGCAGCGGGGAAGAGTTTCACCTACCACACTTACGCCGATCCACAAGTCCCGCGTACGAACCTTGCTCCCGTGATTAGTCCCGCGCAAGCAGGGGACAACCACCTCGGCAACACCAACGCCAACACCACCGACACGAGTTGGATGTGGGTGACCAGCACCGACGTGGGAACAGCAACCAACCTCCTCACGGGGCCACTGCCCAGTGCCTTCTACATGGAAAGCTACTTTGTGGCTCCGCCCTATAGTTCTCCCGGAGTCCAAAACTGTGTTTACGACGCGATTCTCTGCCCCTCTGGCACGCTCGGCCAGGTACGGAGAGCATTCCACTGTTTCGGTTCCGGGTGGCACAAGTCCTTCGACGTGCAAAACTGTATCGCGGTCGTTTCGCAGACCGGGAAATATGCCATGCTGGCGACCGACGGCATGGGTCAGTTTGGGAGTACGGCTGGCCAGGCAAAGTGTAATGTCGGTGCCCCGAACTGGAACAAGAGCGACAGCACGGACTTCGTGGTCGGTTCCAAGATGTTCCCCGACCCACAGCTGACTCCAACAAACCCAGGCAACTACATCTACAGGGTGCTGAACTGCACGGCGAACGGCGGCACGGGCACGTGCACCACGGGAGCTGCTATGCCGACATGGCCTCAATTCTCGACGGTTGCTGGAGTTGGAACATTCACGGAAAACGCGCCGGGGACTATCACCTGGGCAGCTGCTCCGGACGTAAATACTCCGATCAACACCGCCGTGCAGAACTGCCGCGCCGACGTGATGGTGGTGAAACTAACGCGATGAGTGAACTCGGGCTCGACTGAAAATCCCATGACAATCTCAGAGCATTTCACATTGGAGGAGCTTACCTTCTCCGAAGCGGCGGCTCGGCTCGGACTCGATAACACTCCGATCCCGATCGTTATTACAAACCTGCGACGGGTGGCGGCGGTCATGGAAAGAATTAGAACGCTGCTGGGGGACAGGCCGATCGTCGTGCACAGCGGCTACCGTTCGGCCGAGGTAAACCGTGCTGTAGGCGGAGTGGTAACGAGCGCCCATGGCCGGGGCCTGGCCTGTGACTTCGTTTGTTCCGCGTTCGGCACGCCGGCGGAAGTGGCGCGAGCCATCCTGAAGTCCGACATCGAATACGACCAACTTATCCTCGAATACGGATGGGTACACGTTGGCCTGGCGCAAGAGGGATCGTTATGCCGCCGGGAAGCCTTGACGAAGCGCTCGCCAGGGGCAGCGTATGAGTCAGGCATCAGGGCTTGACCGGCTTCACCACATTCCCCATCGACACGAATGTAACGCTATTACAAGGAGATCCTATCTTGAAAAAGTACGCTGCTTATCTGCCTACTGTTGTGCTGCTGCTTACCGCGATCGCTAACACCGCCACCCCGGCGATCGCCGCATTTTGGGCGAGCCATGCCAGCGCAGCAGCGATCTTTGCGCCGCTGGCCGTCATCGTGGCGCACTGGCTGCCTTCGCCGTATGCCGGCACCGACTCGAAAACTGACCAAGGGACTGCGAAGCCATGATGGTGACACAGTTCGCACCCACTTTCTGGGGCGGCTATGGCGCGTCCCTGATTGCTCTGCTCGGCTTCCTGGTCAATGGCGTCTTGACTTACGGGGCAGCGCAGAAATTGGCCGGCCAGCGCGAAGAGCAGAGAGTCGCGGATCACGAGTGGAAGAAAGAGCACTCCGCGCAGGCGAACCTGCGCGATGTGGCTATCGCGGCGCTTCAGGCCATGGGAAACAGCAATGAGGCCACGGTGAAAGGCGTTCAGGGGCAACTGCTGCTCATCCAGGCGGAGCTGCAAGCGCTCCGTAACCGGGCCGGGCACCTTCCCCAAAAGTAAGTAACTCAAAAATCAAAGGAGAACCGTTTATGAGGAAAGCTCTTATTGTCGTCCTGTCTCTCGCCATGTTCTGCACCGCATGTTCGACCGCTTGGGTGTCGACGCTCGATTCCATTCTGGCCGCGGCGGCGCCGGCGCTAATCAACATTCTGCAAATCGTCGCGGTTGCCAACGGCCAGCCGGTGAACACCAACCTGTCAGCGAAAATTAATGCCGACGCTACGATCATCAAGACGCTGGCCAGTGACTTCGCCAAGGCTTCGTCGGGATCCTCGGCAGGCTTTTGCCAGCAGTTGCAATCGGCTGTGAGTGTGTATCAGGCGGATCAGCAACTTGTGCTTCAGATCGCACAGGTGGGCGATTCAAACACGCAAACGAAAATTACGCTACTTGCTGATTTGGTGGCGGGCACGGTGAATGCAATCTTGGCAGTGATTCCATCCTGTCAAAACACGGCTGTGGCTCGAAACATGAAGACTTTGCCGCCCTACAACGTGTCCACCTTTGCGGATCATTACAACAGCATCCTGCTGGCGCCGACGGGTAATGCGGCTGTGGATGCGGCAACTCCGAAACTTAAACTTCATCGGCATTCGAAACTCGTGCGCGCGGTGACTTTCGGAAGGCTCGAGTAGCCCCGTGCTGGCCATCATTCTCTTCTTCCTCCTGAGCCATCGCGAGCCCTGGGTACTCGAATACCACTGTGAGGGGTCATCGGGAGATTTTTGCACCGATGGCGGTCATGGAGCGGAGAAGAGTTTTCCCAGTAAGCAAGAGGCGATTGATTGGATTCAGGGTAATTACATTTATTTGCCGGAAGCCCTGCGGCACGGCGACGTGCGGATGGCTTGCGTAGTCACTTATTTAGACGACGACGATCCTGACCCGATCACGCGCCTCCGTAAAGAGGTTGACTGCGACACGCAAGCGAATCTAGACAAGAAGAGGGGCACGGATACCCGCTGGAGTGATCGCTGGAGCGAGCGTTGGAGTGACCAATGATCCGCAAATTTGGCGCACTCCGCGACGTTCACGATGTGCGGGACCGGATGTACCGAGCTTCGCGGCTGGCGCCGGCGGTCCCGCTGCATGTGGATCTGCGGGAGTGGAGCGGTCCCATCAAGGATCAGGGCGAGGAAGGCAGTTGCACCGGACACGCCTTCTCGTCCGCGCGCGAGTGGATCGCGCGGAAGTATGAGAAGGCCTCTCCGATCCTGAGCCCGCAGTGCCTGTATGTCGAAGAACTGATTGCCGATGGTTCTTTCCCGAACGACGAGGGCGCGATGCCGCGCACCGGTTGTCAGGTGCTTACTGCGAAAGGTTGTTGCGAAGCGTCACTGTATCCCTATGTCGCGGGCAAGATCACCCCTCCGAGGGCGGAACAGGCGCAGAACGCACTCAAGTACAGGACTGGCGCTTATCACCGCATCGGAAGTTTGCCTGATTTTCTCAGTTGCTTGGCTGACCCTACGGCGTGGCCGGTTCTGGTCGGATTCGCAGTCTGCGAGTCGTTCATGTCTCAACAGGTGGCGGACACGGGCGTCATGCCACTTCCGAAACCGGGCGAAGGGCAACAGGGCGGCCACGAAGTGCTTTGCCTCGGTTACGACTTTCCGAAACAACTGGCGCTTATGCAGAACAGCTGGGGCGACGGTTGGGGACAGCGGGGATACTTTTGGATGCCGTTTGATGTGATCAGTTCGCCAGACACCGATCTGTGGATGGTGCATACCGGCGGGCCCTGGAATCTCGTCTAATACTCGCCGCTGGTGTGGAAGCGGGGCTTCGCCCCGCTTGGACAGGGCAAAGCCCCGTTGCCACATTTGCAGTCGTTTCAGGATTTCTTCTCAATCTTTTTCTCTACCTTCGCCCAGCTGTCTTTCAGAGCTACGGTGCGGTTAAACACGGGATGTCCGGGCTTGGAATCGGGGTCAACGCAAAAATACCCCAGTCGTTCGAACTGATAACGGCTTTCGATCGGCGCATTCGCAAGCGATGGCTCCAACTTAGCCTCCGCGATCACTTCCAGCGAGTTGGGATTCAAGTTCGCCGTGAACTCCTGGCCTTCTTCGATCTGATTCGGGTCTTCTTTGGTAAAGAGCTTGTCGTACATACGCACTTCGGCGTCGAGAGCGTGCGCGGCTGAGACCCAGTGGATCGTCGATTTCACCTTGCGTCCATCCGGAGCATTGCCGCCGCGCGTGCCCGGATCGTACGTACAGTGCACCTCAACCACTTCTCGCCTGTCGTTCTTTACCACTGTCTTCGCCGTAATGAAGTAGCCATAACGCAGCCGTACTTCGCGCCCGGGCGAGAGGCGGTAATACTGTTTGGGTGGGTCTTCGCGGAAATCGTCCTGCTCGATGTATAGCACCTTGGAAAATGGCACTTTGCGCTTTCCAGCGCTTTCGTCCTCGGGGTTATTAACCGCCTCGACTTCTTCAACCTGACCTTCAGGGTAGTTATCGATCACGACCTTCAATGGCCGCAGCACGGCCATCCTGCGCGGCGCGCGCTTGTTCAGGTCCTCGCGGACGAAGTGTTCGAGCATCGCAAGTTCCAGCGTGCCATTTGTTTTCGAAACCCCGATGGCCCCGCAGAAATTGCGGATCGCCTCCGGCGTATAACCCCGGCGCCGCATACCGGAGAGCGTCGGCATGCGCGGATCATCCCAACCGGTGACGCGTCTTTCCTGCACCAGAGTGAGTAGCTTGCGTTTGCTGAGCAGCGTGTGGGTAAGTCCGAGGCGATCGAACTCAATTTGCTGGGACGGAAAAATGCCGAGCTGCTCGATGAACCAGTTGTAGAGCGGGCGATGATCCTCAAATTCGAGCGTACAGATAGAGTGAGTCACGTGCTCGATGGAATCGGACTGGCCGTGCGCGTAGTCGTACATCGGATAGATGCACCACTTGGCGCCGGTGCGCTGATGCTCGGCGTGCAGGATGCGGTACATGACCGGATCGCGCATATTAAGGTTCGGCGACGACATATCGATTTTTGCGCGCAGCACACGCGATCCGTCGGGAAACTCGCCTTTGCGCATGCGCTCAAAAAGGTCGAGGTTCTCCTTCGGAGTGCGGTTGCGATGCGGACTGTCTTTGCCCGGCTCCGTGAGCGTGCCGCGATACTGGCGAATTTCTTCCGCGCTCAGATCGTCAACATACGCTTTGCCATCGTTGATCAGCTTGATCGCCCATTCGTAGAGCTGGTCAAAGTAATCGGAAGCGTAGTAGAGACCGTCCCAGTCGAAACCCAGCCAGCAGACGTCCTTCATGATGGAGTCGACGTACTCCTGCTCTTCCTTTTCTGGGTTGGTATCGTCGAAACGTAGGTTGGTTTTGCCGCCAAACTCGTCGGCTAAGCCGAAGTTGAGGCAAATGGACTTGGCATGGCCGATATGCAGATAACCGTTCGGCTCGGGAGGAAAGCGGGTCTGGATGGCGGCGTCGCCGAACTTCTTCGTTTTCAAATCTTCAATGACAATGTCGCGGATGAAATTCGAGGGGCGAGGCTCGGCGGGCGAGGTCGTGCCGGCTTCGATGGATTTAGACGAAGATGAATTCGCAGCGCTCATGTTCTTGATATTTTATATGGGAAGAGACGATTCGCGGTGAAGACCGCCTCAACAGCCATGGCTCAACGATGCCTTGGCCAAGTCCAATCCTCAACGCCGTGAACGAATCCGCGTGATAATCTGCGTCGAGAGGCAGCGCGTCTTTCCAGCATTCACCGTTAGCTGGCGGCGGGCTTGAGTTCTTAATGGCAAATTGCGTTCAATGCGGTCGCCAGCTTCCAGCCCTCACTTTTGGCAAGAAGCTTTGCCAGTGGTGCGTGCAGCATGAAGCTGCGCAACGAGGCGAGGATTCTCCCATCCAGCGGGTCGAACCCGCGCCATGGATGCGGCGGCAGTCCAGTTCGATGGCGGTCACGCAAGGCATTTTTGGAATCAACGTTGCGGTATTCGTAGCCATGACATTGGCTGGCGTTTCGCTCACCGAGCCAACAACGGCGCAGCTGTGGCATTGGGGAGCGAACTACGGCCCGCTCACCATCGGAGGCCAGTGGTGGCGGTTGTTGAGCTGTGTCTTCGTGCATATCGGCATTATCCACATCGGGTTCAATATGTGGTGTCTTTGGGGTCTGGGCAAGCTAGCCGAGTCGGTTTACGGTCATTGGACGTTTGGTGCGGTTTACCTGATCACCGGCGTAGCGGCTAGCGTAACCAGCCTCGCGTGGAATCCTGGCGGCACAAGCGCGGGAGCCTCGGGAGCAATCTTCGGAATTGCGGGAGCGCTGATCGCATCGTTTTATCTGGGCGAATTTTCGTTGCCAAAAGCGGCGGTGTCGGGACTGCTGCGAAGTGTGCTGATGTTTGCCGGCTACAACCTCGTATTTGGAGCAATGTCGGGTCACACCGACAATGCCGCTCACGTTGGAGGCCTAGTATCGGGACTGATTCTCGGCGCCCTCATCGCCCGGGTGGCTCCACAACACGATGACGCGGTTCGGCGAGTGGGAGTGCTTTTCGTTGGGATCGTGCTGGTCTATGGCGGCGCGGCGTGGTTGCATCATTCGCACGCCTACGTGCTGCACGCGACAAAGGGGCAGGCGCTGCTTACCGGCAACAAAACCGAGCAGGCGATAGCGGAACTTCAGACGGCGGTCCGGCAGCGACCAGATTATTTGCCAGCACATTACAGTCTCGCGCGGGCTTATTGGACCAAAGGCGACTTCCCTAGTGCGGAAGGCGAACTTCAGCGCATCATTGAGATCGATCCCAAGGATGAGAGGGCGTACTTCTCGCTGGGGATGGCGTATCTAGAAGAGAATCGCTTCCAACCGGCGCGAAACATTCTCACATCGCTGCTCACCGTGAATCCAAAGAGTCCCGACGCACATTTTGGGCTAGGAGCAGTTTCATGGGGCGAGCAGAAATATGCCGCGGCCCTCGAGGAATACAAACTGACGGCGCGACTCGATCCTGGCTATGACGGCGTTTATCAAGATATCGGACTGATGCAGGCCAAGCTCAAGCTCTACGACGATGCGATCGCATCTTTTGTGAAGCAGCGAAACAATGAGGACAATCCCAAAAACGAAAACGCCCTCGCCAGCGCCTATGATGCCAAGGGAATGCATCGTGAAGCTGAGCAAGCACGCCAGCTGGCGAAGCAGCTCCAAAACCATTAGGGCGAGAGCTTCTGAATGGCCTGCTCAATTCTTACCAGGGTGGTTTCCCGCCCGAGCACTTCCAACATCTCGAACAATGGCGGAGCGTTCTTGCGGCCGCAAACAGCTACTCGGATCGGTTGGAACATCTGTCCGGCTTTGAGCCCGAGCTCCTGCGCAGCTGCGCGGAGGTTTTGGTCTAGCGGGTCGTGTTTGAATTCAGTTTGCGCCAGGATTTCCCGAGCGCGGGTTAGAACTCTGAGCGCCGTGGCGGCATCGCCCTTCTGCGGGACGAGTTCGGCTGGGTCGTAGGGCGGGAGATGGTCCACGAAGAAAAAGTCGGCGACCGTGACGACGTCGCGCAGAAGTTTGATGCGCTCGCGAATGAGCGGGGTGATGGCGCGCATTTTTCCCGGCGCTATTGGGAATCCGGCGGCGTGGACGATGGGTAGCAGGCGCGCGCTGAGCTCGTCGACAGAGAGGGCCCGGATGTGCTCGGCGTTGAGCCACAGGGCTTTCGGGTCGAAGGCTTCGTCCGGTGTCGCGGCAGGCTCCTTGAAATTCACCACCGCGTTTGCGCGGTTGATGCCTTCGAGGGAAAACGCGTCGATCAGTTCCTGACGGGTCATGCTTTCGCGATTGTCTTTCGGCGACCAGCCAAGCAGGCAGAGAAAGTTGATGAACGCTTCCGGAAGGAATCCAGCGTCGCGGTAGGTGGTCACACTGACCACCG
>Ga0209736_1000819_pt1 | contig 10061 bp, 7 predicted proteins | sample BlaSpr_A8_Ref_M3_FD_187992 | JGI IMG/M metagenome (GOLD analysis project Ga0209736, IMG submission 187992) | Forest soil microbial communities from Thunder Bay, Ontario, Canada - Black Spruce, Ontario site 2_A8_Ref_M3 (SPAdes) (version 2) | ecosystem: Environmental > Terrestrial > Soil > Boreal... | reverse complement strand
AGCAGGTGCTGCCGTATCTGGATGTTCCGCGCGATGTGCCGCCGAACCCGCGATTGATTCAGGCAGCGTACAAACGTCAAATTGCAGCGGAAGGCGCGACGCTTGAGGATTTTTCGCCAACGGATTTCTCTGGGCAGCTGGACGCGCCTCCGGCGGCGTCGAACGAAGCAGAGGCTGAACCCAAATCGCACGCTCCTGAAATCGCCATGGCCGCGGATGAGGGCGGGGACATCACCGTGCCGGATTTTGCCGGCAAGACGATGCGCGAGGTCACGGAGATGTGTTTACACCTCGGGTTCGAGCCGCTGCTGGTTGGCAGCAATCTTGCAGTCGACCAGCATCCGGAGGCTGGAACGCAGTTGCGGCGCGGCGCGGAGGTAACCGTGCAGTTCGGGACGCCGCCACCGGCGAAGCCCGCGAGGGCACATGCAAGGTCCAGACGCTAAGATGAGTATCGGATTGAGGCAAACGCAAGAGAAAAAAGCCGAGTCCACCGCGAAGCATGCGAATAATGAACGGGGCCAATCCATGCCGGGTGGCATTGCGGGTCAAAGCAGGAAGCTGAACGCCTTGTTGCTGGGCGTTGAAGCCAGCGTGCCTGCGAGCGCAGGCGATCTGGATATTCGCCAGGTGGCTTGCGACTCACGCAAGGTGCACCCGCGGGCGCTATTTTTTGCGCTGCATGGAGCCAAGGCGGACGGAAACGCTTTTATTCGCGACGCGGTGTCGCGCGGGGCAGTGGCCATTGCCAGCGAAGACGCGGCGCCGGCGACGATGCCATCCAGCGTGGCGTGGATTCGCGTGACGCATGCGCGCAAGGCACTAGCTACCGCGGCGGCGAATTTCTTCGGACACCCGGCCAATGCACTGCGACTGGTGGCGGTGACCGGCACGAACGGTAAAACCACGACGACGTCGCTTGTCGACTCCATCATCAAGGCTTCGGGAGCACAGACCGGGCTCTTTGGTACCATTGCGTACCACACGCCGCTTGGCGATTATCCCGCGCCCAACACCACGCCGGAATCGGTGGACTTGCAGGGATTTCTCGCCGAGATTCGCGATGCCGGCGGGCGCTACGGTGTGCTGGAAGCGAGTTCGCATTCCCTGGCGATGGATCGTTTGTGGGGCTGCCATTTTGCGGCCGCGGTCTTCACCAACCTCACGCGCGAGCACATGGATTATCACAAAACGTTTGACGATTATTTTGCGGCCAAGCTGCGTCTTTTTGAAGGCACCGGAGCAGGTGTGCCGGACACTGCGGTGCTTAACATCGATGACGAATATGGAAAACGTTTGGCGGGATTGGCGAAAAACGCGGTCACGTATGGCCTTGATTCCGGTGCGCAGCTCACCACCAAGAAATTTCAGCTGACGTTTTCCGGGTTGGCGTTTACGGCGCAAACGCCTATCGGCAAAATCGATATTGAGTCTGAGCTGGTGGGGCGCATCAACGTGTGCAACATTCTCGCCGCGATTGGCGCGGCGCAGGCGCTCGGGATTTCCAATGAAGTTATCGCGAGCGGTATACGCAATCTTAAGATTGTTTCCGGCCGATTTCAGCCGATTGCCATGGGCCAGCCATTTCTGGTGGTTGTCGATTACGCGCACACCGACGATGCGCTGGAAAATCTGATTCGCACGGCGCGGGAGCTGAATCCCAAGGGCCGCATCATCACACTCTTTGGGTGTGGTGGACTGAAGGATCGCACCAAGCGTCCGGTGATGGGTGAAGTGGCTGGGCGGCTCAGTGATTTGACTATTTTGTCCAGCGACAATCCCAAGAGCGAGGACCCGCTGAAAATTATCAGCGACATTGTAGTGGGCCTGCAAAAAACCCACGGCAAATACATGATCGAGCCGGACCGCGAAAAAGCCATCGGCCTGGCGATCGACGAAGCGCGCGCGGGAGACATCCTGCTGCTGGCTGGGAAGGGCCACGAGAATTATCAGATTCTCGCGGACCGCACATTGGAATTCGACGATCGCGAAGTGGCGCGCAGCGCACTTCGCGACCGCGGATTCGATAAGCCGGAGGAAGGCCCAGGGTTTGGCACGTAGCGCGCTCTATCCAACGGGAAAAGAGGCGCTTCGAGCGGTAGTTACCCTTACTTAAGGAGGAGCCCTCAAAACGGTGAAAACAAGCCGACGCGCGCGGTATCTTCGTAACGCCAGCTCTTTGAGGAATTTATGCGGTGGACGCTTGTACAGATTTCTGAGCCGATGCTGGCTGCGCTTGGGTCGGGGCTCGACCCCATGGCCCGGGTGGCCGGCGTCTCGATTGATTCTCGCACGATACGTGCAGGAGAACTGTTCTTCGCCATCCACGGACCGCGTCACGACGGACACGATCATGTGGCTGCGGCTCTCGGACGCGGAGCGCTGGCCGCGGTGGTGGCGGAATCGCGCGCGCGCCAATTCCCGGACACCGTACGCGACTCCTGCCTGGTTGTGGACGACACCCTCCACGCGCTGCACGGGCTCGCGACCGCCGTGCGCGTGGCTTGGGGGAAGAAAATTGCCGGGGTCACGGGCAGCGTGGGCAAGACCACCACAAAAGAGATCCTGGCGGCGGTGCTGGGCGCGAAGCTACGGGTCTTGAAATCCGAGGGCAATTTCAATAACGCGTACGGGCTGCCGCTGACGATGTTTCGGCTGGAAAATGAGCACGATGCCGCGGTGTTGGAGATGGGCATGTCACGGCGGTATGAGCTGCAGGAGCTTGCCGCGATTGCCAAGCCGGACGTTGGCGTGGTCACGCGCGTTGCCCCCGCTCACTTGGAATTTTTTGCGTCGGTCGAGGAAATTGCCCTGGCAAAACGCGAGTTGATAGAAGGATTGAATGGGCGCGATTCAGTTGCGGTGTTGAACGCCGACGACCCGCTGGTGGCGGCGTTCGCCTCGCAAGCGCCGGGACGTGTGTTGACATACGGCATCGAGAGTGGCGCGGATTTTCACGCTGAGGCTATCGAGGATCGCGGAGCACTGGGCTCGGCATTTGTTTTGGTGGAAAACGGAAAGCGCACGCGGCTGGAATTGGTGCTGCCAGGCCGCCACATTATTTCCAACGCGCTCGCTGCGTTGGCAGCGGCCAGCGTTTGGGGAATTGGTGCGGCGGAGGCGCAAGGCGTTTTGCGCACACTACAGGCGCCCGCGATGCGCGGGGAGTTGTTGCGCTTTACGAATGGAGCGGCGCTGATCAACGACAGTTACAACTCGAGTCCCGCGGCGCTGCACGCGATGATCAAGGTACTGGCCGCCACGCCGAACTATCGCCGCCGGATTCTGGCGGCCGGGGAAATGCGGGAACTGGGCGCGACTTCGGCGCAACTTCATCGCGAAGCCGGCAAATTTGCGGCGACGACGGGAAAGATCGATTGGGTCATCGGCGTGGAAGGCGATGCCGCCCAGATCGTGGAAGGCGCGGTAGCCGGTGGCGTTCCGCGGTCGCAGACCAAAATGTTCGCGTCGTCCGAAGAGGCCGCGAAGTTTCTCGCGGAGTTTGTGGCGCCCGGAGATTTGCTGCTGGTGAAAGGCTCGCGTGGCGCCAAGATGGAGCGCGTGGTGGAGGGCTTGCTTGTGGCCCACGCGCCGGGGCTCGAAGGCGCGGAGAAGGTGCGACACTAAATGCTTTACTACCTTCTCTATCACGTCCTGCAAAAATATTTCAGTCCCTTCAACGTTTTTCGCTACATCACCGTGCGCACGGTATACGCCAGTCTCACCGCCATGTTTCTCGCGCTTGTATTTGGACCCTGGCTGATTCGCAAGCTGCGCGAGCTGCAGATCGGCCAATATATTCGTGAGGAAGGGCCGCAAAACCATCAGAAAAAAGCGGGCACGCCGACGATGGGGGGCGTGCTGATTGTGCTATCAACGATGGTGCCGACGCTGCTGTGGGCTGACCTTACCAACGGTTTTGTGCTCCTAACGCTGTTTGCGCTTTTGGGGTTCGCGGCCATCGGGTTCGTGGACGACTACGCCAAAATCTCGAAGCAGCAAAATCTGGGGCTTACCAGCAAGAAAAAGTTTCTGCTGCAGATTTTCGTCAGCTCCATGGTGGGCATCGGCCTGCTAACGCTGGCCACACGCAGCGCCTATTCCACGGAATTGATGATTCCGTTTCTGAAACGAGTCCATCCGGACTTGGTGATCCACACGTTGTTGCATTCCGAGCATGTCTGGCCTTTGGCATTTGTGCCTTTTCTGATTTTTGTCTCCGTTGTTATTGCCGGCGCTTCCAACGCGGTCAACCTCACCGACGGTCTCGATGGCTTAGCAATCGGGTGCACGGTGATCGCCGCGGGCGCGCTGACCATTTTGACCTATGTAAGCAGCAACTACCGTTGGGCCACGTACCTCGAAATTCAGTACATCCCGCGCGTTGGAGAGCTGACCGTTTTGTGCGGCGCGCTGGTCGGCGCTTCGCTCGGTTTTCTCTGGTACAACGCGCATCCCGCCGAGATCTTTATGGGCGACGTGGGCTCGCTATCGCTCGGAGGAACGCTGGGGGTCATCGCGGTAATCATCAAGCAAGAGATTTTGCTGTTCTTCGTGGGCGGAATTTTCGTGATCGAAGCGCTCTCGGTGATTTTGCAAGTGGGTTCGTTCAAGCTGCGCGGGAAGCGCATTTTTCGCATGGCGCCTATTCATCATCATTTTGAATTGATGGGTTGGAGCGAATCGAAGGTGATCGTGCGCTTTTGGATTGCCGCGCTGGTGTTCGCGTTGTTTGCGCTGACGACTTTGAAGTTGAGGTAAGCAACACCGAAATTGAGGTAGTCATGCCGGGCCCGGTGGACCTGAAAAGCAAGCGCGTGCTGGTCGTGGGACTGGCGCGCACGGGAATAGCCATGGCGCAGTTTTGCGCCAGCCGCGGGGCTGCCGTCACCGCAACGGATTCGCGCGGTGAAGCAGAGATCGGTGAAGAAGTCGTCGCCAAGCTGCGCGCCGCCAATGTGAGTCTGGAGCTTGGCGGCCATCAGGAGCCGACATTTTTGCGGCAGGACCTGATCATTCCCAGCCCGGGCGTGCCTGCGGATGCTCCAATGCTGCAAGCCGCGCGCGCCAAGGGCGTGACCATTTGGAGCGAGATCGAACTTGCGTACCGGTTTCGCCAAGGCAAGCTGATCGGTATCACCGGCTCGAATGGGAAGACCACGACGACTTCATTAGTTGCGCACATTTTGCGGACTGCATCCTTTCCCACCATTCTTGCCGGGAATATCGGCACGCCGCTGATTTCCTGCGTTGCGCAGATGAGGCAAGACACAGTGACCGTTGTCGAGCTCAGCAGTTTCCAGCTCGAGCTGATTCAGGAGTTCCGCACGGACATCAGCGTGTTCCTCAATCTCACGCCGGATCACCTCGACCGCCACCACAGCATGGAGCTTTACAGCAAAGCTAAGGCGCGCATTTTCGAGAACCAGCGCGAAGAAGATTTCGCGATTCTGAACGCCGATGACCTCGGCACGACGCCGCTCGCGCCAACGCGCCCGCACGTGTTTTGGTTCAGCCGCAAACAACGCGCGGCGCAGGGCGCGTTCGTGCGCGGCGACGATATTGTGTTTCGCTCGGACGGCGGGGAAGAAGTCGTGATCAATCGCGACGAAGTGCCGCTGCTTGGCGCTCACAATCTTGAGAACGTGCTGGCGGCAATTGCCACTGCGCGACTCGCAGGGGCGAGCGCTAAAGCGGTCGCGGAAGGCGTGCGCTCGTTTGCCGGCGTCGAGCATCGCCTCGAATTTGTGAGCGAGATCAACGGCGTTCGCTATTACAACGATTCCAAGGCCACCAATGTTGACGCTACGCTAAAAGCCCTCGATGCCTTTCCCGGCCGCATTCTGTTGATTCTTGGCGGTAAGGACAAGGGAAGCGATTACACCTTGCTGCAAGCGCCGTTGCGTGAAAAAGCGATTCTGGCGCTGCTGATTGGCGCCGCGGCTGACAAAATCGCGAGCCAGATTGATGGCGTTGTGGCCATCGAACGCGCCGGGACTCTCGATCAAGCGGTCGCGATCGCCTCGCAATCGGCGCGCGCTGGAGATGTTGTGCTACTGGCTCCCGCGTGCGCGAGTTTCGATCAATTTGAAAATTACGAGCATCGCGGCCGCGTCTTCAAAGCATTGATACACGAAGTGGAACAGCGCGCGAACGAGCTGCCGAGCACGAATCGCGGCGTTAATTCCGCGAGGAGGTAAACACTAAGTGCCCAGACGTCTTGAAAATGATCGCTGGCTCTTTGGGGTGACGCTGGCGCTGTGCTTGCTCGGCGCGGTGATGATTTATAGCGCTTCCGCCGTTACAGCCGACCAGCAGTACGGACGCTCGTATATTTTTCTGCTGCGCCAGGCTGCCTGGTTGCTCATCGGATTGCTGGGGATGTTCGCGCTGATGCGCACCGATTACCAACGTCTCAGAGAGCCAGCCGTCGTGTACCCGACCATCTTTCTAGTTCTACTAATGCTCGTGGGCGCATTTTTCCTGGACAAATCGCACGCCACGCACCGCTGGATCAAGCTGGGTCCGGTGAATATTCAGCCTTCCGAGTTGGCAAAACTCGCCGTCGTTCTGTATCTGGCATGGTTTCTGGATTTGAAGCGGCGCGTTGTGTCGTCGATGGAATTCTGCAAAGAGGATTTTATTTACACCATTCTACCCGCGGCTGGACCGATTCTCGTTTGCGTGGTGCTGGTTCTGTTGCAGCCGGATCTCGGCACCTCTGTAGACATCGTGCTGATTGCCACGGCGATCCTTTTCGTCGCGGGGCTTTCCTGGAAGTGGCTGGTCACCGGCGCGGCGGCTGGGCTGCCCATTCTCTATCTTTTGATTACGCACGTTTCGTACCGACAAGCGAGACTCATGGCGTTTCTCGATCCCGGCTCGGACCCGCAAGGCGCGGGCTTCCAATTGCTGCAGTCACTGATTGCCGTTGGCTCCGGCGGATTTACCGGCGTCGGCTTGATGGAGAGCAAGCAAAAACTTTTTTACTTGCCAGAAGCGCACACGGATTTCATTTACGCAGTGATCTGCGAGGAATTGGGTTTTATCGGCGCGATCATCGTAATCGCTTTGTTCGGGGTTTACGGCTGGCGCGGACTGCGCGCGGCGTTCGCGGCGCCCGACGGATTCGGACGATTGCTCGCACTGGGAATCACCGCCATGGTGCTGTTTCAGGCGCTGATTAATTTTGCCGTGGTGTTGGGTATGGTTCCGACTAAAGGGATTCCACTGCCGTTTGTGAGCTACGGCGGATCGAGTTTGTTGGTGATGTTACTGGCTACCGGCGTGCTCCTGAATATTTCGCAGCAAGCGCGGGAACCGGCATGGTGATCGACCTTGCTTGTAGGGGCGCAGCATGCTGCGCCCCTACTCGGCAGGAACGTCAGCAATGAAACTCTTGATTGCCGGCGGCGGCACGGGTGGTCATGTTTTTCCGGCGCTGGCCATCGCGCGCGAATGGATGTCGCGGGGAAAAGAAAGAGAAGTCGTGCTAGTCGGAACACAACGAGGAATCGAGATGAAGCTGGTGCCGCAGGCCGGGCTGCCACTCGAGACGCTACGCGTTGCCGGCCTCAAAGGAAAAGGCGGCGCGACGTTGGTAAAGAATCTCGCCATGCTCGGGCCAGGCCTTGCCGATGCGTTCCGCGTTCTCCGCAAGCACAGGCCCGTCGCGGCTTTCGGCGTTGGCGGCTATGCCGCGGGTCCGATGATGCTGGCGACCTGGTTAAGCGGAGTGCCTAACGTAATCTTCGAGCCGAATGCCGAGCCAGGTTTCACCAATCGAGTCCTCGCGAAGATCTCCAAGCGCATTGCCACGGGCTACGACATTTCCGCGCGTGCCTGGGGCAAAAAAGCGGTGATCACCGGCTGCCCGGTGCGCACCGAGTTTTTCTCGATCGCGCCGCGAATCCCGCAAAAGCCATTTCGTTTGCTAATCACCGGCGGAAGCCAGGGTGCGCTGGTCATTAATCGCACCATTGTTGACGCCATGGACCGCCTCGCGGCGCGAAAAAATGAATTATCCATCGTGCACCAGACCGGCGAACGCGACTACAATGCGGTGCGCACCGCGTACGCGCGGCGCGAGTATTCCGCGGAGGTCGTGCCCTTTCTCACGAATATGCCCGAGCGTTTCGCCTGGGCGGACGTCATCGTCTGCCGGGCCGGCGCCATCACCGCGGCGGAAATTGCCGCTTCCGGGCGCTCCGCGATTTTTATCCCCTTCGGGCACGCCACCGACAGCCACCAGTTGCGCAACGCCCAGGAGATGGCGCGCGCCGGCGCAGGCCGCGTGATTCCGGAGCCGGAACTCACCCCCGAGCGCCTGAGCAGCGAAATTTTCTCCCTCCTCGACCAGCCCGGAGAAATCGAACGCCAGTCGTGTGCCGCGCGAAGCCTGGCCCGGCCAAACGCCGCGCGCGACATTGTCGACATGATCGAAGAGGTTGCCCGAGGGTAGAGCCATGATGGTTTCGTTCCGCAATTTTCAGCGCATTCATTTAGTGGGCATCGGCGGCATCGGCATGAGCGGTATTGCCGAAGTGCTGCTCACCCTCGGCTATTCCGTTTCGGGCTCGGACACCAAACCCTCGAGCATCACAGAACGCTTGCAGAATCTCGGTGCCACGATTCACGAAGGACACAAGGCCACCAATGTGGAAGGCGCGCATGTTGTCGTGACATCTTCAGCGATCAGGGCCGACAACCCGGAAGTGGTCGAGGCACACAAAAAGAAAATCCCGGTGATTCCGCGCGCGGAAATGCTGGCGGAGCTGATGCGCTTAAAGTACGGCATCGCGGTAGCCGGTGCGCACGGAAAAACGACCACCACCTCAATGGTCGCTTCCGTTCTCGCGGAGGCCCACCTGGACCCCACATTCGTAATCGGTGGACGCGTGAATCAAGCGGGAACCACGGCGCGCCTAGGCAAGGGCGAATTTTTCGTGGTCGAAGCAGACGAAAGCGACCGCAGCTTCCTGCTGCTCGCGCCGGTGGTCTCCGTGGTCACCACCATCGACCGCGAACATCTCGATCAGTACTCTTCGCTCGAGGACATTCAGGATTGCTTCGTGCAATTCGTCAATCGCGTGCCGTTTTACGGCGCTGCGATTCTGTGCCTCGATGAGCCGAATGTGCAGGCCATCATCCCCAACGTCAAGCGCCCGATCATTACCTACGGGACGTCGAGCCAGGCCGATCTCATCATCAGCGATATCAAGCTCGAAGGCCTTGGCAGCGAATTTCGCCTGACATATAAAGGCGACGACCTCGGCATTTTCCAACTCTTTCATCCGCCGGGTATCCACAACGTGCGTAACGCCGCGGCTGCTGCGGCCGTCGCGCTATATCTAAATGTTCCCGCGGAGTTGATCCGCGAAGGCCTCGGCAAATTCGCGGGGGTCGGCCGGCGCTTCGAGATCAAGGGCGCGGTCAATGACATTACCGTAATCGACGACTACGGCCATCACCCGGCCGAAATCCGCGCCACCCTCGAAGCCGCGCGCATCTGCAAATTCAATCGCCTGCTGGTGCTCTTCCAGCCGCACCGCTATTCGCGCACCCAGCATCTATGGAATGAATTCTGCAGCGCTTTCAATCTGGCCGACGTTTTGGTGCTTACCGACATTTACCCCGCCAGCGAAGCACCCATCGACGGCATCACCAGCGAAGCGTTGGGTGACGCCATTCGCAAATCCGGCCACAAACAGGTTTTTTATTACCCGTCCATGCAGGCCGGCATCGAGCGCCTGCTCGCGGAAGCCAGACCCGGGGACGCCATCCTCACCATCGGCGCAGGCAATATCAGTCGCGCCAGCAACGAAATTCTCGCGTTACTGCGAGCGGAGCGTCCAGCGCAACATGCGTATTGAAGACAAAAAAGTACTGGGGACCTTGCGCGAGCTTGGCGTCGAGCTGAAAAGCGATGCTTCGCTCACGGACATCACCTACCTAGGCATCGGCGGCACTACGGACCTTCTTCGCCTGACGCGCCACGATTCGATTCCCGAAGTGGTGAAGCTACTGGAGGCCAACGGCATCCCCTTTAAATTTCTCGGCGG
>Ga0209736_1000818_pt1 | contig 10063 bp, 7 predicted proteins | sample BlaSpr_A8_Ref_M3_FD_187992 | JGI IMG/M metagenome (GOLD analysis project Ga0209736, IMG submission 187992) | Forest soil microbial communities from Thunder Bay, Ontario, Canada - Black Spruce, Ontario site 2_A8_Ref_M3 (SPAdes) (version 2) | ecosystem: Environmental > Terrestrial > Soil > Boreal... | reverse complement strand
CCGTGTAGGCGTAGGTGTCGGCGGTGATGTCGAGACCACCGGCACGCGCCGCCTCGATACGCTTGATCACATCGGGCATGCGGCCCCAGTTCTTCTTGCCCGCGACCTTCAAATGCCAGATCTCCGCCGGGATGTGCGCTTCGCGCGCGATGCGGAAGGTTTCATCGAGAGCGGCGGCCATGCCATCCCCTTCCGAGCGCATGTGGGTGGCGTAGATACCGCCATAGGGGGCGGCTTCAGCAGCCAACGCAATCAGTTCCTCCGTACCCGCATACGGGGCCGGGGCATATTCCAGCGACGTCGACACACCGACGGCGCCCTGCTCCATGGCCTCGCGCACCAGGCTGCGCATGCGCGTGAGTTCCGCGGCTGTGGGCGGCCGATCCTCGCCGCCGATCACGACTTCGCGCAGCGTGGTCGCTCCCACGTAGGAAGCCAAATTGATGCCGATACCTTGGCGCTCGAGCCGCGCGAAATACTCGCCAAGCGACTGCCAGTCCGCTGTGAGGCCATAGTGCTCCAAAGTCTGCGCGGCTTCGGCACGCGCATGGCCGCTCATCGGCGCCGGCGACGTGCCCTCACCCGTGATTTCGGTGGTGATGCCCTGATAAATCTTCGACGGCAGCCGCGGATCGACCAGGATGGTAAATTCGGATTGCCCGAGCATGTCGATGAAGCCGGGCGCGACCACCAAGCCTGCCGCGTCGACGCGCTGTTTTGCTGCGGCGGTCTTGAGTTTGCCGATGGCCGCGATGCGCCCATCGCGGATACCCACATCCGCCGTGTACCAAGGCGATCCGGTGCCGTCGATGACGTGTCCGTCGGCAATGATCAGATCGAAGGGCGGATCTGCGCCGAATGCGCGGGCGCCGGCCAGCAACGCAGCCAATGCTGCAAGACGAAGCAGCGGTGACATTTTCATCCCAGGTTCAGCCCCAAAGTACGCGCGAAGGCAGGCGCATGCGACCCTGATCGTACTCGATCCCGTGCTCTCGGTCGCCGGCGTGCAGCAGCGGACCATCCAAATCGACATACTCCGCCAACTGCCCGACGACCATCCCCGGCGCCATGGCCAAGGAGGTTCCCGCCATGCATCCCACCATCACTCCGAGACCCAAGGAGCGAGCGTCGCGCGCCAGTGCGAGCGCCTCGGTCAGGCCGCCGGTCTTGTCGAGTTTTACATTCACGACCTGGTACAGGTCCTTGATCGCCGCCAATCCCGCACGGTCGGCGAGCGACTCATCGGCCGCGAGCGGTAGCGGCCCCGTATAGTCGCGCAAGGTCTCGTCTGCACCGCGCGGCACCGGTTGTTCGACCAGCACCACGCCCAGCGATTTCATTTCGGGCGCCAATCGATTGAGCAGGCCGCACGTCCACGCCTGATTGGGATCGACGATGATGCGCGACGCGGGACTGATCCCGTGCACCAGGCGTACCGCCTCGAGTGGACGCTCGCCGTCAACCTTCACCTTGATCAATGGCCAGCGCGAGTAGCGGCGCGCGCCCGCCGCGACCGCCTCGTCGGTGTCGATACCGAGGGTGATGCAGGTTATAAGCGCCCGCGGCTGCGCTATTTGCGCCAACGCCCACACCGTCGTTCGCCGGTGTTTTGCCGTCAAATCCCACAGCGCACAGTCCAGGGCATTGCGCGCGCCGCCGGCGGGCAACAGCGCCGCCAACATCGGGAAGTCAAGCTCGCCGCCGTTGCCGCGTTCGACTGCGGGCCGAATCGCTTCGATCTGCGCCACCAGCAGCGGCACAGTTTCACCGTCGTAGTCGACGCCTGCCGCTTCGCCGCGGCCCACGTGTCCGTCGGCGTCGGTGAGCGTGACCACGACGACATCGAGCGCCGCTTCCGCTCCGCGTGACACGCGGAACGGGGACTTGTACGGCCAGGTCTCGCAATCGATGTTCAATTGCATCGCTGCGCCGCAGTCACGAATTCCTGCACCTGGGCCTGCGGCGTCGCGTACGAAGTCACCAAGCGAATGGCCACACCGGCCGGCACGGCACTCAGCGGCCATCGATAGAATTCGAATCCTTGGTTCTCCAATGCGGCGACGGTGGTTTCCGGGAGCGCGACGAATACCTCGTTGGCGTCGACCGATTGCAGCAGGAAAGCGCCTCGAACGCTGCGCAACCCCTCAGCGAGTCTCGCGGCCATCGCGTTGGCATGACGGGCGTTGGCGAGCCACAATCCATCCTCGAAATACGCGAGCAGCTGTGCGCTCACGAACCGCAGCTTCGACCACAGATGCCCTGCCCGTTTGCGGCGGCGCTCGAAATCCCGTGCGCGGGCAGGATCGAAAAACACCACCGCTTCGGCGCAAAGCGCCCCGTTCTTGGTGGCACCCAGCGACAGCACGTCGATCCCGCTTTGCCACGTGGCCGCGGCAGCAGTGCAGCCGAGGTGCACCAGCGCATTGGCAAAGCGCGCGCCATCCATGTGCATCGGCAGACCCTGTTGTCTCGCCACGGCGGCGAGCGCGGACACCTCCGTCAACTCGTACACCGTTCCCCACTCGGTGGCCTGACTCAAGCTCACGGCCCCGGGCTTGACGTGGTGCACGCCCATGTCCTCTGCGAACGCGATGGCGCTCGCCAATTGTCCGGGAGTGATTTTGCCGTCGGGTGACGGAAATCCGATTATTTTGGCGCCGCCCGTGAATAATTCCGGTGCGCCGCATTCATCGGTGGCGATGTGCGCCGCCTGATGGCAGTACACCGCGCCATAGGGCGGTGTGATCTGCGAGAGCGCCAGGGCGTTGGCTGCGGTCCCCGTCGTCACCGGGAAAATCGCCACCTCCCTGCCGAACACGTCGCTCGCTTTGGTTTGCAGCTGCCGGGTCAAGTCGTCGCCGCCGTAGGATGGCACCGACCCCAAGTTGGCCGCGTTGATGGCGGCCATGATGGGTGCGCATGCAGGAGTCACATTATCGCTCTTGAAGTTCCGGCTCAACTTAGGTTCCTCGATCGCGCCGCCGTTTGCGTGCGCCATCAGTGTAGGCGCTGCCATTCGCGCGCATCAAACTTTGGATGTTTGGCCTTCCCGCTGCCAAATTGCAATGCCCGGCGCGGCTCAAGGGCTCGGCTTAGGCGACATCCACGTCGATTCTGCGCTCAACGAGCGCCTCGCCGCCGATGCTAGGAAGCCAGCGCCGGTGCGGGCCGCGTACCGTTCAGCTTGATATTCAAACGCAGCTCGTTCGCCGAATCGGCGTTGCGGATCGCTTCTTCGTACGAAATGTCGCCATCGTTATAGAGCTCGAACAGGGACCAATCGAAGGTCCGCATGCCCAGCTCCCGCGATTTCGACATGATTACCTTTATCTCGTGAAACTCGCCCTTGAGAATTTTTTCGGCAATGATGGGCGTATTGATCAATATCTCCATGGCAGCCTTGCGTCCCTTGCCGTCGACCGTCCGGATCAAGCGCTGCGAAACGATGGCCTTGATGTTGGAGGAAAGATCCATCAGCAACTGCTTGCGGCGCTCCTCGGAAAAGAAATTGATGATGCGATCGAGGGTCTGGTTGGCGCTGTTCGCATGCAGCGTACTCAAGCACAGATGCCCGGTTTCGGCGAAGGCCACCGCATGCTCCATGGTTTCGGCATCGCGTATTTCGCCGATCAAAATGACGTCGGGTGCCTGGCGCAAGGTGTTCTTCAAGGCGTGATGCCAGGTATGGGTGTCGATGCCCACTTCGCGATGCGTGATCAACGATTGCCGCGATTGATGCACGAATTCGACGGGATCTTCCACGGTGACGATGTGGCCGGGCGTCGAACGGTTGCGGTGATCGATCATGGCGGCAAGCGATGTCGATTTACCTGAGCCGGTGGCGCCCACGACCAGCACCAAGCCGCGGTTGGTCATGACGATTTCCTTGAGGATTTCCGGCAACGCGAGGGCCGTGAAATCGGGAATTTCAGCGGGGATGGTTCTGATCACCATGCCGACATGCTGCTGCTGAACGAAGACGTTGACGCGAAAACGCGCCACTCCCGGGATCGAGATCGCGAAATTGCACTCGAACTCCTTGGCGAACTCCTCGCGCTGGCGCGGGTTCATCAGGGCATCGGCCAGTTGGCGCGTGAATTCGCCGGAGAGCTTCTGCGAGGTCATCGGCCGCATGGTGCCGTGGATTTTCATGCTCGGCGGGAATTCGTTGGAAATGAAGAGATCCGATGCCTCGGCCCGGTTCATTGCCGTCAACAGTTTGGTCATGTAGGTCTTGGCTTGTTCTTCCGTCATCGGCATATCCCTTCCTTACCGGTTGCAGCGGGTCAATATAGCGGGACATTCCGCGCGCGTCCGCGATGGAGTTATCAGCCACGCATCGCAGATGCATTCAAGGAGGCGGTTCTGGGGCAGTGCCCGGCCTTATGACAATCACATCGCGTATATTGCTGCGCTATGTTGAGCCGATTCACCGGCATTCTGTTGTTGATGGCGGCGACGGCAGCGGCCGGCACGTTGCCCCCGTCGGCTGCGACGCATGGCGTGCGTCTCGAGAAGACCTTGATCCGCATGAAGGACGGCGTCCGGCTCGCGGTCACTCTGTACATGCCGGCTGATCTCAAACCCGCTGAGCGCTGCCCTGCGCTGCTCGAGTACCTGCCCTATCGAAAGGATGACGATGAGGCCGCCCGCGACTACGGGACCCACACGTATTTCGCGCGGCGCGGATACGTGAGCGCGCGCGTCGATATACGCGGATTCGGCGCAAGCGAGGGAACGCCGCCCGATCGAGAGTATTCGGGGCAGGAGCAGCAGGATGCGGAGGAGGTCATCGCCTGGCTGGCTCACCAATCGTGGTCGAACGGCAAAGTGGGCATGCTCGGGATTTCGTGGGGCGGCTTCAACTCGATCCAGATGGCGCTGAGGAAGCCTCCCGCACTCAAGGCCATTCTCGCCGTGGCCGCTACCGAGGAACTGTTCAAGGAAGACGTGCACTACATGGACGGGGTGTTTCACGTCGACGAGTTCGAGCTCACGATGGACTTGGATCAAGGGCGCCCCGGAGCGCCGGATTTCAGCCTGGAGGAGTCCGTCGTCGGCCCGCGCATGGATTCGCCGCCGTGGTCGCTCAACTACATGAAGCATCAGCGCGACGGTGCGTTCTGGCGCGCGCCGCTGCGGCCGATCGAGACGCTGGCCGTACCCGCGTTCCTGATCGGCGGCATGCAGGACGGATACCGCGACAGCATTCCGCGCATGCTGGAAAAGGTGAAAGCGCCGCTCAAAGCTTGGATCGGCCCGTGGAACCACGGCTTTCCGAACGACAGCGACTATGGACCGCGGTATGAATGGCGTGATCAAGCTGTGCGCTGGTTCGACTACTGGTTGAAGGGTCGCAACACGGGCGTACTCGAAGATCCGCGAGTGGTCATTTATCAGCAGCACTGGCATCCGCCGCAGTCGCGCTCGCAGGACGTGCCCGGCGAATGGCGTGCCGAGACCTGGCCGCCCGCGGGCGAGACGGCGATGACGTGGTATCTGCGGCCCGAGCATCGCCTGGATCCAGAGGAGCCCGGCGATGCCGGCATCGACCAGCTTCGCTACGTGCCCTCAGCGGGCGTCGAGGCGGGATTCTGGTGGGGAGAACTGTTGACGGACCAACGGCCGGTGGACGCTTTTAGCCTCACCTATGACTCGCAAACGCTCTCCGACGAGGTGGCGATTCTGGGTCTGCCGCACGTGAGCCTGCGCGTCTCGGCCGAGGCGCCGCTGGCGGATTGGTTCGTGCGGCTGTCCGACGTAGCCCCGGACGGACAGGTGACCATGGTCACCGGCGCAGGGATCAACGGCGCGCAGCGCGATTCGATGTCGAAGCCGCAAGACCTGTTGCCGGGCAGGATCTATCCGCTGTCGCTCGATTTGCATCTTGCATCGTGGGTATTCCCCAAGGGTCACCGAATCCGCATTGCCCTATCCAACGCTCTTTGGCCCATGAATTGGCCGACGCCCTACCCGATGACGACCTCGGTGATATTGGGCGGCGACGCGGCGTCGCGTGTCATCCTGCCGCGCGTGCCGGTGCACGGACCGGCAGCGCCCGCGCTCGCAGCGCCGGAGCCTGTCGAGGAACCACCGGGGATCACGGGGATTGGGGGCGGCGGCGCCGCCTGGCCCGGCGAGTGGACGGTTCTGCGCGATGAGGCGAGGCAACGCAGCACGGTGATTTGGAAAGGCTCGACAGCCGTGTCCTATCCCTGGGGACGATTCGATCACACGGAGAAGCTCACCTATGATGCCGACGATGCGCATCCGGACATTGCGCGCGTGCAGGGAGATTCGGAGTACATCCAGGCGGTGAACGATCATGTGCTCACCTGGCGCGGCCGCCTCGATGTCTCGAGCGACGCGCAAACATTCTTCTACAAGTACACGCGCACCTTGCTGCGCGACGGCGCGGTCATACGGACGCGGACGTGGGAAGAACCGATCCCGCGGGACCATCAGTGAGTCTGGGGGGCAGCGCGTTCGCCACACGCCCCGCGGCGACTCGCGTCAGATCGTCGCGCGTGGATTCGATGTGCGAATGAATGAGCACACGTGCTTCCTTCGTTTTTCCCATGCTCCAGACCCGGAGCAGCGCCGCATGTTCGCGCATTGCGCGCTTGACGCGGCCCTCAGGGCGCAAGTGAGCCTGCACATAACGGCGCGCGAGGGTGTGGAGCCGGCCCAAAATATCGGCCGCGACGGGCTGCAAGCGCGGGACGATGAGCAGCAGGTGGAACCTGCGGTTGAGCTGACCGGACGACGAGAACTCTCCGGCCGCCAACGCCTCGTTCAATTGATCGAGCGCTTTTCGTGCCGCGGCATGGTCGGCGGGAGTTGCGAGCTTCGCGCCCCGGGCAACGGCCTTAGGCTCGATCTGCAAGCGCAGGCTGAAGATTTCATCGAGCTCGCTGGCGGCAAGCGGGCGCACGTGGAAGCCGCGATTGGGAAAGATGTCGATCAGACCTTCGGATTGAAGCTGCACCAGCGCCTCGCGCACCGGGATTTTGCTCGTGCCGAATTCAGAGGCCAGAGTGTCCTGGCGCAGAGCCGAGCCCGGGGCGTAAGTACCCGCGAGTATGCGCTCGCGAAAGCGAACGATGAGCTGGCTCGTCATTGACTGAACGATGGGTTCGTTCACGCGCGAATGCCCCAGCAGAAAGGGTCGCCGGCGTCGAGGCGCAGCAGCGATTCCCCCGTCACGTACGCGGTCCCCGTGATGGTCGGGATGATCTCGCCCTTGGCGCGATCGTGCCAACGATAGCGGCCCTCAAAGGTGCTGCCTATCAAGCTTTCCTGTACCCACGCGTCGCCTTCCGGAAGCTTGCCGTCCGCGGCAAGGCACGCGAGCTTCGCGCTCGTCCCCGTGCCGCACGGCGATCGATCGTAGGCCTTGCCGGGACAGAGCACGAAATTCCGGCTGTGGACGCCGGGCTGATCCGAGGGCGCAAACAGCTCGACGTGATCCACCTCCGGGTGACCCTGAGCGTTGATCGCGGCTCGCACGCGCCAGGCGAAGTCGGTCAGCCCCTCGACGTGTTGCAGATCGATGATCTGATCGTGATCGGAAACCAAAAAGAACCAGTTGCCGCCCCACGCGACATCCCCGATCACGGGACCGATTCCGGCGACGTTGACGGCGATCCGGCGCGCCGCGCGGTAGCTCACGACGTTCGACACGCTGATCCGCCCATCCGAATGCAGCCCCGCCTCGACGGGCCCTACCGGCGTGTCGATCTTGACCGCTCCGGGAGCAAGTTGGCCCGAGTGCCTGAGCGAGGCGATCAAACCGATCGTGCCATGCCCGCACATCCCCAAATAGCCCACATTATTGAAGAATATGACGCCGAGTCCGCAGTCGGCACGGTGGGGCTCGACGAGCAGCGCACCGACGAGAGGATTCGAGCCCCGCGGCTCGTTCACGATCGCCGAGCGGTAGGCGTCGAAGTGCTCGCGAAATCGATGAACTCGCTCCGCCAGCGGCCCGTCGCCCAATTCAGGGCCGCCGTCGAGTACGAGGCGCGTGGGTTCGCCGCCGGTGTGCGAATCAATGACGCGGATGTTGCGCATTGTCTAGGAGCCTGTCTCAGGAGGCGAGTGCCGGGCCTTCTCGACCATGGCGATAACCGCGGCGCGGCGCTCCCCCGCGAGCGGCAACCGGGGCGGGCGCACACGCTCCGAGCCACGGCCCATGACTTGTTCGGCGAGCTTGATCGACTGCACGAGATCGTGCTCTGAATCCAAGTGCAGCAGCGGCATGAACCAGCGGTAAATTCGGCGCGCGGTGTCGAGGTTGCCGGTGCGCAGCGCCGCATACAACAGCAGAGATTCGGCCGGGAACGCATTGGTAAGACCGGACACCCAACCCTTGGCGCCGAGCGTCAAGCCTTCGAAGGCGATATCGTCGAGTCCCGCGAAGAGCACGAAGCGTTCGCCGAAGGCGTTGATTATGTCGGTGAAGCGGCGCGAATCGGGCGCCGACTCCTTGATCGAAACGATGTTCGCCACTTCCGCAAGACGGGTGAGCGTCGGGATGTCGATGTTCACCCGATAAGAAGGCGGGTTGTTGTAAAGCATGATGGGCAGCCCCGTCGCCGCCGCCACCGTTCGGAAATGATGTTCGAGCTCCGCGGGTGTGGGGACATACACCATTGCGGGCAGCACCATGAGTCCCGCAGCGCCGATGCGTTCGGCATCGCGGGCGAACTGCGCCGCTGCGGCCGTCGTGAATTCCGAGACGCCGGCAATGACCGGCACCTTGCCCTCGCTCACTTCCACCGCTGCGGCCAGCACGCGCCGCTTCTCCTCGGCGCTCAAGGAGTTTCCCTCGCCGACCGTACCCATCAGCACGAGGCCGTGAACGCCATCTTGAAGCAGGGCTTTTTGCACCCTCTGTGTGGCCGGTATATCGACTTCGAGCGCGGTATCGAACTGCGTCGTCGCGGCCGGAAACACGCCGGACCAGCTGCAGGTAACGGGGTCAGCCATGGGATCCTTGCATCATCAGCGTTGCTTGCGGGATCGTAGATCGTATACGGTATGGCCATGAGCCGGCAAGACACGATCGCGGTGATCGGCGCGGGAATCATCGGCGCGGCGGCGGCGCTTGCCCTGGCGCGCGAGAGACATCAAGTCTTGCTGCTCGATCGTGCCGAACCGGGAGTCGCGGGCGCAAGCTTCGGCAACGTGGGTCACATCGCCGCGGAGCTGGTGCAGCCGCTGCCCTCCCCCGGCCTGCTGTTCGGATTTTGGCGCGAACTTTTTTGCTTCGGCGGGGCGCTCGATCTGCCGGCGCGGCAGGCGCTGCGCATGTTGCCCTGGATTCGGCGCTTCGCGGCAGCGGCATTCCGACGCGCCGAAAACACCCGGCAGTTGGCGCCGCTGGTGCTTCCCGCCGCCGCTGCTTGGGCGCGCTGGCTCGAGGAAATCGGGCGGCCTGACCTCTTGCGCCGGCACGGACACTACGAGATCGGATTTGGCAGTCGGGCCCGAGCACTCATGCACACGCAGGCACGCACGATGGCGCAGCTTGGCATCGACACCCAGCCGGTGCCCGCCGAGCAACTCCTGCCGCTGCAACGTGCGGCGCGTGCGCAGATGGCGGCCGGCCTATGGTTCCCGAACTCGGCGCATGTGACAGACCCGCTCGAGGCGGTGCGGGCATTCGCTGCGGCGGCCGTGGCGCGCACGGCGACGTTCCGGCGATTTGAGGTGCGTTCTTTGGTTTCGATCGGCGACAAAATTGAAATTCTGGGTGATCAACCGCCGCTCCGCGTCGACGCTGCCGTGGTGTGCGCCGGCATGGGCTCGGAGCCGCTGCTCGCGTCATTCGGGCTGCGCGCGCCGCTGCAGTCGGTGCGCGGCTACCATGTCGAACTTCCCGGGCAACCGGCCTTTCTGGACGCACCCATCGTGTACACCGGCGCGCACGTGCTCGTCACGCCGATGGCGGGGCGGTTGCGCGCATCGAGCTACATGGAATTTGCCGCTCCCGATGCGCCGCCGGATCCGCGCAAGGCTGCGCGGCTGCGGCAAAAGGTGCGCGCGCTCGGCCATGCCT
>Ga0209736_1000817_pt1 | contig 10063 bp, 9 predicted proteins | sample BlaSpr_A8_Ref_M3_FD_187992 | JGI IMG/M metagenome (GOLD analysis project Ga0209736, IMG submission 187992) | Forest soil microbial communities from Thunder Bay, Ontario, Canada - Black Spruce, Ontario site 2_A8_Ref_M3 (SPAdes) (version 2) | ecosystem: Environmental > Terrestrial > Soil > Boreal... | reverse complement strand
CGCGATGAATCCTCAGCGCTACTCGCTGGCCGGGTCGCTTACCCCTACCGGCGAGACCGGTCCGGAGAAGGTGTAGCAGTCCTCAGGATCATTCTCAGTCACTTCCTCGGCTATACTATCGAACACAAGAACTTACCGGAAAAGAGAAGATTATTCTGGCAACCTGCGGGCGAAGTTGGTTTTCGATGACCAGCGTTCCAGGTTTTTCGTTGATGCTCGGTGCCTAACTCCGCAGAAGGAAGAGGCTTCGAAGGAACAAATGGTGAATTGGTCGCAGGAATCGATACTGGTAACGGGTGGAACAGGGTCGTTCGGGAAGAAGTTTGTGGAGATCATGCTGCGCGACTACCAGCCGCAACGGCTGGTGGTTTTCAGCCGGGACGAACTGAAGCAGCATGAGATGAGAACGTCGGGCTTCGATCATCCCAGCATGCGGTATTTCATTGGAGACGTTCGGGACGTCGAACGGTTGAAGCGTGCGCTGGCAGGTGTGACGGTCGTAGTGCATGCGGCGGCGCTCAAGCAGGTGCCGGCTTGCGAGTACAATCCGTTCGAAGCGATCCAGACGAATATCATGGGTGGGCGCAACGTGATTGATGCGGCCATTGATCAGGGCGTGCGCCGCATTCTGGCGCTCAGCACCGACAAAGCGGTGAATCCGATCAATCTGTACGGCGCGACCAAGCTCTGTGCGGAAAAGGTGTTTGTGCAGGCCAATGCGTATGCGGGCGCTAGAAATACGCGCTTCAGTTGCGCGCGTTACGGGAACGTGGTGGGCAGCCGGGGCAGCGTGATCCCGGTTTTTCTCGAACAGCGGCGGCGCGGGAAGATCACGATCACCGATCCACGGATGACGCGATTCTGGCTGACGCTGGAGCAGGGCGTGAAGTTTGTCATCCGTTGCATGGAGCAGATGCACGGCGGCGAGATTTTTGTTCCCAAGATTCCCAGCATGAGATTGTTGGACCTGGCGGAGACCGTCGCTCCGGGATGCCAGGTGGAGTATATCGGGATTCGTCCGGGAGAGAAGTTGCACGAAGTGCTGGTCTCTGAAGACGAGTCACGGCAGACGCTCGAAACGGAAGACATGTACGTGATTCAGCCGTCGCATCCGTGGTGGAAAGCGGAAAACTGGATCAACGCCAAGCCGCTTCGGGAAGGCTTCCGTTATTCGAGCGACAGCAACGAACGCTGGCTGACGCGGAGGGAACTGGAAGAATTGGTGGCGCCTGAAGCCAGTGCCGCGGAGGCGGTTCCGACGTCAGCGTAGCCCGCAGCCCCTAAAGGGGGCTGATTTCAAGGATCTTACGGCATCGCTGAAGTGATGCCCTGACACGAAGCCCGAGTTTTTCAGCAGCGAGTGAATACGCTGGGATGTGGCTTGCCGGAAGTTGCTGCCGAGCTTCGCTCGGCGGGACAGCCGAGGGCGGCTGTCGCTACGTGTTACGTGGCGGAAGCCTGAGTTTTTCCGGAGCCTGTGAAGGCCTGCCCTGATACGAATCTTACTTGCACCACGGATTGCCAGCATGAGTGCCTTACCCACAAAACTGGAAACACTTGCGATCCATGGGGGTACGCCCGTGCGGGAAAAATTGTTGCCGTACGGGCGGCAAAGCCTTGATGACGGAGATGTCCAGGCGGTGGTTGAGGTTCTAAAGTCGGACTGGCTGACGACCGGGCCGAAAGTCGGCGAGTTTGAGGAGCGATTCTCGGCGTGGGTGGAAGCGAAATACGCGGTCAGCTTCAGTTCGGGTACGGCCGCTTTGCACGCGGCGGCCTTTGCAGCGGGACTCGGGCCGGGTGATGAAGCTATCACCACGCCTATGACATTCTGTGCGACCGCGAATTGTGTGCTGTACCAGGGAGCGAAGCCTGTGTTCGCCGACGTGAGTGCAGACACCCTGAATCTCGATCCCGGCGAAGTTGCAAAGAGGCTCTCTTCGAGGACAAAGGCGATTCTTGCGGTCGACTATGCCGGGCACCCTGCGGATCTTGATGCGCTGCTGGCGGTCGCCCAGTCGCGTGGGATCCCGCTGATTGAAGATGCCTGTCATGCGTTGGGCGGGGAATACCGGGGGAAACGTGTGGGCGGCATTGCGGATATGACCGTGTTCAGCTTCCATCCGGTGAAGCACCTGACGACCGGGGAAGGCGGCATGGTGACCACAAACGACGCGGCGCTGGCGGAGACGTTGCGGCGGTTCCGGAATCATGGGATCTCGAGTGATGCACGGCAACGGCAGGCCTCTGGGCAGTGGTACTACGAGATGGTCCTGCTGGGATTCAATTACCGGCTGACGGATATTGCTTGTGCGCTAGGGCTATCCCAGTTAATAAAGTTGAAGGCAAACCTCGCCCGGCGCCGGCAGATCGCCGCGAATTATACGGCGGCGTTTCGGGCTGCGCCGGGGCTGATACCACCCAGCGTGCGGGCCGAGGTGAATCCGGCCTGGCACCTGTATCCAATTCGCGTTGATTTAGCGAAACTCACGGTGGACAGAGGCCAGATATTCCGCGCCCTGCGCGCGGAAAACATTGGTGTCAACGTGCATTACATTCCCGTGCATCTCCATCCTTACTATCGCGAGCAGTTCGGTCACAGTGACGGCGAGTGTCCGATCGCGGAAGCAGCCTACGAGCAACTGATCAGCTTGCCGATGTTCCATGGCATGACTGATGCAGATGTGGGGGACGTGGTTCGAGCGGTGAGCAAAGTGATCTCGTCTTATGCCAAGTAATGGATCGAAGTCCGGTCAGACGAATCCGAGAAGCAAAGGCCCAAGTTTTGTGGCTGAGGTTTCGAGCAATCATCATCGCGACCTGGAGCGATGCCTGGAATTCATCAGAACCGCGGCCGAAATCGGTTGCGACGCGGTTAAATTCCAGCTCTTTCGCGTGCGCGAACTGTTTGCGCCCGAGGCTTTGCGAAACGATCCGCGGCTTCTGGCACGCGAGGCCTGGGAACTGCCGGTTGAGTTTCTACCGCGTCTGGCGAGAGGTTGCGAGGAAGCGGGAATCCGGTTTTCGTGCACCCCGTTCTATCTCGAGGCAGTGAAAGAATTGTTGCCTTTTGTGGATTTCTACAAGGTGGCTTCCTATGAACTCATGTGGGACGATCTTCTGAAAGCGTGTGCCCGCACGGGGAAGCCGATCGTGCTTTCTACCGGCATGGCAACCTTACCGGAAGTGAATCATGCGTGTTCGATCCTGCGAAGTGCGGGTTGCCGCGACTTGACCCTGTTACATTGTGTCTCGTCGTATCCGGCCAAACCGGAGGACTGCAATCTTGCGGCGATTGCCAGCTTGCGTGAGTCCTGCCAGTGTCCGGTAGGTTGGTCGGATCACAGCGTCGATCCCGGTGTCATCTTTCGAGCAGTACACCGGTGGGGAGCGACGATGGTGGAGTTCCATCTTGACCTCGAGGGGAAGGGTGCTGAGTTTTCGGCGGGGCATTGCTGGCTTCCGGAAGCGATGCGCCAAGTGATCACGGCCGTGCGCACTGGAATACTTGCGGAAGGAAATGGACAGGTTGGGCCCGCGCTGAGTGAAGTGAAAGAACGGGAGTGGCGAGCCGACCCGGAAGATGGGCTGCGGCCCTTGCGGGCCACTCGAAGGGATCTGGGGCAAGCCTAACAATGAGAACGGTTGCCATCATACAGGCACGAATGGGCTCAAATCGACTGCCTGGCAAGGTGCTCAGGCCAATCGTCGGCAAGCCGATGCTGTGGCACATCGTCCACCGAGTTCGCGCCGTTCCTTCGATTGACGAGGTTGTGGCCGCCGTTCCCGACGGCCCGGCAGATGAAGAGCTTCGCAAGTTTTGCGCCACGAATGACATTGCCAGTGCTTCCGGCAGCGAATTGGATGTACTGGATCGCTTCTACCATGCGGCGCAAGTGTACGGCGCCGATCCGGTGTTGAGGATAACTGCGGACTGCCCACTCGTAGACCCGGAACTCGTTGAAAGACTGATTGAACTGTACCGGTCGGGCAGCTACGACTACGCTGCGGTGGCCGCGGGCGCAGATGCGAACAGTTTGGACGGGGAGCGTTTCCCAGATGGGTTGGATGCGGAGTGCTTCAGCTTCGCATCGTTGGAACAGGCTTGGAAGGAGGCGCAGGACTCTCGGGACCGTGAGCATGTGACTCGTTTCATCTGGCGGCGAAAAGGACGCTTCCGCTGTACGAAGCTGCTGGCTGACCGGAAGTATCCCCCCTTGCGACTTACTGTGGATTACCCCCAGGATTTTGTGGTTGCCTCCCGAATTTATGAGAAGCTTTTGTGCGAGGGCACTATCTTTAATCTGGCGGATATTGTCGACTTACTCGGACGAGAGCCGGACATCATCAAACCCAACGAGCATCTTATTGAAGGCGAGCACTACCGAGCTGTACTCGAAGATTAGGAAGAGTTGTCCGATGAAGGGTTGGGAGTTATTTGAGAAGGCCCGGAGAATCATTCCCGGGGGGACGCAGTTACTTTCGAAGCGTCCCTCGATGTTCTTGCCGGAGCAGTGGCCCTCGTATTTCGCAAAAGCACGAGGGACGGAAGTCACGGACCTGGACGGCAAGACCTACATCGACATGAGCATGATGGGGATCGGTGCGTGTGTTCTGGGTTACGCCGATCCCGACGTGGACCGGGCGGTGAAATCTGCGATCGACAACGGGGTCGCTTCCACGCTCAATGCACCGGAGGAAGTTGAACTGGCCCAGCTTCTCCTTGAACTGCATCCGTGGGCGGGGATGGTGCGTTACTCGCGAGCAGGCGGCGAGGCGATGGCCATTGCGGTCCGCATCGCTCGTGCCCATACCGGACGTGACAAGATCGCATTCTGCGGCTATCACGGCTGGTCTGACTGGTACCTGGCGGCTAACCTGGGGGCGGACGAAGCCTTGGACGCCCACCTGCTGCCGGGCCTCGAACCGCGCGGCGTTCCACGAGGATTGGAGGGAACAGCGCTGCCGTTCCACTACAACCAGATCGATCAACTGAAATCCATCGTGAAGGGCAACCGGGACTCGCTGGCCGCGATCGTTTTGGAACCCCAGCGTGAAAACGAACCTCTGCCTGGGTTCTTGCAGGAAATCCGAAAGATTGCGGAGGAGATCGGCGCCGTACTGATCTTTGACGAGATCACCACTGGTTTCCGCATGACAGACGGAGGTATTCACCTGCTCTTGAATGTGAGTCCCGACATCGCGGTTTTTGCCAAAGCAATGGCCAACGGCTACGCCATGGCGGCGGTGATCGGAACGGAAGAGATCATGCAGGCTGCCCAGTCGACATTCATCAGCAGTACCAACTGGACCGAACGCATCGGTCCGGTTGCAGCCCTGGCGACCATCTGCAAATTTCGCCGGCACAACGTGGCGAAACACCTGATCGCCATCGGCAGCCGAGTCATGGAAGGATGGGAGACGGCAGCTCGGAGGGTTGGGTTGAAGTTGCACGCCAGTGGCTTGCCGAGTCTTTGCCATTTCGCTTTTGAGCACGAGGAGGAACTCGTGCTGATGACGCTCTTCACGCAAATCATGCTGGAAAAAGGATATCTGGCTTGCGGCCAGTTTAAGCCGTCATTCGCTCACACCCATCAACAGGTCGACGGATATCTGGCTGCGGTGGAAGAGGCCTTCGAGATACTCGCGGAAAGTTTGGACCGCGGCACCGCGGCTTCGCATCTTAAGGGGCCAGTCGCTCAACGTGGATTTTACCGTTTAACGTGATCGAGTTCGCATGGACTATATCCAACTAGGGACCACTGATTTACGCGTCTCCCGTCTCGGTGTAGGCACAGCCGCCTTCGGTCTTGACCGATATGGCATCACTGCGCCGGGGGAAGGCAGCGTCGGCCGCGCCGAGGGCATCGCGAACATTCATCGTGCGGTGGAGGGCGGCGTCAACTTCTTCGATACCGCACCCGCCTATGGGCGCAGCGAGGAGTTGTTAGGCGAGGCGCTCGCGGACCATAAAGATTGTTGGGTGGCAACGAAAGTGCCAATCCCTGAGAACATACTTGACAACAAAGATCAGATTTCCCAATCGGAACTGACGCAGCGCGTGAACAAGTCCCTCGACGAAAGCCTGCGGAGGCTCCGAAAGGAAGTACTCGATGTCGTTCAGATTCACAATGCAACCGTTCAGATCCTGCAGCAAGGCAACATGGTTGCCTGCCTGGAACGTGCTCGGGAGGCTGGTAAGCTTCGCTACATCGGTGCTTCCGTATACGGCGAGGAAGCCGCTTTGGCTACGATCCGTACCGGCAAAATTCAGATTCTCCAGGTTGCTCTGAGTCTGCTTGATCAGCGCATGTGCGAGAAGGTGATTCCCGAGGCGAGAACCGGAGGCTTAGGTGTGCTGACTCGTTCAGCATTACTCAAAGGGGCTCTGACGAAGAGAGCGCAGTGGCTTCCGCCAGGTTTACAGGCCTTGTCACGCGCAAGTGAACGGGTGGTCAGGGAGTTGGGTGTGCGTTGGAAATCTCTGCCCAGCATGGCACTTCGCTTCTGCCTATCCATGGAGGGCGTGCACTGTGTGCTGTCCGGGGTTCGTAATGCTGCGGAAATTGATGATTGCCTGGCGGCTTGCGCGGCCGGCCCGATCGCGCCAGGCCTACTAACCAAGGCTTACGGTTTGGCATTGAGCGACGAATTTCTGCTCAATCCGAGCCATTGGCGGTTGGAGGAAGTTGATACCCGCGAGGCGCAGCTCTGACAGAATGATAGCGAACTCCAACCGGGGTATTTTTTTCCGCGTAGATGGTGGCAGGTCAGTGGGGATGGGGCACGTCGTCCGCTGCCTCTGGCTGGCGAGTGCACTGCGCGACACTTACGGCAACTCAGTCTCGTTCTGCATGGCCCAGGACGAGATTGGGATTTCCATAGTGCAAAGCCGCGGCTGGCCAGTGCTGCGGGTTGCTTCAGAAGAATTCGGCGGAGTGGACGGCGATGCCCTGAACATTATCAATATCATTGATCTGCCTGGTGGGGTGTCCGCGGAGGCTGTCCGTTCCTTGCGCCAGAGGAATCCACGAAGTTTGGTTGTCCTGATGGACGGAACCTGTACCGGTAGAATTGAGGCGGATCTGGTGGTGAGTCCCATCGAGAGGCTTCCGGACCCTTCGTCGTGGCAGGGCTTTCGTGGACAACGTTATGAAGGACCGGCGTACGCCATTTTGGATCCCGCTTTTGCGCGCGTTCCCAGGCGCGTGTCCGGTGAGGTTCGTGAGCCGCGCGTACTCGTGAGCATGGGAGGCAGCGATCCCTACGGGCTGACGCTTCAGGCGCTACGGGCATTGGACACTATGCCGGACAGTATGCCGGACAATATGGAGGAGTCATTTCACGTTACGATTGCGATTGGACCGGCTTTTCTGCATGAGGAGAAGCTACGAACTTGGTTGGCGGGCGCACGCCGCCAGTACGAGAGCAGACGTGAAGATTCTTTGTTGGACCTCATGGTGAACTCCGATCTTGCGCTAGTTTCCTTTGGCACGACTGTCTACGAGCTGGCGGCGGCCGGTCTGCCGGCTATAGCGCTCTCCATCACTGAAGACCATGCGCAATCGGCAGAGGTTTTCGCACAGCTTGGAAGCTTGATGCATTTAGGGTTGTTCTCTACCGTTTCTGATGAACAAATTCGGAGTGCTGTCCGGGAGCTCTTGAATAGTCAGCAGCTCCGGCTCGGGATGGCACAGCGCGGACAAGCACTAGTGGACGGGAAAGGGGCAGAGAGGGTGGCGAAGCTGTTGGTGGCGAGGCAAAAACGCGGGCGCGGTGAGCTTATCTCACCCTGATGTAGTCGTAGAGCGGTACGATGCAGCGCTCGGGCACTCCGAACTGGCGGGCGGATTTTACGATTGCGTCGTGATGTTGATAGCTCGACGCAATGAATACATCGGAGTCCGACCAGGTTTCGGAAGCTAGTAGCTTTGGGTCCTGAATCGGCAGTCCGCGCCAGGTCTTGCCTCGTTTGAGCGGGTCCATGTCCACCAGAGTGTATTGGCTGTCTGAGCGAAAGATCGAAGTCAGCTGATAGAGAAACTCGGTGTGAATGCCGGCTCCCCAGAGAGCGCAACGGCGCGCCTCTTTCAAGCGCTGCAACCGGGTCTCGATTTTTTTCAGCGAATCGTACCAATAACTCAGGTAGGAGTAGACCAAGGTCGGTGCAAGATCGTCTCGAACCGGCGGAATCTCCGGCCCCGGGACCGCGAATGCCGCGAAGCCGTTGTAATCGGGCTTCTCATCAACTTCTTTCACTTCCCATCCGGCAGCGTGCAAACAATTAACGAAGCTCTGCTTGCTGAAGTGAGTGAGGTGATGCACAGAGAAGTAACCATTGACGTCGTTGGTCAGCCCCAATTCCAGTAGTGGTACCTCAACCACGAGCACTGTATCCGGATGCGAGTTGGCGCGCAGATTCTTCAGCGCCAGCACCGGCTGAGGCAGATGCTCCAGGACGTGCAGCATGATAATCACGTCTGGTTTGACCGTTGTCTGGAAGGATTCGAAGTCGCCACAGATGAAGTCGATATTGGGGAAATTCTGTTTCCCACGTTCGATCGCCGGGCGGTCGACATCGACGCCGATCCGCCGCATCGTCTCGGGGAACTGCGCCAGGAAGCGCCCGTCGTAGCAGCCAGCGTCCAGCACGGATGCGCCGTCCCGCAACAGACCCTTCGCTCGCAGCGCGTTTATGTCCTTCTCATCTCTGCCGGCGGATGCTCCGTAAGAGTATCCAGCCTCGCCGAGAAGGATCTTCAGACCCAGTTCTGTATAAGAAGGATTCTTGTGAACGGTGTAGCAATCGAGGCACAAGCTATCGCTTAGGAGAAAATTCTTCGGCAATTCGGAGGAGTCCGTATAGAACTGAAAACTGTCGAAGCTAAGAATGCGCCGGTATCGCGAGGACCCGCAAACTGGACATTCCCGTGGCGCCGTAGTGTTTGGGTCGGAGAAATTGTGAAAAGAATTGATTGATCGCCACTGAAGAGACACTCGGTGACTCCTTGGAATCGCGAGGACACTACACTGTTACGGTATCATGGCTGATTGATGGATTTACCTCGCCACTGGGGATTGGGCGTGAGGCGGATCGCGCTCGCGGTGAAATCGAGTCAGGGATAATGTTCAAAGCGCAGGTGGATAAGGTCCAAGACCGGGTTGGGGAAAGACAAGGAGACCGGAGCGTGCACAATATTCGGCCGCACAAACTTTTCAACCTCGTCAAGACTCCCTCGTACCTGGACAGAATGGTTCAAATCTTATTACCGGAGCAGAATACACCCACTCTCATGGACACCGCGGTTCTCTTGGCCTTGGCCAGGCTTGTACGGCCTCAGACGATTTTCGAGTTCGGCACATACATGGGTTTTCAGACGCTGAATCTGGCGGCGAATTTCCCTGAGACCAGAATCTACACCCTCGATTTGGACGAGGTGTCCTTTCAAGGATTGCAGCAGGACGTCAACGACAAGCCGCTGACACAGACCTATCTGGAGCATCGGGGGAAATTAGCGTTTCTGAACACGCCGTACGAGAAGAGAATCACACGACTTTATGGGGATTCCAATAAGTACGATTTCTCCGGTCTGGCAAATCAGATGGATCTGATCTATATCGATGGAGGGCATGACCCGGTTACGCTGGACTCCGACACGAAGAACGCTTTTAAGATGATCAGCCAGGGGAATGCCGGATGCATCGCTTGGCACGATCACGGGAATCCATTGTATCCGCACATCCCGGAGTACCTGGGAAAGCTAGCGGATTCGCGACAACTTTTCCATATCGAGGAGAGTTGGACAACTTTCGTTCTGCAGAACAGTGAAGGCTTGGTGGCTCAGTTGAAGAGCTAACTCCTCTATCAAGGACACAACTTGGACTATCTCAAAATTAGCGCGACTGCATTTAAGCCCTCTCGTATCGGGCTCGGTACCTGGGCTATCGGCGGACGGATGTGGGGGGGGACGGACGAGGAGACCTCCATTCGCACGATTCACGCGGCGGTGGAGCAGGGAATCAACTTTATCGATACGGCTCCGGCGTACGGCTTCGGGCGTTC
>Ga0209736_1000814_pt1 | contig 10093 bp, 8 predicted proteins | sample BlaSpr_A8_Ref_M3_FD_187992 | JGI IMG/M metagenome (GOLD analysis project Ga0209736, IMG submission 187992) | Forest soil microbial communities from Thunder Bay, Ontario, Canada - Black Spruce, Ontario site 2_A8_Ref_M3 (SPAdes) (version 2) | ecosystem: Environmental > Terrestrial > Soil > Boreal... | reverse complement strand
TTTGCCGGCGGTAATTTCCAGATCATCCGCCAAGGTGTCGGGGTCTTGTAAGTGCAGGCGCTCGACGATGTGCATATCGCCGTTGTTCGGCACTCCCACGGCTTCACTGACCGCGAGATAAGCCTGCGGCAGCAGTGCCACGGTGTCGACCACGAGCGTGTCCTTCTCCCAGTGCCCGATGGAATGGCCGTGAAAGCTGGGATCGGGATCGGCCGGATGCGGCCGGCCATCCGTGTAGATGCGGCGCAGCCGGTTCCCGTCGCCTTCGCCCAAGATGGTGACGCGTCCGGGTGTGAACAGAATCTCGAGGGCGTTGTGGGTAATCAGCATCCAGCTCGGCATGCCGGTCGGGAAACAATGATCGATGATGGGGAAGGGACGGCCGGCTTCCTCTTCGGCGTACATGTGGGTGATCTGCTTCGCAGTCTGCGCATTCCAGGGCGGCGCGTTGGTCTTCTCCTGCGCGTGTTGATCGCTGATCACCGGTGTCCATACTCCGCTCCAATCCGGGAGCTTGGCGAGCGCCTGCCAATCTCGCAGCGTCGGCGCCGGGTTGATCGGATCCTTGTCGTCGGCCATAGCGACCGCGGCGAACGAGCCGCAGAGCGCCATGGCCGCAACGAATGCGGTGCGAGTGGTGCAAATCCTCATATATCCAAAGAGTACCGTAAGATTAAGGTAAGTTGCCAATCTTTTGAGGAGCGCACCCTCACTTGAAGCGGATCGAGAAGCAGCGATGTATCCGCGCATGGCGCTCGAAATCCTTGGGGATGGTCCGGTCGCTGATGTCCTCGACGCGCAAGTCCGCGAGCGCCGCCGCGTCGAGCTTGAACCGCGTGTAGTTGGTCGAGAACATCAAGCGCCCGGACGGGCGCAGCAGCTTCAACGACCGGCGAATCATGCCGACTTGATCGCGCTGCACGTCCAGCACGCCGTCCATGCGTTTGGAATTGGAGAAAGTCGGCGGATCCAAGAAAATCAGATCGAAGCGCGGACCTTGGGGTTCCTGCTCTTCAAGCCACTGCAGACAGTCCGCGCGATATAACTCATGCTCCGAACCGCGGAAGCCGTTGAGCAGGAGATTCTCGTGCGCCCAGTCCAGATAGGTATTCGACAGGTCGACGCTGGCGCTGCTGCGCGCTCCGCCCGCGGCGGCATAGACCGTGGCGCTGCCGGTGTAGCAAAATAGATTAAGGAAATCGCCGCCCTTCGCCCACTCGCGCAACATCCCCCGCACGATCCGGTGGTCGAGAAACAGTCCTGTATCCAGATAATCTCGGAAGTTGACCCAAAATTTGAGGCCGCCCTCCTCTACGGCGTAACGTTCGCCTTGAGAGTCGCGCTTCTCGTACTGCTCGCTGCCCTTCTGCGGCTTGCGCACCCGGGAGTGGACGTGAGAAATCGGCACCGCCAGCACTTCGGGAAGCACGGCCAAAGCCTCGCGGCGGCGCTCCCGGGCGCTTTCGCGGTTGACGGTCTTGGGGGGAGCATATTCCTGGACATAGACGTGCCGCGCTGCGCGTCCATAAAGGTCGATCGCGAACGCGTATTCCGGCATGTCAGCGTCGTACACGCGAAAGCAGTCGATGTGCTCCCGCTCGGCCCACGGCGTGAGAAGCTGCAAATTCTTGCGCAATCGATTCGCGAACATCTGTGCGCCGGGCCGGCTCGACCAATCCGCGCGCACCTCCGAAGGCAGTCGCTGCTCGCTGGCCTCGTTCAACTCGAAGCGCAGCAGGCGGCACTCGATGGTGCCGTTGAAAAAGCGGTGCGTGCGCTTGGCATAGATCCCAAGATTTCTCGCCAGCGGCGGATTGCCCGTGAGAATCGCGGCCTGCCAACCCTTGAACCGATCGCGCAGCGTGACCCCAAGCTCCGAATACAGCGCCGGAAGCCCCGATTCCGCCCCGATGCGTTCGCCGTAGGGCGGATTGGCCACGATGAGGCCGGCATCGCCGCTGGGACGGACGATCTCACCGAGTGAACGCTTCTCCACGTGCAGCCAGTCGGCAACGCCGGCATGCTCGCCATTGGCAATCGCCATGCGCACCGCATCCCCGTCCACGTCGGAACCCAGAATGCAACGGCGCGCCGCCCGGGCAATGCGCCGGTCGCGCGCCTCGGCCCGCAGGCGCTCCCAGAGTTCTGCATCGTGACCGCGCCAACCCAGGAAGCCAAAATACTCGCGCTCGAGCGCGGGAGCGGCATCCGCTGCGATCAAGGCGCCTTCGGTGAGAAACGTGCCCGAGCCGCACATGGGATCGAGCAGCACGCCGCCGCGTTCGCAGACGGCCGGCCAGCCCGCGCGCAACAGCACGGCGGCGGCGACGTTTTCCTTGAGCGGCGCACGGCCGCCTTCGGCGCGGTAGCCGCGCCGGTGCAGACTCTCGCCGGAGAAATCCACCGAGAGCAGTGCCGTTGGGCCTTCGACGTGCATATGCAAGAGCACGTCGGGGCGCTCCGGTTTGATGTTCGGCCGCTCGCCCGTCGCGTCGCGCAAATTGTCGCAAACCGCGTCCTTGAGCAGCTGGGAGCCGTAGATCGTGTGCCTTATGGATTCATTGCCGCCGCTGCAATCGCAGGCCAGCGTCGCACCCGCACGCAGATGTTCACGCCAGTCGATGCGCTTGACGGCTTCGTAGACGCTCTGCGAACTGCCGGCATCGATCGACCCCAAGCTTAAAAGCACCCGGGTCGCGGTGCGCGACCATAGGCAGGCTCGATAACCGGCCTCGAGTGTGCCTTGAAACTTCACGTCGTGGCTGCGCTCCCGGACATCGTGGGCGCCGAATTGTACGAGTTCTTCCGCCAGAACCGAGGCTGCCCCCACAGGCGCCGTCGCGATCCAATAGCGCACATTGTCATTCACGTGCAAATCGTGCTGCCGCGCATGTCGATCCAATCAAGTCTGGGATTGTTGGCGAAATAGCGCACCAGGATGCGGTAGATGTCGACGTCGAACACGGCGCCCGAATCCTTCGCACCGAGTGCCTCAAGTTCCTCTTGGGTCCGCGCCGTGCCGAGATAAGCCCAGTGATCGACGACATGCAAGTCCGTGGCGCATTCCGGCATGCCGAAGCGCGGATTGCGCTCGCGCAACGCAACGCGTCCGGGAAACGGCCACGCCTTCAATTTCAACGGCGACAAGGCCAGCTGCAGCCGCATGTCATGCAGAATGAGCGGTTCCTTCCCCATGCAGGCGCCCCTGCACTTGCCAAACTGATACGCGACGCACGAACCTGCGCCCTCCTCCAGACCTAAGACTTTGAGACACAACTGGCGCGCACGCGCAATGTCGCAGAGCGCCTTGCGAGCATCCTTGTCGGAATGAAATACGCCGAAACACTGCAGGAGATCGGCAAGCTCCACGCCATCGACGGCCAGTGCCTCGACGCGGCACGGCTGGCCGTCCGCACGCGAGGCGCTCACACGCAAGGTGTGGGACTCTGCCTTGCTCTTGGCGCGCCGGTTGTAAAGGGGCTTGAGAGTTTTGATCCATTCGGCTTCACGCAGCATCGCCCCGAGCTCACCGGCGGTCTCCACCCAATCGACCCGCCGCACCTGGCTTGCCCAGCCCCCGTCCTTGGCTGCGGCAGCCCCGGCGGCAAAATGCCCGCAAACGCGGGTGCGAAGTGAATGGCTCTTGCCGACGTACAGCAATGTGCCGTCGGCGCCGAAAAATCGATACACGCCCGGCCCTTCGGGAAGTTCGTCGGCCAACCCGGCCGGCAGGTAGGCGGGCAATTGGTGCGCGCCGAGCACCGCCTGCACCGCGGCGGCGAGTCGCGGCTCATCCACCTCACGGCGCAACTTGAACCAGAAGTCATGGAGGACCTTGGCGTCGCCCAAAGCGCGATGCCTGGCGCCGCAGGTGAGGCCGTTCCGCTCCATCACGGCGTCCAGATTGTGACGCGCGTATTCGGGGAACAAACGCCGCGAAAGTTTGACGGTGCACAGCACTTTCGCGGAAAAATCGATCTCGGACTTCAGAAATTCGCTGCGCAAAAAAGAGTAGTCGAAGCGCGCGTTGTGCGCGACGAACACGGCTCCGCGCAGCTTCTGCCGCACGATGCGGGCGATCTCGGTAAAGCGCGGTGCCCCGGCCACCATCTCGTTGCTGATGCCGGTGAACTCCTCGATGTATGCTGGGATCGGGCGTTCGGGGTTCACCAGCGAACTCCATTCCTCGACCAGTTCGCCGTTCGTGATGCGCACCAGTCCCACCTCGGTTATGCGGTCATGCGCCGCGCTGCCGCCCGTCGTTTCCAAATCGACGAAAACGAGGTCCTGAGGAAGATCCTCAGCCGCGACCATCGAGAGTCAGCAGAGGGTAGTACAGATCGGGCCGGCGGTCGCGAAAGACACCCCAGGACTGACGGTAGCGGCGCACTTCGTCCAAATCGAAGTCGGCTGTCAACACTGTTTCACTCACGCGGTCCGCTTCGGCGACTTTCTCGCCGGTCGGCGAGGCAATGAACGACGAACCGTAAAACGTCATGGTGTACTTTTCGCCCTGCTCCGTACCGATACGGTTCGAAGCCACCACCGGCATGATGTTGGCCGCGGCATGGCCTTGCATCGTTCGCTGCCAATGGCCGCTCGAGTCGATGCTCGGATCCTGCGGCTCCGAGCCGATCGCGGTGGGATAGAGCAACATGTCGGCGCCCATCAATGCCATGGATCGCGCCGCTTCCGGAAACCACTGATCCCAGCAGATGGCGACGCCGAGCTTCGCATATCGGGTGTCGAACACCTTGAATCCGGTGTCGCCCGGCGAGAAATAAAACTTCTCGTGGTAACCCGGCCCCTCCGGAATATGCGACTTGCGGTAACTCCCGAGCACCGCCCCATCGGCATCGACGACGGCGATGGAATTGTAAAACGCGTTGTTGGCGCGTTCGAATATGCTGATCGGCAGCACGACGCCCAACTCGCGCGCCACCGCGCGGAAATGTTCGACCGCGGGATGAGCATCCAAGGGCTTGGCCAGTTCCAGATGCCGCGCGGAGTGATCCTTGCAGAAGTACGGCGTCTCGAACAATTCTTGGATCAAAATCACCTGCGCACCGCGGCTCGCCGCTTCGCGAATCAACTTGTCGGCGCGTCCGATGTTCGCGTCGCGGTCCCAACCGCAGGCCATTTGAGTGGCCGCCACCGTTACGATATTCATGCTCGCTATGCTACCTGATCGATGGCCTTGGAACCCAGGCGCGAATCGACTTCTTGAATCTGTCCCCTATCGGACGGGGTCGCTTCGACCCCGTAAGTCCGGCGCGCCAGCGCCTAAAAGGTCGGGGGCGAACTGGCGCTGACGATCTCGCATTCGTCGCGCCCGATGTTGCGGAATCGATGCGGCAGAGAACTCTTGAAATAATAGGCATCGCCGGGCCCGAGCACCCGCGACTCGCCGCCGACGGTGAGTTCGATTTTTCCCTTGACGATCACGCCGCCCTCCTCGCCTGCGTGCGTCAGCATCTCCTCACCGGTATCGGCATTCGGGGCGTAGCGCTCGTGCAGGATCGACATGCTGCGTTTGGCCAGGCGGCTGCCGACGAGACGCAGTTCGACGCTCGCGGTGCCGATGTCGCTGAGTTCTTCGCGCGGAAAAAACACCTGCGGCTGGCCGCCGAGATCCAACGTGAAGAAATCGGCGAGCGCCATGGGAATGCCGTCGAGCACCTTTTTCAAGGAACTCACCGAAGGACTCACCCGGTTCTGCTCGATCAGCGAAATCAAGCCGTTGGTCACGCCGGCGCGCTTCGCCAATTCGCGCTGCGACAGCCCGTACATTTGCCGCACGGCTTTCAAATGGGTACCTACGTCCAGGCTCATTCGTCTATTATAATAGACAGATGGCGGTATATTTGAGCGAAAATTGAGCTTAGTGTCGATTTTCCTTATCATCTGCGCCATTCGATGGCCAAAACCGCTAAGGATCCTCAAGAAATGAACGCCAAGCTATCCCCCGCTCACTCGAACGGCGATCTCGACGCATTTTGGATGCCATTCACGGCGAATCGACAATTCAAGGCGAATCCGCGCTTGCTCGCGCGCGCCGAGGGTATGTATTACTGGACGCCCGACGGCCGCGAGGTCCTCGACGGGGTCGCGGGCCTCTGGTGCGTGAATTTGGGTCACGGGCGGCGTGAAATTACCGAAGCGGTCACGAAGCAGCTCAGCACCATGGAATACGCTCCGGCCTTTCAAATGGGGCATCCCGCCGCGTTCGAACTTGCCAATCGGCTGGCCAAGGTCGCGCCTTTAGGGCTCGATCGCATTTTCTTCACGAATTCAGGCTCGGAGTCGGTGGATACCGCGCTGAAAATCGCGATTGCCTATCACCGCGCTCGCGGCGCCGGTCAGCGCACGCGCCTCATCGGCCGCGAAAAGGGCTATCACGGTGTGGGTTTCGGCGGCATGTCGGTCGGCGGAATGGTCAACAACCGGAAATTCTTCGGCGCCTCGATGCTGCCCGGCGTGGATCATCTGCCGCACACCCTGGCTATCGAGCACAATGCGTTCTCGCGCGGACTGCCGCAGTGGGGCGCCCATCTGGCCGACGAATTGCAGCGGCTGATCGCCCTGCATGACGCATCGACCATTGCCGCGGTCATTGTCGAACCCATCGCCGGATCGGCCGGAGTGGTGCTGCCTCCCATCGGCTACCTGAAGCGCCTGCGAGAAATCTGCGACAAGAACGACATTCTCTTGATTTTCGACGAAGTGATCACGGGTTTCGGCCGCGTCGGCAAGCCGTTCGCGAGCCAAGCGTTCGACGTTACCCCCGACCTCATGACCACGGCGAAGGGCCTCACCAACGGCGCCGTCCCCATGGGTGCGGTGTTTGCTCACCGCAAAATCTACGATGCTTTCATGCAGGGACCGGAAAATACCATCGAACTGTTCCACGGCTACACGTATTCAGCGCACCCCATCGCCTGCGCCGCCGCGCTGGCGGCGCTCGATGTGTATACGAGAGAGGGGCTGCTGACTCGCGCCGCATCTCTCGCACCCGAGTGGGAAAACGCCATGCATTCGTTGCGCGGTCTTCCGCATGTGCTGGACGTGCGCAATTACGGTCTGATCGGTGCGGTGGAACTCGAGCCGCGAACGGGCAAACCCGGTGCGCGCGGCTTCGAAGTTTTCCTCGAGTGTTTCGAGCGCGGGGTCATGGTGCGTCAGACGGGCGATACGATCGCCATGTCGCCGCCGTTGATCATCGAATCCAAGCAGATCGCGCGCATCGTCGAGACGTTGGCGGCGGTGATTCGCGAAACGGTGTAACGCTCTAACCCTTGGCCTCGAAAATCGAGTACCACTTCTTACAGGGCTCGGTAACCTCCCAAATGCCCTCGAAACCCGCGGGTACGACGAAGGCATCGCCGGCGCGGAACTCGTGTTTCTCGCCGGTGGCCGACTCTATTCGCACGCGGCCTTCGATGATCACGCAGAATTCGTGTTCCGTGTAACGCACGCGCCATTTGCCGGCGGTGCTGGTCCAGATGCCGCAGAAGAACTGCTGAGTCGGCTCGGTATACTGATTCGATGCGCGCGCCCGCGGAATCCCGGCGAGAATATCCCCGGGCGCCGGATTGGCGGACTCTCCCGTCAGCAGACGGTCCAGGACGACAATCTTGGGGTGCGCACTCATGCGCTATCGTAGGCTTCGGAAGCCGGCGGAAACAAGTGCGGCCCGGAGCAATACAGGCGCTCCGGGCCGCGAGAACCTACCGCTCTCGGCAAATCACTTGTTCGCGCCCACCTGAGCAACTGCTGCGCCGCCTTGCGCCTGCAGCGTCAATCGCACCCGCCGCTCGAGCGCAAAGCCATCGCTGTCTTCAGCGACACTCTGACTCTTGCCGTAGGCATTGACTTCGAGCACCTCATTGCCGATCCCGGCGGCGAGAAACAGATCGCGCACGGCGTTGGCTCGAGCCTCCGAGAGCTTCAGATTGATTTCCGCCGTTCCGCGCGGATCTGCATACCCGTCGACCCGCACCTTGAGCGCAGGAGATTTCGCTACCGCCAGCGCCAGCACCTGAATCTGATGCGCAATTTCCGGCGTGATCTCGGCGCTGCCGGTTCGGAACAGCACATCGCCCTGCAGGCCGTCGAGCACTTCACTGCCATCCATCCGGACTTTTTGGACGGCCTCCACCTTCTGAGTCAGATCATCGAGCCGCGCGGTCAAGCGGCGATTGGTCTCGATCAGCGCGCTCTTGTCGTTCAGCAGCGTCGATTTCTCTGCCTGCAATTCGGTTTCGCCGGTCTGCAACGCAGCAACGGTCGCCTCCGCCTTGGTGGCGTCGCCTGCGCGATGCACGCGGTTTCCCAACCAGGTTCCGAGTCCTGCGCCGACGACCGCGCCTACCGGACCCGCGGCAAACGCGCCGATTACTGCGCCCGTCACAAATCCGACCGGCTCATGCGGTGTCGCTGGCGTTGTTTGGCCCGCCAAGGCCACCGCGCTGATGCTCAGTAATCCAATTGTCCCAACCGCCCTGGTAATTGCAGTGTTCATAAAAGCTCCCATAACGTAGGTTCGCCAAGAGGCGGCGACCGCCGCCTCATGAGAGCTATTACGGGGTTAGATTCGGGCGTTGCCCGGGCAGGCTTGAGGCAAATGATGGCGAAGCCGCGACGAATTCGTAGGCTCCTAGGCTTTTAGCGAGAACGGTGTGAAATTGGTATCGGTGTCGTAGTAATCCTCGTTCTCAGCCTTTTTAAGGAACGACACGACGCGATACGTGAGGGGCGCCGCGACGATTTCCCAACCGCTTTTCAGCGCATATTGAGTGAACATGAGGGCAACGAGCTCTGCCTGCGGCATGCGGCCATAGAAGGCGACAAAATAGAAAATCACCGAGTCCACCAGCTCGCCGCAGACGGTCGATCCGACGATGCGGGTCCACAGCCAGCGCCCGCGAGTCCAAATTTTCATCTTCGCGAGCACATAGCTGTTCACGAAGGTTCCGCATAAAAATGCAGTGATCGATGCCACGACGATTCGTGGTGTGTTGCCGAAGACCGCCTCCACCGCCGCTTGGGTGGCGCGCGACGATGCCGACGGCGGCAGGTGAACCACGACGGCCGCCATGACCGAGGCGAACGCGAGTGCGGCAAACCCCGCCCACACGACCCGCCGATCCCGTCCGTAGCCGTACACTTCGGTCAAAATGTCGCCGAAAATGTAGGAGATCGGGAAGAACAGCACCCCGGCCAGAAAGGTGACGGTACCGAATATCGGCACTTCTATCGATGTTTCCTTGGCCGGACCGATCAGGTTGGAACACAGCAAAACGCAGACATAAGCCGCCATCACGAAATCGTAATAGCGGTATTGACGGGATTGCCGTGGCGCAGTCACGGCCACAAGTGTAGTCGGAAGCGCAGGCGGTTTTCCCATGATATGTCACAACGGCAACCCCGGTGTCGCGTTTTGGCGAAGAGCATCACAGCAAGAAAAGTGCTTGTACGGTAGATATACAGGCTCAAATCTCAAGTAGCGGATCTAATGGAGCAGGGCAAACCCTTGAGCACGACCGGCGGTCCGCTCGTCGATTACAAAGCCGTCTGCCAGAAAGTGCGCGCAGCCATCGAGCCCGCGCGCGCGCATGCCGTGTCTCTGCACGACCAGCACGGCGATGTGCTGTGGCTGAGCGAAAGCTCCATGGGCCCCGATGAACACAACGCGGTCCGCGAAGCCGTCGAGGCGTTTTCCAGCGAGGACGGGCCGCCGGTGCTGGTAGCCGATCTGGGCGACTCTCGGTCCGCCGTGCTGCTGCGCGCGGTCAACGGTCGACGCACCATGGTTGGAGCGATCATGGTTGTCATGGACGCCCGCGTCGTCAGGCAGGATGCTCGCGGCGCCCTCAAAGTACTCACGCCGAAGCTGCAGCGCGCGCTCGCCGACTTCGCCGCGATGCGCCCCGGCACCCCGCCGGCGACACCCGCAAGAGCCGGCGCGGCCGTCCCCCTCACCTTGGTTATCGATGCGCCGGCGCCACCCCCGCGCACCCCGCCGGCGGCAGCCTCGCGCACCCCACCGGCGGCAGCCTCGCGCACCCCACCGGCGGCAGCCTCGCGCACCCCG
>Ga0209736_1000810_pt1 | contig 10120 bp, 5 predicted proteins | sample BlaSpr_A8_Ref_M3_FD_187992 | JGI IMG/M metagenome (GOLD analysis project Ga0209736, IMG submission 187992) | Forest soil microbial communities from Thunder Bay, Ontario, Canada - Black Spruce, Ontario site 2_A8_Ref_M3 (SPAdes) (version 2) | ecosystem: Environmental > Terrestrial > Soil > Boreal... | reverse complement strand
AGCAAGATGGCTTGCAGCGCGCCCACAGATTTCGTGTCCGATCTAGGCCGTATGCAGCGCTCGCTCCACATCGGATGCCACCGTTCCGTACATCTCGATGTCAAGGAACTCTCCCCACTTCAAGATATGGCCGCGCTGGCGGCCTTCGTGGCGCATGCCGATTTTTATCAAGACTCTTGCCGAGGCAAGGTTGTCAACGAAATGGCTCGCGAAAACCCGGTGCAGTTGAAGAGTCTCGAATCCATATTGCACCATCGCCCTGGCCGCTTCCGTGGCATAGCCTCTCCCCCAATGAGGGACACCAATCCAGTAGCCAAGTTCGGCGCGCCGATGGTCGGGTTCGATCCTAAGTCCCACGCCGCCGCACAGCGTATCACTCTCACGCAGGACAATGCCCAGGCGCAAGCCGCTGCCGCTCGAGAGCTCCTCCTGCGTGCCGGCGATAAAGTTCTGAGCGTCGGCCTCGGTGTAGGGATGCGGAATCCGCAGCGTGGTCGCCGCCACTTCGCGCGCGCCGATGAGTGGCATGAGCGCTGGAATATCCGAGCGCGCGTGGAGGCGCAGCGTCAGCCGCTCAGTTTGCAATGGGGTGAATTCCATCGGTCTACTCTAACGTGAGTCGATGTGGCACGGAGATTTAGAACGCGTCAATCCCCGTTACGCTCGCCCCGATGATCAGCGTGTGGATATCGTGCGTGCCCTCGTAGGTCTTCACCGATTCCAGATTCATCAGGTGCCGCATGATGGGGTAATCGTCCGCCACGCCATTTGCTCCCAGAATATCTCGTGACAACCGCGCGCATTCCAGCGCCATCCAGACGTTGTTTCTCTTCGCCATCGAGATGTGTTGATGCTGCACTTTTCCAGTGTCTTTCAATCGGCCAACTTGCAACACGAGTAACTGTGCCTTCGTGATCTCGCTGATCATCCAGGCGAGTTTCTCCTGCACCAGTTGATGCGAGGCGATGGGCTGATCGCGGAATTGTTTCCGCAACAAGGAATACTGCAGTGCGCAGTCGTAGCACGCCATCGCCGCGCCGATTGCGCCCCACGCGATTCCAAAGCGCGCCTGGTTCAGGCACATCAGCGGAGATTTCAACCCCTCCGATCCCGGTAACAGGTTCGACTCGGGGATGTGAACATCCTGCAATGACAAGCCCGACGTTACAGAAGCGCGCAGCGACCACTTCCCGTGAATGTCGGCTGCCTTGAATCCGGGACGGTCCGTCTCCACCAAAAATCCACGCACTTTATCCGCTTCATCTTCCACCTTGGCCCAGATCACTGCCACGTCGGCGATCGTGCCGGAGGTGATCCACATCTTTTCGCCGTTCAGTACATATTCTTTGCCAACCTTCTTCGCGCGCGTTCGCATGCCCCCCGGATTCGATCCGAAGTCCGGTTCGGTTAATCCGAAGCAGCCGAGCTTTTCGCCCTTCTGCATCGCGGGCAGCCAGGTATTTTTCTGCTCGTCGCTGCCGAAGGTATAAATCGGATACATCACCAGCGCCGACTGCACGCTGACAAACGAGCGCACGCCGGAATCGCCGCGCTCCAGTTCCTGCGTGACCAGGCCGTATTCGACGTTCGACATGCCGGCGCAGCCGTAGCCATTCAGCGAAGCGCCGAAGAATCCGAGATCGGCCATGGGCTTCACCAGTTCGCGCGGAAAGCGGCCGGCTCGGTTGCATTCTTCGATAATCGGCACGAGATTGTCTTCGATGAAGCTGCGCGCCGTGTCGCGCACCAGGCGCTCGTCGTCATTCAGCAACGCGTCGAAGCCGATGAAATCCACACCGCGGAATTTGATGGCTGGCATTACGTCTCACCTCACAAAGTCAGCAGACAGCGAACGGGAAACTAATCAAAGTAGCAGAGCGGGAGGGAAGTCAGCAATGCGAGCCTGCTTATGGATGCTTATGGAGGGACGGGTGTCCTCGCCCGTCCAAGCCGAGCCTAGCTCGGCGGGCCTCTCCACACCGTCGACTAAGGCCTGACCTTCGGTATCCAGCGCGCCACCGATGCGCGATAGCGATCGTATTCCTCCCCGAACTGCTTGCGTAAGGTCGGCTCCTCATAGAAGAGGACGAACAAGTGGGCAGTCAGCAGCATGCAGACCATGTAGATCGCGATGTGCCATGAGTGGAACAGCAATGCTTGTCCTCCGATGACGAGGCCGACCCCGATGTACATTGGATTGCGCACAAAGCGGTGCAGACCTTTGACGACGAGGATCTTGGTTGGCGCGATCGGCGCGGGTGTTCCGCCTCCAATCAGCGCGAAGCCCCAGAACGCGGTGTGGAGATAGATCGCCATCCCAATTGCGATGACGGTAATCGCCGTCCATTCTTCAGCGCCGGCCACCGGTGCCGCATTCTGCGTTAACCGCCACGGCACATAGCCAGCGACCGTTCCGGGCACGAACACGGTGAAAACCAGCGTTTTGGCGACTGCGAAGACATCAATGCGCACGATTTGTATCTTTGTCCTACATGATCCGACGGTCAACTTCCCGACTGTCAACGTCGTCGTCCGTGCAAGCGGGGAAGTCAGCGAGGCGAAGAAATATATTCCCAAAAAATAATTGAAAAGTATTAGTTGCAACAAAAAGCAGCGTTCTTTTTTGCAATCTCTCTCGACACCGCTTCCCGCAAGGCGATAATCTGTTGCAGCCCAGCGCTGCAGGTTCTCATGTGCCTCGCTGGATTTTGTCATGTCATCCTCCGGATTTTCCGTTAATCGAGCTCTGTCGCAGCTGATCGTGTTCCTTGTTGTGTCCGCGATTTACCTTTACGCGTTCCCGCAAGCGAATCTCTTTTATGCCGGAGTGGTGTTGCTGCATGCCATTGCTGGCGTGGTGGCTTCAGTCTTGCTGCTGCTTTGGCTGGCCCGGTCTTTATTTTTGCGTCGGGCTGAGCCGCTGGTTCGCGTCGGGATGATCTTCCTGTTCCTCGGCGCAATCCCAGGCCTGACCCTGATTTACACAGGAGCCCTGCGCACGGAATGGACGCTCGTCTACATCCATATCGGCGTGAGCTTTCTCGGTGCCGGCCTGATCGCCGCGGTGTGGTTGGGCGCTCATGGATGGCTGCCCCGCCATGCCATTCTTCGCGTTACCGCCGTACTGGCCGTGCTGGCGGTCCTGGCGCCCGTCGCTCGCTATCTACGCGAAGCCCGATGGAACCAGCACGGACGCATTGCAAACCCCACCCTTCCGCCCGTCAGCATGGACGGCGAAGGCGACGGTCCCACCGGCCCCTTTTTTCCCAGTTCTGCGCAGGTCTACGGCGGACAAAAAATTCCCAGCAAGTTCTTCATGGAGTCAGATTCCTGCAAGCGCTGTCACGAGGATATCTACAACCAGTGGAACAGTTCGGCTCACCATTTTTCATCGTTCAACAATCAGTGGTATCGCAAGTCGATCGAGTACATGCAGGACTCGATCGGCACCAAGCCATCGAAATGGTGCGGCGGATGCCATGACCCGGCCGTGCTCTACGCCGGCAAGATGGATACTCCCATCAAACAAATCGTGCACACGCCCGAAGCGCAAGCCGGACTCGGCTGCATGATGTGCCACTCCATCGCCGACGTAAAAAGCACGATGGGCCAGGGCGATTTCTACCTTGAGTATCCCAAGCTGCACCAGTTTGCGGCCAGCAAGAATCCCCTGGTTCGCGAACTGCACGACTTCATGATCAAGCTGAATCCGGAGCCGCACCGCCGTGTGTTCCTCAAGCCGTTCATGAAGCAACAGACAGCCGAATTCTGCTCCTCCTGCCACAAGGTGCACCTCGACGTGCCGGTCAATCACTACCGCTGGATTCGCGGTTTCAACGAGTACGACAACTGGCAGGCCAGCGGTGTCTCCGGCGAGGGCGCGCGCTCGTTCTACTACCCGGCGAAGGCGCAGCAATGCGCCGATTGCCACATGCCGCTCGAGCGCTCCAACGACATGGGGAACGTTGCCGGCAAAGTGCACTCTCACCGTTTCCCCGGCGCCAACACCGCGCTGCCAACGGCCAATGAAGATGCCGCGCAGTTGAAGGCCACGGAGGATTTTCTGACCAGCGGAGCTCTTACGGTTGATATTTTTGCGCTCTCGCCCGCAAGCGCTCCGCTAAAGCCAGGAGCAGTCGCGCAACACGAACTCGCAACCACTTTCGCCGTGGGAGAGGAAGCAGAAGCGAAAATCACGCCCGGCTCTAGTTTCAATGTTGAGGCCGCCCCCATCACCGCGCCTCTGAATCGCGTGCAGCCCGCCGTCCGCCGCGGCGACAGCGTTCGCGTCGACGTCGTCGTTCGCACCAAGCGCGTCGGACATTTCTTCCCCGGCGGCACCGTCGATGCCTACGATACCTGGCTCGAACTTAAAGGTGTCGACGACAAGGGACAGACGATTTTTTGGAGTGGCATGGTCGCGGACAACGGCAAAGGCCCGGTAGAGAAGGGCGCGCACTTCTATCGCTCCCTACAGGTAGACGCGCACGGTAATCCGATCAACAAGCGCAACGCCTGGGCCACGCGCGCCGTCGTATACGTGCGTCTGATTCCGCCCGGCGCCGCCGACACGGTGCACTTCCGCATGAAAATTCCCGAAAAAACGGGCAGCAAAATTAGGTTGACCGCGCGGCTCTGTTATCGCAAGTTCGCGTGGTGGGGTACGCAGTTCGCATTCGCGGGTGAGCGCGATGAAAAGCGCGACTACGCGCGCGACATTCGTCAATCGAAGCCCGGAGTCGCGCCTGGCTCCGATACGCCCGCGGCCGTTACCGCCGACTACGACGATACCCAATATGCGTTTACCCAATCGCTCCGCGGAGTTTCCGCGCAGGAGGAGAAAATTCCCGATCTCCCGATTGTGACGGTTGCGCAAAACGAAGTAGCCGTCGACATCCTGCCCGCGAGCGCCCCCGCGCCGCAGCCCAAGACCCAGCTTGCGAAAGAAGATTGGCAGCGTTGGAACGATTATGGCATCGGTCTCTTGCTGCAAGGCGATCTGAAAGCGGCGCAGGCTGCCTTTGAACAAGTCACCGAGGTCGATCCCCAGAATCCCGACGGCTGGCTGAACATCGGACGCGCCGCGCTGCAGGAAGGTGATCTCGCGCGCGCCCGGACCGTTCTTGAGAAAGCGCTGGCACTCAACTCGAAGCTGGCACGCACAAATTTCTTCTATGGATCGCTGATGAAATCCACGGGAGACTACGATCAGGCTGCATCGCATTTCCAAATCGTGCTTGCGCAGTATCCGCATGATCGAGTTGCGCTGAACAATTTTGGGCGCATTCTGTTTCTGCAGAGGAAGTACACCGACGCCGTGAAAATCCTGCAGCAGGCGCTCGCCGTCGATCCCGAGGATTTGCAGGCACATTACAACCTTATGCTTTGCTACAACGGTCTTGGTGACGAAAAGATGGCTAAAGAACATCAGGCTCGCTACCTGCGCTTCAAAGCCGACGAAGCCTCGCAGGCCATCACCGGCCCTTATCGTCAGGTCAATCCGGAAGACAACAACGAACGGCAGAATATCCACGAGCATGTATCCGTCCCGCTGCCGATTTTGAACAACGCACCCGCCAAGCGCCTAGCGGCCCGCGCCACCAAAATCGGTGTGGGGACGGGCGTCTTGCCCGTCCAGACCGGGCAAAGCCCGGCAGCAGCCCGCGCCACTACGACTTCCGGGGCCCAAAGGTAATGCACACTTCCAAGAAGAATGTTTTGTCGGCATTCCCCTGTGCCTCTGTGTCTTTGTGGTGGATGTTGCCCTTGCTACTCGTGGCAGGTTTCGCACACGCGCAGGACCGCATCACCTTCCGCGACATCACCGCCCAAGCCGGCATCCACTTCACCCACAACAACGGAGCCTTCGGAAAAAAGTGGCTCCCGGAAACCATGGGCCCCGGCTGCGCCTTCATCGATTACGACAACGACGGCTTTCCCGACATCCTGCTTATCAACGGCCAGGATTGGCCCGGCCACGCCAAGAACGGCGCGACCACGTTAAAGCTCTACCACAACGACCATGACGGCACTTTCACCGACGTGACGCGCAAATCCGGCCTCGGCATTTCGCTCTTCGGCCTCGGCGTCGTCGTCGGCGACTACGACAATGACGGCTTCGACGATATTTTCATTACCGCCGTCGGCCAGAGCCATCTCTTCCACAACAATGGCAACGGCACTTTCACCGATGTCACCAAGTCCGCGGGACTCTGGGGCCCGAACGAGTTTTCGACCGGCGCCGCCTGGGTCGACTACGATCGCGACGGCAAACTCGATCTCGTCGTCGCCAACTATGTGCAGTGGTCCGAGCAAACCGACCTCTATTGCACCCTCGATGGCTCGCACAAGTCCTACTGCACGCCCGAATCGTATAAGGGAACGTCGGCCCGCCTGTGGCATAACCTCGGCAATGGCAAGTTCGAAGATGCCACGCAGAAAGGCGGCCTTTACGATCCAACGTCGAAAGGACTCGGTGTCGCCATTCTCGATTACAACAACGACGGATGGCCCGATATCCTGATCGCCAACGATACGCAGCCCAACAAGCTCTACCTGAATAAAAAGAATGGCACCTTCGAAGAGCGCGCGGTTTCCGCCGGCATCGCGTTCAGCGAAGACGGAGTGGCCCGTGCCGGCATGGGCGTCGATGCCGCCGATTATGACCGCTCGGGCAGCGCCAGCCTGATCATTACAAATTTTGCCAACCAGATGCTTTCGCTCTATCACAACGAAGGCAACGGCCTGTTCGTGGATGAAGCTCCGCGCTCGGACGTCGGCCGCGCCACAATAGTAACCCTAGGCTTCGGCTGTTTTTTCTTCGACTACGATAATGACGGCTGGCAGGACATCCTCATCGCCGACGGCCACATCGAAGACCAGATCGAGAGCGTACAGAAGCGCGTCAGCTACGCGGAGCCGCCGCACCTGTTCCGCAATCTCGGGAACGGCAAGTTTGAAGAGGTCACGAATAAAGTTGGGAGCGCCTTCGCCGCTCCGAAAGTCGCACGGGGCGCCGCCTACGCCGACATCAATAACGACGGTGCTCTCGACGTCCTCCTCATGACCAATGGCGGCCCGGCGCATCTCTACCTCAACCAAGGTGGCGCCAACCAAAGCCTGCGCATCAAACTCGCCGGCACAAAATCTAACCGCGACGGCATCGGCGCCATCGTTCGCGTGACCGCCGGGAGCGACAAGCAGTGGCTCACCATGAAGACCGGCTCCAGCTATCTCTCGCAAAGCGAACTGGTGCTGACTTTCGGCATGGGATCGAAAACGAAAGCCGATGCGGTCGAAATCGACTGGCCCAGTGGGCAAGTGGACAAGCTCGCAAACGTTGCGACCGGACAGACCGTTACCGTACAGGAAGCTAAGGGCCAGATCGCCTCGCGGGCGTACGTGAAGAAGTAGATTTGTGGGGTTGAGGACATTTTTTAACTCTGTCATCTTGAGTGGAGCAAGAACTTCACGAAGTGAAGTTCTCGCGGAGTCGAAAAACTCTTATGCGGTGCAATCTGGCGTGAGTGCGGCGAGGCGTTCTCACCGTGTTCCGGCATTAAGGTTTGTGCCACGAGCACACTCGCCACTCGGATAGAATCATCTGTTAATCCCAATGATCAAAACACTCGTCGTCGCTCTCGCCTTCACCTTTCTTCTCGCGCTACTAGCCGCGACCGGTCCCGCCGCCAATCCCCAGGAAGCGGCCCGCCTCAACAACATCGGCGTCGCGTACATGAACCAGCAGCTCTTCGAAAAAGCTTTGAAGGCGTTCGAAGAAGCGGCTGCAAAAGATCCGGCTTTAGAGGTGGCAACGGTCAATCGCGGAGTGGCTCTGCTCAACCTGCAGCGCGTCGACGAAGCGAAGGCGCTGCTTGAGAGAGAAGCAAAGAACAATCCCAAAGATGCGCACGTGTGGTACAACCTCGGTCTCTATTACAAGAACTCCGCAGACGCGAGCGCTGCCGTTGAGGCGTTCCGTCGCGTCACTGAAATCGATCCGAACGACGCTGATACCTGGTACTTCCTGGGATCGACCTACGCGCAACTCAAACAATTCCGGGAAGCGATCGCAGCCTTCGCGAGCGCGTTAAAGCTCGACCCGCTCCACGCCTCCGCCCAGTTCGGACTGGCGCGAGCCTACCAGCAATCCGGCCAAGCCGACACCGCCCACGAGGCGATGAAAAAGTTCCAGTACATCACGCAGAACAAGTTGGGCGCGCCCATCAGCCTTGCCTATGGCGAACAGGGAAAATATTCGCGCGCGGAAGAATCGCCTCTAGCGGTGGAGAAGGTGGGAGCGGCGATTCCGGTGAGGTTTGTGGATGTGACAGCGGAGGCGGGGATCGCCCCGACGCTCGGAGCGCAAATAGGAGGCTCAGCAGCCAGTTTATTTGCTCCTGGCGCCTGTTTTCTGGATTACGACGGGGACGGCCAGATAGATCTGTTCCTGCCTGATAACGGCACTCAAGGAGGGATGTCGCTCTATCACAATCTGGGAAACGGGAAATTTGAGAACGTCACGAAGAAGGCTGGCCTGGAGCGTTTTGCCGAAGGTTTTTCTTGTACGGCGGGTGACTACGATAATGACGGCTTCACCGATCTGGCGGTGGTTCTTCGCGACCGGACTCTCCTCCTGCACAACGAAAAAGACGGCACGTTCAAAGATGTGACGCAACAGGCTGGCTTGGCGACTGGGAAGCCCACGTCAAAGCAGGTTGTCGCGAAGCTGCCAGGTGCGCCACTTGTCGGGCCAGCAGAGGCTTTGGGCGTAACGTTCATAGACTACGATCACGACGGTGACCTTGACCTGTACGTTACAAAGCTGCTTCCTGTGAGGTTGCAGGACACATCTGTAAACGTCTGGTCTGAAACCCTACCGCCCGCCGGCGGCAATATTATGTGGCGTAACAATGGGAACGGAACCTTCACAGCCGCACCAGAAGTGGGTATGGTAGGCAATACCGGAAGCGTCGCCGCTGTGGGAACGGACTATAACAATGATCGGGCTGTGGATGTAGTCCTGACCGGCGGCCCCAAAGGTGCGACAATCTTCGAAAATCCGCGCGAAGGGATGTTCAAGGTCCAGGAATTATGGCCTGATCGTGGACCCGAGCGGGCAACCGGAGTCGCCGTCCTTGACTTCGATCACGACGGATGGATGGATCTCGCTTTTACGCACAGCACTGACCCTGGTCTTACGTTGTGGCGAAATAATCACGGCAAGCGCTTTGAGCACGTAGACTTTCCCTCACCCAATTGGGTCCGCGCCTACGGCATCGCCGCCATCGACTATGACAACGACGGCTGGGTCGATCTCGTCGCCGTCGGCGAAACAAAAGACGGCAAGGGAGAAATCCGGCTCTTCCGCAACCTCGGCCCCGACGGCTTCAAAGATGTCACCGCCGAAACCGGACTCGACAAAATTCAGCTCAAAGAGCCGCGAGCCATTATCGCCGGCGACTACGACAATGACGGTGCTGTTGATCTTCTGATCACGCAAAACCACGGTCCCGCCGTGCTGCTCCACAACGAAGGTGGCAACAAGAACAACTCGCTGCGCCTTGCGCTCAAGGGCCTGAACGATAACAAGAGCGCCATTGGGACGAAAGTTGAAGTCTTCTCCGCCGGCCTGCGCCAGAAATTCGAAGTGTACGGATCGTCCGGCTACCTCGGACAGAACTCTCCCTACCTGACCATCGGTCTCGGCCAAGCCAAGGAAGCCGACGTTGTCCGCATGCTATGGCCAACGGGCGTTTTGCAGGATGAAATCGGAGTCGCCGCCAACAAGCGTCAGGATTTTCTGGAGATGGACCGCCGCGGCAGTTCGTGTCCCACGCTCTTTGCGTGGGATGGTCAGGAATACCAACTTGTTGGTGACATGCTCGGAGCAGGCGTGGTTGGACATTGGATCGCAGCGAGCGATGGTAAAGTCGAGCGTAACATCGCTCGCCCCACCGAAGCCATCAAGCTCGACCGCAATTCGCTCCGCGAAAAAGATGGCAAGCTGAGCTTCCGCTTCATGGAGCCGCTCGAAGAGTCGGTCTACCTCGATCAAGTGAAATTACTCGCCGTCGATCATCCCGCCGATATCGACGTTTATCCCAACGAATATTTCGGC
>Ga0209736_1000809_pt1 | contig 10123 bp, 5 predicted proteins | sample BlaSpr_A8_Ref_M3_FD_187992 | JGI IMG/M metagenome (GOLD analysis project Ga0209736, IMG submission 187992) | Forest soil microbial communities from Thunder Bay, Ontario, Canada - Black Spruce, Ontario site 2_A8_Ref_M3 (SPAdes) (version 2) | ecosystem: Environmental > Terrestrial > Soil > Boreal... | reverse complement strand
ACTGCACGCTGTCGTTTTGGGTGAGCCGAAAGCGCAGCTGCCCCGTCTCTGCTGCGCCGTTGACCACGTTAGGGGATGTACCGTTCGTACTGCCGCCGATTTGCTCCGCCAAGTAGAGCGAGCCCGCATCGGCGCCGGTGATCTCCCGTGCTTTCAGCAGAATCAAAGCGAGAAGGCGCTCCACGTCACGAGTCTCGGATAGAGCGATACCGACCCGGTTAAGTTCTTCGAGTTCTCGGCCCGCCTGGGCTGCGGACAAACCGGAGCGCTGCGGAACAGCCACCCGCTTGCGCAGCCTTTTTTTAACTTTGGCCATGATGAAGGACGCTGAGCCGACTTTACCTGCAAAGCCGCCCGGCGCGGGGCAGATTAGCACGGAAGCGTACACAGTAGGCGCGCAGCTGGTTGCCGTCCAGCAGAAACAAGGGCACAAAATGGCCGATTTAGTTGTACCCTCTGGGAGTGCCGAGGCGGCAAATGGCGCGAAAAAACAAGTAATCAGTAAGCGTCAGCACCTTTCGCCGCCGGAAAGGGTCTGCTAGCGTGAGAACAGAGTTGCCGGGTAGGGGTGTGGGCACGGGTTCAGAAAGCGAGCAGGAACGGGAGAATTTGTGCGGATCGTAAGCGGCGGCGTCACCGATTTGGGGCGGGTGCGCACGAATAACGAGGATTGCTTCCGCATTGTCGAATCGCTAAATCTTTTTGTGCTTTCTGACGGCATGGGCGGCGAAGCGCACGGAGAAGTGGCCAGTGAGCTAGCCGTGGAAACCATCGTTAAACATTGCATGGATGCGCAAGCTGATTCCAGTACCACGCAACTGGGCCTCTCGGAGCCAAGCTGGAGCGAAAAAACGAGGCGGTTGACGAACGCCGTGCACCTGGCGAACAAGAGCATCTATGAGTCAGCGGAAGCGCATCCGGAGCAACACGGGATGGGAGCAACCGTGACCGCCGCCTGGATCGATGGCTCGAAATTGAGCGTCGCGCACGTGGGAGACTCGAGGGCCTATCTGCTACGAAGCGGCAATCTGCAGCAGCTCACCAGCGATCACTCACTGGTGGCCGAGCAAGTGCGGCGGGGGATTTTGACTGCGGCGGAAGCGGAAGAAAGCGAAATGCAGAGCGTCCTTCTGCGCGCGCTGGGAGCTTTGGCGGACATTGAAGTAGACACGGACGAACACATTTTGTTTGCGAGGGACATTTTGATGCTCTGTTGCGATGGTCTGACGCGTATGGTCACCGAGCCGGAGATTGCGGGCACTTTGCAGGCGGAGATCGATCCGACGAAGGCGGCGGAAAAGCTTATTGCATTGGCCAACGAACGCGGCGGCGTGGACAACATCACCGTCATCGTCGTGCGCGTGGGCGCGGAATCAAGAGGATGGTTTTCCTGGCTGTTCGGTGGGGCGCGAAAAAGAGCGGCCAGAAATGGCGCCGCAGGAGGATCGTGAGATGGCGAAGCTCAGCCTGATGTTTGAAGAAAAGACGGTCAAGGAAGTGCCGGTGGGGAGCCGGCCGGTGAGCATTGGGCGCTCGCCGGACAATGACTTGCCCGTCGACAATCTGGCGGTCTCGAACTATCACGCCCGGGTTTATTTTGAGGGCGGGCGGCTCGTCGTCGAAGATCTCGATAGCCTCAATGGCACGTTTGTGAACGACCTGCGCGTGGAGCGCGCCACGCTTCACGACGGCGACTCCATCTGGATCGGCAAACATCACATCAAAGTTGACGCTTCCGGCGACGCTCCTGTGCCCTGGGATACCGGGCGCAAAGCCAGCGCCCCGCGCATCAACGAAACCATGGTTCTGGACACCAAGGCGCGGCGGGAAATGCTTCAGCAAGCCGCAGCCACGGGCGAGCGCGTCCAATTCGCGTCCGGGCGGCTGAAAGTTCCCACGCTTATCGTCATTGGCGGGCGAACCGATCAGAAAGAGTACATGCTCACGAACAAGCTGACGGTCATCGGCAAATCCGCAATGGCCACGGTCAAAGTCAAAGGCTGGTTTAAACCTGCCATGGCGGCTCAGATTAATCAGCGCGATGACGGCTACTACATCGGCCCCGGCGACAAGATGCCCACCGTGAACGGCGCGGCGATTACTGGGCCGGTGCGCCTGAACGATGGGGATGTCATCGAAGTCAGCGGAGTGCGCATGAACTTCGTCTTCCGCGAGTAGCGCGCTTACCGAAATGGCAGCTCCGTCAGGCGGATGGTGGCAGAGGCGGGGCGGTTTCGGCCTCTACGAACTTCTGCAGTCATGGTGGCGGCACCGCGTCTCGTTCATCATTAGCTTGGTCACGACGTTAGCCGCTCTAACCATTTATTACGTCACTTTCCTCGGCGAAAGACCCACGCCGATTTTCGTCTTCCTGCAGCGTCTGGAATACGACTCTCTCGACACCAGGTTTCGCTACCGGCCCGCGAAAGCGACGCCCGTAGTTCCGGGCATTGTGATCGTGGATATCGATCAGCACTCGCAGGAAGTTCTTGGGAAGTGGCCCTTTTCGAGAACGCACTTTGCCAAGATGCTGGATATCTTGCGAGAAGATGGCGCAAAGGTAGCGGCCTTTGACATCACCTTCGATAAACCGGATCAGACCGTTGAGCTGATGCGGAAAATCTGGAAGGATCTGGAGACAAGGAAAAAAAATGGCGAGCCGATCGACCCCAAATACGAGACCTGGTTGCAACAGCTCGTCGCGGAAAACAACGCCGATGCGCAATTTGCCAAAGCGATTGACCGCTTTGGACCGGTCGTCCTCGGCAGCTTCTTTTTAAAGAAGGAAGAATTGACAGGCATCGACGATGCAACGCTGGACCAGTATGCGGATTTGATCGATTGGTATTCGATCACAAGGACTGCTTTGAATCCTGCGACGGGAAAGCAGGACTTTTTGGAGTTGGTGCGCAAATATGATCAAGAGGGGAATTTGTTTGCTGCAACGGTGGCGAACATCCCTTCTCTTGCAAATCCGGATAGTCCGGAAAAAACCTCTATCGGATTCTTCAATATTTCCGCGGACCAAGATGGAGTCTTGCGACGGACGATGCTAGTCCTCCCCTTTGGGCGGTCGAAAGATATGAATGATTGGCAGATGTTCGGCTCATTGGAAGTTCAGGCGGTCAGACTTTATCTTGGATTACCAACCACCCAATTGTCTGTGAACTTCAACCAAATCGGAGTCGTGAGCATCAACTTTGGCGACAAGCTGAAAATCGAACCGGATTACACGGGCCACATGCATATTAATTACCGCGGTCCCCGAGGAAGCTATCAGTATGTCTCGATAGCCGACGTGCTGACGAGAAACTTTCTGCCAGGAACATTCAACGGAAACATTGTATTAATTGGGGCCTCCGCGACAGGGATCGGCGACCTGCGGACGACACCCTACGGCGGAATCGACTACCCGGGCGTGGAAGTGCACGCCAACGTGATCGACAACATGCTCAATCACGGGTTCCTTGTGCGCGGTGCAAAACAAGCCTTATGGGACTTCTTGGCGATTTTGTTTCTGGGCATTCCGCTGGGCATATGGATGGCTCTGGTGCAGCCGCGCTGGATGTGGTTCGGAGCGGCGTTGCTCATCCCGCTTGTGGCTGTGGATTACGGTGCTTTTCGGCAGGGATGGTGGCTGAACTTCACAATTCCTGCGATGACCCTCACTGCCAACGTGCTCTTGGTTTCGCTTTACCGCGCGCTCGTTGAGGAGAAGGAAAAACGCAAGGTGCGCACTGCGTTCGGACAGTATCTCAGCCCGGAAGTGATTCGCCGGCTGCTCGTCAATCCGCGGCTCGTCGAGCCCAAGAAGACTGACATCACCGTGATGTTCAGCGACATTCGCGGCTTCACCAGTATTTCCGAAAAGCTCGACGCGCAGGAACTCGCTCTTTTTCTCAACCAATATCTTTCGGACATGACGCGCATCGTCTTCAGCTATCACGGGACGCTCGACAAATATATTGGTGACGCAGTCATGGCGTTTTGGGGCGCGCCCTTCGAAGAGGAAGGTCATGCAGCACGCGGGTGCAATGCGGCGCTGGAAATGATGAAGCGGGTGCGGGAACTGCAAAAGGAATGGGAAGCGCAAGGCAAGCCCAGTCTCGAGATCGGCATCGGGCTGAACACCGGCGTCGCCAGCGTGGGCAACATGGGTTCCGCGCTGCGCTACGGCTACACAGCGCTCGGGGACGCTGTCAATTTGTCTTCGCGCCTCGAAGGCCTGAACAAAGACTACGGCACGCATATCATTGTGAACGAGACGACGTATCAAGGCGCCAAAGGCGACGGCTTTGTTTTTCGGGAACTGGATTTGATGCGTGTTAAAGGAAAATTGCAGCCTGTCACGATCTACCAGTTGATGGGCCGGAAAGAAGATTTCGACGCGGACGGTTCAACGGAAACAGTGCGCTTACAAGTTGAAATGTTTACGCGCGCCCGCGAACTCTATCGTGGCCGCCAGTGGAAGGCCGCGCAGGGCGCTTTTCAGGAATTCCTCGACAAGTGGCCGAAGGACGGCCCCTCTCGCGTCTACGTGGAGCGCTGCCAGGAATATATCGCCGCTGGACCGCCCGCAAATTGGGACGGCGTGTTTGTCATGACCCATAAGTAAAGACTCGGCCACCGCGCCCGCGCGTTATGGCCTTTCCACGTCAATCAAATTGTCTGCGGGATCGCGGTCGATCAATTTGTTGTACGGATCAATTCCAGCAAGGGTTGGCTTCTCATCCACCACAAATTCAAAGGTTCCGTTCTCCTGGGTGATCCACTCTTTGTGAAGATTCAGCCGCTTCAAGTGTTCCTTCGTCCCGCTGAAGACTCCCACATCGATCAAATCGTGAATCGTCATGGGCGTTTCGTTGCCGGACCCGTCCGACTTCTTCTTCTGCGAACTCGTCTTTAAGGTCACCTTGTATTTCTTGTCCGGTGTTTCCATGTATGTCGCCGACACGGCCCGATTCTCATAGAGAACGATAGACTCGAACATGTCGGTGATCACATACTGCAGCTCCGGTGGCGTCTGTTCGCGCAGCGCGGCGACGAATCCGCGCGTGTCCGGGAACGGCCCGGTCGCATAGCGGTTTTTCTCCAGGAAATTGCGCAGAGCGAGATTCAATTTGTCCTCGCCGATATAATCCGCCAGCGCGAACATCACCAGCGCGCCTTTCTGGTACCAAACATACGGTTCGCGCTGCACCAGAACGAGAGGCGGTTCGTGCCGCGTCTCTCCTGCACGTCCCCGTAAATACCGGTCGAGTTCATAGCGCAAATCCTTCCGCAGCATGTCTTCGCCGTATTTCTTCGACATCACGGTAAGCGCCGAGTATTCCGCCAGCGATTCGCTCATCATGTTTGAGCCTTGCGTCTGGCTGCCGATCAACTGATGGCCCCACCACTGGTGGGCCAGTTCGTGCGCCGTGACGAAATACAGCAGATCGATGTCGTCCGGCTTTTTCATGCGCTCGATGAATCCGATATCTTCGGAATAAGGCACAGTGTTGGGAAAGGATTGGGCGAATTGGCGGTACCGCGGAAATTCCAGCACGCGAAACTGGTCAAACTGATATTTGCTGAAATTTTTCTCGTAGTAGTCCAGGCCGGTCTTCGAGGCGTCCATCATCTTGTCGAGGTTGAACTCGTGGCCTGGCTGGTAATAAATCTCGAGCTTCACGTTTTTCCACTGGTCCTTCTTTACGCTGAAACGCCCGGAAAGAAACGAGAAGAAATCGTTGATGCGTGTGTCGCCCATGCTGTAGTCGAAAAAGCGGCGCCCGTCATTCGTCCACTCGTGTGTCAGGTAGCCGGGGGCGATCGCGATCTGGTCCGGGGAAGTACTGACGACGGCGTGAAACGTGACCCACTCGGAATTGGTCGTAAACAAATTTATATTTGAGTAGTACGGATCGCCTCGAGGCGCCATCTCTTCGAGAGGCGGGAGCTTCTCTTCCCGCCGGCGGACCGGATCATCAATCTCAATGTTTTGGCTGTAGCCTATGGTTGGGAAGTAGTCCCGGTCAAAGAATGTTCCGTTATAGGCGAACTCCGCACGCTCATTGCCGTCCTTAAATCCCCGCGACGTGTAACCCACGCGGAAATCCATCTTCATCGTTTCGCTGGGCTGGAGGGGCTTGTCCAGCTTATAGACCGAGTAGAAATGCTCTTTGTCGCCGAGCATTTGTTTGGACTCGCGGTCAAACTTCACTTCCTGAATCGATTCCCGGTTGTCCGTGACGTGCACTTCGTCGATGGGCTTGTCCGTGTGATTGACGAGCATGTAATAGCCCGTTCCCGCGAAAGACCGCCGCTCCGGGAAAATGTCGACCGCAACATCGACGGCCGTCACCTTGGGCTGCGGCAGCCGCTCATACTTCTTGTAAAGCTGTTCGTACTCCGCGGCGCGATGCCGGTTCTGCTTCGCGGTGCGAAACTGATTCAGCCCATGCGTGTTGTAGAAGAACACCGCTCCGCACGTTCCCGCCAAAAGCAGAAACGCTGCCGCCGCGGGGATCAAGCGCCGCATCCGCGGCCCCGCCTCTTTCAAGCGCGCTCCAAAGGACTGCTCGGTTCCGCGTCTCGCAAACGCAATCGCAAATACTCCCAGCAATCCTCCGATGCATAGCCAGTATGAAGTCACCCAAAACAGAGCCTTAGTGAAGTGCCCGTATCCGTTCATGTCCGAGTAGGTGTAGGGCGTAATCTCCCCGTACAAGTACATCCTGTTCTCAATTCCCCATGCGTAGAGAATCGGAATCAAAATGAAGAACCCGACGACGACGGCGTGCGCGACAAACTTATTTCCCAAAACTGTTTGCAGAAACAGCGCGAGCAGAATCACCATCAGCAGCTGTGGCAGGTAGATGAGGTAGATCTCTTTTGCGTAGTGGACCAGCTCGAACCGAAAAAAACCCTGGAAAGCCTGAGAAAGCACGCCGCACACCAGCACCACGGACGCCAAAACAGTCTCCACCATCGCCAGGGCCAAAAACTTGCTGACGAAATCAGTCCAGTCGCGCAAAGGCAAGGAGTCGTGGATCTGCTCGAACCGGACATCCCGTTCGCGCCAGATCACTTCGCCAGCGTATAGCGCGCCGATAATGTAGAGGAAAAGTCCGGACTGTCCCGAGACAACTAACACCGTCAAAAACGTGACTGGCCAGACTTCCACGCCGTTGTTGTTTCCCGCGAAATGCCCGCTGATCAACACGAATACGAGCATGATCAAAGTGATCGCCCAGAAGGGAATTTCGCGCACGATATTGAAAAATCGCATTTTCGTCATGGACAACAGTTGTTTCCACGTCGTCGCGCTGCCAAAAATCTGTGTCACCCGCGGAAGGTTGGCCGCTGCGCGCCGAGGCTCCTTCTTGACGCTGTCTTCGTCCGCTTTCGCTTCCTCAGCTTTCTTGGTGGAACGGCGGGAGCCCAGCACTTCGGCGGACATGGGGAAGAGCGCGTATGCGACAAGCAAAGCCAGGGCCCCGACGCCCAGCCAAACGAGCCGGTTATACAGAAACACCCCCGTCCAGTGTGGAACGAGCGCATTTCTCTCCACCACCGTCCAATAACGGGTTAGGCTCTGCACCATGATCAGACCAAACGGATCGATGATGGACGCCCAAACGCGCTCCAACTTGTTTGACGCAATGACAACGACCAGTTCAATGAGGTAAAACGCGAAGAGAGCCACGCCCTGCAAATAAACCACCACGATATTCCGCGTGAGCGCCGCGACGCAAAAGAACAGACTTCCCAGAAAGAAAATTTGCACGATTCCAATCGAAGCGTAAATCCGGAAGTACATCCAAAAATCGTTTGGCGCGATCCGCAGTTTGTCCGCCCACGGCATCAGCGTTCCAAGAGCGATTCCGAAGACGATTCCCGAGAAAACAAAAATGGCGGTGACCATGGAACCCACCCACCGCCCCACCAGATAGCCAAACTTGGAGATCGGCTTGGTGAAAATCAGCTGATACGTGTCACCGTTAAAGTCGCGCAGGATCGCGGGGCCAAAAATCGCGGCGATTAGTATCGAGCCGAAGGCCACCACCTGCGTTGTGATGAGAAGCACCGCATAGGGGCTGTTCAAAAATACTTTGCCGCTTCCGGTGGGCCCAAAATCCCGCGCGGCGACGGAGAAGAACGGAAGAAGTGCGGCCAGCAAAAAGTAAATATACGTAGATACGCTCTTAAATCGAAGCTTCAGTTCGAATAGAAAGAAGTCCTTGAACATTGCGCTCTCCCTCTCAATTCGGCCGATGCTGCGACAACTGGCGAAAATACACGTCTTCCAAATCGGCTTCTACGGGGAGGAACCCATCGCTCAGAGACGTTTCCGAATACACCCGCACCTCGTTCAACCCTCCCACGCGATGCATCGAAATCATGGGATATGCTTTCTCAATCGCCTCGCGTTCTGCGTCCGTGGGAACCACCTTGCTCCACACGCGCCCTTTTACCGCTTCGATAGCCTCCGAAGGCACGCCCTCCAGTATCAGTTCTCCGCTGCTGATAATCGCCATCCGCGAACACAGCTCGCGCACATCGGCCACAATGTGCGTCGAGAGAATGACCACCACGTTCCGCCCGATCGAGCTCAACAAATTCAAGAACCGGTTCCGTTCGGCCGGATCGAGTCCCGCCGTAGGCTCATCCACAATAATCAACTTGGGATTCGCCAGCAGCGCCTGCGCAATCCCGAAACGCTGTTTCATTCCGCCAGAATACCCGCCAAGCGCTTTCTTATGCACATCCCACAGGTTCGTTTGTTGCAGCAATCCCTCGACAATCTCTTTCCGCTCTCCGCCCTTCGTTATCCCCTTCATCAGCGCGAGGTGGTTCAACATATCTATGGCGGACATTTTCGGATAGACGCCGAATTCTTGCGGCAGATACCCTAGCAATCGTCGCGTCGCGTCTTTGTTGGCGATCAGGTCCAGCCCATCGAGCGTGGCAGTGCCGGTATCCGGGTCCAGCAAAGTCGCAAGGATTTTCATAAAGGTGGACTTGCCGGCGCCGTTCGGTCCGATGAGTCCGAACATGCCGGGCGGAATATCCAGCGAGACGCCGCGCAAGGCGCGGACGCCACCCGAATAGGTCTTGGCTAGGTTGCGAATGGAAAGCACTGGGTCAGCTCCTCTATTGAAAAACAGTGGGCAAAGCTTTCGCGATTGGTTAGACGCGGCAATTCTACCGACGAAGGACTATACCGGAAAGACGCATTAATTCATCGCCTCAATTCATTTCATAGGTTTTGGAAGCCGCATTCCAAATTGGCGGCGGGTTAAAATGTGACCAGGGCCAAATCGAGGGCATCAAAAAAGGGGTAAGATGAAAGACGCGCGGCCCTGCCCATCGGCTAACACTCTGATCCATAAAGGTTTGGCCGCAACCAGGTTACGCCCCGCACCACGGAAAACCCGGCCAAGGTCGCACCTGGAAGTAACCGGATTCGGGACAATTTGACGGCCATTTATCTGGGCAGACGATATATCGTACCGAGACATGAGAGCGTACCCAAACAATTGACTTCGGGAATCTAAGACTAGAGCATCTTGACTGAAGAATCGTTTCACATTGCATGGCTGGGCGAATAGCCCTTTAAAGGAAACTTCGAAATTCTATGTGGATTGTCCGATTAGCGCTTGCGAGGCCTTACACCTTCGTGGTTCTCGCTCTCGTCATCGTTCTGCTGACGCCGGTGGTACTCCTGCGCACACCGACGGACATCTTTCCTGAGATCAACATCCCCGTGATCACCCTGGTCTGGAACTACACAGGGCTTGAACCGCAAGAGATGGAGCAGCGCATCACCAGCAACTCGGAGCGCTCGGTCACTACGCTCGTGAACGACGTCGAGCATATCGAATCGCAGTCTCTCAATGGCATCGCAGTCGTCAAGATTTACTTCCAGCCAACCGCCAACGTGCAAGTCGCGCTAGCCCAGACTACCGCCATCGCGCAAACGATTTTGAAGAGCCTGCCGCCGGGCACCACTCCACCTCTCGTGGCCATCTTTTCCGCGTCGACTGTTCCCGTCATTCAAATCGGATTGACCAGCGATAGCTTGAGCGAGCAACAACTCTTCGATTTCGGTAACAATTTCATCCGCACGCAGCTTGCC
>Ga0209736_1000808_pt1 | contig 10129 bp, 5 predicted proteins | sample BlaSpr_A8_Ref_M3_FD_187992 | JGI IMG/M metagenome (GOLD analysis project Ga0209736, IMG submission 187992) | Forest soil microbial communities from Thunder Bay, Ontario, Canada - Black Spruce, Ontario site 2_A8_Ref_M3 (SPAdes) (version 2) | ecosystem: Environmental > Terrestrial > Soil > Boreal... | reverse complement strand
GCGCGACAATCGCGGAAGCACAAGGCGAACTGAATACCGCGATGGCTCAGCTTGCGCGCGGCTATCCTGAGGCCAGCGCTGGAATTAGCGGTGAGATTCTTCCATTCTGGAGCGCGCCGCGTGGCCCGCAGCGGTTGCTGATCAGCGGGCTCGCCATCTTGCAAGGGGTTATGCTGCTCCTGCTGTTGGCGGTTTGCGGGAACTCAGCAAACCTCATGCTGGCTCGTGGAAGCACGCGGCAGCGCGAGATGGCCGTGCGCGTGGCGCTGGGGGCGTCACGCTGGCGCATTGTCAGCCTGGTGCTCTCGGAAAATATGCTGCTCGCACTTCTGGGAGCAAGCCTCGGGGCAGCCATGGCGGTTTGGGGCACGACGGCATTGCGCGTGGCACCTATGATCGGCGCATTTCCGATCCAGTTTCAGACAAGAGTGGATGAACTTACCCTGGCGTTCGCGATATTGCTCGGCGCTGCTTGCGGTTCGATTTTCAGCACGGCGCCGGCGATGCATCTGGTCCACCTGGATCCACAGGACGGGCTTCGCTCCAGTTCCAACACGCCGCCGCGCAGCCGTGCGCGCAAAGTTCTGATGGGGGTGGAAGTCGGACTGGCGATGGTCGTGCTGATCGCGGCGGCGCTCTTCTTGCAGAGTTTTCGCACGGCAAAGCAAACGGATCCGAGATTCCGGCCGGAGGGCGTTTTGCTGGCGGCCTACGACTTAAGCGGGCGAAATCCCGACGAGACGTCCGAGCGCGCTTTTGCTGCGCGCCTGCTGGAACGGCTGCGATCCTTGCCGGACGTCGAGGCAGCGGCCATCGCGACGAATGTTCCGCTGGACTTGCATGGAATTCCAGCACGGCCTTTCACGGTGCAAGGTCGGGTGCGCACGGAGGCAGGCCAGGACAGAGCCATTTCCAATACGGTCACGCCGGGATACTTTAAGGTGATGGCCATCCCGCTCCTTGAGGGCCACGACTTTGCCGAGATGGGGGATCGTGCGGCGTCGGCACAGGCCATCGTCAATGAGGAGTTTGTGCGCCGTTACCTGAATGGCGCGGATGCGATTGGCCGCCGCATACAGACGCGCGCAGGAACTTTCACGATTATCGGCGTGGCGCGCAATTCGGTCTACGATGCATTCGGCGAGTCCCCGCAGCCAGCATTCTATTTTTCGTACCGAGATCTTCCAGCGATCCAAGGCGAGATTCACCTGAGGACGCGCAGTGGCAATGAAACCGCACTGGCCTCGGAAGCGCGTGCCATTCTGCGCGATCTCGATCCAATGCTCCCTCTTTACGACGTGCGAACATTCTCCCAGCACATCGACCGAAACCTCTATCTTCGCCGGATTCCCGCGCGAATGTTTGTGGTGCTCGGGCCACTCCTGCTCGGCCTCGCGGCGATCGGAATCTATGCGGTGGTTTCATACGCCGTGGCCAGGCGAACGAGAGAGATCGGAGTGCGGCTGACGTTCGGGGCCACAAGCGGACGGGTCGTCCTGCAAATTATCCGCGAGAACTTGGGTGCAATCACCCGGGGCGCGGCGATTGGATGGGTAGTTGCGCTGGTGATTTCTATTCACGCGATCACGAAGGGCAGGATCGACCTTCCGGTTTTCATCGGTGTACCAGCGATTCTCTTGGGTGTCGCGACGCTAGCCTGCTGGATTCCGGCCCGGAGAGCTAGCCGAATTGATCCGATGGCGGCGCTCAGGCACGAGTAAAAGCAGGGACGTCGCGGCCTACGCTTTGAGGGCGGCTCACAATCCCGCGCCGATGCTCGCGTCGGACTGATCCCGATCTTCGCGGTACAGGCTTAAGCGTACTGGACGATAAGTCTGAATGCATAGGTCGGCTTACCGGACGAGTAGCTGGCGGCCCACCTTTGGCCCGTGAAAGGGTGGGTGGCTCTACCCGTTATCCGGCTCACTCCAACCCGGTGCTGGCTCATCGCAACCCATTCAATCCGCAGCCTTTAATTTCTCACTTGACAAATAGTAACGGATGCGGTAATCTTTCACCTAGGTTCGGTTGACAGTGTCCCCGCTTCGTCCTTCCTTTTCTCCGCAATCCCGTGTGTATCCGCAACCCTTCGATTCTTGTCCGTCCTTTGTTTTCAAATACTTACAAATCCCTTTTCCCCCAACCCCTTTTCTTTCACATCCATACAAAACCCCCGGGGGTGTCACCCGCAACAGCCTCCCGTATCTTTTCGGTGCACAATTTTGGTGCAACGCAAATAGCTTTAGAATCAACACTTGCGAAAAACCCGGGGGAGAGGGAGGAGCCCATCTCACAGAGTCCCGCCGTCATTTCTCCGTCCTCGTAAAGCTCCACCGTCACGCAATCCTCGCCGCTTTGACTTCCCTTTCGCGCGGCGTGTACACTCGGCACCTCGTTTTGCGTACATTCGCTTCCGGAGCTCTCACGATGCCGAACTTCTTTCGCCTCAATGTCCTAGGGGCCGCAGCCGCCGCGGCGCTGCTCAGTTGTACGCCGTTTGCCGCGCGCGCGCAGGAGCGCGTGCAGGAAAAGGAAACGAAGACGGTCGAGAAAGAAAAGCCGGGCGAGCCTACGCCTCCGCCACCGAAGGAAGAATCCTCGTCCACCGAGCACTCCATCAAAATCGGCGGGCAGACCATCGCGTACAAAGCCATCGCCGGAACCATAATGCTGAAGAATGAAAAGGACGAGCCGCAGGCGCTGATCTATTCCACCTCGTACATCCGCACCGACGTGAAAGATCCCGCGCGCCCGATTTCCTTCATTTACAACGGTGGACCCGGCTCCGCTTCCGTATGGCTGCACATGGGAGCTTTCGGCCCGCGCCGCGTGCTCACCCCCAACGCCGAATCCACTCCGCCTCCGCCATACAAGCTTGCCGACAATGCCGGCACCCTGCTCGACAAAACCGACATGGTCTTCCTCGATCCCGTCGGCACCGGCTTCAGCCACGCCGTCGGCAAAGCGCAGGACAAGGATTTCTGGGGCGTCGATCAGGACGTCAAGTCGCTTGCACAATTCATCACCCTGTACGTCAGTCGCAACGATCGCTGGAATGCTCCGAAATTTCTGATCGGCGAAAGCTACGGCACCTTCCGCTCCGCCGCGCTCGGAAACTATCTGCAAGAGCACGACGGCATGGACTTCAACGGCATCGTGCTGATCTCCTCCGTCCTCGATCTCGGAACCATTTCCTTCCATCCTGGCGAAGACCAGCCGTACATCTTCTATCTCCCGAGCTACGCAGCGACCGCTTCGTATCACAAAATGCTGAAAGAGCAGCCTGCGGACCTGAACGCCTTTCTCGACGAAGCGCGCAAGTTCGCGCAGACCGAATACGCCGGCGCATTGATGAAAGGCTCGCGGCTAACCGCCGCCGAAAAAGCGGAAATGGCCAAGAAGCTCTCGCGCTACACCGGCTTGTCCGAAGATTATCTGGTGAAAGGCAATTTGCGCGTCACCCTCGGCCAGTTCATGGAAGAGTTGCAACGCAGCCGCGGCCTCACCACCGGCCGCCTGGATTCTCGCTACTCCGGCTTGACCTACGATCTTCTCGGCGAATTCGCGGAGTCCGATCCGCAAAGCTCCGCGGTTACCGGCGCCTTCACCGCGGCCTTTAACACCTACGTTCGCAACGAACTAAAGTTCGGTCAGGACAAGACCTACCACGCCATCAGCGAAGGTGTCGGCTCCAACTGGGATTGGAAGCATCAAGCGGGACGCGGCCGTGGATTTTTCCCCGGCTCGCCCAATGTGGAAGGCGATTTGATTCAGGCGATGCTCGCGAATCCGCACCTCAAAGTCGAAGTCGAAAACGGCTTGTATGATATGGCCACGCCGTTTTTCGCCACGGAATACACCATGGAGCATCTCGGCCTGCCGGAAAAGTTGCAGAAAAATATTCGCCAACAATATTACGATGCCGGCCACATGATGTATCTCCGCGACGAAGACCTAGCGAAACTAAAATCCAACATAGCCGCCTTCATCGATTCCGCTTCCAAACCGTAGGCTAATAAGTGGCTCAGTTATCTTTTCTTTGCTGGTGCACAGCCAGAAATGGCTGTACCACTTGTCGCTATTTATCTTCTCGCCACCATGCACTTCACCATTCTCCTCAACACACGACAGTTCCCCTAAACTAGCTTTGTCACGGTCAATCCACCGACCCGCTTCTGGCGGCGAACCCGCCACAATTGACGCCCAAGGATTCCTGAGACCATGGAAACATTGACGCCGACGGCCGTCGCCCCACAAACTCCGGCACCGCAGCGCGTGATTCAGACCGCGCAGTTGATTGCCGCGATGCTCAAGTCTAACGCGCACGTCAGCGACCTCATCTTTTCTCCCGGCCGCGCACCGCAAATCGAAGTTAGCGGCCAATTGGTCGAACTGAAATATAAAGGCCTTGAGCGCCTCACCGCCGCCGACACCAAATCCATCGCCTACGACATCATGGGTGACAATGAGCACCCGTTGCAAAAGCTCGATCAAGACGGCTCCGCCGACCTTTCCTACGGCCTCCCCGGCGTTGGCCGCTTCCGCGTCAATATCTTCCGTCAACGCGGCAGTTGCGCGATCGTCATGCGTGTGATTCCCGACAAGATTCCCGGGTTCAATGACCTCAAGCTGCCCGCGAGTCTCGAAGAAATCGTGCACTTGAAAAATGGCATCGTACTCGTCACCGGACCCACGGGTTCCGGCAAGTCTTCGACGCTCGCCGCCATCATCGACAAAATGAATACGGACAAGGCTTTTCACATCCTCACCATCGAGGATCCCATCGAATTTCTACACAAACATAAAAAGGCCACCATCCATCAACGCGAGCTGCACAGCGACACGCCCACATTTGCCCTCGCATTGCGCGGCGCGTTGCGTCAGGCTCCCAAGGTCATCCTCGTGGGCGAAATGCGCGACCGCGAAACCATCGAGATCGCGCTCGAAGCCGCGGAAACCGGCCACCTGGTCATGTCCACGCTGCACACCGTCGACGCCTCCAAAACCGTCGAGCGCATCGTCGGCGCTTTTCCCGTCAGCGACCAGCACTCCGTGCGCATGCGCTTCGGCAAGGCGTTCCGCTTCATCATTTCTCAGCGCTTGCTTCCGAAAAAAGATGGCAAAGGCCGCGTCGCCGCCATCGAGATTCTGAAATCGACCTTGCGGACGCGGGACTACGTCGAAAAAGGGGAGGGAGAAGGCAAGACGCTGCTCGACGCCATGCGCGACGGCGACACCGACGGCATGCAACACTTCGACGGTGAACTCGAAAAATTGTTGCGCGCCGGCACCATCGATTTCGAAACCGCGATCGCTTACTCCACCAATCCCGGCAACCTTCGCCTGGAACTCGCCGACTTACTCGACGGCACCGGCAAGACCAAAGAATCCGCCCCAACTGAAATCGAACCATAATTCGGAGCGCCGCTTTCTCTCCGCAATTCGATTCCACGGCAAGCACTTCGAGGGGCCAACTTCTCGCAGGCACCTTCCTCTCTAGCGTACAATTCCTTAACCCATGCCAGCATTTTCGGACCCTACATTTCTCCAGACCCTGCGAAGCGTCGAGATTCCCGGCGCACTGACGCTCATACTCGCCGCAATTGCGTTGCTATTCCCCAAGGCAGCCAACAACTTCTTCCGTCGCGTCGAGCAATCTTCCTCCCGCTTCGCCGAACGCAAGACACTCTCCATCGTCGTTCTGTTTTTCTCCGTCATTGCTGTTCGGCTCCTGGCGCTTCCACTTCTCCCCATTCCGGTTCCCGGCATTCACGACGAATTCAGCTACCTGCTGATGGCGGACACATTCGCGCACGGCCGTCTCGCCAATCCGCCGCACCCCATGTGGGTCAGCTTCGAAACCTTCCACGTCAACTGGTTGCCGCAATACGCCTCCATGTATCCGCCGTCGCAGGGTTTCGCGCTCGCCCTCGGACAACTTCTCGGCCATCCGTGGATTGGTGTTTTGCTCAGCGATGCGGCCATGTGCGCGGCGATTCTGTGGATGCTGCAAGGCTGGTTCCCGGCGCGCTGGGCCTTTCTCGGTGGTGTGCTGGCGGCGCTGAAATTCGGCGTGGCCACCTACTGGGTGAACAGCTATTGGGGCGGCGCCACCGCCGCGATTGGCGGCGCACTGGTATTAGGCGCGCTTGTTCGAATCGTGAAGCGCGCAAGAATTCGCGATGCCGTTCTGCTGGGAACCGGCGTCGCGGTTCTCGCCAACAGCCGGCCCTACGAAGGATTTCTCTTTTGCATTCCCGCCGCGGCGTGGTTTTTTTGGTGGCTCATGGGAAAGACCAAATCGCCAGATACGCTGCGCACTCGCTTGCAAAATGTTGTCGCGCCGCTTGCGCTAGTTCTCGTGCTTACCGCTGCCGTCATGGGTTATTACAATTGGCGGCTGACCGGGAATCCACTGCTTCTGCCACACGTGCTGAACACGCGCACCTATCACACCACCGGGCTTTTTCTTTGGGATCACAAAAAACCGGAGAAGCACTACCGCAACCAGCAATTCGAGGATTTCTATAATGTATGGGAGCGCGACAATTACGACAACACCTGGGCCGATGTCGCGCGAGTCAGCGAAGAAAAGTTAATTCGCTACGGCCTCACCTATTTCTGGGTCGGCGAACTCCTGCTGCTTCCCGCTCTGCCGTTTTTGTTTCGTGATCGCAAGATGCGCTTGTTCCTCGCCACTTTTCTTCTTGTTACGGCCGGAGTCTTCGTAGTCATCTGGTCGAACGCGCATTACGCTGCGCCGCTGACCTGCGTCATCTTTGCCCTGACGGTGCAAGCGATTCGGCGCCTCCGCACTGTGCGCATCGGTTCGCGTGCTGTCGGCATAGCTTTGTCGCGCGCCATCGTGCTGCTGCTCGTGCTCGATACTGGGATCAATACCGTTCGCGGCGTCTGCGACCCACTTCTCTGGCCTTGCCAAGGCGATCCCAGCCGAGCGGCCATCGACGAAAAATTGCAGCACGCTCCCGGCAAACACCTGATCATGGTTCGCTACGAAAAAGACAATCACAATATCCACGACGAGTGGGTCTACAATGGCGCCGAAATCGACACAGCCAAAGTCCTATGGGCTCGCGAACTCGACGCGCAACAAAACGCCAAGCTCTTCTTCTATTTCCACGACCGCACAATTTGGCTCGTCACCCCCGATTCCGACAACACCTATCTCGAACCGTACACGCCGCCCGGATCCCCAACCAAAGACAATCCCAATGAGTAGCTGCTAACTTGATTAGCGCGATGCCACCATCAAGTTGTTCAATCCCAGCTCGAATGTGTAATGCAGAAAATCGGTGAAGCCGATGCGATGCAGGATCTGCTGTAGGGTTCCGAGGGGAATGCGTTTCTGATGCTCGTCGCTTTCCATTTCGTCGCTCACCAAGCGTAATCCGTGCAATACCTTCAGGATCGGGTCCACCTTCGCGGAGGGCCACGTCAAGATTAACGAACCGCCTGATGCCAAAATCCGATATGCCTCGCGTAGTACCGGTTCCGGCTCTGTTAAGTGCTCCAGTACAGCCAGCATCACTACGTTGTCGAATTGTCCGGACTCCAGGGGCAGCGGGTTGCGGATATCCGCGCGCACGCGCTGCCATCTCCCGGTCCCGCCTTCGCGCACTTGATCGTCTACACCAACGCCATAGGCGATCCGTTCCGCGGCGTAATCCAAAAACGTCGCATCCAGCCCGCAACCTAAATCGCACACGCGCGCTCCTTTGCGAATATGCGGATAGGCTACTCTAAACCGCAGCCGCGCAATGAAGTGATCCAAGCTGGTGTAGGACATTATTTGAGGTCGTAGTCGCCGATGTACGTGCCGCGGCTGATGCCCAGCATACTCAAGAAAAACGAAGCGAAGATAATTTGCAAGCCAAGAAATAGCCACATGGCCCAGAACAAAACCTGCCGAACCTGCGCAAGCGGACCAAATCCGCTGGCCACCCATTGCCAGGTGACCCACGCACAACCCGCGAATCCCGCGAGGAATAGCGCACCGCCTAGCAGCAGTCCCGACTCCAGCGTCACGCGTTTGAGCAAGCGCTTTAGCGACACCGTGCCGCTGCGGTCGAAACGCTCCGCGTAACTGAACACTTTTGCAAACGCTCCGATGGAAAGAATCTGCGCGCCTAGCAGAGTGAAAATCACGCCAAAAATCATGGTATGCACGTCCAGCGTAATTCGGGGCATGATCGCGCGGGGTCCGGGCAAAAGCCAGAACACCAGGAACAATCCCAGCAACAGAAACGCCGCACCCGGCAAAACAAATAGCCAGTTCGGCGCGTACAGCAGCATAAAGCGCAGGTGCCGCCAGCCATCGCGAAAACTCCGCAGGTGCGGCGGACGCCCGCGCTTGTCGGGCCACAAAGTGATCGGAATTTCCGTAATCTTGGCACCGAGCTGCGCGGCCTTGATCACAAACTCCGACGCGAATTCCATTCCGGTGCTGCGCAGATCCATACGGTCATATACCGCGCGCGTGAACCCACGCATTCCGCAATGGCTGTCGCCGATTTCCGCTCGAAAAAAAAGATTCAGCACTGAAGACAGCGCCGGGTTGCCAAGATATTTGTGGTGCCACGGCATCGCTCCCGGCTTGATCTCGCCGCTAAAGCGATTGCCCATCACCACCTCGTTCCCTTGCCGCCACTTCTCCACAAACCGCGGCACCTCGCCAAAATCGTAACTGTCGTCCGCATCACCCATCACGATAAAGGCGCCACGCGCCGCGCCAATTCCCGCGCGCAGAGCTGAACCGTATCCGCGCTGCGCCACGCGCACCACGCGCGCCCCCAGCTTTTCGGCGGTTTCGATCGATCCGTCGGTCGACCCGTTGTCCGCCACCACCACTTCTCCGCGGAGGCCCGCCGCGCGAAACGCCTCCGCCGCTTTTGTGACGCAAATTCCAATGGAGTTTGCTTCGTTCAAGCATGGGATCACCACAGATACCTCGACACCGCCGGCCGCCGGCGCAGCGGAAGCCAAGCGCTCAGTGTTTTCTCTCGTTCGCGGGCCAATTCTGTCAGCGTTCGCCACTTCGCCTATATCCTTTGCAAACTTCCCGTAACGATTTTAGGCTGCGCTACTTCCAGCTTGCTTTTTCTCCCACGCACATTATCATGGCGAAGCTTCGCAAAGCCCCTGAGACTCTGCAATTGCCGAATCCATCGGACCTATCTTCCACGGCGGGCGGCTCCGCGTCGAGCGGCAGTTTGGACTCCATGGCCAGCGCTGCGCGCGGACGTGGCCGACTCCTCAAAGTTCTGGGCATGTGGTTCGGAATTTCCGCGGCCGTAGGGAACACCATCGCCGCGGGAATCGTGCGCGCTCCTGGGGACATCGCGGCATGGCTTCCTAACATTTATCTTTTTTTCGGCGTCTGGGTTGTCGGCGGACTCTACGCGCTTTCCGGAGCGTCTTCCATGGCCGAACTAGGGGCTGCGATTCCGCGCAGTGGTGGCCAATATAACTTTTCGCGGCGCGCGCTTGGCGACTACGCCGGCTTCGTGGTGGGCTGGAGCGACTGGCTCTCCACCTGCGGCACTGCGGCGGCGGTGGCCATTGTCATCGGCGAATATAGTGGTGAACTTTTTCCGGCGGCAGGTGGCCACGTCAAGCTGATCGCCGTTCTTGTGATTATCGGATTTTTTATTTTGCAGTGGCGCGGCATTAAGTGGGGCAGCGGGACGCAGCTGGTCACGGCTGCCATCAAGACTTTGGCGTTCGTGATTGTCGTCGCCGCGTGTTTTCTTTGGGGCGGACATGCGCGCGCGGCGGCTTCCGCATCCATTGCTCCGACACCTGCGCTTGCTTCCGGGTGGCCGCTCGCCTTGGCCATTTTGTTCGGACTGCAAGCGGTTTTTTACACCATCGATGGCTGGGACGGCATCATTTACTTTGGTGAAGAAGTGCGCAATCCCGGGCGGGATATTCCACGCGCGATTTTTGGCAGCGTGGCGACCATCATGGGAATTTATCTGCTGATTAATGCCGCGGTGCTTTACGTTCTGCCCATGTCGCAAATCGCCGGCAACACTTTTGTTCTGGGCACCGCCGCGGAGAAAATCTTCGGGCCTTACGGGGACACAATCATTCGCGGCATCATGGTGAT
>Ga0209736_1000807_pt1 | contig 10131 bp, 7 predicted proteins | sample BlaSpr_A8_Ref_M3_FD_187992 | JGI IMG/M metagenome (GOLD analysis project Ga0209736, IMG submission 187992) | Forest soil microbial communities from Thunder Bay, Ontario, Canada - Black Spruce, Ontario site 2_A8_Ref_M3 (SPAdes) (version 2) | ecosystem: Environmental > Terrestrial > Soil > Boreal... | reverse complement strand
CGCAGACTTGCCAAGGTTCAGGTGTCGGTTCGATTCCGATAGGCCGCTCCATCCCTTCTGCTCTAGTTAAATCGACATGCTCCGCCAGGCGCGGCACCCTGATGGGCGAGATAATGTCCCAATGCCCGGACGAGGGCGACGCAGCGCGGCGCCCTCGTCCAGCTCTTAGCGTGATTCAGTCGTGCTCGCGATTACCCGCACGCCTCTGTATGCGGTTGCCTCTTTGCCATTTGCCGTCTTTACCCACGGTGACCGTAACTAAGCTCCTACTGCGTGTGCCTTCTGTGCCCGTTGCCGTTCTGGGAATTATTCTGGGAGTTGTTTTGCGAATTCCCCGACCCGGCAGAAGCAACGGGCCAGTGCGCGGTAGTGGTCGTGGTGTTGCCAGAAGCATCTGTCGTCGAGTACGTGACCGCGTAGATGAGTGGCAAACGGTTCTCGGGACGTTCTGCACGCAGCAAGAACGACCTCACGTCAGTGCCGTAGGCAACGGGTCCGCCGCCGCCGGCCTCGACGTCACTGACGACGTGGCGGCCTCGATCGGCCGGATCATTGCTGGTGATCGAGACCAACTTGACCTTGGGTTTGGGATCGCAGACGTCGCTGACATTGATCGCGGCGTTGACAAAGACCAGTTTATTGTCTTTTAGATGACGCACACTTGTGGATAACGCAACGCCCAACGTGGGCGGCAGGGTGTCCTGCACCGTCACGCTAGTTGTCGCCTTCGAAGAGAGACCGGCGGAATCCGTGACGGTCAGCGTGTAAGTGTGTGTGCCCAGGCTCGCCAGCACCGACGCGACGGCAGAGTTGCCCAGGAGGTTGCCGGAGCTATCCGCCCATACGAACTTGAGTGCGTATCCATTGGGGTCGGCAGAGGCCGAACCATCCAGCTTGACCAGAGTGCCTGCCGGTCCAGCGCATTGAAAGACTGGGTCGGCGCCAGCGTTGGCGACCGGCGGCCGGTTGGTGATGGTTACGTGGGTGACCGCCGAGGACGAGAGACCTCCCGCGTCCGTGACGGTCAGCGTGAACGTGTACGCACCCACGTTCAGGGTCAAAGGCACAACGGCAGATTTGCCCATGATAGTGCCGCCCTGAGTCCAGACGAAGGTAAGGGCGTCGCCATCCGGGTCGCTGGAAAGCGAACCATTCAACGTGACCGGAGTGCCTGCCGGACCCGCGGCTGGCAGGGTCTGGTCGACGCCAGCGTTGGCGACCGGCGGCCGGTTGGTGATGGTTACGTGAGTGACCGCCGAGGACGAGAGACCTCCCGCATCCGTGACGGTCAGCGTGTAAGTGTGCACGCCCATGGTCGCGGTCAACACGACAGTCGCAGACTTACCTACGACGGTGCTGCCTTCGGTCCAGACGAACGCAAGTGCGTCGCCATCCGGGTCGCTCGATAGCGAACCATTCAACGTAACCGGAGTGCCCGCTGGACCCGCGGCTGGCTGGGTCTGGTCCGCGCCGGCATTGGCGACCGGCGGCGCGTTGGTGATGGTTACGTGGGTGACGGCCGTGGAGGAAAGACCTCCTGCGTCCATCACAGTCAGCGTATACGTGTGCGCGCCCATAGTCGCGGTCAAGGATACAACCGCGGACTTGCCTACGACAGTGCTGCCTTCCGTCCAAACGAAGGTCAGTGCGTCGCCATCCGGGTCACTGGATAGCGAACCATCCAGCGTGACAGGTGCGCCCGCCGGACCCGTGGCTGGCAGGGTTTGGTCGGCACCGGCATTAGCGACCGGCGGCTGGTTTGTTGGTTTCGGGTTGGAGAAGCGGCTGAATAGGATTTGGTTCACGCCCACGCCTGATACTGGTGCATCGTCGGACCAGACGACGCCGAGATTGCCATTCTTGTCGGCGGCGGCGTGGACGTTGGATGACGAGCCCAAGTTCGACACGTTCTGTGGTGTGGAGAACGTTGCCCCCGCGTCCATCGAGCGTGCAAAGAAGACGTTTGCGCGGCCTGGTGTCGTGTCCAGCCAATTCAGATCGATAGCGCCCGTGGCGTCCACCGTAATCCACGGATTGGTCGAATTTCCCGGGTTATTCGAGATATTCGTCGGGATAGAGAAGTTGGTGTCTCCATTGTTGAAGCGCGCGAAAAATATGGCGTCGTTAAAGGACTGGGGATCGATCTCCTGCCAAACTACGTAAACACTACCATTTGTTCCGACTCGGACCTGTGGATTGCTGGAGTCGTACGTACCGTTCGAGAGATTCATTGCGGGCAAGAAAGTTGCGCCTTGGTCAGGCGAGCGGCGAAATAAAATTTGATTGTTACCCGTAGTGTTGTCCATCCAGGTGACATTGATGTTGCCACCAGAATCCACCACGATTTGCCCGCCGACAGAGGCCCCGGAATTGTTGGAGAGATTCATGGGAGCCGAGAAGGTTAAGGTTGTGCCCTTGCCGGTCGAGCGAGCAAAGGAGATATCCGACTGGGCGGAAAAATCGTCTTCCCAGACTACGTTGATGTTGCCCGCCGAATCCGCGGGGAGTTGCGGTGAAAACGAGCCGGTCGAGTTGGTGGCGAGATTTACTGGTTTCGAGAACGTCACGCCTCCATCGCTGGACTGGCTGAAGAAAATACCGAAAGTAATGTTTTCGTTCTCCCACACGACACTGATGTTGGCGGTGGCATCCACAGCCATTTGCGGGTTTCCAGAGTCGGCGGAGTCATTCGACAGATTCTGAGGGGTTGAGAAGGTCAGGCCGTTATCCGTCGAGCGGCTGAAAAAAATATCCTGGTTCCCTGGAGTATTGTCCACCCAAACGACATCAATACCGCCCTGACTGTCTACTGAAATGCGCGGATTGGAGGAGAAGCCTGTGCTGCTGGAGACGTTCTTGGGGGTCGAAAACGTCACGCCGCCGTCGGTCGAGCGACTGAACAGGATATTGGAGTTGGTGGCAGTATCGTCCTCCCAAACAACGTTGATGTTGCCAGCAGCATCCACGGCGATTTGCGGGGCAAGTGAATAATCCGAGTTATTAGAAACATTTTTGGGTGTTGAGAACACCTGCGCCTGGGCTGCGAGACACATCGACGACAGACCAAGAACAACGACTGCGGCGATTTGACCGAAGCGGCTGGGATGAACCACGGCAGACCTCCTCATGTTTTATGGGCTGACGGGCGATCAGCGGCCAGAGACACCGGTAGCTCACTCCGGAATCCAATGAAAGTGCCCTTGCCAGCGGTGCGGGGACTACTAAAGCTGGCCTTCGTGAACTCGACTGCAGATACGCTTGCCCTCCGGGACAGGAGGGGACAGCTCTGATTTTCTTCGTTTAGTATACCGACCCGGGGTCGAAAGAAAAGTGAAGAGAGGTACAGGAAGGTACAGGCCTTGTCCAAAGAGCCAACAAGCTAGCCCCCTCGGCAATTTGTAAGTAATTGAATCCATTGGGATAAGTCTTACGACGCCGAGGTGTAGCCATAACCGGACAGTGGGCTTAAAGCGCTCCACGAACCCAAGCCAGCCTCATTTGGGAGCGAAATTCTGCCGCCATTCCCGCTACAATCGGCGCGGCAAAACCCCAAACCACCCATGGGCAAAATTCACATCGCCGTAGGTAGCACCCGCCGGCCCAAACTAGCCGCTGTTACGCAAGCCCTCGAAAGTTTCGGTTCGGTGCTGGCTCCCACCGCGGAGTTCGCCGTCCTTGGCTTTGACGTCGATAGTGGCGTAGGCCATACGCCTTCCTCCCGAAGCGAGTTGATGCGCGGCGCTCGCCAGCGTGCCGAGTCGCTGATCCAGCTAGCGCGGCAGCGCCATGAGACTTGGCAATATTTTGTTGGCCTTGAGGGCGGCCTCGACACCGTGCAAGAAAATGGTGCCCGGCGCGTTTTTCTCGAAAGCTGGGCCTACGTCAGCGACGGCACCGTAGGCCACTATGGTCGGTCCGGCGGAGTGGAAATTCCCGCTGCCCTCGTGCACGAAGTCCTGGAAAATGGCGTCGAGCTTTCCGAAGCCATCGACCGTTTCGCCGGCGCGGTCGGAATTCGTGACGCGCAAGGCGCTTGGGGCGTTCTATCCTGCGACCTAATCACTCGCCAGGACGCGTTTCGCGTCGCGGTACTGGCGGCCTTCGCGCCGTTCTACAATTCAAAAATGTACCGCGCGGCCTCCGCTGCGCGATAATGTAGAGTACAGAGCTTGTCCCCAATGAGGAGCGAACTGTGGACATCGTCAAGGGCAATATGGGCTGGATCGAAGTGGTGGTGGGCCCAATGTTTTCCGGCAAGAGCGAAGAGCTGATCCGCCGCCTGCGCCGCGCCGAATTTGCGCGCCAGCGGGTGCAGATCTTCAAGCCTGCGATCGACGAACGCTACGCCGCCAACGAGATTATTTCGCACTCCGGCCTGGGCATTGCCTCGGACAACATCCTCAAAGCCTCCGAAATCATGGAAAAGGTCCAGCCGCGCACGGAAGTCATCGGCATCGACGAAGCGCAATTCCTGGGCGACGAAGTCGTGGACGTCTGCACGAAACTCGCCAACCTTGGCAAGCGCGTGATCGTCGCCGGCCTGGACACTGATTATCGAGGCCGCCCGTTCGAGCCCATGCCGCGCCTCCTGGCCATCGCGGAAGAAATCACCAAGCTGCTTGCCATCTGCGTGCGCTGCGGAAATCCCGCGGTGCACACGCAGCGACTGGTCGAGAGCGAAGAGCTGATCGTTGTCGGCGCCACGGGCATGTACGAAGCTCGCTGCCGCCGCTGCTTTGAACCCAATCCCGAACAGGCCAAAGGAAAAAAAGAAATCCCGCTCCTGATCCGTAATCGCGTCGCGGGAGTGGGGGGCGCGGGTAAGTAGTCGGTCTCGCTCCCTCGGCCCAATGCGCATCGAATCCAAAGCTCCCACCCGCGTGGACCTAGCCGGCGGAACCCTCGACATCTGGCCGCTTTATCTGTTCCATCCCGGCGCCGTCACTGTCAACGCCGCCATCACTCGTTATGCTTCGTGCCGCATAGAAACCAACGCGCAAGGCGATAACCGCATTCGTCTCATCTCCCGCGACACCGAGCGCGAAGAAAGTTTTTCGTCCTTCGCCGAGCTGATCAAAACAAAGCGCTACAAACTCCCGCTGCTCGCGGAAATCGTTAAATTTTTTCAGCCCCAGGGCGGTTTCACTCTCGCCACCGATTCCGAAGCGCCCGCGGGTGCGGGCATCGGGGGCTCGAGCGCCATGGCCGTGGCCATTTGCGCGGCTCTCGATCGGTACACGGGAACAGGGAAAAGTAAAGCCGATTGGATTCACATCAGCCGCGATGCCGAAGCCATCGTCATTCGCGTGCCGACAGGCACGCAGGATCATTATCCCCCTGCGTTTGGCGGCGCCGCGGCCATTGAGCTCCCCCCTGGTGGCGAGCGCCGCACCGAGCTTCGCGCCGATCTCTCCGAACTCGAGCGCCGACTGGTCCTCTGCTACACCGGCAAGCCGCGTAAGTCAGCCATCAACAATTGGGACGTCTTCCGCGCGCACATCAACGGCGATAAAGGCATCTTCCACAATCTGGCGCGCATTTCCGAAGTCGCGCAGCAATTGCGCGGCGCACTCGAGCGTTCGAACTGGATCGAAGTCGGCCGCCTTATGCGCGAAGAGTGGAGCTTCCGCAAACGCAATCTGCCCACCATCACCACAAAAACGATTGACCGCATTGTCGACGGCACCCGCCGTAAAGGCGCCTTAGCCGGCAAAGTCTGCGGCGCCGGAGGCGGCGGCTGCGTCGTCCTTCTGATCGAGCCCGAAGCCCGCGAGCGTGTCGAAGCCGCCGTCGCCTCTGCCGGGGGCGAAGTCCTCCCCATGAAGATAGATCGCTCCGGAGTCCAAGTCACCGTCTCGTAAAGCTTTATGGATTTCAGCTATTCGACAGATGCGGGGAAAACGTGAAGGTAGCGACGTGCAGCATAACTCAGGCGCCGGGATCGCAGAGGATTTCGTTAGCTTCGGATTGGCTCAAAACACCTTTTTGCACTAAGGCGTGGACTAGCCGAATCACGTACGTAGCATCACCGTGTGCGCTGCGCCGCGGCTGCAAGCTCGGTGGAACTTTGCCGCTAAACGTCGTTCGCACCGGCGGCCGAGACTTTTGCAACCAGTGGGTCAATACATCGCGCTGCGCCGGGGGCATGTCCCCGAAAACAAGCCCCATTCCCGATCCCAGGTGGTGAGAACTGACCGTCGCGAGCACATCCAAGACCTGCTCGTTCCGCTCGATCTGTACGTGAACTGCCGCGCCAATCGGAAAAGGGTTCAGCGTATCGATATAGCAGCCCTGCATGCTGAGGTCCGACGTCCGCGCCTTAACTCGCGAACCCTCGTGCACGTCCACCACGTTAGCCTGCGCGATAAAGGCCGAGCGCGTAGCGCAGCGTCGTTCAACCCGGGGCTTGCTGCCACTTTCTGGTGCCGAGGGAACGGCCTCTGTCGCACCATGCGCCGGCGGCCCCTGCCTATCGGTGATTGGTGGAGAGGCGAGCAACATCGCCACCGCCACGCCGTAACCGCCGTCGCGCCTTTGTACCCGCACGACTTCGCCGACTTGTTCGAGGTTGCCCTCGCCCGCCTTTGGGTCGTAAGGAAATGTCACGCGAAGGCGCATGCCCTTGTAGTAGCGGTCCTCTCGCGTAACAAAGTAGATTGCCTTGCGTGACGCGTTTAGCGTGGGTCGCACGTCTTCCAGTTTGTACTCATCGAATTCCGCGTTACGCAGTCGTACTCGCAGCGAAATCCCAGCCCGCTTGGCCTGCCGCCGCTCTTGGCGTGCAGCCCGGACGGACCCTGCTGGAGCTGCTGCTGTTAGCGAAGTGTGATCAGACATGAATTTTGCGCCTCTCCAAAGCCTCGCGAGCGTCGCCGAGGCGCACCCCGAGCGGCTGAAAAGACAGCATACATAGGGTATTCGCCGTGCTTCTATAGAACACGGGTACCACTGAAGGGGTACCTTTGGCAAGCGCACAAACGAGAGCCAGAGTTTATTTTGATGCGGACGCCAGCCGTGGTTCTGCGTGCAGCGGAATTTCGCCCAAGGGTACTTGCGATGCGGCGCCCCTTTCCGACTGGGCTCCCAAAATCTGCTCGTCACTCGCCTTTTTTGCGGCCTCCGCTTTGACCTCGCTCTTCGCTTCCGACTTCGAGAAGAACTGTGCCGTCAGCAGCATAGCTGCCAGCGTGGTCACCAGCAACGCCAATTGCCCCCACCCGCTCAGTGTTGCCGCGTTTCCCAGCAGCGTCAGCCCCGCAAAACAAAAAAGGAGGTGAATGCAAAAGACCTGCAGCGAGGCTTGCCCCAAAAGCACCAGGGGCCGCACCGCCAGCGGCTTCAAAATCGACTGGAACCGAACCAGCAAAATCGCGACGGCGGCGAAATTGATCAGCCGAACCGCGCCGAAGTGCCACTTATCGAATAATGGCTCGAACCCACCCAGCTCAATCCAGCGGCCAACCGCATAGCGAAACGGAAGAAGGAGCGTCGCAATCACCGCCGCACTTACCGCGTACCGCCGCGCCCATTCTTCCATCGGCAATTGGCCCTGCGCCCAGCGCACGCCGAACCACAACCCCAGGATCCACAGAAATTGCCAACCCCACATGTCGAACGAGCCCATTTGATTGATAGGAATGCGCACGCCCAGCACCTGATTCACAAAGTGGTACTCCGCCTCGCGAAATCCCAGGTGCGCCAGGAACCAGATGGTCACGCTGCCCGCCAGAATCGGGCGCCAGCCGATGCGCTTCGACAGAGTCAGCACCACCGGCGTGAGCAACAGGAAAATGATATACATCGGCAGGATATCGAGGAGCGGCGGCCGGTAAATCAGCAGGATCGCTTCGATAATGGATTGCCTTGGGCCTGCGGTGAAGTAAAAATCCAGGAGATTGTGCACGTTCGGGCGATCGCCGCGCGAGGCGATAGGAACGGCCACCAGAAACGCAAAAGTCAGCAGCAGCACGTGATATCCATAGAGGCGCAGCGTGCGCATGCCAATTTTCTTGCGCATCGCCGCATAGCCGCGATGCTCCGCAAAGCGGAAATAAATGCAGCCGGTAAACAGCGCCGACAAAAAGATAAATCCCTCGGAAGCGGAAACGAAACCGAACGGCTGATTCGTGTAATTAGGCAGCAGCGTCGGCAGATGCGTCATCACCATCCAGACCAGCATCAGTCCGCGTACGGCATCGAGTTCTGGTCGGCGGTTCACGGCGCAGTTTAGTCATTAGATTCCCGGCGCTTGCCAAGGGTTTTGTGAAATTCCGTCCCGTGCGGGGCGCAAATCCGTTTCTTTGCGCTTATCTAGAGGATTTGATGTAGGCCACACCACAGTGAAACACACCTTCACCCGGAGATTCGTGTACGTAGGCGATTTGCGCGGGCACAAAGATGGATTGCCCTCCCGGTGAGTAGGGAACTGCCACTTCGATCATGGTGCTCGCGAAATACTGCTTCTTGCTTTTGAAACGCAGGCCGCCGCGCGACATGTCTTCGCAAGACACTATGTCGTCCGGCATCCCGGGACGGCGAATACATGCTTTGAACTTTACCGGGACGCGTGGGTGCTTACGGCGGTCTTCGGGGCGCCGCGTAGCTTGAGGCGCCGCGGAGCTTGCAGCGGAAGGTGCTGGGGTGGTGGATTTGGCCGTGGTTGGCGGGGACGGTTCCGGTTCTGGAGGAATCCAAGGCTTTGGCGCTAAGCGCCCGGGCGGCGGTGAAGCCACGACCGGCTCGGCCTCGCGCGGTTCGTACGTTTCAGCGGACTCCGCCAAGTAGATGTCGGGAGGATCGGCTTCAACGACCGATTGCTCAACCATTGTGGATTTTGCTGGCACCGGTGCCGGTGATGCCATGGGCTCGCCGGTAGCCTGCTTCCAAACCGTGGAAGACCCGCAGCGCTTGCAGTAACGCACGGCGCTTCGATTGATGGCAAAGACATCCGCTTCCAGGTCGCTGTGGTCCACCGTTTCGCGCAACTGGCAGCTGCTGCACTGCAGCAGAGCGCGGCTCGCTAGCTTTTCGGAGTCGGTCAGTTCCCCGAAGTCGAGTCCCCAGAAATCGATGGTAGGATCGAGAAATGCCACGCCGTAGATGTACGTGTCGCCCTCCGAGCCGATCTGTCCGACTACCCGGGCGTCCGCCTCTTTGCCGGAATCGACAGCGCGAATGATGATTTCCTGTTCAGCGGAGAGCTTGTACTGCGAGGTGATGCCGGCGCCATGGCGGCTCAGCACCACCGTTTTCGTTTCCTCAGAGAACACTCGCCCTTCGATGTCGCTTCCGATGAGAAAGATAGCGAGCTGCTTGGGAATGCGGCTGCTGCGTCGTCGGCTGTCGGGAGGCATACGTTCGTGACAATTGTAGAAGGGGCCGTTCGCGAAAAGCGCTTTGGGCACAGCAACTTGCTGGCGCGATAGTAGCACGAACGGCATCGGCCAGTGGTGCATGGACGGCAGCTAGCGGTCGGGCTTGACCTCATACCCGCCTAGGTGTCTAAAATGAAACACTGTTTCAAAGTGGACTGTCTTGCGGCTGGAGGTTATTACACTATATCCGCATGAAAAAGAAAGAACTCACGCTCCAACAAATCTCTTCCGTCCCGTGCCCGACGTGCGGCGTCGCTGCCGGCTGCCGTTGTGTGCGGTTTACCGGTGCTCGCCGCAGAGAACCGCATGTAGATAGGAAGTTCTTCGCTATCGAGGCTTTGGAAGCCGGATCAGTTCATGCCGGACCATCCCGTAGAAAGAAGTCGAAACCCTCCTGACTGTTGGCGGCTTCGTTAAACTATCCATCTGCCCATGTTCGCTCTAGGGATTTGGCTTAGAGTCAGCGGGCGGCTCTCCAAGGGTGAGCGCGATCGGGAGTAACTGGAATCTGCTGGCAAGGTCCGGCGATTCGAGAACTGGCAATTACTCGCAGGTCGATGTTGCGGAAAACAACGAACTCGTCCGTGGACTCCTCAGACAATTGCCGCAGCCGAGACTTGGCGGTCTCAATGTCATTTACTTCTTCCACCCACTGGAAGCGTCCGTCGCGCGGTTCAGGAACTATCATCTGACAGCGACCATCACGACGAGCGGCAAGCGATTACCGATGCAGCCTCGACCATCGTCGCACTGAAAA
>Ga0209736_1000805_pt1 | contig 10135 bp, 11 predicted proteins | sample BlaSpr_A8_Ref_M3_FD_187992 | JGI IMG/M metagenome (GOLD analysis project Ga0209736, IMG submission 187992) | Forest soil microbial communities from Thunder Bay, Ontario, Canada - Black Spruce, Ontario site 2_A8_Ref_M3 (SPAdes) (version 2) | ecosystem: Environmental > Terrestrial > Soil > Boreal... | reverse complement strand
CCGTAACCAAATCTTCGTAGCCAACTACGTTTACGATCTGCCGTTTTACCGAGGCCAGCAGGGCTTCACTGGCAGAGTTCTCGGCGGCTGGGAGCTTTCGGGAATCACCGTGTTCGAGTCCGGGGTTCCGCTGACCATCACCCAGTCGAACGATCCTTTCAATTCTAACGATTTCACCGGCAGCAACCCCGGAACTTTCCCTGACGGCCTCGGAATAGACCCGTCCGTTGTCTCGCCGCGGCCGGACTACGTTTCTGGGCAGGGCGTCAATGGTCCGAAGACGGCTCAGCAGTGGTTCAATAAGGCGGCTTGGACTGTCGCCATCGGGCATTTCGGCAATTCCGGGCGAGGCGTTGTCTACGGTCCCGGATTCAACAATTGGGATCTTGCTGCTATCAAGAACACCAAAATCTCGGAGCGTTTCAGCACGCAGTTCCGGGCCGAATTCTTCAATGCGTTTAACCACACTTCTTTCCTGGGCGTGAGCACGAACATAAACTCGAGCCTTTTTGGCCAGGTCACGTCTACTCACGATCCGCGCATCATCCAACTGGGAATGAAACTAAACTTTTAAGTGAACTCAACCCTATTCGAATGAACGGTTCATGAGGGCGCCCTGTACGGGCGCCCTTTTCATGTCCACGGCATCGCCCATTTTGTCCTCGTCTTTTCTCCGACAGCCGAAGCTGGGCGCCCTCGCGCTGCTAGACCAGGTCGCTGCCTCAGGAGTAGAATTTTTTCCTTATGGCCCGTAATGTAGTTTATCGTGCGACACTCATTTTGATATTGATGTTCTCCGTGCCAACCCTCGACGCTGTGGGATACGGTCCACATCCCATGCAGAGCGCCCCGGCCACTCCCCAATTGCAATCACTACTGGCCGAGGGTTCCGAGGCCCTCCGGCACGGCGACGATAAAGCCGCGGAGAAAGCTTTTCGCCAAGCCCTTATTCTGGAGCCACAGTCCACTGAGATCCTAAACGATCTCGCCATCTCGCTCGTCAAGCAAGGCAACTTGACGGACGCCGTCCCATTTTATCGGCGCGCGCTGGTCCTCAAGCCCGGCGACGGGACCACCATGCGTAACCTGGCTATCGCCTACTTTAAACAACAGAAGTTTCGTCAAGCTCTCCCATTGCTGCAGGCACTCAATCGCCGCCAGCATGAAGATTTCCAAGTGCTTGATCTCACAGGCCTATCCTTTTTCGGGCTCGACCGATACGTTGAGGCGGCAAAATACCTGGAGAGCGCCAGCCACGCCAAGCCCACTGATCTCCCGACACTCTTCATGCTGGGTCAAGCTTATCTGCGTGCCGGCAACTATAAAGCTGTCACCGACGTTTTCGGCCGGATTATGGCCATAGACCCTAATTCGGCCGAGGCTCACGTCATGATGGGAACAGCGTATGACAAGTTGTTCCAGCAATCGAAGGCTCTCGACGAGTACGAGGCCGCCGAACAGGCCGACACCAATTTTCCCGGCGTCCACTCGGGGCTTGGCCAAGTTTATTGGAAGCAAGGGAAGCTGGATCTTGCGGAGACGGAATTCCGCGAGGAGCTAAAACGGTTTCCTGCTGATGCGGTGTCCAATTGCCTGCTCGGCCAAATCGTCTTTGGCAGAAACGAGCTAGACGAAGCCCGGTCGCTGTTTCTCGCAGCTCTTGCGGCGAATTCTCGCTACAAAGAGGCGCTCTTTGGGCTCGGAAAGGCCGAGATCAAGCTCGGCAATCCTGCCAAAGCTCTAGGCCCTCTACGCAAAGCTATCCAGCTCGATCCAAATTACTTTCAGGCCCATTACCAGCTCGGTACGGCCCTCGCGCGCCTGGGCCGCGGGGACGAAGCCAAGAAGGAGCGCGAAATCTGTACGTCTATCCAGGCCAAACAGCGGGCGGAATACGCGAAGAAACTCTTGCCGCAATGAGCTGCAGAGGGCGTGTGCCCAGATTGACCCTGATGCTGGGAGACGGGTCGCTGGCGCGAAGGATGGTAGCAGCCGAGCCCCCAGATACCCTGTCATCAAAATGGAAAATGGCGCATTTCACGTTCGATTCGCAATACGCACCTGTCTGTATGACAGCCGGGAATCCGCCTGTCCTCGTCTCTTGCACGCAATCCGAAGGCTCGCATGGTCTAGTCTCGAAGGTTACTCCGCTCGGAGGGCTTGGATTACGTCGATGCGAGCGGCGCGGGCGGCCGGAAGCGCCGAGGCAATCACGGCGGCGGCCAGTAAAATAAGCGCCGAGGCAACGGCCACTATCGCGCCGGGCATTTGCATGTCTTGGAAATAGCCGCCTGCTAGGCGGGCCAGCGCGTACCCGCCTGCGGCTCCTACGACAATCCCTGCGACCGCCATTACGGCTCCTTCTGCGATGACGCCTGCCAAGAGTTGCCGCGGTTGCGAGCCAATTGCGAGACGGATGCCAAATTCGCGCGTGCGCGCGCTTACCGAGAACGCCAAAACGCCGGCGACGCCAACCAAAGCAATGGCTAGGGCAACGGCGGCGAAGACGCCGAACACAACTGTATTGAGACGATCCGGAGTGAGAACTTCGGCCCGAATGTCCTCAAGCGTAGCGGCACGTTCAACGGGTTGGTCGGCGGACATTTCGCGAAGGAGGCGAGTGACCGGCGTGACGAGAGAATACGGATTTGCGCTGGTGTGGATGAAAAGGCGGCCGCCAAAGATGGGACCCTCTTCAAAGACGCTATAGACGGTGAGGCTAGGGCTAGGAACCACGTGTTCGTCATCTATATCGGCTGTGACGCCAATGATGCGGTGCGGCGCGGCGCTAATCCCGGGGACGAATTTGATCACGGGATCCGTCCAATAGACATGCCTATTGACGGCATCCTGATTGGGAAACATTCGTTGCGCGAGGGTTTGACTGACGATAACGACCGGTTCTTTGCTCTGGCCGTCGAGCTGATTGAAGTCGCGGCCGGCGAGGATGGGAACACCGAGCGCTGCAAAAAAGCCGGGAGATATGGTGCGCAACTGGGCGCGAGGATCTTCTTCGCCGGGGGCCCGAACGTGACCATCCGCGGAAAACTCAAAGCCGGGGCCAAAGCTGCCGGCATCGCGCCAGGGAACCACAATGCCGAAAGCGGTCTTGGTCACACCGGGCAGCGCATCAATGCGGCGAATCGATTCTTTGTAGAAATCGACGATTTGTTCAGGAGTTTTGCCGTAGGAAACAGCGGGGACGTTGACGGCAAGCACGTGGCGCGTGTCGAGGCCGGTCTGCGCCGACTGCATCGCCAGCAGCGTCTTTAACAGCATGCTGGCGCCGGCGAGGAGCATAAAGGAGGCCGCGATTTGCGTGATGGCAAAGAGGCGGAGGCGGCGACTCGTGCTGCCGGTGATGCGGACTCCGCCACTCGTGAGGCCGGGAGTTTGCGAGGCGTTGGCAGTGGGAAGATGCGGAACATAAGCCAGGAGTACAGCGGCGATGACGGCGAGTAAGGCGCCCACCCAAAGCATGCTGTAGTCCACGCTGAGGTCAAGAGCGCGGACGGAGAAGCGAGAGGCGTAGCGGGTAAGCACGGCGAGGAGCGGTCGTGCACTGATTACGCCGAGAGTGGCGCCGGCGACGCAAAGAATGAGACTCTCCGCTAGCAAAGTCCGGCGCAATGCGCTGGCGCTCGCACCCAGAGCCGCGCGAATGGCGAGCTCGCCCTCACGACGGACGGTGCGCGCGAGGATAAGATTGGCGACGTTCGAGCAAGCGATGATAAACACCAGGCCGGAGGCGGCGAGAAGAACAAGGAGAACGGTTCGAGCGCCGGAAGTGACTTGCTCACGAAGGAGTTTGGCGTCGATTTGGAAATGCGCTTGGGGCGAATAGTCATCGGGATGATCTTTGATCATCGCGCCGTAGGCGGTGCGAAGTTCGGCGCGGGCTTGATCGAGAGTGGCGCCAGAAGCAAGGCGGCCGAAGAGTTCGGTCATGCGATGGACACGGCCGGTGATCATAGTGGCGGAGAGATGGTGAGGGCTGGTGACAATGTTGGCCATGATTTCAGTATCCGCGGGATAGGGGATCGAGGGTTCGAGGACTCCGATGATAGTGGCCGATCTATCGCCGAAGCTGCCGAGGCGAACGGCTTTACCGATGACGGAAGGATCGCTCTTGAAAGTGGTCGACCAGAATCGATACGTCAGGACGACGACGCCAGCGGCTTTAGGACCGTCGTCTTGCGGGCCGATGAGACGGCCGAGGACGGGATGGAGGCCCATCACGTCAAAATAGGAGCCGTCAACGACGCCGGCGCGAACTTCCCGGGGCTCGCCAAGGCCAATCATGGTGAAACCAATGGTGGAGAACTCGCCAAAGGAGTTGAGTGTTTTGACGCTTGCGCGCAGGTCCTGAATTTCTGGTACGGAGAATGGAACACCCCCGGGGGCCATACCAGGCGCGCTTTGTTGGATGTAAATGAGGCGGTTCTCATCGCGGTTGACAAGCGGCCGGAGGAGCACGCCGCGCACCAAGCTGAAGATGGCGGCGTTTGCGCCAATGCCGAGCGCAAGCGTCAGGATTACCGTGATAGCGAGACCCTTGGCGCGGTAGAGCGAGCGGAGGGCAACTTTCAGGTCTTGCAGGAACAGCCCTGGTGTGAAATTCATTGGTGCATCTCCTTAATCCATCTTTGCCAACACAAGACCCGTTTCCCCGAGAGCAGCCTAGCGCCGGAAAGGAATGAGTGCGCGCAGCCGGGCATCGCGAAAGAAAAGCCCGCCCCACACGAAGACCCCCAAAAGAACCGTCATGATGTAGGACGGATCGCCAATGCGGACGTTGGTGGCCGTGGCACCGCCAAGATAGGCGGTCATCAAAATGGCGCCGAGAACAGCAGTGCTCGGAATTAAATAGACGATACAAGAGAGGAGTTCAAGCGCGCCAAGGATGACAATCTGGCTCTCAGGATATCCGTATCGCGGCATTCCCTGTACGACAGGAGCGGCCTTGATCAGTTTCATTGTGGCGCTGAATACCATTAACAGTACGGGTATGGCACTGATGACCCGGCCGGTCCAGACCATTTTCTTCGAGGTCGGAGCGGGTGTCGCAGCCGATTGACTGATTGCGGGACTCTGCGTCACTGAACTCATGAACTTTCCTCCCCGTCGAGTGATCGATGAACATTTGAGCTGAGGACGCCCGATTCCGGCCGTCCCCCATGGGACAGAACGTTAGGCCGACTGCTGAGCTGCTTGCTCGCAGTTAACCATCCACGGGATCCCGAATTGATCCACAAGCATCCCGAAGCGAACCGACCAGAAGGTCTTCTGGACAGGCATCTGCACCTTACCGTTTTGCCCCAGTTCATGAAAGATGCGTTCGGTTTCGGCCGGGTCCTTGGTGGTAAGTGAGACGGAGAAGCCTTGCGGCTTTTCATAATGGTCCGGTGGCGCGTCAGAGCCCATCAAAACTACTCCGCCCACCGTCATGCGCGCGTGCATGATCTTGTTTCGCCATTCGGCTGACACTTGTTGCGCCATGGGAGATTCCCCGTGGGTCATCATGAACTCGATTTTGCCGCCGAGGGCCTTCTCGTAGAACTTGAACGCGGCCTCGCACTGCCCGTTGAAAACAAGATATGGATTCATTTGCATGGCGCTCTCCTTTAGCTACTTATGACGTGTCGTTACAACTTTTGTTTCCACTCCTGCTTCGACTTTCGTTTCGACGTTCGTATTGCACAAATCCTTGCGGTTACTTCAAGGCTTGATCGGGATCCAGACTTCAATTCCTCCCATTCCGGTGCGCGGGTCGAACTCTTCGGTGTAACGCTCGAAGAAGTCTGGTGCGCCAGGCGTCTTCGCGGCTTCGTGGCCGGACGTCGGGAGCCACTCGGAAATCATGTCGCAGGTGATATGGAGTTTCGAAACGTGTTCGCGGTGAGGAAATACCAAATACCTCTGCGCCGGAATGTTTACCGTCGTGAAATCGGAAGGAAGACCGGAACTGCCGGACACTTCGACACCCGCCAGATAGTCGACGCCGTTAGGCAGTAGAAAGCATAGGCCGTAAGCGGTGCGGCCCACTTGTCCGAGGATTTTGCCGAGGTACGGGGCAAAGCGCTGCCACAATTCGGGCGTGCCCTTCCAGGGCTCATCTGCGAACTGGCTACGTAGTCCAGCGATGAGCAACGGCCTGCTGTTTTCAACGCGCGGAGCCTCGACTTGCCTGGCGGAAGATGTTCTCATTTGTGCTTGCTGCATTTCGGTCCTCCTCAAGTAAAAATCGCGTCAATCTTTTTTTACCGCCCGCTCTTCTCCTCAGCCCGTTCTTTCACTCGGATCAACTGGTGCTGCCAATACCTCTCAAATGTCCCCGCCCATTCATGCAAAGGCCGGATCGCCGCCGCATTCGTCCGGTAAAACTTCTGCCGTCCATCGCGCCGCACATGCACCAACCCAACATCCTTCAATACGCGCAAATGCTTCGAAACGGAAGGCTGCTCCATCTCCAAAGCATCCACAATCTCTCCCACCGGCCGCTCCTGCAGCGCCAGATAGTTGAGTATCTCTCTCCGCCGCGGCTCAGCAACAGCGTTGAAAGCATCGGAGGTCGTAGCAGCCCTCGCCATGAACGCCACAATATATTCCAATATGGGAATATGTCAAGCTTCATTTTCTTTCGCGCTCGAAAGCAGTCTGCCAATCTTACTTGCAAAATGCAAGTGAACATTGCTACGCTAAGACTATGCAAAAAAAGAAAGCGGCGCCCCAGCGCCGTTCCGGATGTCCCCTGAATGCATCGGTGGAGATGCTTGGGGACCGCTGGTCTCTCTTGATCCTGCGCGACATGATGCTGCGAGGTTACCAGACGTTTAACGAATTTCTGCACTCCGACGAAAAAATCGCCACCAACATCTTGGCGGACCGCCTGCGCCGGCTGGAATCCTACGGAATCATCAGCACGCAGCGCGATCCCACGGATGGCCGAAAAGTGATTTATGCGTTGACGGCCAAAGGAATTGATCTTGCTCCCGTGCTTACGGAAATGGTCCTCTGGGCGGCTCGCCATGAAGAGACCGGCAACCAGGCCCTGGTCCGGCAAATGCGCACCGACAAAGAGCAACTCCTGTCTTCCGTGCGGCAACGATGGGCGGAGAAACATAGTCCGTTCAATTCTTGACTGAGCCCGAGCCGACAAATTCGGCAAGGCGCTCGAGAGTTTGTTTCCCGCCTTCGATAGCTCCGTGTTTTTCCGCCACGAATTCGCGCGCCGCCGCGGTCGGAAAGATCGCGCGCATGATGACCTCGGTCGTGTTGCCCCGATCGAGAAAGGTCACGGTAGTCTGGAATTTTTCTTCCTCGTCACAGTCTTCACCAAAATGGTTGTAAACGAGGCGCTCGGGCTCCACGACCTCGAGATAGACAATCCTATTCTTATAGTCGGTGCCATCGGGGCCGTGCATGATAAATCGCCATTCGCCGCCGGGCCGGACGTCCATCGAGTGCGTAGTGGTGGTAAAGCCGCGGGGACCCCACCAATTCCCGATATGCTCGGGTTTGGTCCACGCGTCGAAGACCAGGGCGCGCGGCGCGTCGATGATACGGGTGATGACGATCTCGCGATCCGCCGTTTCGGAATTAAGAGAATTTTCGAGTTCATCGGCAAGACGATAGAGGCTTTCGCTCCAACCTTGCTCCATGCCAGAAAGGGCGGCAGCAACTTGGGGAGTCATCTTCAAATCTTTAGTGACCAGGCGAGCGTGTAGCGTGAGTTTCGTGAGGCCGTTGTAGTCCTCGAAAGTAACGGTGTTCAGGATTTCAAGAAGCGGCTTGCCGTGTTCATCCTCCATGGCGGTGCTGGTGAAGACGAGGCGCTCAGGCTCGACGATTTCGTGAAAAACCCCCTTCATCGGATAGATGGTGCCGTTGGGTCCGCGCATGTCGATGCGGATAAGACCGCCGGGGTGCACATCGAGTTCGCAGACGGGGTTGGTGAAGCCACGGGGGCCCCACCACCGCGCCATGTGTTTGGCGTCGGTCCAGGCTTTGAAGACCAAGCTGCGCGGGGCACCAAGGATGCGGGTGAGGATGAGTTCCTGCCTGGCTTGGCCTGCGGCAGAGCTACTTGCTGTTTCGGCCATGCTTCTTCTCCTTGGCTTGCAGCTCACCCAAATAGTTGTGAAGGCGATCGAGCTTCTTCTCCCAAGCCATACGATAGTTCTCAACCCAGTCGGCAACATCCTTAAGACGCGCGGGATGGATGCGGCAGGGGCGCCACTGGGCAGCGCGGCCGCGTGTGATAAGTCCAGCGCCTTCAAGGACTTTGAGGTGCTTCGAGATGGCGGCCATGCTCATCTCAAAAGGCTCGGCAAGCTCGGTGACGGAGGCTTCGCCGGACATCAAGTGCGCGAGAATGGCTCGGCGCGTGGGATCGGCGAGGGCCGCAAAGGTAGAGGTGAGTCGGTCTTGGGTGTGCTCGGAGGCCATTTGTATTTAACCGGTTGGTTAAATACAACAGCCCCGTTTTGGTGTCAAGCGGTTTGTGACGAGACTCGCGAATGCGGTCCAGGGGCGTTCCATTTTGGGACGGGAGAAGGAAAAGCCAGCCGTGTGGGCGCGCAACAAAATGACGGGAAAAGAAGAGGGCCAGGCGGTCGCTACGGAAAAGAAGAGGCCAGCCGTTCTCTCAGGGCGGCTGGCCTTTTTTCCTTTTTATTTCCACAGAGGCTATGTCGGCCCTGAAGGAGTCAGGATCGGCAGCTCTGTATGTGCTCTGGCAAAAGCCCAGAAACTTGCTGGCGGCTTAACGAGCCGCAGCGGAACCCGGGCGGCGCAACGGGCGGCGCGCCAGGTCTTCAACGGCGTTGACTCCACGCCGGGCGATATCGACGACTGGGTGCTGGCTGTCGGCTACGCGCTGAACGCCGGCTTCCCAAACCTTCTGAAGCATGTAGAGGCTCATGACTACAAAAGCGATGGCGGCAAATCCGAGCGCGAAAAGCGCGAAGGCTGCTAGGAGCTCGCGGACGAAATAGAGTTGCAACGCGAGCACAACCCCCAAGAACCACCACATCCATTTCCGCTTGCTGTCTTTGTTCTTCATCTTTCCTCTGTTGTCGATCCCCACTCGTCCAACCACTTGGTGTTTCTCGTTCACTGATTGGCTTGCCGTTTAGATGCGTGAGACCTGCCATTTGGTCCAGGTCGTCTTACCTGTCCCATTTGACACCAGACCTGTCCTAAACGCGATGGTACGGAAGGTACATTTTAGGGCCTAAACTAGCCGACTGGTACTCTCATGACCCAACTTGAAACAGCCTATGTTATTTAGAATCAGTGTTTTACCTAGACAGAAGTTTTCGCTGCTGTTTTCGCCTCTGTTTCCCTGTACTACGCACCGCGAACCTGACCCTGGGTACAGGGGTTTTTGACTCAACGAATTGTGAGGAAAGAGTCTGATTTGTATCAAAACCTGCAAGGACAGGTCGAGCTGGAAGCGGGGAAAGGGCCCGGAGACTGGTTCCTGGAGTTGCCAAGAAACGGAAATCGCGCTGTCAGGAAAGCTTGCCCTGACAGCGCGATTTGTTTGTTTGGGATTGCTGCAAGAACTAAACGTTAGACTCGTTTGAGGATTCGAGTGATGCCAACCAGGATGACGGCACCGACGAAAGCGACGATAATTGAGCCGAGCATACCTCCGGCCGGCCAAATCCCCAAACGGCCGAAAAGCCAGCCACCCAGGAAGCCGCCGACGATACCGAGAAGGATGTCCACGATGATGCCGTAGCCGCCACCCTTCATGACGAGCCCGGCCAGCCAGCCAGCGATAAGACCAACAACGAGCCAATAGATCATGCCCTGCCTCCTTTGTCTAAATGCAGATCTAACAGGTGTGGGTGCGACTTATTTAGAACGTGCCCTTGCCGAATGTCAAGCGCACGCCGGTGGAAAGAATCAGGTCGTTCTTCTTGAAGCCGGCGAGGGGGTCGCTCAGGTAGCGATCGCTGTAGGTAACTTGCCAACTGAGCCAGTTTTTCAGCTTGGTGGCGGCCGTAGCGTCGAACTGGAAGCGGTAGGTGCCGGTGTCCGAGACGTTAGGGTAGAGGCTGAACTGTTCGGTGAGCGTGGTGCGGTTGTTGATCTTGGCGTTGAAGGTTTCGCCGAGAACGATTTC
>Ga0209736_1000804_pt1 | contig 10145 bp, 8 predicted proteins | sample BlaSpr_A8_Ref_M3_FD_187992 | JGI IMG/M metagenome (GOLD analysis project Ga0209736, IMG submission 187992) | Forest soil microbial communities from Thunder Bay, Ontario, Canada - Black Spruce, Ontario site 2_A8_Ref_M3 (SPAdes) (version 2) | ecosystem: Environmental > Terrestrial > Soil > Boreal... | reverse complement strand
CGCCGCAGCCTCGATCACAGCGCTTTCGCCGGCACCGCATTCGATGCGGGTGCCGGCGAGCGCGTCTTTCAACTCGGCAAGGCGCGCGGGATCGGCGATCGCGGCAAATCGCGCGCCGAATTCCCTGGCCAGTTTCGCCAGCCCCTGCACGTTGGTATGCGCGGTCAGCGCCTCGACCTGGTAACGGTCGCGCGCGGCGCGCAGCAAATCCATGGTGCTGTCGCCGATCGAACCGGTGGCGCCGAGCACGCTGACGGTGCGCACGGCGGATGCCGCGGCCTTGTTGTTACGCAACGGGACTGCGCTCATATTTTCACCAAACCATAAGACCGCGGCCGACGCCATCCACGCCACCCCGCAAAACGCCGAAAATCGCCGCCACGACGATCGCCGCGACGTATCCGTCAAGACGATCCAACAGGCCGCCATGGCCCGGAATGATGTGGCTGGAGTCCTTGACGCCGAAGCGGCGTTTCACTGCGGATTCAAACAGATCGCCGAGTTGGGACGCAATCGACAGAACCGCCCCCAAAAGCGCCAAAGGCCCGGGCTTGCCGAGACCAAACGCCGCAAAGCCCAAGGCAACCACCAAGCTCGCCGCAAAGCCGCCGATCGCGCCGGCCCAGGTCTTCTTCGGACTGACGCTCGGCCAGAGCTTTGGGCCGCCAAAGCCCCGGCCTGCGAAATAACCGCCGATGTCGGTGACCCAGACGATCAGCAGGACGAACATCAGCGCGGTGAATCCGCAAGTCTGGTCGAGCCGCACCGCGACCGAGGCGATCAGCGCCGCGAAGGCGTAGCAGCCGCCAAGTGCGGCCCAGCCACGACGATGCGGTGACAGCAAGGCTGCGACAATGACACCAAGCGCGGCAATGACATAAGTCGCGCCGATCCGCCCGATGCCGAGCCAGACGGCGGCGCCGAACAGCGTCGCGATGCCGGTGGCCATCACCCGCAGCGTGCGCGCGCCCACGATCGTCAGCCATTCCACGTAGAGACCGATCGCGGCCAACGTGACGAAGCCGAGCCAGAGCCATCCGCCGGCATAGGCGATCGCGATGGCGAGCGGCGCCAGCACCAACGCAGCGATGACGCGCGTCAAGAGATTGCGCGAACCCTGATCGGCATGCGCCGCCGGCGCGGCCTTGTCCTCTGTCACGATCCGGTTTTCGCGGCCAGACCGCCGAAACGGCGCTCCCGTCTGGCATATTCGGCAATGGCGTCCTCGAGTGCCGCCTTGTCGAAATCCGGCCAGTGGATCGGCACGAACACCAGTTCGCTGTAGGCCGCCTGCCACATCAGGAAATTCGACAGCCGCTGCTCGCCGCTGGTGCGAATGATCAGATCGGGATCGGGAATATCCGGCGTATCGAGGTAGCGACCGAGCGCGTCGGCGTCGATCGAGGAAGCCTCGCGCCTGCCCTCGGCGACCTCGCGCGCCAGCCGCTGCGCGGCATGGGCGATTTCCTGCCGCGACCCGTAGTTGAACGCGACCACCAGATGGAGTTTTGCATTATCCTTGGTGAGTTCTTCGGCCTCGTTGAGCAGCGCACAGATATCCGGCTCCAGTCCGGCGCGTTCGCCGATCACGCGCACCCGCACGCCGTCGCGATGCAGCGTCGCCAGATCGTTGCGGATAAAGCGGCGCAGCAAACCAAACAGGTCGCCGATTTCGGTCGCCGGGCGCGACCAGTTTTCCGAGCTGAACGAGAAAATCGTCAGATAGAGAATGCCGAGTTCGCTGGCCGCGCGCACGACGCGGCGCAAGGCCTCGACGCCGCGGCGGTGGCCTTCGGCGCGCGGCAAACCGCGCGCCGCCGCCCAGCGCCCGTTGCCGTCCATGATGATCGCAACATGCAAGGGAGGATCGGCACGATCCGGTCCTTGGGTTGCGGGGGCGGCGGCGTTCGACATCGATCAATCCCTAAACCGTGAGGATTTCTTTTTCCTTGGCCGCGAGCAGCTGATCGATCTCCGAAATCGTCCCGTCGGTCGCCTTCTGCACATCATTGGCCAGACGTTCCTGATCGTCCTCGGAAATCTCGTGATTCTTCTCAAGCTTCTTGACCGTATCGAGGCCGTCGCGGCGGACATGGCGCACCGCGACCTTGGCTGCTTCGGCGTATTTGTGCGCGACTTTCACCAGCTCCTTGCGGCGCTCTTCATTGAGCTCGGGAATCCGCAAGCGAAGCACCTGGCCTTCGGTGGCGGGGCTGAGGCCGAGATTGGAATCGATGATCGCCTTCTCCACCGCCTTGACCATCGACTTGTCCCAAACCTGCACCGAAAGCAGCCGCGGCTCGGGCACACTGATGGTCGCAAGCTGATTGAGCGGCATATGGGTGCCATAGGCATCGACCTGCACCGGCTCCAGCATCGAAGCCGCGGCGCGACCGGTCCGCAAGCCGCCCAGTTCATGCTTGAGCGCCTGGGTGGCGCCCTGCATGCGGCGCTTCAATTCGTTGATGTCGAAACTATCCGTGGGCATCACACTCTCCCGTCTTGAAAACTCGTCGTCGAGGCCGTCAAGCCCGCGCGGTCCGATGCTTCATCAGCCCGTCAACCGGCGACGATGGTGCCGTGGCCGGTGCCGCGCAGGATCGCGCCGATCGAACCCGGATCGGCGATCGAGAACACGATGATAGGCAGCGACGTCTCGCGGGCAAGGGCGAATGCGGTCGCGTCCATGACCTTGTAGCCGCCTTCGATCGCCTGCGAATGGGTCAGACGGTCAAATCGCTTGGCGGAGGCGTCCTTTTTGGGATCGGCGCTGTAGATGCCATCGACATTGGTGGCCTTCAGCACCGCCTGGGCGCCGATTTCGGCCGCCCGCAACACCGCCGTCGTATCGGTGGTGAAGAACGGATTGCCAGTTCCGCCGCCGAGCAGCACGATGCGGCCCTCGGCGAGGTATTTGTGCGTTGCACCGCGGGTGAACAGCTCGCAGATCTGCGGCATCACGAACGCCGACAGGGTCCGCGCCGGCGCCCCACGGCGCTCGATCGCGGCTTCCAGCGCCAGGCAGTTCATCACGGTGGCGAGCATTCCCATGGTATCGCCGGTCGGGCGCGACACGCCGCGCGAGGAGACTTCGACACCACGGACGATGTTGCCGCCGCCGACCACGACGGCGATCTCGGTACCGAGCTTTTGGGCCGCGATCAGCTCGCCGGCGATCCGGTCCACGGTTGGCTGATCGATGCCGAAGGATTGCGCGCCGGCGAGGTATTCGCCCGAGAGCTTGATCACCACGCGACGATAGACCGGCTCAGCCATGGCTAGACGCTTTCCTTCTTCGCGACTGCTCCCCGCCTACGGCTTCTTCTGCCCGCTGGCCGCGGCGACCTCGGCGGCGAAATCGGATTCCTGCTTTTCGATTCCCTCGCCGAGAGCATAGCGCACAAATCCAGTCACCTTGACCGGTGCGCCGACCTTACCCTCAGCTTCTTTTACCGCCTGGGCAACCGACTTGGCGTTATCGTGGATGAAGGCCTGCTCCAGCAGGCAGACTTCCTTGTAATAGGTCTTGAGGCCGGACTCGACGATCTTGGCGATCACGTTCTCCGGCTTGCCCTGCTGGCGGTATTTGTCGGCCAGCACGTCCTTTTCGCGCTGCACGACGGCAGGATCCAGTCCCGCCGGATCCAGCGCCTGCGGATTGGCCGCGGCGACATGCATCGCAAGCTGGCGGCCAAGCGTCGCCAGTTCGTCGGTCTTGCCGGCGGATTCCAGCGCCACGATCACGCCCATCTTGCCGGCGCCCTCGACCACGGCGTTATGTACGTAGCTCGACACCACGCCCTTTTCGACTTCGAGCGAAGCGGCACGGCGCAGCGTCATGTTTTCGCCAATGGTGGCAATCGCATCGGCAATTGCGGTCTCCACCGTCACGTCGCCGACCTTCGCCGCCTTGATCTTTTCGACGTCGGCGCCGACCCGGAGCGCGACCTGCGCGATCATCTTGACCAGACCCTGGAACTGCTCGTTGCGGGCGACGAAGTCGGTCTCGGAATTGACCTCGACCAGGACGCCTTTGTTGCCCGCCGTCAGCGCGCCGATCAGGCCCTCGGCGGCGACGCGGCCGGCCTTTTTGGCGGCCTTCGACAGCCCCTTCTTGCGCAGCCAGTCGATCGCCGCCTGCATGTCGCCGTCGTTCTCGGCAAGCGCCTGCTTGCAGTCCATCATGCCCACGCCGGTGGTCTCGCGCAGGTCCTTGACCATCGCCGCTGTGATTGTTGCCATCGTTGCAATCCTTTGCCTGTCAGGGCGACGGCGGCGAGGCTGTTGCCGCCTCGCCGCCATACGCCACCAGGATTTAGGTAGTTGGGAAAGCGCCGGGCCGGAAGACCGGCGCGTCGCGTTATTCGGCTTCCGCGGTCATCGCCTTGGCCTGGGCCACCCAGCCATCGGCGCGCGACGGAAGTCCGACTTCTTCGCCGATCTTGTGGGCGGTGTCGTGATCGAGTTCGGCGAGCTGCCAATAGTGGAAGATGCCGAGGTCGTTGAACTTCTTCTCGATCGCGCCGGACACGCCGGTGAGCTTCTTGAGGTCGTCGGCCGCCCCCCGCGGCCCGGCCAGGCCCTGGAAGCCGGCGGGCTGCGGCGCGGTCGGAATTTCCTCCCGAACCGGATGGGCGGAAGCGCCGATATCCATGCCCGAATCGCCCTGCGCGCGCGAAATGCCGTCGATCACCGCGCGGGCGATCAGGTCGCAATACAGCGTGATGGCACGGCCGGCGTCGTCATTGCCCGGCACCACATAGGTGATGCCCTTGGGGTCGGAATTGGTATCGACGATCGCGGCGACGGGAATGTTGAGCCGTTGGGCTTCCTGGATCGCGATGTCTTCCTTGTTGGTGTCGATCACGAAGATCAGGTCGGGCAGACCGCCCATATCCTTGATGCCGCCCAGCGAACGATCGAGCTTGTCGCGCTCGCGCTGCAGCGTCAGCCGCTCTTTCTTGGTGTAGGCATTGGCATCGCCGGAATTGAGCACTTCATCGAGGTGCCGCAGCCGCTTGATCGAACCGGAAATCGTCTTCCAGTTGGTCAGCGTGCCGCCGAGCCAGCGCGAGTTCACAAAATACTGCGCCGAGCGCTTGGCGGCCTCGGCAACGCCGTCCTGCGCCTGGCGTTTGGTGCCGACGAACAGGATACGCCCACCCTTGGCGACGGTATCGGAGACCGCTTGCAGCGCGCGATGCAACAGCGGCACGGTCTGGGCGAGGTCGATGATGTGGATGTTGTTGCGGGCACCGAAAATGTAATCCGCCATTTTCGGATTCCAGCGGTGCGATTGGTGGCCAAAGTGAACGCCAGCTTCAAGCAGCTGACGCATAGAAAAATCGGGAAGCGCCATAGTCTAATTCTCCGGTTGGTTCCTCCGGAAACGTGTGAGCAGACGAGCCTTATGGCCCGGCTGCCACCGGACGGCCTTTTGAGCCATGTTTCCGTGTGAGATAGGCCGCTATATAGCGGCATTTTCGCGAGAAGCAAGGAAATTGGGCCGTTTTCGGTTGCGCCGGCCGATAAGTCCCAGCCTCCGCTAACAAGGGCTGGGGCTCTTGGCTTGTGGCTTGCAGTCGGCTCTCTCGAAATGTCCGTAACATACGCGGTTGACCGCTTGATGCTTCCTTCAAGTTACAGCAGCTGCAGCCTCCTGGATTCTGGGTGGGGCATCTGGACCATGAGAGTCCGAGGCTTGGTCAGGGTTGGCCACGAGAGACTGGAAATGCTCGTGTATGTCTACACAACTTGAACCTGGATCATAAACTCCCGCTCGGTACGCCTCTCGCTGTCGGGCAACGGTTGGAGATATTGCGAGGCAACGAACCGGTTGGTTCGTGTGTCGGGACCCGTGTCGTTGACGGTGCCCGGCAAAAAATTGACCTCTGCCGACCCGTTGCGAGTTCATTCTTCGACGAGCGCCAACGCAAATTGTCTCGCCGCGAGACTTGAGGAAGTCGTTCCGGACGCTGCTCTCGATAACGACCGCCCCAGATCTTCCGCTGATTGCGACTCCGCGCCGCGGCGTGCGGTCAGACCCCAAATGGGGGCATGACCGGCTTCGTCTTCAGCACCTCGGAACGTTCGGTGGACATTTCTTGGCTGCCGCAGGAGCAGGCCGCGGCGGAGGTGGCGCAGGCCGCGGCGGCGGAGGCGGCGCCGGACGGGCGACCTGGGCCACCGGACGCGGCGGCGGAGGGGCCGGCCGAGGCGGTGGGGGCGCCGGCCTTGCGATTTGCGCCGCCGGATGCGGCGCCGGTGGCGGCGGAGCCCTGCGTGGCGGTTCAATCCGTGCGACCGGCGGCGTCGGCCTCGCGGGCACTGCCGCGGGTTTCGCTGGCGGCGGAGGCGGCAGCACTTCCTTTTTTCTTGGATTCACCTCCAGGTTGCTGCGTGTGGCTTCACGGCCCGATTTTGTCTGCCCCACCGGGTTCGTTCCCAGTGTTTTTGGAGTCCCCCCGGCTCCGCCACCAGACGGTGTCCCCGCCGGAGAAGTCGTCGCAGGCGTCGTCGTTGCCGATCTGTTTTCAGGGATAAGCTTCGCACTCGGGTTGGTCCCACCCTGAGCCGGGCCCGTGGTGGTCGGCGTTTTCGGGCCGCCAGCCGCGGCACCACCGGACGGCGTTCCCCCCGGAGACGTCGTCGCAGGCGTCGTCGTCGCTGATTTGTTTTCAGGGTTGAGCTTTGCATCCGGTGTCACGCCAGGAGCGGGCCCCGTCGTACCCTTGGGCGCGGCAGGCGTTCCGTTGACGCCGGGAACTGGCAGGGCGTTGCCTTTCGACAGCGCGTGAGGCGACACGTTCGTCTGCAACGTCGTCGCTGGTGCGCCCTTCTGAGCAGACGGCGCCTGACCCGACAGAGCGCCCCCAGTTCCAGGCTTGGCTGCGCTATTCATCAGGGCGCTCTGCGGCATCGGCTGTTCACCCTTCTGGATCGCCAAGGCCTTTTTCGTCACCGTCAGCGGGGTCTGAACCTGTGCACCGGTGGCACCGGTGGCGGCGGTTGCCACACCGCCCTGCCCCGGCCCGCCCTTGGCGGCGGGCGACAGGCCGGGTTGCGCATTGGGGCCCCCCGGCGCGGCCGGCGTGCCCGGGGCCGCCGGCGTTTGCGAAGGCGGCTGGTTGATGACGTTGTTGATGACGGTGGTGTTGTGGATATTGGCGAAGATGATGTTGTTCGGCGGCGGCACCACATAGACCGGCGGCTGGACGTAGACCGGAATCGGAACAAAATACGGCTGCGGCAGAATGAACAGCCCGACCGACACGATCGGCGGCGCCAAGATGACAAAATCCGGCGGCGGCGGCGGCAGGAAAAATATCGGTGGCGGCGGCGGCGGTGCAAAGTCGAACTCCGGATCGCTGAACATCAGCACCGGGCGGTCGACATAGACGACTTCATCGGGCGGCGGCGGCGGCACGTCATAGTCGATCACCGCGAATGACGGCGGCGGCTCCAGCGGTGCGGTGAGAATGGCGAGGCGGCGGCGGGCATCAAAGGCGTGCGGCCCGCGCGGATAGCGCCGCAGATACGACCAGTAAGCCTGCGGCGTGTCGGTCCGATAGGTGCGAAGCCAGATGATCGCTTCGCGCCGCGCGGCAGCAATCGCTCGCACCCGTCGCGCCAGGGGATCATCGGGATAGGCCGCCAGGAAATCCTCATAGCCTTGCATGCTGTCGCGTTCGAGGGCTGCAGCGTAGGCATCCTGCGCGCCGAGATCGCGGATCGGTCGGCTCCGCGCGGCGACCGCCTGATCCGGCGGCGCCTGCGCCGGCGCATCTGGTGCACGATTGAAGAACGTGAATTCCGTATCGATCTTGGCGGCTTCCCACGGCACCTGCGCGCCTTTGCTCGCCTCGTTGACGCGCAGCCGCACCCGGCTGAAAACCTCCGGCAAAGGCAGTCCGCCGGTGCGGATCATCTCGGCGAGCGACTGGGCATAGACGCCATAGGGCCCCGGCTCATTGGGGGCAACGGTTCCCGGCGCGGCGTTGAACGCGATCAGCATGTGCGGGTCCGGCTCGACCAGCGCAAGCCCGCTGGCAATCGGCTGTCCGCCTTCGACAAAAGGTTGCTGGCGCGCGGCGTCCAGCACCACGATGCCGGCCTTCAGCGGCAGCGAAGCGAGCTGGCGGATATAGTCGCCGATCCGCAATCCTTCGATCGGAACGTCGGTCTCGCGATTAACCGTCGAGTCGACGGGAATGAAATAATTCTCGCCGGCGAGCTGCATTCCATAGCCCGAAAGATACACCATCGCGACGGTGCCTGGGCCTGACGCCTGGGCCTTCTGGATGAAGTCGCGAAAACTTCCGCGCAGCGCATCGCCGTCGAGGTCGCGGGCGCCGACGACGTCGAAGCCGGCCGCCTGCAGGGTTTGCGCGATCAGGCCGGCGTCGTTGGCCGCGGTCGCCAGCGGCGATTTGGCGTAGGCGCCATCACCGACCACCAGCGCGATCCGCTTTTCCTGCTGCTGCTGGGCGTTGGCGGAGCCGAGAATCCCCGGCAGGGCGGAAAACAGCATCAGACAGAGTGAAAAAATCGAAAGGATTCTGGTCCCACGCATGGCTTCATCCCCGGCTCGCGACAGCTGGCCGCATTTGGCGCGCGGCTAGCTGAACATGGTTTGAATGAAAAGTGCTGCCAATAAGGCACGACCCATGACCCGGCTCTCTCGATCGCGGCGGCGACCGGAGCGATCCGTCAGATGACCATGTCGACCCTGCCATCCTTCAACCCGTAGATGCCGCCGACCACTTTGAGCTTGTGCTGTTCGACCGCCGCGCTGAGGATCGGCGTTGCCGCGCTCAGTTTGGCGACGTTGTCGAGCACGTTCTGCCGGATCGCCTTGGCAAGCGTATCGCCGCCTTGCTGCGATACCGCCTTTACCGCGGGCGCGATACCGTCGACCAGCGACGGCATGTGTCCCGGCAGCGTGGTGTTGTCCTTGAGCGATTTTATCGCCGCATCGACCGCGCCGCAGCTATCGTGACCCAATACCAGAATCAGCGGCACGGCGAGTACGGCGACCGCATATTCCAGGCTGGCAATGGTTTCGGCCGTGGCGAAGTTTCCCGCCACCCGGCAAACAAACAGGTCGCCGCGAGCGCTATCGAAGGCGTATTCCGGCGCGATTCGCGAATCGGCGCAGCTCAAAATGGCGGCGTAGGGGTTTTGACCTCCGGCCAATGCCTCGCGCTCATGCTTGAAATCGTGGCGCAGCGACACGCCCTCGACATAGCGCGTGTTGCCCTTCAGCAGGCGTTCCAGCGAAGCATCCGGCGACAGGATGTTTTGCTGCTTCTTCGGCGGCGGCTTTGTTTCCTTGGCGCGGGCCGCGCCCGCGAGCAACAGCCCGGCGGTCGAGGCCGCACCGACAAGCAGGCGCCGGCGCGAAAACTCGAAACGCGGCGAGGAATTTCGACGGCACGTCTCGCACATGGGAAACTCCGTTGCTGGCGCGGCGGTGGTGCAGCCTACCATTGACGGGTGTCACGCGACCACGACACGATCAGCCGATGCGCTGCGAGATTCAAGGTGAAATTTCCGGCCTGGAGAGCTTCGCCGCCGCAATCGGGCGGAAAAACTAGAACCGGCCGGCCTACAGCGTCTGCACGTCGACCACGCCCGACACCGCCTTGATGGCGCCCGCGATCTGCGGCGAAACCTTGAAGCGGCCGGGAAGCTTCATTTCGACCTCGGTTTCGAGGTCGAGCATGATCACCAGCGAGACGTCGCCGTCGGCCCCTGTCGGCGCGGCGACCGGTTTTGCCGGTTGGCCGCGGGCGGGGCCACCCTGCCCTGCCTCGGGCATCTGCAGGCGCTTGGCGATGGAGTCGAGCGGCCGGGTGTCGCGGACGAAAATCCGCAGGCCCTTTTGGGTTTTGGCCGCGGCATCATCCAGCGGCTCGGCATGCAGCACCCGCGCCCGGACGTCCTCGCCCTGCAGCTCGGCGCCGAGCTGCAGCAGCACGGCAGCCCCCGGCTCCAGCACGTCGCGATATTGCGCAAGGCCCTCGGAAAACAGCACGGCTTCGAAATGGCCGGTCGGGTCGGACAGGCCGATGATGCCCATCTTGTTGCCGGTCTTGGTGCGCCGCTCCATCCGCGACACCACGGTGGCGGCGACCTTGCCGGCG
>Ga0209736_1000803_pt1 | contig 10147 bp, 5 predicted proteins | sample BlaSpr_A8_Ref_M3_FD_187992 | JGI IMG/M metagenome (GOLD analysis project Ga0209736, IMG submission 187992) | Forest soil microbial communities from Thunder Bay, Ontario, Canada - Black Spruce, Ontario site 2_A8_Ref_M3 (SPAdes) (version 2) | ecosystem: Environmental > Terrestrial > Soil > Boreal... | reverse complement strand
AGTGGTGGAGATTGGGAATCGTCCGGCGGGCGAACTGGCGGCGGATGCGCGGATTCTGAAGGTGATTCGCGCCGTGGATGCGCAGTTGGGCAATACGGCGCAAGTGCAGCGGGCGTCGACCGACGCCAACATTCCGCTTTCGCTGGGCCGCGAAGCCATCGCGATCGGAGGCGGCGGCTCCGGAGGCGGCGCGCACACGTTGCAAGAATGGTTCGACTGCGATGGACGGGAGCTGGGACTAAGGCGCATTCTGCTTACAATGCTGACATTGTCGGGAGTAGGAGAATGAGGAAGCGAATCGCTCTGATTGTGCTGTTGGGCTTGGCGTCTGGCGGGTTGGCGCAGAGCGGCGTCTCAACCCAGAGCGCGCAGTCGAGTGTGCAGTCGAGCGCGCAGAAGCCGAAAGCGGACCTGATCTTTACCCACGGCAACATCTTCACCGGAGTGGTCGATGCGGCGGCTTCGCTGGGGTCGGGCAAGCGTGCGGAAGCGCTGGCGGTCCTAGGCGACCGGATCCTCGCCGTGGGGGCGCGCGACGAGATCATGAAGTTGAAGGGACCGGAGACGAAGATTGTGGATCTGGATGGTCACTTCGTCATGCCCGGTTTCAACGACGCCCACATGCACCTCGCCAGCGCCGGTCTGGAGAAGATGAATGTCAACATGGTTGGCGCCAAGACACTTGACGAGTTCCGCGATCGGTTGCGGGCCAAGGTCGAAGCCGCCGGTCCCGCGGAATGGGTGGTGGGGGAAGGCTGGGACGAGACTCTGTGGCCGGTCAAAGTTCCGCCCACACGCTGGGATCTGGACGAGGTAAGCGGCAACCACCCGGTCTACCTGGAACGCGTGGACGGACACATTGGCGTAGCGAACACGCGCGCCTTGCAACTCGCCAGCGTTACCGTCGCCAGTCGCGATCCGGAGGGCGGAAAGATCGATCGCGATGACTCCGGCACGCCCACGGGCGTTCTGCGCGAGAAAGCGCAGGAGGCGGTGCAGGCAGTGATCCCCAAACCGACGCACGAAAAGTGGCGGCAAGCCATCGAACTGGCGCTGGCGGATCTGGCGAGTCACGGCGTTACCTCCGCGCAGGACTACTCACAGTGGGACGACTTTCAGATCTACGAGGAACTTGAGCACGACGGGAAGCTGACCGCGAGGATTTCAGAGTGGCTGCCTTTCGACGACTCGATTGAAGACCTGAACAAGAAACGCGACTCGCATCCCGCGTCCGACAACATGCTTCACACCGGAATGCTGAAAGGCTTCATGGATGGTTCGCTTGGCTCGAAGACGGCCGCTTTGCTTGCGCCCTACAGCGATGATCCGAAGAACAGTGGCCTGCCGCAATACGAAGCGGCCAAACTGAATGCGATGACGAAAGAGCGGTTGCTGGCGGGATATCAGATTGGCTTCCATGCCATCGGTGACAAAGGAATCCAGTTGGCGCTCGACGCCTTTGCCGAGGCGGAGAAGGCGGCAAAAGACGGCAAGGTGAAGGCAGCGGACGGCGGAACCGATTACCGGCTGCGTATTGAGCACGCGCAGGTCACCACGCCGCAGCAGATTTTGCGTTTCAAGGAGCTCAAGGTGATCGCCTCGATGCAGCCGAGCCATCTGCTCACGGACATGAACTGGGCCGAGTCACGTCTGGGACCGAAGCGCGCGGAGCATTCCTACGCGTGGGCGGAGTTCCTTCGACGTGGAGTGGTGCTGGCCTTTGGCACAGATTATCCAGTCGAACCGGTGACCCCGTTTCGCGGGCTCTACTCGGCGCTTACCCGTATCAGCGAAGACGGAAAGAAGAGCTACTATCCCGCGCAGAAACTGAACATCGAGCAGGCGATCACGGCGTACACGACGGGCGCGGCGTTTGCCGAATTTGCCGAGAAGCAAAAAGGCAAGCTGGAGCCGGGGATGCTGGCCGACTTTGTTGTGCTTGATCAGGACATCACGGCGGCGCTGCCGCTGAAAATCTTGGGGACGAAGGTTCTGCGGACGGTGGTTAGCGGCAAGACGGTTTACGAGGCCAAGTAGCCGGTGGAGAGCCGGGCGTCCCCGCCCGGCCACGATGCTGTCGCAGATCCGCGCCGGACGGGCGAGACGCCCGTCGCTCCACTTTCTTCGACCATCAGCGCTTCGGCTGCTCGAGCAGGGCAAACTCCGTCCCCTTCCGATGTTTGGCCAACTCCGCTTCGTAGCGGGATGGCAATAGTTGGTTGCCATTGTCCCTTGTGGGCGTCCAAAACTCTGACAGGAAACAGCGGTTATCGTAACAGTGGAAGACGACTTGACCGGTCCCGCCGACGCGACGTCCGCTGACCGGATTGGCGATCCCGATGAAGATCGCTTTGCCAGTGGCATCCTGCACGGTGAGCTGGTTACGGGACGACGATACCGAGTATTGACCTGCCGGAAATGTTCCATCGGAAATCAGAAAGTTAAAGGGTACGTTGACCGTGATCCTTGACTGAGCTTGGGCGAGGCTGGCGGCGAACATAGCCAATAAGCAAATTGATGCGAGTTGAAGCGTCTGTTTCTTCATGGTTCGTTTCCTCCTGTCGTTCTCGGCTGGGTCCATCGAGACAGCAGGTTCCGCCGGAACTGGCGCACAATCTGGCTCTTCGGAACCGGCAGAGCAATGGATCGGCGATGACTAGGCTGGGATATGAAAATGATCGGCTAAGAAACTGAAAACAAAAGGCTCCAGCGCAAAAATGATTCTTGATCCGACGGGGGCAAGAAGCAGTTCGGTGTACACTCGCGAGCAACGAAGCAGGGTGGCTGGATGGAACGACCCGCAGTGAATCCGAATTCAGTGCAGTTTGGACTCTTCGAAGTCGATCTGCAGGCCCGCGAACTGAGGAAGGCGGGGGTGAAGATCAAACTGAACCACCAGCCCTTTCAGGTGCTCACCGTGCTTCTGGAGCGTCCCGGAGAGGTGGTGACCCGCGAAGAACTACAAACCAGACTCTGGCCGGCTGACACTTTTGTTGACTTCGATCTGAGCCTGAACACGGCGGTGAAAAAACTGCGCCAGGCTCTTGGCGATGAATCCGACAATCCACGATTTGTTGAGACGCTATACCGCAGGGGATACCGGTTCATCGCGCCGGTTTCGACCGCAGGGCGGGAACGGGAACTGACCACGGTCGGAGAGACGGGCGATCCTGCTGTTTCGAACCTGGCTTCGGGCGCCGGGAATGGAGCCGGATCGCCGGCAGATTCCCGGCGCTCAGGTGAAGTCGCGGCCGGGTCCAGGAAGCGGTTGGTGCTCGTCGCAGCCGGCTGTCTGGCCGTTCTGCTCATCGGCGTCATGTTCAAGCTGATGCCGAGGCCATCACCGAGAATTATGGGGTTCACGCAGATCACCAGCGGCGGCAAGGTTCATCAACTGAGTGCGCTGGCCACGGACGGGCAGAGACTCTATTTCCAAGCTGCGGATCGAGACCGCATCGCCTTGGCCCAAGTCTCGGTGACCGGTGGTGACAGCGCCTTGATTACGACGCCATTCGACAACGCCTTTCTCGGCGATATCGCACCGGATGGCTCCACGTTACTGATCAGCAGTTTTGAGGGCACCGCCAAGCCGGGTCCCATCTGGATTCTTCCTTTACCTGCCGGATCGCCGCGTCCGCTCGGAGCAATGGCCGGTTACGCGGCCGCGTGGTCGCCAGACGGACGCCGTTTGCTTTTCGCCGACGAGGCCGACCTTTCCGAGGCTAACCCGGATGGGACCGATGCGAGGAAACTCGCTACGCTCAAGGGGCGAATCGGTGATGTGCGGATTTCGCCGGATGGACAGAAAATCCGCGCGACCGTCTACGACCTGAAGACCGGCTTCAGCGAGTTCTGGGAACTCAACCGCGACGGAAGCCAGCCCCATCCTCTGCTGCCGAACTGGAACGATTCTCCCCACGAATGCTGCGGGCGATGGACGCCGGATGGAAAATATTTTCTCTTCACCAGCCTCCGGGAAGGAAGAAATAGTATATGGGCACTTCCGGAACGGCGTTCATGGCTTCAACCGAAAGCCAAGCCCGTGCAATTGACGAATGGTCCCTTGGATTTCTGGATGCCGGTTCCATCCAAGGACGGGAAGAGAATATTTGCCATGGGCGGGCAGTCGCGGTCCGAAGTACTGCGACACGACGGGCGATCATTCGTTCCGTATCTCGACGGTGCGTCGGTGACGGACCTGGCATTCTCGGCGGACGGCCAACGCGTGGCCTACATCTCAGTTCCCGAGGGCGCGCTATGGACGAGCAAAATCGATGGCCGGGAGCGGATTGAGCTTAGCGATCCGAGTGTGATGGAAGCGGCGCTGCCGCGCTGGTCGCCTGACGGAAATCAGATCGCGTTTATGGCGCGAACGCAGAACAGGGATTGGCGGTCGCACCTGGCTGTGGTAAATGGCCATGGTTTGCGAGAATTGATCCCTGGCGCGACAGCCGGTTTTGATCCGGGGTGGTCGCCGGACGGCAAGTCGATCGTGCTGGCGGCGAACGACCTGGGGGGCACGAGCAGCAGAATCAGCATTCTCGACTTGCAAACCGCTCAACTCGTCCCCGTTCCGGGAGGAGAAAACCTGTTTTCGCCGCGCTGGTCTCCCGATGGACGCTACATAGCGGCGATCACCACGGATTCTCAAGCGCTGATGGTATTTGATCGTACCCATCAACAGTGGACGGTGCTGGCGCGCATGGGCATCGGATTCCCAAGTTGGTCGCACGACGGACAGTATCTGTATTTCGATTCAATTTTGACGGAAGATCCGGCCTTCTTCCGAGTGCGGATTTCCGATCGGCGGCTGGAGCGTCTGGTGAGTCTGAAAGACATTCACCGGCTCTGGGGGCCGAACGGAGAGTGGAGCGGTTTGGGGCCGGATGATTCTCTGCTGGTGACGCGCGACATCGGCAGCCCCGAGATTTATGCGCTCGATTGGCAGCCATGACGGTGGGAGACTCGACATGGAGGCGATCCCGACGCTGAAGCTGTAGAGACGCGGCAAGCCGCGTCTCTACGGGAAATTACGGTAACGCGAACTGGTTTTTCTGCGTCTAATGATCTGGCGACCTTCAACCCGACCCCTGCCACTGTCGAAGGTATAATAAAAAATTGGGTAGTTTTCAGGAGGAAAGAAATGGATTCGCGCGAAAGCGCTTTTTGGGCTCGTCTCAAGGCCAATCGTTGGGCCTATACTTTTACCATTCTGGCGACGCTCACCGTTGGAATTCTGATTGGCACGGTTGTCTCCTCTGGAGTGAAAGGCAAAGAGGGACAGAAGTCGTCGGACGCGACTCCGCTCACGATTCCCGCTCCACAGCAACTCTCGAATGCGTTCTCCCAGATTTCCAAGCAGCTCGAGCCGAGCGTGGTGAACATCAATACCGAATCGACCATCAAAAACCCTCACCGCCGGCGCTCCATTCGCCCCGATCCGGACCAGGATCAGGGCAACGGCGATGAAGACACTCCGTTCCAGGATTTCTTTGACAAGTTCTTCGGAGGCCCGGGCGGCCAGAGCGGCCCGGAAGCGGGCACCATCCGCCAACGCTCGCTTGGTTCCGGCGTGATTGTGGATTCCAAGGGCTACATCGTCACCAACCGGCACGTGGTTGAGAAGGCGGATCGCATTCGTGTGAAGTTGATGGATGAAAATCCGGCCACGCCCGGCCATGACGCCAAATTGATCGGCATGGACCAGGAAACCGACCTGGCGGTGATTAAGATTGAAGTGGATCGTCCGCTGCCGGCCGCAAAACTTGGCAACTCCGACGGCATGGACGTTGGGGACTGGGTGCTCGCCATCGGCAGTCCCTTCGGACTGCAGGAAACTGTGACCGCGGGCATCGTGTCGGCCAAGGGGCGCAACATCGTTCCCAACCGGCAGTTCCAGTCTTTTATTCAAACCGACGCCGCGATTAACCCGGGCAATTCCGGTGGTCCGCTGGTGAATATGGCGAGTGAAGTCATCGGCATCAATACTGCCATCCTGACGGAGACGAGTTCGTACGCGGGCGTGGGATTTGCCATGCCGTCGAACACAGTGGCGCAAGTCTACAACCAGTTGATCGGGCCGGAGCACCGGGTGTCGCGCGGATCCATCGGCATTGAGTTCTCGGCGCAACCGAATCCGGCGATCGCGCGCATTTACGGATCAGGTGTGACGGTATCGAACGTGGTATCCGGCAGTCCGGCCGATCAGGCGGGCCTGAAGATCGGCGACACCATCACCTCCGTGGATGGCAAGGACGTGAAGAGCGGCGACGATCTGGTGGCGGACATCGCTTCCCGCAAGCCCGGCTCGAAAGCCAAGCTTGCCTTCGTGCGCAACGGCAAGAGGCAAGACGCGACGGTGACCATTGCGGATCGCTCGAAACTGTTTGCTTCCCGTCTGGGCGAAGAGGACGAAAACCAGAGCGAAGAAGCGCCTAAGGCCAGTAAGTTCGGAGTGACGGTTCGCGCTATCACCCCGGATTTGGCCGATCGCCTGAGCATTGCGGCGGGCAAAGGGGTTGTGGTGTCGGACGTGAAGCAGGGATCGTTCGCCGAGGATGTTGGACTCGCTCGTGGCGACGTGGTCCTGGAAGTAAACAAGCAGCCTGTGAACAATCCGGACGAGTTTACGAAGATCGAGTCGTCGCTGAGGAGCGGGCAGGATGTCGTGTTTCTGGTGCGTCAGCGAGGTTCAAGGGCGCAGGATGGAACGATATTCCTGGCAGGTACACTTCCGTAACTGGTATACATACCGGCGAGACTGGCGCTCCGTCCCTATTTCGGGGACGATAGGAGTGGGCCGGTTTCGCCGGTTATTGTTGGTGAGGGCAGTCGATGGTCGATGGTCGTTCGCAGACTTCAAATGAATGATGCAGTCGCGATCGACAAACGACCATCGACTAACGACTGATTCTGATGGGCGAGTCGCGAATAGTCGAAGTCTCTAGACATGCACTGGGCGGAACAAATTCGGCGTTGGCGACGGGTGGGGCTTTGCGGCCTGCTCTGCGTGGCCGTGCATGGGCTCGCCATCGCGGATACGCCGACTCCGCCAACGAAACCAGCGCAGGCTTCGACGACACCAGCCGCGAAAGCAAAGCATCACTCGAGCGGGCACGCGGCCACGAAGCGCACGTCAGGTCAGATTTCCTCTCAGAAAAGCAAAAGTTCACGCGGCAAGAAGGGCTCCAAATACAGTTCAAAAAAGCGCGGGCAGCAGGCGATTGACTCGGGTCGCGCCCGTCAAATTCAGACAGCGCTCATCCGCGAGCACTACATGCAGGGCGAGCCTTCGGGATCGTGGGACAGCGCCACGCAGGCGGCGATGAAGCGCTATCAGGCAGATCAGGGATGGCAGTCGAAGCAGATTCCAGATTCGCGCGCGCTGATCAAACTCGGATTAGGGCCGAGCCACGATCACCTGCTCAATCCGGAGAGCGCGATGACAATGCCCACAACGCCCCCGGCAGCCGGCTCAAAGGCTGCGGTCAAGCCGGTTCCGGCGGACAACAACCCAAAGAATTAGCCGGCAATCGCAGTCACTCCTCCCTTTCCGGCAGGAGCGAGCGTGGACTCACCGCTCCAAAATTTCTTTGTAGGCGTTTAGCGCGACTTTCTTCGGCCGGCTGGGCAAGACGATATCGAAGCTGCGGCTGGCATCACCGCCGATTCCGACCTGAGCGATAGGCGTCATACCGCTGCCGAAATCGGCAAATACCGGAACCAGCATGGCAAAGCGCTCATCGACCTCGCTCTGCGTAATGGTCATGTGAACATTCACTTTGCCAGCTTCCCCCGGAGTTACTTGATAATCGAAGTGGTAGCGCGGCACTTGCGTTCCATAGACCCACTCGTCAAAGAACCAGTCCAGGCGGCCGTTCTTCCGAAGGTCCATTAACTTGGTCATGTGTTTCTCAGCGATGGTTTTGAAAGACTCCGTGGTCGCTGCCTTTTCGCGGTGACTCTCCACAAAGTCATGCATCATGGCGATGAAATCCTTGTCCTGGCTCTCGGAGTCATACATCATCGAACGCAGCATTTCCAAAATATAGGCACCCTTCGGATATGTCACGTTCTGGTAAGCACTCTCGCTGCGCGGAGAAATCAATCGCAGGCCCATCCAGATCGGGCCAGCGTCATTCGGAGCCACGCCAAAATTGTTTTTCTCTAAAATACGCTCCCGCAGGCGTTCCCAGAATTCGATGTAGTCCTTGCGCCAGTCTTTCCCGACGGCTTGCTGCAGGAAGAGCCCAGCCGAAAACTCGGCGAAACCCTCAGAGAGCCACTGGTCGTGATAGGAACCCCAACTCACGGCATGACCCCACCACTGATGCGCCACTTCGTGAGGCGTCACCTCTTGCACGAAGCCGGTGAACTTGTCATTGATGCGGCCAAACAGCATCCATCGCTGCGTGGAGTCCATGTACGCGGAGATAGGAAGATAGACCAGATTAGGCCACGATTGTCCGAAGGCGAAATTGGGCTGTTCTGTGATGTAGATGTCATCGTAAGGACTCCTGCCGAAGTAATAGCTGCACAATTGCAACTGGGCGCGCGCCTGCTCGAGTGCGTACTTCGTCATACTTCCCGGCGCCATGGACTGCAGAAAAGCCTTTTGCTTATATTGCTGCAAAGAGTTGGGCAACTCGGACAAGTAATAGCCCGAAATCCTGTAACCGGTTTTTTCGTCGGGCATCTCGATCTTTTTATAATCGCCGTAGTTGAATCCAGCGACTGCAACCGGGATGGGAGTGACCCAGTGGGTTACAGCAAAATCCTGTTCCTTAGACTCTGCCTGCAGTTGTCCGACGCTGACGACCTTGTATCTATGAGGGACCTTATAAGTAAGATCGTAAAGCGCCCGCTCGCCAAACCCATTAAGGTTCGGATACCAGGAGGTTCTGGCACTGACGTAGAAGCTTCCCTCCCCTGCCTCCTCGAGAACCTTGTCGCCTGTGTATTCGACAGTAATTGAATGTTCTTTCCCGGCCTCCGGCGCGCTGGGGAGTATGGCGTAAAATGAGCCGTCCTCTTTCCGGCTTTCTTGAATCCAATAGAGAGCCTGCCCTTGTTCATCGATGACGCGCGTCACTCGCAGGTTCGGCAGTAACCCAAACTTTAAAACTCTTTCCCCGGTCAACAACGGCTCGAAGGTTATGGTGGCGATGCTGAACAAATGATCGTTCTTCGAGATCACGGTCTCGATCTTGTAGCGGTGTGTGGCAAACAGGCGGCGGTCCTCACTGGAACTCGCGGTGCGGTTCAGATATTCCGACTTCAAATGAGCCAGATACCAGACGCCGTCATCCATTCCCTCGGGATCGTAGTTGATGAGCGCGACCTCTTCTGGTGAATCAAGCTGGGGCAGCGCCCCCACACGATTTCGCACGAAGAAATGGAGGTCCTTGTGCTTGGTGCCGCGGAGGTAAGCATTAAAAAATGGCGGATGCAAAGGATTGTAGAAGGCGGCCATCAGGTCGGCATCCACGTTGTCCATGGCTTCGCCTTGCAGCAGATATTGGCTGAAACCCAAAGGGTGTTCCTGGCGCTCTCGCACCCTTCCCCTCCAGTGGCTTAGAACGACGCCAGCCTCCGCAGGCGTTCCTATCTGGTCTCCCAAACCCGGAAGAAACTTCGCCCAAGCTTCTCGGGTGAATCGGAAAACCACCTGGTTAAAGTCTTCGTTAGCCTCGCCTGCACCAGTGCGCCGTTCGAGTTCGCGCGTATCGAGGCGAAGCATAGGTTTCAGATTGAAATGTCCCTCGCCGATGAAGATCGCTCCAGTCTCAACTCCGTTCACCGGGTTCAATACCGTTAACGTCCCTTTCCGAAATTGAAAAGTTCCAACGTCGTAATTCAAGGTGAAGTTGTCGAAGCGATACGTTTGCCCGAGTGCAACATTGCGAAGCTCGCGATAAAGGGGATCAGAATTCGCAAACGCCAGGGTTTTTCCGGGGACGTTGACCGTCACCTGCTGCTGCGCGATGGCAAGCGTGAGCGGTAACTGGATAGGTCCCCGCAAATCCACGGTCTTCACCAGAGGTTCGAAGCCGTCCCGCGTCACTCGCACGGAATAAGTCCCGGTTTTCAACTCGGAGGAAGCAAATTTGCCCAGTCCGTCTGATGCCAGCACAACCGGCTGCGCCAG
>Ga0209736_1000802_pt1 | contig 10149 bp, 7 predicted proteins | sample BlaSpr_A8_Ref_M3_FD_187992 | JGI IMG/M metagenome (GOLD analysis project Ga0209736, IMG submission 187992) | Forest soil microbial communities from Thunder Bay, Ontario, Canada - Black Spruce, Ontario site 2_A8_Ref_M3 (SPAdes) (version 2) | ecosystem: Environmental > Terrestrial > Soil > Boreal... | reverse complement strand
CCCTCAATTTCGTGGTTTTTTCCCATTAACCAGCCGGCAACCATACTTAGCCCATTCTGGCATCTTGGCAATCTTTGCCAATGATGCTAGAATGGCGTTGTAACTGAACATTGCGAAAAAAGGCCGCTGCCATGCCAACTCGGAACGTCAATCTGACAGTCGAGCTCGATCGCTTCGTAGCCAAGAAGGTTAAAACGGGTCGTTACGAAAACGCGAGCGAAGTTGTGCGCGCCGGTTTGAGGACTTTGGAGCGTGAGGAACAGCGATACGAGGCGAAGCTCGCAGCCTTGCGATCGGCCATTGACGAAGGCGACAAGAGCGGTATAGTCGAGGGCGATGTATTTGCGCGCGTTCGGAAGAGTCTTAAACTTCCCGTGTCATCCCGCTAGCCGTGGCAATGTTTCGGTTTTCGCGTCGGGCAGAAGCCGACTTACTGAGTATCGCCGAATACACGCTGCGCACCTGGGGCAATGACCAAACAGCCCTTTCGCACTTTGCGAACCTGCTCGCCGTTAAGCCTCGTCTCAAATTTGAACCCTTGTCGTCTCAGCACGCCGGATTTTGCCCCTCGTTTCGGTATCTTCGTTACACAAGAGACATCGGCCCCGCAGCCGGAGCCTGCGGCGTATCCATCTCGATCTGAATCAGTCCTGCTTCATGGTCGAGGAACCCTTTGCCAAGGTCAACTTTCTTGCCCTTGGCATAGATCTCATGGCGAGGATGGCTCCTATACCAGTCAGCATGTGTTGCCGTACGATTCATGTGCTCGACGACTTTTCGCCAACCGCCACCGTTGTAGGCGCAAAAGTTAATTTCTCCTTGTTGGGTCGCCACTGGCGTACTCGAATTGGAAATGGCAGAAAAATCGTAATTAAAAGCGTCCTGGAACCACAAGCCGTTAACAATCATGACTTTCCAACGCCCTCTGTATGAGTATGCTTTCGGCGACCAATCATCGCTACTACCAGCAACACGGTAGAAACAGTCTTCGAGCAAACCCCTAACCTGCGTGAGATCGAAGCCTAAGGGTGCTTTCTGCTGATCGAGATTGCGCAGCATGGACAACCACACGAGAGCTCTTGTGATGGCCGGCCCCCTGCCACTATCCGTTATTTCCATGACGTCGCGCATAAATTGTTCAAAATTAAAGAAGGACGGAATGGGGACCGCTACCTTTTTGACCGAATCTATCAGCAAGAGGCTGAACATCCCGTGATTTGGGTGTGTGTCCGGGAAAAGGCTCCCTAACTCTGCATGCGGGGTTAGGACGTCGCACAAATGGGCGAAAATTCCATAGTCTGAGACCGGGAACCAATCACGCATTGGCCGCCAGGTAATCGAACCCTGTTCCTGCAGGTCGTAGGCGAGTTGCGAGAGCGGATAACGCTTCGCGTAGCGGTCATCGCTGGATATGCGTTCATCTCTACCCGTAAACATCACAGGCTGAAACAGCACGCCGTGAATCTTGTCTATGTTCTCGATTGCGAAACGGACAATGTCACCAAGACCATCGTTATTAAGGCCGTTGACTACCGTAACTTGGAGCGTAGTTCGCATTCCAGACGCAGCGATGTTTTCTAAAGCCTGCCGCTTCACCTGCATGTAGTTTCCGAGCCCGCGATGTTTGTTCTTTTCTTCCGAGACGCCATCGCACTGGAGATACACGGCGTGCAATCCGGCCGCCTTCGCCTGGAAAGCAAAGTCTCTGCTCTCGGCAAAACGGACACCGTTCGTCGCAACGTGGAGACGGTGGAAACCCCTGCTCTTCGCGTGTCGGACGGCATCAAGAAAAATCTGTGAAAGTGTGGGCTCTCCTCCAGAGAACAGAACGTTGACCTCTCGTTGAGGCTTAAACGAGCCCGCATTGTCAAAGAGGGCCTTTATGTCTTCCATGTCTAATTCATGGACGTAGCTCGCGGCGTTCGCGTCCATGAAGCAGGGAGAACACTTCATGTTGCATCGGTTGGTGAGATCGACGATCAAATATGATCCCCGGCCTGATCTGATGCTGCTGGGACCGTGATTGTGCACCTCATGGTCGTAAAAGCATTCAAAATCCCGACCAAAAGCAAGCCGCTCCATCCTTTGGAAAAAATCCGGGTGATTGGACAACACGTCTTCAAGCGGGCCATGCCTGTCGCACGCTTTGCGCATCAGGATGCGCCCGCCTTCCTCCAGTATTTCTGATTCAATCATTCCGGGTCGGTCTCTGAAATCAGCAATCTCATTTTCGCCCCTCAGAACCTCCTCTGCTGCTTCGCGGTTGCAATCAGGGCAGAGCGAAGTCGTTTTTCTGGGAACACCCAGTTCCAAAGATCTTCGTTGTCCCCACTTGAGCAGCGGTCCAGGAGCCCACTTTGGCGTGGGCAAGACTCCTTCTCGTAGTGCGTTATTAATCGGCTGAAGAAATTTCCAGCCGAGCTTTGCGATTGCACAAAAGGCGTCAGCCTTTGACGTAAACATTGGAATACCTCCCTGACGGTATGCTCACAGGGCAACAGGAACGTGTTGAGAAACAAGCTGGATAGGAAAGCAATACGCGCATGGCTCGGCACCTGTCAAGTGAAAATGTGGTTAGCAACAACCCGTCGGCGAAAGTCTTCTTAACTCTGTATCACGACTAGGATTGACCCTGAGATCCTACGACAAAGCCAGCAAGCGAATTTACGCGATCGGCGGCGAAGGGGCGACCTCCGTTTTTGAACAGCAGGATCCAGACCACCACAAGGAGTCCGCTAGAATCGCCACGGTCAAGGGGGCGCGAACAGGCTTTTTTCACCCGAACTTGACCGCCTGTTTTTGGCAGTGTGTCCTCAGGGGACTCAACTGGCTGCGATTCGGGTCTTCAATCCTGTCCGGTAGACTCTAGCGCGTCTCACTGAGGGCGTGCCTCCGAGACGAGGCCTAGCTCTCCCTCTCCGTGACATTGCTGTGACAGCAGCACACCAAACGCTCCAGATAGAGCCGAGGAGATAACTGCTAGGCGGTTTTCCAAACCGCCGCCGAGCAAAACGGTTCTCAAGTTCGACAAACCGCTGCACCAAGGACGATCACTGCGCGGCTACCCTGGGCGCTCAGGAGAAACAATTGCTAGTTCAGTTTTCGTTCTTTTTGCGTTGTAGGATCGGAAATGATGGGCAGTGATGGGTTGTGAAGGGGAGCTAAACTCTTGAGTTTTCAGCCATCTCGTTTGTTTGACGTGTCCGACCACCGTTTATGAGTCCGCTGCTCTGACCGCTGAGCTACGGGCCCTGATCTGTATTTTCAACAACGTAAGAGCGGGATTGAGTCCACAATCCCATTTCCTAGGCCCAAGACTCAGGACTGCAACACGAACGCGCCCGAGCCATTCTCCAGAATCATGTTGATTTCATAGTCCGCCAAGTATGTAGCCAAAATGCGCGCGCTCCGAACCGACCACAATACTTTGATTCTAAAAACAAACATGAATCCAGCCGGCCATGGTGGCGCATCGGGGCGCTATGATCGGCTGCACGAAACTGCTTTTGATTACGTGTACTTTTCTAACGCAAATGGGAATAAGCAACTAACGTGTGGACGGCGGCTTTAAGATTTCCGGAGTAGGAGTGGGCGCCGGACGAATTGTCGGAGAAACTCCCGATTAATACGTAAGCTGGGCAGATCGCGGTTCCCCAAGCTCAAAAGGGGGGCCAGAAACATGGACTACCTTGAGGCAACCTGTTTCGATTCATTCCGCGGTGCGTTCGTTTGCAATACGCGGACGAGATGCCGGCCCGTTGCGGGAATGGCAACTTTGTTGCCTAGCAGGATTGCCCTTGCTGTAATTTTGCGGCCGTAAATCCGGGCGTTTGCTTTGTTGTCTGGACGCAGGGTCGAACCCTCGAGGGAAATGCCGGCGAACAGTCCGCGCGAACGCGAATAGCTGAGTATCTCTGCGCGCATCCAGAGATCGGTGTTTGCAGAAGCATCGCGCCCTTTTGGACCTGCAGCCGCAGATGCGTCTCCACCGAGCTTGATCTTACTGCTGAGAATGGAAGCCGCGCCTCTCTGGTTCATGACCAGGAGAATCAGATCGGTGGCTTCGCCGCCAATTTGCATTCCGACGCTATCGCCTTCGAGGGCGTACATTGCGGGAGCACCCCAAGGTCCATTGAAATTCTTGCCAGTGCGGCAAACCATCGCTCCGCGGCCGTACTCTTTTCCCATTCCGAAGGCGAGCCTCATTACGGAGGGGAACACGATGACACACTCGGCTTTTGCCAAAACCTGCTGGGGTAGATTATCTGGGATGTTCAAGACTTCCTGCATGACAACGCCGCAATTTTCGAGGCGCTTTTGTTCTTTGGTTGCGGCGTAAAGCGCGCCCGCGGCAACCGAGAGACACACTGCAACTACAAAATATCGCTTCATCGCTCACCTCCATGGCCAGAAATGCTCTTGCAAATGGTTCACTTTGTCCGAATCTCTAACTAAAAGAACCTCACCGGTGGGCCCATTTGTGAAGTGGGTCTCCCGTTGCATTACGGATCAGTTCGAATACTCTTGGACGTTCTCGTTGGATGGCAACTGATCCTCAGGAGAGGCCATCTATCTAGACGGGCCTTGCAAGCAAACTCCTTTTTTTTGTGCAACACAATCCTAGACGCTGCCAAGAGCAAGTGTCTGTCCACTTGTAGACAGCTTCGCGGCTCGCTTGCGCAAAGATCGTCACCTGTGAAACCTGCGAACCAGCAGCAATGACCTGTACTTTACAGGACATCATTGTTTCGGGCTTTAGAGCAGCATGGGGGTACGCCCAATGTAATCCTTCCCGACTACATCGGGTTCAATTGGAGTACGTAAATGCAGACAATCAGAAGCGCCGCTGTCGTTCTGTTTCTTCTTATGTCTCCGACACTCGTTTGGCCCCAGTCAGCTGATCCAGACAAGCGGAGCGTCCCAGCGCCCGAGCAGCAGACCCAGCAATCGGGAAGCACCGGAGATTCCGCAGCGCAACCCGATTCCGCTACCCAGGCAAAGCCTGAGTTGGCGATAACTACTGCGGCGCTGGCCCCGGCACCCGCCATCGAGAAGACAGGCAATTCCGAAGGCAAACAGACCAAGCGCATGTTTTGGATTATTCCAAATTTTGCGGCCGTGAGCGCCGACACAGAGCTTCCGCCGCTATCGGCCAGGGACAAATTCATGCTTGCAACGAAAGATAGCGTGGATTATTCGTCGTTCGTTTGGACAGGATTGCTCGCGGGCCAAAGCATGGCTTTGAAGTCGTATCCAGAGTTGCACCAGGGCGTCGCCGGGTATGGGAGGTATTATTGGCGGGCGTTCGCGGATCAGGCGTCTGGATCTTTTTTCACGGAAGCGCTTGTCCCCGCGGTGACGCACGAAGACCCACGTTACTATACCCTCGGCCATGGAGGTTTCTTCCGCCGAGCAGGGTACGCATTGTCCCGGGTCGTCGTTACCAAGACCGATTCCGGTGGCAGGAGCTTTAACTTCTCCGAGATTCTGGGGAATGGAATGGAAGCGGGTTTGGCCAACCTTTATTACCCGCCGCAAGAGCGTAGCTTGCACAATACGGCGGTGAACTGGGCATCGCAGCTGGAAGCTGCCAGCCTCAACAACCTCGTCAGGGAGTTCTGGCCGGATATCCGCCATAAGTTTCTTCGACAGAAATAGTCAGGCCGTCTTCGCCCGTAAATTGGATGCAACTGTTCGTCTTCAACACCTTTGAGAGTGAGTGAGCGCATTTCTCAACTGAGATTCGAAGCTGACTAAGTAATTGGGGACCACGAGGAGCCTCATTTACAGTGTTTACTGGGAACTGTGCATAACAGGGCTTGTCACCTAAATGGAGCCATTGAGCTCGCAGCATTAATCGGAAAGTTGATCTCAATGTCCGGTTACGCAACTACACAGGAGTTAGCCGAGCGGCGAAGCATAATTTCATTCGTCGGGAGAGAATCATATGCGTGACGTAACTCTCTTTCTGCCGGCTTCTGTCTGCTGTATACTCAAGCTCCCTTGATGTCCGGCCCTCCAAGGTTCAGTGCCTCGAAGCTCAAGTTGGAGAACTGCAATGATAAAACCTCCTTTGTCTGTTTTTCTTCTGCTCTCGGTTTCTTTTGCGGTTCCGCGTATGTCTGCTGGGACGCAAGATCATGATCGCAAGCCTGACCTGCTCGTCGATGACGATAAAGTCCAATGCCCCACCGCAACATTCACGTCCATTCAGGACGCCATCAATGCTGCGAACGCCGGCAGTCTAATCCGCGTTTGTCCCGGCACGTATCGCGAACAGCTTTCCATCAACAAATCACTCAGCATCGAAGGCGACAATGGCGCTATCGTGCTGCCCAACAGTATGGTGGCAAACACCACCGGTTCTTCCGGCAGTCCAATAGCCGCCGCCATCCTCGTCAAGGATGCTGCGAATGTCGAAATCGAAGGTCTCATCGTAGACACGGCGAACAGTGGCATAGCCGAGTGCTCTCCGGAGCTCATCGGCATTCTGTACCAGAATTCATCTGGCAGTATCGAACACAACGCCGTGCGCAACACCAAACTGTCCGTTTCACTCGATGGCTGCCAGAGCGGTGATGCCATCGTCGTGCAAAGCCTGGGCGGGGGAACCTCCAAAGTCAAAATCGACGACAACAGCGTCCACGACTATCAGAAGAACGGAATCACCGGCAATGAATCGGGCACCGAAGTCGCCATTACCAACAACGTTGTCACGGGCCTTGGTCCCACAACCGGTGCCGCACAAAATGGCATTCAAATCGGCTACGGCGCAAAGGGCGGCGTCTTGGGGAACACCGTCACAGACAACGTATGGGCTCCCTGCGTTTCTCTCACAAACTGCGCATTTAACGCCACCGGCATATTGGTCTTTCAGTCCGATGATGTGCGTGTTGAACACAACTCTGTTGCCACAAACCAGGTCGGCATCTTCACGAACGGACAAAACACCAAAATCGAGTCTAACAGCATCTCTAATTCCTTGGTTCTCGTTGGGATTGATTTGGCGGGCGACGACAATCTAGCCAGTCGCAATGACGTCACCAATAGCGGTCAAGCCGCCATCCTTGTCGAGGGCAACAACAATAAAGTTCAGAACAACGAAATCACCGAAGCGCCCATTGGAATTCTGAAGCTCTCCGGCACAGTCGGAAACACTCACTCCGGCAATTCATTCTTTGCCACTTTGATTACCGTGCAGGACCCCGTGCCGGCGCACATCGTCCACGTCGCGCCTCAGCGTTAATTGTCTTTTGTTTTGTACCTTTCCGCTCGGCCTCGCGTGATCAGCTCGCGCCGAGCAGGCGGGTGCTCTTATTGGACAAGTGCCGATCAGCAATTCCAGATGTCCGGTTACGCGTCTCACCGGGCATAGATTGGTCTTACTAGGGCCGTGCAGTGCGCCGGGCTGAAGTTAGTTTTGGAACGATGGCGGGGCTAACCCGCCAATGACAATGGGGAGAACTCAGGCGCGTCAACAACTAGGACTGCGGCGGGTGATCCTGCGCAATGCAACGAGATGCATGGCAGTTTCCTTTGACAACCTGACTCGAAGAGATTCTCTCGTGAGATAGGCTTGCTAGTGCGCATGGCCGACACCTGCTTCTGCAGCGATCTTCGGGGCGTTGGCCGCGTGTCGTGCGGCAAGTGTGCGACTTCCTGTCCACACCAACTGCAATCCCGCGAAGATAGCCACCAAGGCAACAACTGTCTTTAGCTTGTTCGCGGGAACGATCCGCGCCAGCAAGCACCCAAGCACCACTCCAGGAATACCACCCAGGAGAAGCTGAAAAAGAATCGGCATGCTGATGGAGCCAAAGGTCCAATGAAAGGCGCTGCCGATGACGGCCAATACCAATCCAAAGAGCAAATCTGTCCCCACAACTTGCGCGGGCGTCATCTCGGAATAGTTCAACAGAAGAACAGTTCCGAGCGCTCCAGCACCTGCGGACGAAAATCCAGATTCCACTCCAATCGGCAGGGCCAGCCAGGGAAGCCAGCGATGGTTTTTCCCAGCGAACGCGGGATTTTGCGCGCACCTGATGAAGGTCAAGCTGGATGACGCCGCCAAGAGAATACCCAGCAGTAGGATTACGACTGGGCTCCCCGCGTTTCGATTCAACAAACGGAGCGTCCAAGTGCCTACAAGAAGGCCGGGAACTGCTCCCTGAAGCAGAAGCCACAGGTAACGCGCATGAATCTGCTTCTTGAGCAGATAGAAAGGGGCAGCAATCAAGCGCAATATACCGGCAAACAAGAAAGCTGTTCCCACGGCCTCCCCTGCTGTAAGTCCGGCGAGCAACACTAGAGCGGGGACCGTAAAACTTCCCCCACCGATCCCCGTCAGCCCGACGGCTGCGGCAATTAGAAACCCGACGAGGAAGTTCATGTTTCTTCCTGCGTAGAGAAAGTGTGAATTCCGCACTCCAGCTTCGTTCCTCCCCACCGGCCGGACCTGGGATTGTTGGGGTCAGATGATAAAGCGGTGCATGGCTGGCATCCTATGCTCAGATATCCTTCGTCGTATTGCGGCAGATGAGGGATTCCGTTGTCATCCGCGTACTGCCATACCCGCTCCCAGTTCCAGTCGGCAAGCAGGCTCACTTTCCACAAGCTCCTGCCGGCAGGAAGGCGGTGTAATTCGACCTTCTTCAAATTTCTACGCGTCGGCGATTGTTCTCGTCGCAATCCCGTGAACCAGATGTCAAACGGTTCAAGCGCGCGCATTAGCGGTTCGACTTTGCGCAGTTGACAGCATCGCGTGGGCTCGGTGCGATACAGAACTCCGAATGCTGATTCCTGCTCTGCGACCGTGTTCGCGGGAAGAACGTTGACCAGATTGAGCGACCATTGCTTCGTCATTCGATCGCGATATTCGTAGGTCTGTGCGAAGTGATATCCAGTATCGAGAAAGAGCACCGAAAAGTCTGGTACTCGACTCCTCAGGAGATGCGCCACGACCATGTCTTCCGCTTGAAAGCTGCTGGTGAGGCAAATGCGCGCGCGCTGATTCTCGGCGAGCACGGTGTCGAGCGCTTGCTCGGGAGCAAGACTTTCCAATTCTTCAGCGATGCGATCCGCTTCCATTTAATTGACCTCTTCCTGATTGTCTTGCGGCTTTGCGAACCGCAAGGAGTCCGCCAGCGCCAATGCGCGCCGGAAGACTTCTTCATCGCTGGCGTTTTCGTTTTTCCGAGAGAGATCGAACAACTGGCGCTCTGCTTCAGAAGCAAGCTGTTTTTTCGCTACGGCATCGATAGCCTCTCCGGAATAGATAAGAACGGCTCCAATCCTGTGCGTTGCGCGAATCGTTTCAAGGAATGCATCGCGAGATGCTTCCCCGCTTGCTAGATGCAGCACCTCGAAACCTTGGTCGAAGAGGGCACGCTCCAACCTTGAAGCTAGAGCCGGCTGATTCTCGAACAAGAAAATGGCCGGCTTGTGCCCATGACGCTCGTAGCGCTCCCGCGCGCTGACGGGTTTCTGAGTGGAGTTCGGCGATCCGCGTTCCAGTTCTTCTTGTCGTTGCCCGTCACGCAGATCATCTTGAATCATTCCGGCGCCAACCGTGGCGTTGGAGATCGCATCTATCAGGATGAAACTGCCGGTCGTGCGATTACTAGCGTATGGATCAAAGAAAAGCGGAACATGGGCTTCGAATTCAACTGAAGCGATATCGTTCACGTTCAGCTGCATGGCCACCTCCTGCTCGAACGTGTTCACATTCACGCGATGACGAATCCGCAGCGCGCGAATTTTTGTTTGGCGGGCCGCATGCTTAACGAGATAGGTCCGGCCCACTTCCAGCGGAGTCTCGTGTAGCCAAACCGCCATGGCGCGGAATCTTCTCGACACTCGCGGGCCGTTCTCGGGCGACACCAGCATGTCTCCGCGGCTGAGATCGATCTCATCTTCCAGCTGCACGGTCGCGGACATGGGAGCAAACGCTTCAGGCAGATCGCCGTCGTAGCTTACGATTGAGCGAACTCGTGTTCGCCGCCCGGACGGCAGCGCTACGACTTTGTCGCCGGGACGAATCACTCCGCTTGCAACGCGGCCGGCAAATCCGCGAAAATTCGCGTCGGGGCGAATCACCATTTGCACAGGGAAACGCAGACTTTCGAGGGAATCGCCTGCGCTGAGAGGAAT
>Ga0209736_1000801_pt1 | contig 10150 bp, 8 predicted proteins | sample BlaSpr_A8_Ref_M3_FD_187992 | JGI IMG/M metagenome (GOLD analysis project Ga0209736, IMG submission 187992) | Forest soil microbial communities from Thunder Bay, Ontario, Canada - Black Spruce, Ontario site 2_A8_Ref_M3 (SPAdes) (version 2) | ecosystem: Environmental > Terrestrial > Soil > Boreal... | reverse complement strand
GGTTCTTTGGATCGCTTCCCTGAAGGCGAAACCCGATTGGCTGTCTATCGCAATCCTATAACCAAGCCCTGGGACGGAGACACTGCCGAAGTGCCGTGCTGGGTACGTCGAATCGACTCCGAAAAGTTCCAGGTTTTCGCGATCAACTGCACCCACCTCGGCTGCCCGGTTCGTTGGTTTCAGGAATCGCGACTGTTCATGTGTCCATGCCATGGGGGCGCTTTCTATGAGGACGGATCGCATGCCTCTGGCCCACCGCCGCGTGGACTATTCGAATATCAGCACAAGATCGACAGCGGCGAATTGAAAGTGTTGGGCGGCCATCTTCCAACTCTCGCTGAACCCCTCTGAAGAAGAAACGTGTGAGGAGCAGATCATGTTGAGATCAATCGCGCTCTGGCTCGAAGAACGCTTGCATTTGACGAAGCTGTTCGAGTCGACAGCCGGCCACAAAGTTCCACCCAGCACTAATAGCTGGTTCTACGTGTTTGGCAGCGGCACCCTTTTGTGCTTCGTCCTGCAGATCGTGACGGGCACTTGCTTGGCTTTTGTCTACGTGCCTTCGACAAGCCAGGCTTGGACCAGCCTGCAATACCTCAATAATGAACAGTTTCTGGGGTGGTTCCTTCGCGCGGTCCACAACTGGGGGTCGATCTTCATGGTCGCCATCATGAGCTTGCATTTGGTCCAGACGTTCTTGTTTGGGGCTTACAAATACCCGCGTGAGCTGACGTGGGTCAGTGGCTGCGTTCTCTTTCTGTGCACTCTGGGAATGGCGTTTACCGGGCAGATCCTCCGGTTCGATCAGGACGCGTATTGGGGCTTGGGGATCGGCGCATCCATCATGGGGCGAGTTCCGTTCATGGGCGCTCGGTTGGTTCATCTGATGTTGGCTGGATCGACGATCGCGAGTGAAACGCTATCCCGATTCTTCTCTCTGCACGTCTTCGTAGTGCCGGGAATGATTATCGCGCTTCTGAGTCTTCATTTGAGACTCGTCTTGACAAAGGGCATCAATGAGTACCCGAAGCCAGGCAGCGTTGTGAGAAAGGAATCCTACGCAACCGAGTACGAAGCTATGGTCGAGAAGACCGGCGTGCCATTCGTTCCGAACGTTATTGGCAAAGACCTAATCTTCAGCGGCTTCCTAATCGTCGCGATTGTCACCTGCGCCTTCGTTTTCGGACCACAGGGTCCGTCGGGTCCTCCGAATCCGACACTCATTCATACCGCACCGAAGCCGGACTTCTATTTCCTGCCAATATACGCGATCCTGGCGCTTCTACCGGCCTACATGGAGACCTTTCTCCTGTTGGTGGCACCCGTATTTGCGCTGGCGATCCTGATTTTGCTCCCATTCTATTCGGGAACTGGGGAAAAGAGCTACCGCCGACGTCCGATCGCGGTATTGGTTGTACTGTTGGCAGTTCTAACAGCCGGGCTGCTCGCCTATCTTGGGACATTCGCGCCATGGTCTCCGCACATGGAGGCGTGGAGCGGCGCAGCCACGCCCGCCGCATACGTGAAAGGGAGGTCGGCTCTTGAACTTCAGGGAGCAATCCTCATTCAGGGCAAGCAGTGCCGGAACTGTCACAGTCTTGGGGGCGAAGGGGGGATGAGAGGCCCGGCTCTGGATACTGTGGCCACGCGCCTCACACGCGATCAGCTTATCAGGCAAGTCATTCAGGGCAGTGGGAACATGCCGGCTTATGGCAAAAATTTGCGTCCTGCGGAAGTGACTGCGCTGGTCGCCTTCATGCAAACGCTCCGTCCCTCTTATCAGCCGGAGGCGCGGGATTCCACCCAGGCGGTGAACTCGACCTCGGCGGATGCACAGAAAAGCGATGTGCTAGTCAACCGGTGAGGCATTGAAATGGATCCAGTCGCCGCGGCGGTGCTCGCATCGTGGTCGTTGGATTTGAAAACGGTGGGCTTACTGCTCGCCGTCGCGGCCCTGTATCTAAGGGGTTGGCTACACCTTCGCGCCGAACTGCCGCGCAAATACACGACGGGCCGACTGGCCGCCTTTGCTGGCGGACTGGTTGTAATCTTGCTGGCTCTCGTATCGCCAGTGGATGCCTTCGGGGACATTATGCTGTCGGCGCACATGATCCAGCATCTATTGCTCATCATGGTGGCGCCCCCGCTGCTGCTATTAGGGCAGCCTGTGCTTCCGCTATTGCGCGGTTTGCCGCGATGGATTTTCAAGGACGCGCTCGGGCCATTTCTTCGGTGGCGGGAACTCAAGGAGGTTGGTGGCGCAACCGTGCACCCAATCGTCTCCTGGTTCACCTTCGCGATTGTCATTATCGTGTGGCACTTGCCGCGATTTTACGAGTTAGCGCTCCACTCGCAGGCATGGCACCAGGGCGAGCACGCATGCTTTTTTTGGTCAGCGATGGCTTTTTGGTGGCCGGTGATTGGCGTGTGGCCGACCCATCCAATCTGGCCCAGATGGGCGATGATTCCGTACCTCCTGCTGGCGGACCTGGTTAACACTGGCCTTTCCGCGGTTCTCAGCTTTTCGGACCACGTACTGTACGCGAGCTATCAACTAGCACCCCGTCTTTGGGGCATCTCCGCTCTCGGCGATCAAACCGCGGCGGGAGCCATCATGTGGGTGCCAGGATCGATCGCGTTTCTGTTACCAGCGGTGATGCTGGGAATGCGAGCCCTGGACCCGGGAGGCATCCATCCGATTCCACTGAATACGCGCCTCAGGGTTCCGCGTCTTCCAGCAAAAGGGCCGTGGGATCTCCTGCGGACGCCCATCCTCGGCCCGATTCTGCGGCATCGCCACTTTCGGCGATCCGTTCAGGCAGCAATGTTGCTCCTAGCCGCCGTTGTCGCCGTCGACGGGTTCTTCGGGCCACAGATCGCACCGATGAACCTCGCCGGTGTGCTTCCGTGGACTTACTGGCGAGGACTGGCCGTGATTGCGCTGGTGATGGCCGGAAATCTCTTTTGCCTAGCATGTCCGTTCACTCTTCCGCGCGATCTGGCCCGAAGATTCGTTTCGCCTCGCTACCGCTGGCCGCGACGATTGCGCTCCAAGTGGATTGCGGCCGGCTTGCTAGCTGCCTACTTCTGGGCGTATGACGCTTTTTCCCTTTGGGACAGCCCCCGCTCGACTGCCTGGATCATTCTGGGCTATTTCCTCGCTGCTTTTGTGGTCGACACTGTCTTCAAAGGAGCCAGCTTCTGTAAGTACGTTTGCCCGATTGGCCAGTTCCATTTCGTTCACTCACTGGTCTCGCCGTTGCAGGTGAAGGTGCGCGAGCCAGCGGCCTGCGGATCGTGCAGCACGCACGATTGCATTCGCGGAAACAATCGACAGCGAGGATGTGAATTACATTTGTTTCAGCCAAAGAAGGTAGGGAGCTTCGACTGCACGTTTTGTCTTGATTGTGTGCAGGCTTGCCCGCAACAAAATGTCGGCATTCTGCACGTGTTGCCTGGAGGGAACATACGTGACGACCGTCGCGCCTCTGGAACCGGGCGTCTGAACCGGCGTCTGGATGTCGCCGTCCTAGTACTGATTCTGGTATTCGGCGCATTTGTGAACGCTGCCGGAATGACGGAGCCGGTCATGATGTGGATGCATCACTGGCACGCTCGACTGGAATTTCGCTCTATGGCTCCGATCGTGACGGCTCTGTATGCTGGGGGCCTGCTGATTCTTCCTGCAATATTAGCGGCTGCGTGTGGCTGGGTCAGCCATTGTTGGGGACAGGCGGGTAATAGTTGGAAAGACCTGACCTGCAGTTTTACGTTGGCTCTCATCCCCGTTGGTTTCGGCATGTGGCTTGCCCACTTCTCTAATCACCTAGTCGCGGGATGGAGCAGTTTCGTTCCGGCCGCCGAGAGAGTCTTATCCCGAGTTTCGCCTGGGATCTATCCGCGAGCATGGATTCCGAGCTGGCTTCCCTCTCTTGAGCTTCTATTGTTGGGTCTCGGGTTACTGTTAACTCTGTATTCTGCCTGGGCAGTGGCATGCCGTGTAGCCGATGGTGACCGCGCGGCGCTCGCAGTGATGTCGCCTTGGGCGATCCTGGCGGGTGCGCTCTATTCGATCGGTGTTTGGATTGTTTTTCAGCCGATGCAGATGCGCGGAATGACGATGATGCATTAGGAGCAAGGATGAGGCCTTCCAACTTTCTAATGCTAGTCGTCATGATATTCGCTCAGGCGAATATCTTCGCCGACGGAGGCACAGTTCAGTTGCGTCAGGAAGCTGGAGCACTTGTGATTACCGTGTTTACCTCACCGGCGCCTCTTTCTGCCGGTCCCGTCGATATAAGTCTGCTCTTGCAGAACCGGAATGGACTCGAACCAGTGCTGGATGCCGAGGTTTCGTTGCTCCTGCGTGCAGACGCTTTGAGTAGCGAAGTCCGAGCGCACGCAACCCGAGCGCAGGCGCAGAACAAGTTGCTATATGCGGTACCGGTAATGCTAGCGAAATCTGGGAAGTGGCAGGTCGTGATCACAATTCTGTGGAAAGGTCAGTGGACAGACGCAACAGGGACAATCTACGTAGCGCCCGCTCCCGAAATGGCGGCTTCGCACTGGAGCTACATTGCGTTTACGCCGTTGATGATCGTGATCTTTGTGGTCCGCGAACGACTGATGCGGCGGAAGCCGAAAGGGTGAAGCGATGCGAGATTTTCTAGAGTTGACCAAACCGCGAATCACAGCACTAATCCTGATTTGCACTGCCGTCGGCTATTTGTTCGGCTGCCGGGCTGTTTTTCATTTCCTGACACTGTTACACGCGCTACTCGGAACGGCGCTAATGGCATCTGGGACATCGGCGCTCAATCAGTGGTATGAAGCGGACTCGGACGCCAGAATGCACAGAACGCGCGGGCGCCCCATCCCCGCGGGACGGATGAAACGCAGTCACGGATTCGTTTTTGGCGTGTTGTTGTCCACTGCCGGGTTTGTCGAGCTGTGGGTCGGGACAAATGTACTTGCGGCCGCGCTCGGACTGTTCACGTTGATTAGTTACATGTTTGTCTATACACCGTTGAAGCAGCGCTCACCAGCGTGTACAACCGTAGGCGCGTTGCCTGGCGCGATGCCCCCACTGATCGGCTATGCGGCGGCGAGCGGGGCCCTTGATACCTGGGCTTTGGCGTTGTTCCTCATCTTATTCGTTTGGCAGTTCCCTCACTTCTACGCTATCGCGTGGATGTATCGAGAGGACTATGCCCGGGGCGGAATAAAAATGCTGCCCGTGATCGAGCCGGACGGCGAATCGACCGCCAAACGCATTGTGGCCTGTTCGATTCTGCTGATACCGATAAGCCTTCTGCCGGGCCTCCTCGGCATGACGGGATCTATCTACGCGGCTGCCGCAATTGCAGGGGGCTTAGCATTGCTCTACGTTGGATTGCGACTTGGGCGGGAGCGAACCTTCGCTCGAGCGCGCTATATGCTACTGGCGTCCGTTTTTTACTTGCCTGCGTTGCTCACGGTCATGGTCATCGACCGGCACACTTTTTAAACGATGAATGCGTCGGCGTACCGACGGCGCGAGAAACCGACGGTTTTGCGATGAGCTCACGGTACCGGCGGTTGAATTTGAGAGAACGAAACTTTGCGCCTTGTCACTTCAAAGCCTTGCTGGCCGGCGGCGGGCGAATCGCGCGTGGAGAGCGGAACGTCGTCGCCATCAAGGAACACGCCGGACAAGTCCTACATGTGTTCCCGGCCATCAAGATGAATATTTCGATCTGGTGGATCCCGAAACCATTCGATCCATCGATGTCGTCGAGGGACCGACCGGTGGCAGCTGCGCTGGCGGTATGGATTGGCAAGACTCGACTCATCGAATAACGTTCTTTGTGAACCCGCCTCTACCCAATGAACCCCACAAGAATCATTCTGAATTCGCAGACACCCAACCAAAACAATTGACCACGTCTCTTCCAGGATGTAGGCAAAGCTGACATCGATCAGAGCTAAAGGAGCCGATCCAAAAGGGCAGCATGTTTCTGCGTCGCTGCCCCCGTTACTATTCCCACGCAGAACGCGTGCGGATGGCAGGTTCGAGCGCCTTCGGGCAAAGGAGAACACACATTATGGCATTGGACAAACCAGTACGACGTATTGCAATCGTCGGCACCGGGGTTATCGGTGCAAGCTGGGCGGCACAGTACTTGGCATGTGGCCTTGATGTTATCGCAACGGACCCGGCGCCGAACGCGGATCAGAATCTCCGCGAGTATATCGACGCGGCGTGGCCGGACCTCACGGCCATTGGACTCGCAAAGAACGCCTCACGCGACAGACTCACGTTCACTCCCGACATGAAGAAAGCATTGTCGGAAGCGGATCTCGTCCAGGAAAACGGGCCCGAGCGGCCGGATTTCAAGATCAAGTTGTTTGCCGACATGGACGCAGCTACTCCCCCTGATTCGATCATCGCGTCGAGCTCGTCGGGTCTAACTATGAGTGTCATTCAATCCGGTTGCAAGCGTCCCGAACGCTGCGTCATCGGGCATCCCTTCAATCCTCCTCATATAGTTCCGTTAGTCGAGGTAGTGGGAGGGGACAAGACATCGCCCGAAACAATCCAAAGGGCGATGGCGTTTTATGCGTCGATCGGAAAGAAGCCGATTTATCTTCGAAAGGCGTTTCCCGGCCATGTCGCTAACCGGCTACAGGCAGCGCTCTACCGGGAGGTCATATATCTCATTCAGCAGGGTGTGCTGAGTGTCGCGGACGCCGACATCGCCGTGTGCTACGGGCCTGGCCTCCGGTGGGGAGTGATGGGTCCCAGCTTGCAGTGGCACGTTGGTGGCGGCCAGGGCGGAATTCAGCACTACATGGAGCACCTCATGGGGCCTCTGACCGGCCTAATGAAAGGCATCGGGGATCCAGATGTTACTCCCGAACTTAAGCAAACAATCATCGATGGGGTGCTACAGGAGGCGGGGGGGCGCTCGGTGGAGCAACTCGCGCAGGAGGAAAACGAGGTTTTGGTCGCACTCCTCAAGCTCCGCGCGAAGTATACCGAGGCAGCTAAGTTGACCAACGCGAGCTAAAGGACGGACGAGTATGTCTGAGAGTGTCCCACGTGTCGTGATTGTTGGCGGGGGTTTTGGCGGCTTAGCAGCAGCCAAGGCCCTCAAACACACTCCTGCGCAAATCATCTTGATTGACCGTACGAATCACCACCTGTTCCAGCCGCTGCTCTATCAGGTGGCGACGTCGGTGCTGGCGCCTGGGCAAATAGGCTCGCCGATTCGGAACATTCTCAGGAGGCAGCAAAACACGACCGTAATACTCGGTGAAGTTACGGGCGTCGACAAAGACAAGAAATGTGTATTCGTCAACGACGCTGACCGTGTGGGAGTACCGATTGGTTACGATTTCCTCGTCCTCGCAACGGGCGTAACCCACAGTTACTTTGGTCGCAACGAATTCGAGAAGTTTGCGCCGGGACTGAAAAGCCTGGCCGATGCTGTCGCGATCCGGAACAAAATCCTGCTGGCATTCGAGCAGGCCGAGGCCGAGGAAGACCCCACCCGTCACGGCGACCTGCTAACGTTCGTGCTGGTAGGTGCCGGCCCTACCGGAGTGGAAATGGCCGGTGCGATCGCCGTGCTGGTCCGTAACACACTGAAGTCCGAATTCCGGCGCATCAATCCCGAGTCGGCAAAAATTATCCTGCTGGACATGGCGCCTCGGGTCCTCGGACCGTTCTCGGAGGAGCTCGCACAGGCAGCGAAAGAACGGTTAGCAAACTTGGGTGTAGAGGTCCGGCTGGGTCACGGCGTCGATCAAATTGACGCGGGCGGTGTCTTAGTGGATGGGGCGCGTATTGCGAGCAAGACGGTGATTTGGACCGCCGGCGTGGCTCCATCACCCGCTGGCAAATGGCTGAACGTTGGTACAGATCGCGCCGGGCGAGTACGTATCCAACAAGACCTAACTGTCGCTGGGCATCCGGAAATCTTTGTCGTCGGCGATACTGCCTCGCTCGATCAGGATGGTAAACCGCTACCGGGCGTCGCGCAGGTGGCGATTCAGCAAGGGCGCTATGCGGGAACCCTGATTCATCGGATTGTGACCGGTAAATCGACCCCTGGGCCGTTTCGTTACTTCGACAAGGGCAATATGGCGGTAGTCGGCAAGGGGTTCGCCGTTTTGCAAAGCGGCAAGGTCCACATCAGCGGCTTCCTCGCGTGGCTCGCATGGGCCGCAGTCCACCTGCAGTTTCTGGCGCAGTCCAGTCTGCGCGCGAGCGTCTTCTTGCAATGGGTCTGGACCTATGCCACGGGACAGCGGGGCTCCCGGCTAATTGTAAATCACCATGGCTCCGAACCCGCGGAGCCCGTTGCCAAAGAAGCGGGAGTGGCGCTGACAATTTCAAGCAAGTGAGCAAATTCCAAGCTGACGGAAACAAAGATGAGTGAGGCGAAGGCAGCAACTGGGAAACATTCGAGCATTAGATCGCTGCTTAGCCGACGGTGAGCATTGTACTCGTGTGGCTTCGCACTGGAGATGAATACGATCATCGCCTTTAATACGATCACCGGTTTCGGCGCTTTCGTGTAGGGCGCTTAGGTCAAATAGGAACCCGGCCTCGGTCTTCAGATAGATCGAGGTCGAATCCAAACTCGGAAAAGGAGCAAACGAATTCAAATGTCTTCCACTGTTTACAAATCAGAGCACGCGGAGTTCAGTTCCAGTCCCACTTCGGGACGAGTGATCTTCTTGGATCTGAGCGGGGGCCACGTGGTCTCTATAAATCCTGACGGCTCCGATAAGAAAACCATTGTCAGCGGACAAAGACTACCTGACGGCGTCGCTGTGGACGTCGCGGCAGGTTACATCTACTGGACTAACATGGGCATTCCCAGCGCGAATGATGGTTCCATCGAACGCTCTGATCTCGATGGTGGGAATCTGGCCACCATCGTTCCTCCAGGCGGGACCCATACTCCCAAGCAGCTCCAGCTCGATAAAAAGAACGGAAAGCTCTACTGGTCGGATCGCGAAGGCATGCGTGTCATGCGTTCGAATCTGGATGGCTCAAATGTCGAGACGCTCGTCGAAACCGGCCATGGCGAAGCCGACATGCGTGACGCCAGAAACTGGTGTGTAGGTATCGCGGTTGACGCTGGAGACGGAAAGTTCTACTGGACTCAGAAAGGCAATGACAACGCTGGCGAGGGCCGAATCTTTCGCGCAAACCTGGAGACGCCGAAGGGACAGAATCCGTCGAATCGTAGAGACATCGAACTCCTCTTCGATGGCCTGCCCGAGCCTATCGATCTGGATCTCGACCTTGACAACCGGCTGATGTACTGGACGGATCGTGGAGACCCGCCACGCGGCAACACCGTGAACCGAGCACCTATGGATGCCACGACCGGGAATCGCAAAGACCCTGAGATTGTTTTTAACCACCTAATGGAAGGGATCGGCTTGGCGCTGGACCTGAAACGTGGGCGGATGTTCCTGACCGATATGGGTGGTTCCGTTTACAGTGCGAATCTCGATGGATCGAACAGGAAGATGCTGCTCGCGGGCCAAGGGAACCTAACCGGCATCGCATACGCTGACGCTCCGCACGATCAGCCGGTCGCTCATTGAAGTGGTTGAAATGTTCGCAGTGATTAGGAGAATTTAATGACTCAAACTATGACTACGGGATTATCTCTCGGAACCGAAGCTCTCTTGACCCAGACTCTCAAGGCGAGACTCACTAACCCGGTCAGCTCGCCCGAGTTTGATCTCCACGCTGGGTTAAATGACGTGCTGAGCGATGTCGGAATGACGGCCGCGGACAGTGGCGGAAAGCTCACGTTTTATGGCCAGGATCCGATTGTGCCCAGCCCCATCCGTTTTGGCAGCATGGCAGCCATCGGCTTGGCCGCCAAGGCCATTGGAGTGGCGGCGCTCTGGAGAGCCCGAACTGAAGAAGGACAGGACATCTCGGTCGATGTCCGTAAAGCTCTGCGGCGTTTCTGCTGTTTCTTTGAGGGAAAGTGGGAAACGATGAACGGACGCCCTCCCGCCATGGGCGCGGATGAAGATAACCCATTCTTAAAGTTGCCGCTCTTCCGTGAAACGCGAGATGGACGTCACGTGGTGCCGCTGAATTTCTACCCCGGGCTGCGCACGCGCACGCTCGACT
>Ga0209736_1000800_pt1 | contig 10157 bp, 7 predicted proteins | sample BlaSpr_A8_Ref_M3_FD_187992 | JGI IMG/M metagenome (GOLD analysis project Ga0209736, IMG submission 187992) | Forest soil microbial communities from Thunder Bay, Ontario, Canada - Black Spruce, Ontario site 2_A8_Ref_M3 (SPAdes) (version 2) | ecosystem: Environmental > Terrestrial > Soil > Boreal... | reverse complement strand
CTCCATTCCCGAGTTCGGACCAGCGACCGCCGGATTCTGGCCCATGACGAACAATCCATCCATCTTTCCGTCCAACATGTCCAGCCAGTAGCCCTGGTGGGAATGGTCCCCGGTGATGCGCGGCAACCAATGAAACCCGAAATCATTTTCGGGCTGGGCGGCTTCGCCGTAGTACGCCTTCAATAAGCTCACGATATATTTGTCCAGGTTGTTCCACCATCCCGTGCGCGCCCCATACTTTGCGATGTAGTCCGCGAGAGATTTAGATTCCTCTCCAAATTTCGGCATGCTCAAGTAACCGGGAAGGATGTCATAGAGTGTGGGGACATCCGTTGATCCTTGAATCGAGGCATGGCCACGCAATGCCAAGATGCCTCCGCCAGGGCGACCCATATTCCCCAACAGCAACTGCAGGATCGCGGCGCACCGGATCATTTGGACGCCACTCGAGTGCTGCGTCCAACCGAGTGCGTAACAAATGGCACCGGTTCTGTCGGGCCCCGATGCTTCGCAGAAGGTTCTGGCGGCATGAAGGAAAGCGTCCTTGGAAAGGCCGCAGTATTGTTCGACCATCTCGGGCGTGTAACGCGCGAAATGTTTCCGCAATAATTGGAAAACACAACGCGGATGCTGCAACGTGCGGTCCTGCTTATAATTGTTCAGATTGGGCGATACGTTTGCACCGTGCTGCGCATGGCCGCCATGCGTCCCCCCGGGCGCCGTTTGTTGCGTTCTCCCGTCTCTTTCAACACCTTCGTAAAGCCAGCTTTCCGGATTGTAGGATTTCTTCTCCGCATTCCAACCGGAGAAGATTCCTCCCAGTTCCTCGGTATCCTTGAAGTCCTCGGGGATGATCACGCTGGCATTGGTGTAATGCTCAAGGTATTCACGGAAGAACAGCTCATTTTCGAGGACGTAACGAATCAATGCTCCCAGGAAAAGAATGTCAGATCCCGCTCGCAGCGGCACCCAGATATTGGCCACTGCGGACGTCCGACTGAAGCGCGGGTCTACGTGAATGACTTTTGCTCCGTGCTGTTCCTTGGCCTCCATCACCCATTGAAATCCCACAGGATGGTTCTCCGCCATGTTGGATCCCATGATCAGGATCGCGTCTGAGTTCAGCAAATCCTTGGGCGATGACGTTGCTCCGCCGCGTCCATAAGTTGTGCCCAGACCGGGCACGGTCGAGCTATGTCATATACGGGCCTGATTGGAGATGCATACCATCCCCAGGCCGGCGGTGAAGAGTTTCTTGATCAGATAGTTTTCTTCGTTGTCGAGCGTCGCTCCACCCAGGTGGGCGATCGCCTTCGTTTGCATCAAGCTTTGTCCATCTTGCGATTCGACAAACGTTCGCTCGCGGCTCTCCCAAATTCGATCCGCGATCATTTCCATCGCTCGGTCCAGGTCCAGGTCGTCCCATTCCTTGGCGAACGGACGGCGATACTTCACCTTCGTTACTCGTTTGGAGTGGGTCAGTAGCTCATAGCTGTCCGCGCCTTTGGGGCAGAGCCGCCCGCGGGAAATCGGCGATTCGGGATCGCCTTCAATCGAAACCAGCTTGCCATCCTTATGAAATACAAGCTGACCGCAACCCACGGCGCAGTAAGGGCACACCGACCGGGCTACTTGCGCTCCTTCGTTCTTCGGACGAAGCGTCTGCGTGCGGTGGCTCATCGCTTCCGGGCCGGTGCCATCTCCACCCTGCAGAATCTGACGCAGCACCGGCCATTGGAGCACAAATTCCTTAATCATTTGACCTCCAGAGATTCGAGGGTATCCGTGCCTGTTGAAAACTTGAGATGCTCCAGTGCTATTGCAGGGTTACAAGTTTTTGGTGCGCCGTCGTGTGAAGATCATTTCGGCGGCACTGCAGGCGCAGCGACTCCCGCCGGTGCTGCCTGGAACAGTCGGATCGCGTAGGTATGCCGGAATCGTCGCGAAACCATCACCATACATGCTCAAGAGCACGGCGGAGATCGCGACAAAGAGGCCCACTCTGTTCAGGTGGTCCGCCCCGGTTTTTGGCAGGAAGTAGTAGAGAACCGCTCCGAGCGAGAAAAAAGTAAAATATGTCGGCTTTCTACCGATAAAGTCGGAGGTGGAGGCCCAGAAAGAGCGTTCCGCCATATTGAACAGGCGCAGTAGTCCGACGAAGCCGCCTGCCGCTACCGGTCCGATAGCGCCCTTGAATAACTCCTGTATCATGGGCGACGCCTGCTCAAGAACACCGATACCCGCGGTTACGTTGGTGCACAATACAACCCAGAGGAGCATCGCATGCTTCCTGTCAGGATCGTCGTAGGACATTTTTCGTACGCGGACTCTAACGGCAATGTTTGGATGCGGGAAAGGTACGTCCTCAGCGGCCGCCTCAGTAGTTTCGGAGGTGATCGATCCAACGTCAGCGATGGTCGTCTTTACGAATGGCATCGGTTTGGACATTTCCATTACGTAGTGCCTGTTGCGACCGGCAGGAAGTACACTTTGAAGCTGCACTTTATGGAGCATTGGTTCGGCGTTCAGAATGGCGGCATTGGAGGTGTGGGCAGCCGGGTGTTTGATGTTTCTTGTAACGGGTCGATGCTTCTCAGAGGGTTTGATATTTTCGGGAAGCCGGTTCCGAACCATTGGTCAAATCCTTTCCGCATATTGAACCCACGCCCCAGGGCAAAATCGAAATTTACTTTACGCCTGCTGTCAACTATCCATCTATAAGCGCGATTGAAGTCCTCCCCGAATAGAAAACTCCCTCGAATTCGGTTGGCCATCTCCATCCGAGATAATAACAACGTGTATGCTGGTCAGGTCGCAAGCGCCGCTCCTGCATCGCTGTTTCGCCGATGCGAAACGACAAGGTAGTGTCGAAGTTATGCTGGTCTACCCAGATCGTCTGTTTCCGGCCGAACCCGGCACGCGTAAGATAGCCAGGACGCTCTATGAGCGTGTGCGAAAGTTGCCGATCATTAGTCCGCACGGGCATACCCAGGCGGCATGGTTTGCGAAGAACGAGCCTTTCCCCGATCCTGCAAGACTCTTTGTGCAGCCCGATCACTACATTTTCCGCATGCTCTACAGCCAGGGAGTTTCGCTTGAAGATCTGGAGGTTGGGCGAACGGCACTAAAGGATCCGCGGAAAGTCTGGCGCATCTTTGCCACCCATTATTATCTGTTTCGCGGAACACCAACGCGCATGTGGCTCGACTTTGCCTTCCAGGAACTGTTCGGCCTTGAGCAGCGACTGTCAGAAGAGACTGCCGATTTTTACTTCGACACGATCTCGGAAAAACTTCTTACGCCGGAGTTTCGGCCGCGCGCTCTGTACGAGCGTTTTAATCTGGAAGTGCTGGCGACCACTGATTCTCCGCTCGATTCGCTGGCCGAGCACCAGGCCATCCGCGAATCGAACTGGAAGCCGAGGATATTACCGACCTTCCGGCCAGACCCGGTTATCGATCCTGAATTTGCCGGATTTGCCGAAAATATCGCAAAGCTAGGCGAGGAGACCGGGGAAGATACCTCGTCGTGGGCGGGCTACCTGAACGCGCTCCGATTGGCACGCGTCCGTTTCCGCGCACTCGGCTGCACGGCAACCGATCACGGACATCCCACCGCGCGAACCGCGAATCTTTCCACGGCAGAGGCCGCCAAACTCTTTGGCCGGGTAATCGCTCGCAGCGCGGATGCCGAGCAACAGGAACTCTTTCGCGCCCAAATGCTGACAGAAATGGCGCGGATGAGCCTCGAAGACGGACTCGTAATGCAGATTCACTCGGGCAGCGCGCGCAACCACAATCGCAAGCTCTACGAGCGCTACGGTCGCGACCTAGGTGCGGACATTCCGATGCCGACGAATTATGTGGACGCGTTGCGCCCTTTGCTCGATCAGTTCGGCAATGAGCGCGATCTAACGATCATTCTTTTCACGCTCGACGAATCTGCCTACAGCCGGGAGCTGGCGCCGCTGGCCGGGCACTACCCCTGCCTGAAGCTCGGGCCGCCGTGGTGGTTTCACGATAGTCCGGAAGGAATGATGCGTTTCCGCCGGCAGGTGACGGAGACGGCGGGCTTCTACAATACGGTGGGTTTCAACGACGATACTCGAGCCTTCCTCTCCATTCCGGCACGCCACGACATGTCGCGGCGTATGGATTGTGCCTTCCTGGCGAAGCTTGTTGTCGAACACCGGCTGGAGGAAGATGAGGCTTTGGAAGTGGCTCACGATCTCGCATATAGGTTAGTGAAAAAGGCATATCGACTGTAGAAAAGGAACATGGCGGATACGACGGCTTTCAACAATCCGACGCCGAGCACTTTATCTGCAGGAACGCGACTTGGACGCGTGCGCTGGACGGTCTGCGCGATGCTATTCGCCGCTACTTCGATTAATTACATGGACCGCCAGGTGATCGCGATCCTCAAGCCCACTCTCGAGCACAGCATCGGCATGACGGAAGTAAGTTACGGCTACATTGTGGACGCATTTCAGATCGCCTACGCGATTGGACTGCTGGCCGCCGGTCGATTGATCGACAAGCTGGGCACCCGCATCGGCTACATGCTGGTGATGGCGGTCTGGAGCTTCTCCGCAATGGGCCACGCGCTGGCCAGCACTGTGCTGGAGTTCGGCTTCGCGCGCTTCTTTCTCGGACTCGGCGAATCCGGCAACTTCCCCGCTGCGATCAAGACGGTGGCCGAATGGTTTCCGCAGAACGAACGCTCACTCGCTACGGGCATCTTCAACTCCGGAGCAAATGTTGGAGCGATCCTGGCTCCGGCTATCGTGCCATGGGTGACGCTGCGCTACGGCTGGCACGCCGCCTTCCTCACTACTGGCCTCTTCAGCGTGCTCTGGATTTTGTGGTGGTTCCGCTATTACCGCACGCCCACCGATCACTCCACGTTGACCGCCAGGGAACTGCGTCATATTTACCAGGAGGCGGCCGCGGACATGGGCCCATCTCCGTCCGTCCCTTGGCGCCGATTGCTTGGCTTTCGTCAGACCTGGGCGTTTTCGATCGCGAAGTTCCTTACCGATCCGATCTGGTATTTCTATCTGTTCTGGCTACCCTCTTACTTTAGCGCCAAATTCAATCTGAACCTTTCGCATCTCGGGCTGCCACTCATCATTGTCTATAACGTGTCGGCCATTGGCAGCATCGGCGGAGGTTGGTTGCCGGCGCCCTTCGGGCGCCTGGGACTGTCGCCCAACTACGCGCGGCTTGCGGCAATGCTCTTCTGTGCTTTTCTAGTCGTTCCCATCTACACAGCCAGTAGTGCCAAGTCAGTGTGGACCGCCATCGCACTAATCAGCGTTGCGGCGGGCGCACACCAGGGCTGGTCCGCCAATCTTTTCACGACATCGTCAGATATGTTTCCGCGCGGCGCCGTGGGTGCGGTGGTTGGTATCGGCGGTATGGCGGGATCCGTCGGCAGCGCGCTGTTTGCCTTCTTCGCAGGACACAACCTGCAACTGACGCACAGCTATGCGGTCCTCTTCGGCATCGCGTCCAGCGCTTACCTGTTGGCTTTGATCGTCATGTATCTGCTCGCTCCCGGACTAAAGAAGGTGGAATTCGCCGCATGAGTCTCTACTGCGCCGCAGGCAGTGTCGAAAGCGATCTGTTTCCACAGTTGCAGAATCTGCTTGAAGGCAGTCTGGCGAAGCTGGGGCAACGAAATCGCGTGCTTGTTGTACCTCCCGATCAGAGCCGTATACATTCCCGCTCGGGCGACCTGACGCGGTACGCGTGGGAGTATTACGGCGACCGGTTGCAGGCGGTTCTGCCCGCTCTTGGCACCCATGCTGCCATGCAACCCGACCAGATCGCGCGCATGTTTGGCGCCATGCCGATCGAGCGTTTCCGAGTGCATAACTGGCGAACCGACGTTGAGACTCTCGGCGAGGTACCGGCGGAGTTCATCCATGAGCAATCGGAAGGCAAGCTGAACTATACGTGGCCGGCCCAGGTGAATCGGCTGATTACGCAGGGCGGTTTCGATCTGATTCTCTCTATCGGTCAAGTCGTGCCCCATGAAGTCATCGGCATGGCGAACTACAACAAGAACATTCTCGTGGGCACCGGAGGCCGGGAGAGCATAAACCGCAGCCATTACCTGGGCGCGGTTTATGGGATGGAGCGCATCATGGGCCGTGCGGAGAATCCCGTGCGCAATGTTCTCAATTACGCCTCCGATCGTTTTCTGCGGCATCTGCCCATCGTCTACGTACTCACCGTCGTCGGACGCGCGGCAGACGACCGACTGGCCGTGCGCGGCCTTTTCATCGGCGACGACGCCGAGTGCTTCCATCGTGCCGCCGAGCTCAGCCTGAAAGTCAATTTCGAGATACTCGAAGCGCCCATCCAGAAGGCTGTCGTTTATCTTGATCCGCATGAGTTTCACAGCACATGGCTTGGCAACAAGGCGATCTACCGCACCCGCATGGCGCTGGCCGACGGTGCGGAGTTGATCATCCTCGCTCCCGGCGTAGGAGGATTCGGCGAAGACCCAGCCATCGACGTCCTGATCCGCAAGTACGGCTATCGCGGAACTCCGGCGACGCTCGAAGCGGTAAATGCGAATGCGGATCTCGCGGGCGACCTGAGCGCGGCCGCCCATCTGATACACGGCTCCTCTGAAGGCCGCTTCACAATCAGGTGGTGCCCCGGTCAACTGAGCAAAGAAGAAGTTGAAAGCGTGGGCTTTGAATTTGGCGATTGGAAAAGCCTGCTCATGCGCTACAGCCCATCAGCGCTTCGGCATGGCTACAACCGGGTTGATGGCGAAGAGGTCTTCTTTACTCCCAATCCAGGATTAGGACTTTGGGCCTGCCGCGGTAAATTGTAGCGATGAAGACGAACCAATGATGACGAATATCTTTAGCCTGGAAGGCAAGACGGCAGTCGTAATCGGAGGCACCTCCGGGATCGGACGTATTCTGAGCCTAGGCCTCGCCGATGCTGGAGCCGATGTCATCGCCTCGGGGCGGCGCCGGGAACAGGTCGACGAAACAGCCACCGAGATCGAGCGGCGAGGACGCCAAACCCTGCGCCTGTGCTCGGATGTGTGCAAGCGCGCCTCGCTCGAAGAACTACGGGCGGCCTCACTCCAGCGCTTCGGCAAAGTCGACATCCTTATTAACAGCGCGGGAATCATCAAGCGTATGCCCACGCTTACGATGCCGGAAGAGGACTGGGCCGATATCCTCAACACGAACCTCACGGGGACGCTGCGCGCATGCCAGATCTTCGGTCAGCACATGCTCGAGCGTGGCTATGGCCGCGTTGTCAACGTCGCCTCTCTCAACAGCTTTGTTGCCCTCACCGAAGTCGCCGCGTACGCGGCCAGCAAGTCGGGCGTTCTGTCGCTGACACGCTCGCTCGCGGTGGAGTGGTCAAAGAAGGGCGTTACGGTGAACGCAATCGCGCCCGGTGTCTTCCGCACAGCCCTGAATGCAGACCTGCTCGACAACGCGCCGCGCGGCCGGGAGTTGTTGATGCGGACGCCGATGGGCCGCTTCGGCAGAACCGAAGAACTCGTCGGAGCTGCCGTCTATCTCTGCTCCGATGCCGCTTCGTTCGTTACTGGAGAGACTCTGGTCATCGACGGCGGTTTTCTTGCCAGCGGAGTCAACCAATAGTTGGTCGACCAATTAAGATTGGAAGAAACCTAGGACGACTTGAGATGATGTCTCGATCATAGGAGAGGGATCGCATGCGATATACACGACGTAGCGTGCTCGCGAGCCTCGGACTGGCAGGGTTCGGGGCGGTATTGCCGCCACTGGTCAGGAAGGCCGCAGCGTCGTCGCTAACGGAATCGTTGGCGGCGGGGGAAACGGGCGCAGGCACCTGCCCGTTCCGGCTGGCGGTAATCAATGACGAGATCACGCAGGACTTCGAAAAGGCATGTCAAATTGTGTCCGGTGACTTCGGGCTGCATTGGATCGAGCTCCGCTCCATGTGGGACAAGAATGTGACCGCACTCGACGCGAAACAAGTTGAGGATGCGAAGAAACTTCTCGACGAACACAAACTGCGAGTGACCGATATTGCCAGCCCGCTGTTCAAGACAGACTGGCCCGGAGCTCCGCGGTCGCCGCAGAGTGAAACGCGCGACCAGTTCCATGCCGACTTCGATGCCAGCGCGCAGGACAAACTGCTCGAGCGGTGTATCTCCCTCTGCAAGTCTTTCAATACTGACCGGATTCGCTGTTTCGATTACTGGCGACTGGACGATCCGAAGCCGTACCGGGCGGCGATCAATGCCAAACTGCAGCAAGCTGCGGAACGCTGCGCCAAAGATAACCTCGTCCTCTTGCTCGAAAACGAGATGTCCTGCAACACCGCCACCGGCGAAGAGGCGGCTGCTGTGCTGAAGGCGATTCCAAACAAAAACTTCATGCTGAACTGGGATCCCGGGAATGCCGCTGCCCTCGGAAGCAGACCGTATCCAACCGGTTATGAGTTGCTGCCCAAAGACCGCATTGGGCACTGTCACTGCAAAGATGTGGTGAGCAAGCCCGACCACAAATACGATTGGGCTCCGGTAGGCGGCGGCATCGTGGGTTGGGTTGGACAACTTCAGGCGTTGCGGCGCGACGGCTTCCACTATGGACTAAGTCTCGAAACCCACTGGCGTGGCGCAGGTACGCCCGAAGCGTCCACACGCATTAGCATGCATGGACTCAAGATGACACTGACTAAAGCGGGCATCTCCTGCTAATCGCGGTATGTTTTGTCAGCGGTGTGAGACCGGGAATGGCTGTGCGACGGGAGACCCTCCCATTAGGAGAAACGATGATTACACGACGCGAGTTTCTTGATGCCTTAGCAGTTGGAACGGCCGGACTTGCCGTAGGAACTACGGCCAAGAGCTACGGGCAGATCCTTGGCTCGAATGACCGCCTGAACTTTGCCGTGATTGGCCTGAACGGCCGCGCCTACGCTCATCTCGCGTCGATTAAGGCGAACCGCAGCGTCGCCCGCATCTCGCATGTTTGCGATGTGGACGGCGATATTCTCAAAAAGTTCGCCGAGCGTACGAAGCAGGAAATGGGTGAGGCTCCGCTGACGGAGAAAGACTTTCGCAAGATACTGGAAGAGAAAAACGTTGACGCCATCACGATTGCCACTCCTGAGCATTGGCATACACCGATGGCGATCGCCGGCTTGCAGGCGGGCAAGCACGTGTACGTGGAGAAGCCCTGCAGTCACAACCCTGCTGAGGGCGAGATGCTGGTGCAGGCGCAGGAGAAGTATCGCAAGCTCGTGCAGATCGGAACGCAGCAGCGCTCCTCGCCGCACACCATCGAGATCGTCGCGAAGATTCACGAAGGAATGATCGGCAGGCCCTACTTCGGAAGAGCCTGGTATGTCAATACGAGGAAATCGATTGGCACCGGCAAAGAAGTACCCGTGCCGCCGCAGCTCGATTGGGATCTGTGGCAGGGTCCAGCCCCACGCCGTCCCTATAAAGACAATGTGCATCCTTATAACTGGCACTGGTTCAAAATTTATGGCACCGGCGAAACACTCAATAATGGCACGCACGAGGTCGATGTCTGCCGTTGGGCGCTGAGCGTCGACTATCCGCAGCGAATTACATCATCAGGCGGCAGATACCATTTCAAAGACGATTGGCAGTTTTATGACACGCTTGTGACCAGCTTCGAGTACGAAGACAAAGTGATTTCGTGGGAGGGCAAGAGCTGCCAGGGGATGAAGTATTACGGGCGAGATCGCGGTTCCACAATCATGGGAACCACCGGAACGGTGCTTATCGATCGCGGTGGCTATGAGATCTATGACCTTAAAGGAAATAAGACGAGCGAATTCAAAGCCGGCAGTACGACTTCATCTGCTGATCTGATCGGCAGCGATTCCATGACGGACCTGCACTTCGCGAACTTCATTGCGGGAATCCGTAAGGACGAGCAACTCAACGCTCCTATCGCTGTCGGCAACGTCTCCGTTACCATGCTGCAGCTTTCGAACGTTGCGTGGGAAGTGAGCCGTGAACTGCATCTCGACACGAAAAGCGGACGCATCCAGGCAGATCCGGAAGCGATGAAGATGTGGGGGCGCGAGTACGAAAAGGGCTGGGAACCACATGTCTAAGAAAAGTAGCCTCTCCCGCCGAGATTTCGTTCG
>Ga0209736_1000799_pt1 | contig 10164 bp, 9 predicted proteins | sample BlaSpr_A8_Ref_M3_FD_187992 | JGI IMG/M metagenome (GOLD analysis project Ga0209736, IMG submission 187992) | Forest soil microbial communities from Thunder Bay, Ontario, Canada - Black Spruce, Ontario site 2_A8_Ref_M3 (SPAdes) (version 2) | ecosystem: Environmental > Terrestrial > Soil > Boreal... | reverse complement strand
CTCTTTCTTGCGAATTGCTTTTTGGCCCCGGCTGCCAGCTCACATCATTTGTTCGATGACGTGCTACTGGGAGAGCCTGAACACTATGACTTCGGGTTTTGTGGGTTGGTATAACGCCGGACTTCGCGACTCATTTGTCCGGTGAGCATCAGGAACACCATGCGTTGATCCGCCCACCAAGACCACAGCGGATGGTCGAAGGTTGCAGGCATATTGTGTTCGACAAAGAGATGCGAAACCCAGGCGAGGCCATAAGCCACCACCATCGCTGCTAGAACCCACCACCAATGCCGCTCCGCGATTGCAGCTCCCACGAGCATCCAACCGCCGAGGGTTCCGACAACGTGCACCACTCGCGTCGTGGGCCGGCTATGCGCTCGCACATAGACGGGCCAAAACTCCGCAAACGTCATCAAAGACCTCTCGCGCTTGACAACTATTTAGGCGGAAGTTATCACAATTTAGCTTGCCGTCGGCAATGAATTTGAGGACACGTGTGGCAAATGAATGGAAAAGAAAACGGGGAGCCGAAGAGGCTCCCCGTTTTTGAACTAAGTTAAATGAACTAACTAGAAGGTTAGCTTTAGTCCGAACTGGATGTTGCGACGCTCGTCGCTCGGCTGGCCAGCGACGCCGTAGATGCCACCCTTCTGTGTCTGGATGAAGGGGCTGCCATTAAGCGAGGAAACATCGAGGTTTTCGGTTGCCACGTATTGGTTGTGGTGATTCAGTATGTTGTAGAACTCGCCGCGGAACTGCAGGCCAAACCGCTCGGTGAGCTTGAATGTTTTATAGAAATTCATGTCGAGGTTCCAGTAGCCTGGCCCGACGTATTGGTTCCGTTCGGGGTAGGGTTGGCCATTGGTTGTGTACGAGCAACCGGTGTGAAACAATCCGGTGCAGGTCGGAATTCCGAGTGCAACACCCTGATTGTTCACTACGATCGTGGGAACGCCTTTTATAACCTGCGTGTGAGAAGGCAGCGTTATGTAGTTAAACAAGTTTTTCCCCGCCGAGACCGGTGTGCCCGAGGTGGGAATCGTCTGGTCTGGAACCCACAACGGACTCGCAGTTCCATTAAAGTTAGTGCCATCATAGATGCTGAACGGTGAGCCGCTCCGGATGCTAAAAATGGAGCCGATACCCCATCCACCGATCAGGTTTCTAGCAAGCATGTTGCTGGAACTCTTCATCCACGGAACTTCCCAACTCCAGGCAAGGTTGAAGCGATGCCGGATATCAAAATCGGCATTGCCAAAGTTTAATCTGGGGTTAAAAGCATCCAAGTAACCTAGTTGGTAGATACCGGAGGTTGTCGCACCATTGCCGTCGCTGAATGTGGAGGACAGGTTATCCAAGGCGTGCGACCAAGTATAGTTTGCGGTGACGCCCAGCCCCTGCTTAAAGAGATTGGTGACGCCATATTTGACGTTTAGGGCATTGTAACGGCTGAAGCCATTATCGCTCCGGAAATTCATATTGCTATATTGGTAGTTAATCCGATTGCCCGCGTTGGCATCGCCCAGATAAACGCCTCCGCCGGTGGTGGGATTAACGTTAGAAATGTCATAAAGGTGCACGCCGTGGGACCCGGCATAGGCGACCGAGAACACGCCCTTGCCCACGCGGCGGTCGACGGATAAATTCCACGTTTCCGCATAGGCGGTCTTGATGTTCTGGTTGATTGCACGCTGACTGACGGCTGGCAAAGGCTTGGTTCCAGTGCCTGCCAGAGGACCGGCAGTGTCGGTGAATACAGGAAGGGACGGGACGTCCCCCGACCCGCCGTTGGCTGCCGCGCTGATGAGGCTGACCACAGCATAGTTCGGCGGGTTCTGAATAGCATTGAAGGTCACGTTGCCGAAGTTACGTTCATAGCCGATCGAGTAGCCTCCGCGTAGGGCGGTCTTACCGTCGCCGAATACGTCCCATGCAAAACCGACGCGGGGACCAAAGTTCGTGTAGGTGGGCTTCCAGAACACCCCGCCATTTTGCGCAAGCTGAACAGATCCGTTGCGAATCTGCTCGAACTCGTTAGCTCCGGAACCAAAAACAAAGTTGGAGTCTAGCGCCGGATTGGCGTTGTGCTGCACACCGTAATATTCCCAACGGACGCCCAGATTGAGCGTGAAGCGAGGACGGAGCTTCCAGGAATCCTGGGCATAGACCGCACCATCGTTGTAGTGATAGTTGCGCTCGAAAGCCGGTTCTGAAACCGGCAGTGTCAGCGTGCAAGCAGGACTCACGAGTGTCGCGCCGGTCGCGTCCTTTGGACAAGGGAATTTCCCCTGGGGAAAAACAGCCCCTGAGAACTGATAAATGTTTCCTGCCACCAGATTGGCAAGTCCACCGTTCAGCGTCTTACCGAGAACTTCGACCGGATTCTCATAAGCTCCGAAGACCCGATTGTCACGAAGATGGAGGTATTGGCCACCGAACTTGAGTTGATGTCTGCCAACGGTCCAGGAGAGGTCATCATAAAATTGATACAGGTTTTGAGGGCCGCCAAACGGAAGACCAAGACCCGGGGCAGTTTCGTTGTAGCCCGGGTAGACTAGCGGAAATGAATTCCCTCCGACCGTTACAGACGGAACTGAACCGGTGGTATAGAGGGTTGGGCCGACGGGCGCCGTGCCGAGGGGTTGAACCGGCCCGTTAAGACGGTTGTAGATGGCTTTTACCGTGTTTCCCAAGTTTGGACTGAAAAAGTGCGAGAGGCTTACCTCAAAGTTCTGGTCGTAATTGGTTTGTCCGGTGTTATACCCGGCATAAGGACTGGAGTTGACGTAGCCGGGGAAGTCCAGCTCTTTGTACGAAGCGTATCGCCCAAAAAGTGTTGTGTTGGCGCTGAAGTTGTAATCAATCCGGGCTACTTCCATCGTGGTGTTCTGCGGCGCACCACCACCAGCATCGGCCGGAGCGTTAAAGACTACCGTATCGCAGGTTGGGCTGTTGGCAGCCTTTGAGCAAGGACCGGTGGCGATGGTGCGAACATTCGGAGCTAGTTTGCCATACGCGGCGAAAAACGCCTGGCTAGCGGGAGCAAACGACGCTACCGACGCTGGATCGATGATCGTGTAGTCGATTGGAGCGCTGCTGCGCACCCGGATCCACTCAGTATTGTTGAAGAAAAACAGCTTGTTCTTTATAACCGGGCCGCCAAGGGCAAATCCAAAATCGTTGCGCGTGAATCCTCCCTTGGGTGTACCGGTGGCGTCATTTTGAAAGGTATTCGCGGAGAGTGCTGCAACGCGGTTAAATTCGTAAGCCGAGCCGTGAAACGTATTGCTACCGGACTTCGTGACCAGGTTGACCACGCCGCCGCTGGCGCGTCCGTATTCCGCGGTGAAATTATTGGTCAGTACACTGAATTCCTGGACGGAATCCAGCGGCACAGTTTGGCCCACGGTCGCTGAAAAGGTATTAACGTTCTCCGCGCCGTCGAGCAGAATGTCCGTCGAAGCCGAACGCATACCGTTAATCGCAAAACCGGCGCCGCGAATGCTGCTGTTGTCCTCGGTCACGTTCCCAGAGATACCTACCAATGCATAAGGATTGCGAGTGGGTGAGGTCGGCAACAGATCGATCTGCTGCCCGGTAATCGTCTCCGACAAGGTTTGATTCTCCGTATTGACGGCATTTTCGGAGGAGGCGACCACTTCCACGGTTTCGCTTGCGCTACCAACGGTGAGTTGGGCCGATACCTCACTCTTCCCCCCGACGGTCACTACCACACGCTGGGTGATGCGCTGGAAGCCGCTTAAAGTAATGGTCACATCATACGTGTCAGGTTTAAGACTGGGAATCGTGTAAATACCGGCCGAGTTGGTGGTTGTTTCGCGCGTTATGCCAGTACTGGCGGACGTAGCCACCACCTTCGCACCCACCACCACCGCGCCAGTGGCGTCAGTGATCGTACCCGTGATCTGGCCAGTTTCTGTCTGGCCCAAGGCCAATGTAGCAACTAGAAAAAGAACAAAGGAGAGGGAGATTGCTTTCAATGTCGTTCGAACGCGTTTCATTATCTATTGCTCCCAGATGTTTTTTAAGGATAGAGAATTCGATGATGCATGTGCACGGCATCTTCCAATCTCAGTCGAATGTAATTCCATCGTAAAAATTCGCTAAGTCCAATATCTAGTATCAATTGCAGATATTAAGCGTTATGGTTTATGTGCGATTTATACGCAATTCCATATAACCTCAGCCCCAACTTCCCGTTAAGCGAATCGTAGTCAGTTTGCTCTTCTTCCGCGCTATTTTTTGTTTCATTTGAGGGATGTAAACATTTCTTCAACTTACATTCCCGGTTTGCTCCGATGCTTGCGCTATGCCCCTTGACAATTTCGGTTTCCTCCAGATACACCTCTCTGCACCATGAAGAACAACGCTTTTCCAGTTTGTCCTGCTAACGGGTCGCGTCGACGGTTCTTTCAGGCGGCTGGCGTGCTGTCAGCAGCAGTTGTTGCACCCAAAATCCCCGGTCCCCACTCTGAGGACAGTTCGTCGCTTCCACCCGCATTCTCGGGCCTTAAGCCGCTGGGCGCGCGGGTGCGCCCTATTCAGGCGGACGAATTCAGCCAACGCATTGAGCATGCACAGCACTTGATGTCGGACGCGGCCCCAAAATACGACGCGCTCTTCTTCGCCCCCGGCACTTCGCTTTACTACTTCACCGGAATTCGTTGGGGGCTTAGCGAACGCCTGCTGGGCTTGGTGATTCCTCGAACGGGGCGGTCGATCCTGGTGGTGCCGGGCTTTGAAGAGGGCCGCCTTCGCGAGAAGCTACATGTTCCGTTGGAAGTTCGCATCTGGCAGGAAGATCAAAGTCCCACGAAAATTGCGGCCGTCGCGCTCGCTGATCAAGGCATTCGCTCTGGCCGCATCGGCATTGAAGAGACGGCTGGGTTCACTTTTTTCGATCATTTCCGCCAAGCCGCTCCCGTTTTCGAATACATTTCTGCGGATCCCATCACCATCGCGTGCCGCGGGCACAAGTCCGCGCACGAACTCGAACTCATGCGACTTGCTTGCGAAGCGACTTTCGAAGTGTTCCGCGCCACGTTCGCTTCGCTGAAGGAAGGTATGTCCCAAGAAGACATCGGGCATCTGGTCGAAGGTGGCTTCGCAAAGATGGACCTACATGGCGGCGCGCTGGTGCTTCTCGGAGCTTCCGCGGCATTGCCTCACGGCACCTTGCAGCCGCAAAAGCTCAAGGAAAGCGATATGGTATTGATTGACGGAGGCTGCGGAATGGAGGGCTACGCCTCGGACGTGACGCGCACCAGCGTCTTCGGCAAGCCGACCGAAAAAATGCTGCGCGTGTTCGAGATCGTTCGCAAAGCGCAGGATGCTGCACTCGACGCTGCGCGCGCCGGAAGGCTTTCAGGCACCGTCGATGATGCCGCTCGCGCGGTCATCACCGCCGCCGGCTATGGTCCGGACTATAAATTTTTCACTCATCGGCTGGGCCACGGCATCGGCCTCGACGGCCACGAGCATCCCTATCTTGTGCGCGGCAGCCAGACCATTCTCGAACCCGGCATGACTTTTTCCAACGAGCCCGGCATTTATGTCCCCGGCGAATTCGGACTCCGCTGCGAAGACGACATGGTGATTGCCGCCGACGGCCCGGCGCAGCTTTTGACTCCCGGTTTGGCGCCCGCGCTCGAAAAACCATTCAGCTGAGAAATCTGCGACCGCGGTCCTACTCGCGCAGCCCTTCGCAAAAATCCACCACGCGTGCCTCCGCCCAAAAGCGTTCCGCGCCTCCGTGCCGCGAAATAAAAGCGCAATGTCCGCCGTGTTCCGGAGCCAAAAACTGAATGGCGGGATTCTCTTCCACGAGCGCCGCTAAGAATGATTCGTACGGCACGAATGGATCATCCTGTGCGGTGATCATCAACATTGGCACCTGCACTTGCCCGATCACCTTCCTTGCCCCCGCAGCATCGTAATAGTCCTGCGCATCGCGATACCCAAAACACGGCCCGGTGATCGCATCATCAAACTGCCGCACGCTGCGAATCTTCCCGAATCCATGGCGCGAATAAGCTTGCGGAAACAGGGCCGCCTTCCGAGCATATCGCGCCATCAACCCGTTCACAAAGTGCCGCTGATAAAAGTAATTCTCGCGCTTTTGCAGAGCGTCCGCACATCCCGCCAAATCGATTGCCGGGCAAATTGCACACACTCCACGGAGCGCCTGCGGCACGGCCTTGCCATACTCTCCTGCCATCTTCGTCACTAAATTGCCGCCCATCGAGTAACCCGCAAAGAAAACTTGCGTGAAACCGTCGAGCTCCGTCAATTCTTCGAAAACCGCGAGGTAATCTTCGCTCATCCCGGAGTTGTATAACGTGGGCGTCAGCTTCTCCGTTCCCCCGCAATTTCGCTGATTGAGCCGCACCACGTGAAAGCCGCGCTGGTAGGCCTTCTCCGCAATCCCCAAAACGTAATTCGATTCGCTTGACCCTTCCAGTCCGTGCACAATCGCAATCACGGGTACGTCCCGCAGCTTCCCCTCTTGCCAGTGACAGTGCCCCAACAGTTGCGAGTCTTCCGCGACGCGGAACAACCTCTCCTCCGCCTTCGGCAGCGCAAATCGGCGCGGCCAATACGCTGCCGCAATGGTCATGGCATGCGCATTTCTCAGCAGAGGATGAGGCTGGAATTCTTTCTCCATTGTCGCTGCAAGTATCGCAGACAATACTGGCTAGCGGCGCAGCCGGATGTTGCGCGGCGGTTGCTTCGCTTGACCCCAATCGCCAAGCACCCTACAATTAAAGATTCACAGTGACGCATTTTTTCGATCTGATGAATTCTTTTCACAGCCCAGCGGGCACCCGCTGGGCTGCGCTGTTTTATTGGCCGCCGCTCCACTCTTTGCGGCCGCTAACGCATCTCACACTCAGAATGAGGAATTTATGATTAACGGCTCCGTACCTGAAGCCTTGACGTTCGACGACGTTCTGCTGCTGCCCGGCAAGTCCGCGGTTCTGCCTGCCGACACCGACACGCGCACCTGCTTCACGCGCAAGCTCGCCTTGAATATCCCTCTAGCCTCAGCGGCGATGGACACCGTAACCGAATCGCGCCTAGCTATCGCCATCGCTCGCCAAGGCGGCATCGGAATCGTGCACAAGAACATGCCCATCGATCGTCAGGGCGAAGAAGTTGACCGCGTCAAGCGCTCGGAAAGTGGCATGATTGTCGATCCGGTCACTATCTCTCCGGATATCACACTTCGCCAGGCGCTCGAAATCATGAACAAGTACAAGATCTCCGGCCTGCCGGTAACGCGAGGCACGCGTCTCACCGGGATTCTGACTAACCGCGATTTGCGCTTCGAAAAAAATCACAATCAGCTGGTTAGCTCGGTGATGACCAAAGACAATCTAGTGACCGTTCCCGTGGGCACTACGCTCGATGAAGCCGAGCGCATCCTGCAGCAGCATCGCATCGAGAAACTGTTGGTTGTGGATCGCGACTTCAATCTCAAAGGCCTGATCACCGTCAAGGACATTCAGAAGAAACGCGAATATCCGCGCGCTGCCAAGGACGAGCAAGGCCGGCTGCGCGTGGGCGCGGCCATCGGGGCCGCCGGCGATTTTGTGGAGCGCGCCGTGGAAATGGCCAAGTGCAAGACCGACGTCCTGGCCATCGACACCGCGCACGGCCACACGGCGCGTGTCATGGACGCCATTAAAGCCATCCGGCAACGATTGCCCGACGTACAACTCATCGCCGGGAATGTGGCCACGTATGAAGGCGCGAAGGATCTCATCGCGCTCGGCATTGACGGATTGAAAGTTGGAATGGGCCCCGGCTCGATCTGCACCACGCGTGTGGTCACTGGCGCCGGCGTCCCGCAAATCACGGCTATTACCGAAGCGGCCCGCGCTGCGCAAGGGACCGGCATACCGGTCATCGCCGACGGCGGCATAAAATATTCCGGCGACATCACTAAAGCCATCGCCGCCGGCGCTTCCTGCGTGATGATTGGCAGCCTTTTCGCCGGCACGGAAGAAGCTCCCGGCGAAACTATTTTGTATCAGGGCCGCACGTTTAAGTCGTATCGCGGCATGGGCTCGTCGGCCGCCATGGAGGAAGGTTCCGCCGACCGGTATGCCCAGGAAGAAGAAGTCCTACGCGGAAAGACCGTCCCGGAGGGCGTGGAAGGCCGCGTTCCCTACAAAGGTTCGCTCGCCGCGTTGACTGACCAGTTGGTCGGCGGCTTGCGCAGCGGCATGGGATACGTCGGCGCGGAAAACCTGAAGGCACTTACGGAGCGCAGCAAATTTGTCCGCATCACCTCCGCTGGGCTGCGAGAAAGCCACGTTCATGACGTCATCATCACCCGCGAAGCGCCCAATTACCGCATGGAATAAAAGTTTTGCGGCGTGGCGCCTCTCCGCCGCTTTTGCCGCGTAAATTTTGGAAGACCACCTTAAGCGAAGGACGGACCTTGAAGAGCACGCTCGACGATTCTTACTCAAATTCAATTCTTATTCGCGGAAAAAGTTAGCGTGTCTGATCAGCCCTGGCGCAACCCGCGTCCCGCTCCGCAGCTCCCCGAGGTGCAACCTCGTCTCGCCCGCCTGCTACTCCCCGGCTGGCTGCGCACCTGGTGGCCCGCTTTGCTGTGGGCCGCGGTCATCTTCACAATGTCAACCGATTCCTTCTCCGCGCAGCACACCGCATCGTTCTTCGAGGCCATACTTCGCTGGCTCTATCCCTCGATGACCGCCCACCAATTCATGGTAATTCACCATTACATCCGAAAATCGGCACACTTCACCGAGTATTTTGTCTTTTGCCTGTTGCTTTATCGGGGTATTCGTGGCGCTCGCAGCGGCTGGCGCTGGACGTGGGGACTTGCCGCGCTTGGCATTGCCGCCAGCTATTCCATCCTGGACGAAATCCATCAAGCTTTCGTCGCCAGCCGACAATCATCGCCCTACGATTCGTTAATTGACTCCGTCGGCGCCTTCGTGGCTTTCGCTGCACTGTGGTTTTGGTTTCGCCGTCACACTAAGAAATTGTCTCCCTGAAACGCTGTGGGAGGTTGCATGCCATCGATTTTCTCGCATGCCGTCGCGGCAATCGGCATTGGAGCTTGCTTCTACCGCCCAAGTATCCCCGCTCGTATCTGGATCGCTGGTGCGGTCTGCTCGATGCTTCCGGATCTCGACGTAATTGGATTCCGATTTGGGGTTCGCTACGGTGATTTCTGGGGACACCGCGAATTCACGCACTCACTGCTTTTCCCCGCTCTTCTGGCAACCGTGGTTATGGGGTTGGTCGCCTGACATGCAGTCACTGGAATAAGTCAAATTTCCCTATGGACGTTCTTGTTCCTGGCAACTGCCAGCCACGGGTTTCTCGATGCCATGACGGATGGCGGTCTCGGCGTCGCTTTCTTCTCGCCGGTCGACAATACACGCTGCTTCCTTCCGTTTACCCCGATTCGCGTTTCACTCATCGGCATCAGCCGATTTTTTACCGCACGCGGCTTTGCGGTCATAAGGAGCGAACTGCTGTGGATTTGGCTGCCCACCGCCCTGCTAATCGCGGTGCGCACGGTCTGGCACAGCTCGACGTCAGGTTCTTCGAACAATTGAAGGCTTTGCCGCCGATTCAAAAAAAGCAACTGCTGTTTCCTGCAATGCTGCGAGCTTGCTGCCTTCTCTAGTTCTTGGCTTCCTCGGCTTCTTCCTTCTTGGTCTTTTCTTTCTTTTCTTTGCGTTTGAGCTCGTAGCCGATGAGTTCGAGGATGGCCACTTTGGCACCGTCGCCTACGCGGATGCCCGCGGGGATGATCCGTGTGTAGCCTCCGGCGCGGTCTGCAAACTTCGGCGCGATCTCGCTAAAGAGCTTCTGCGTCACGCCCGGCGTCATGATGTACGACGCCGCCTGGCGACGCGACTGCAGTGTATCGCGCTTGCCTAGCGTGATCATCTTCTCCGCGACCGGCCGCGCGGCCTTCGCGCGCGTCAGCGTGGTGGTGATCCGCCCGTGCTCGAATAAATTGGTGACCAGGTTCCGCAGCGTCGCCCGGCGATGCCATGGATTCCGGCCCAACTTCGATCCCGAATTCAAATGTCGCATGGTCTCTTTTCCTGTTCCCAGCCTGGTAGGGGCGCGCTTTAGCGCGTCCCCGCC